>Ga0310123_10001562_pt1 | contig 18845 bp, 21 predicted proteins | sample CB6_AW_1057_MG_FD_203505 | JGI IMG/M metagenome (GOLD analysis project Ga0310123, IMG submission 203505) | Marine microbial communities from Western Arctic Ocean, Canada - CB6_AW_1057 | ecosystem: Environmental > Aquatic > Marine > Oceanic | place: Canada: Western Arctic Ocean | collected... | reverse complement strand
GAATCTGGCAGTGCGCGTGAAAGTCGATAGTGCGACCGGCCTGCATCAGGGCGGCCTTTGCATTTCGGATACCGCGGTCCACGACGAGCATTCCTGCCACGGCGCCCACTGCTCCTCCAAAGAATTGTCTGGGATTCATGGTCTACTCCCTCCGTTGGCGGGTCTGTTCCGCCCGGTTACCTCATCTAATCCTCCTGGTGGCATATCGTACCGGATGTTCAGCCAAGTGATCGATTGAGTCTCCCTTATACCGTGGAGGGCTTTGGCCGGGATGAAGATCACATCGCCTGCGGCGATCACCCGCTCGACTCCGCCGACGTGCTCGCCGTTGACCATCTTGCCCCCGGTCGCCAGGACGCCCGAGCCCCTCTGTACGATCCAGACGTCGACCGTCTCCGGATGAGATCGCACCACCGATGTCTCCCGAGTGATGTTTTCGTCATGCCGGATGTTCACGTTGTGTGTCCCGCCCTCGAGCAGCCGGACTGTCGACGCCCCCTCGGCCTCCATCATGTCCATTTCCCTCACGAGGACCTGGACCGGAATGTCGGCCGCCCGATCCGTCGGCGCTCGCTCACGAACGAATGCCTGCGCCGCTGAGGGCGCCGCGCTACCGAGGCTGACGGCGCCAACCAACACTAGACTAACCAACACTAAAATGTGAGCGTGCATCTGAACTCCCCCTAAGAAGTAAGGAGTCGGAAGGAGACGAAGGCAGCGGGTTGAGCGGGCGTATGCCCGACCCGCGTGTAATACACGTCTCACAGTAGCCGAGCCGGACTCCGTTGACGAGGATGGATAACGAGAAGCATCTTGTCCCCAATGTCCGACCCCCTCTCCCGATTGAAAGGCGGCACATGAGACCCATGACGCTGGCGTGGGCGATCGCGCTCATCGCTGTTTTGTGTACCCCGGGTTCCGGCGCGGCCCAATCTGGATTGGCTGCAGCCGTGACGCTGCCCGCGACGATTCCGATCTTTCCTCTCCAGGACGTGGTGTTGTTTCCGAACAGCACCCGGCCGTTGCACATCTTCGAGCCGCGCTACCGTGCGATGGTGGCCGACGCACTCGAGGGCGACAGCATCATCGGCATGATATTGCTGAAACCGGGCTACGAAGCGGAGTACGAAGAACGACCACCGGTCTACGCTGTCGGCTGCGCTGGGGTCATCATCGCGGCCCAGAAACTGCCTGACGGGCGGTACAACATCTTCCTGGGCGGGCTCGTGAAGTTTCGTGTTCTGAACGAGGATACGAGCCGTCCCTACCGGCTTGCGGAGGTGGAGGCCATCCCGGAAGCGGTGGAGGTGACCGCCCGCCCGCTACTCGCCCAGAGACGCCAACAACTCGAAGAAACCCTCCTCTCCGTCTCGCCCGTAATTCAGTTGCCGCCCCCAGAGCTCTCCGACGAGGAGGTCGTCGACGGTCTCTCGATCGTTCTCCCGCTCGAGCCCGCCGACCGACAGGAGCTGCTCGAGGCGGACGGTCCTGTCGAGCGTGCGTTGAGGCTCATCAGGCGCCTCCGCGAGAACGACTCACGTGCTGCTCTGAAGCAACTGCCGACAACTTCCTCCGTACGTATCCTCACGATGTAGAGATACGTACGCCCCTCCGAGGCTTTTGGGGAGACCCGAGTCTGATCCCGGAGTGTGACGGAGTGGGTGTTCAGGCCGGCGCTTCGGGGAGGCAGCCTCGTGGCGTCATGGTTCGACTGCACCATTCCGCGCCGCACCAATCGACCCGATCGGAGGAACGACCATGTCTCAGAGCCGAAGAGAATTCCTGAAGAGCGCCGGTGTGGTGGGCGCCGTGGCGGTGGCTGGTCGCTCCTCGACCGTTGATGGCGACGAGGTTCAGACGGGGGCCGCTCAAGACGTGCGGACGATCCAGACTGAGGTGCTCGACATCGGATATGAGGAGACCGGGAACGGCGTGGGATTCCCCATTATCCTCCTGCACGGCTTTCCGTATGATGCTCGATCCTGGGACGGGGTGGTGCCGCCCCTGGTCGACGCAGGTCACCGGGTGCTGGTGCCGTATCTGCGCGGATACGGTCCCACGCGATTCCGCGACGCCGCTGCGCCGCGCATGGCGGAGCAAGCCGCGATTGCCCAGGACGTGGTCGACTTCGCTGATGCGCTCGGGCTGCAGCAGTTCGCGTTGGCGGGGTTCGACTGGGGCAACCGTGCGGCCTGTATCACGGCCATCCTCCACCCCGAACGGGTGCGCGCGCAGGTTGCTTGCGGCGGGTATTCGGTACAGAACACCGTCACGCCGGGAGGTCCGGCGCCAGCCGCCACCGAGGCACGCCTCTGGTATCAGTGGTACTTCAACACCGAGCGCGGACGGGCCGGACTCGAGGCGAATCGACGCGATATCATCCGGTATCTGTGGGATACGTGGTCGCCCGGATGGCAATACACCGACGCGGCGTTCGATCGGTCGGCTCAGTCGTTCGATAACCCTGATTTCGTCGATGTTGTGATCCACTCCTACCGGCACCGGCACCTGAACGCGCCTGGTGAGGAACGGTTCCTGGCGGTGGAGCGCCAACTGGCCGAACGGCCGCAGATCCAGGTGCCTGCCATCGTACTGCGGGGAGCGGAGAACGGCTTTGGCGCACCCTCGCGGGATCCGTCAGGCGACCAGCGGAGGTTTCCCTCACTCGTCGCACGTCGCATCGTCGACGGGGCAGGACACGACCTGCCGGCGCACCGGCCGGACGCGGTGTCGTCGGCGCTGCTTGAGCTGCTGATGTAGGGGACGGTCGGTCGGCAAAGGGCCCGTAGGCCCCACTCCTCTCTCTCCGGATATCGGGCGCAATGTGCCACTCCAGATTGTTTGGCGGCGTCACGGTGAGCTCTTCCGGTCTAGGCATCACCCTCAGTTGTGGGGTGAAATCGCACGGAATCACCGATGGACGACCGCTTGCCGTGCTCCTGCACGCGGCCCACGCGGCGGACCTGTCGGCTCGGTCTCAGGCTGCTCTCTGAGGCACCTCCCGCTAGGGGCTAGTCGCTGATCCGTGCCCACCTCAGCGCGTTTTGCACCTGGCGGCCCTTGCTGTCGGTTCCGACGGGCGGTCGCAGGGTGAGATGCGTGTCGGTCAACTCATAGGCACGTTGGGCATCGATCCCGGTCCCGGCGGGGCTCAGGTTGCCGATCCGATGATGGACCAGATAGCCCTCGTCCTCATGCACCGAGAACGGACCGAAGTAGCTGCCGTACGTCTGTAGGGCCGCGAGCGCCTCCTCCGGGGTCGGCCGCGTGCCGCCGTAAAGCTCGCGGCCCGCCCGCATCAGATGCACCGCCATGTGCCCAGAGGGAGCATAGATGATGAACGCGGTTTTGTACTGGTTGGCCGGGACCGGCTCGCCGTTCACGATCCGCCGTGAAACCGACTCGATCCGGTAGAAGCCGAACAGCCGTCTGTGCGTCTCGGTGAGTTCGGATTCGGGCAAGTCCGGGAGCTTCTCCCAGGTGAGTTGCGTCTTGTTGCCGTTGTCACCCGCCGGTGGCTGCAGCGTCAGCCGATTTCCCGAAAACATATAGAAGCGCTGGTAGTCGGAGCCGGCGCCATGGGTGTTCAGACCGCCCTCCAGGTGGTGCGTCAGATACCCCTCGGCCTCGTTGACGGTGAACGTGCCAAAGTACGAGAGGTAGGTCGAATAGGTAGCGAGCGCCTCTTCGGCCGTCCGCTGGTTGCCGGCATACGGCCGCCGGTCAGGCTGCATGATCGTGACACCCATGTAGCCGGCAGGGTCGTAGATGATGTAGCCGAGGCGGTCCTCAATGGGGGGCTCCAGCAGTTCACCGTCGGCATCGAACCGCTCAATCTTGACCAGCGTCCACGCGCCGGCGAATTGGCTCGTCGGGTCCGCTGTGGCGTCACCACTGCAGGCCGACAGCGCGACGAGACCGAATAGTGCGATCAGCTTCCTGGGCATCTTCTCCTCCTCCGGCATCCCGCGCGCCTCGACATCACGAGTGGCGGGCCGCCACGACGCTCTAGCACGTGGTGCAGCCCCTGTAGGATACTTCGTTTCTTCATTTTGAGGCTGCTGACCGCCAAGGTACACGCTCGCCGTTCGCCCATGCAAGGAAAAGACGACCAAGTCCAACTCCTTCGGTCCTGCCTCTCACTTGATCCCCACCCGTCAGACGGCTATTTGATAAGAGTGCCAGTCAGTGTTGTGGATCACGCGGGAATGGAGGTCTAAATGAGCCGTTGTATACTTCTCGCCGTTATTTGTGCAACCTCAGCGCCGGGCGTCATCTCGACCGCGGCGGCGCAGGCTCGAGCTTCCGACGCGGGTAAGTGGGAAGTCCCCAGGACGCCCGACGGCCATCCGGATCTTCAGGGGAACTGGTCGAACTCGACGCTCACGCCATTTGAGCGGGAAGAGGGCAAGGGTCTGGTGTTCACGTGGGAGGAAGTCGCGGAGATCGAGCGGCCAGGCGATGGGTGCCCCGCTAACCCAGGGACGGTCGAGTGTGGAAGGGCGGACAACCAAAAGGATGAGTCTCTGAGCAATGAGCGTCGACTGAGTGGTGCGGAGTACAATGAGGTCTATTGGGAGCGGGGCTCGCGGGTAGCGATCGTCGATGGTGAACCCAGAACCTCACTGGTCACCAATCCAGTGAACGGTCGCCGTCCGGACCTCACGCTGGAGGGCGAGCGGCGGATCAAGGAGTACGAGGACTTCAGGGACCAATTTGGCCTATACGACCACCCGGAGCTGAGACCGTTCGCCGAGCGCTGCATCCTTTTCGGTTCCCCTTCCGGCCCCCCCATGATCCCCGTCGGGGCGTACAACTCCAACTATACCATCGTACAGACGGCCGATCACGTGATGATCATGTCGGAGATGGTTCACGACGCGAGGATTATCCGGCTTGGTGAGCCCAGCCCGATGCCCAAGAGCGTCCGTCCGTACTTTGGCAACTCCTGGGGTCAGTGGGAAGGGGACGTACTCGTGGTGGAGACCACGAACATCAGTCCACAACAGCGTCTCCGGGGAGTCTCCCCCTCGGAAGACATGAAGGTGACCGAACGCTTCACCCGGGTCGACGAAGAGACGATCCTTTACGAGTTCACCGTCGAGGATCCGACGCTGTATACCGAAGCGTGGGGCGGAGAGATTCCGATCAGGAAGTTGGACGCCATGCTCTACGAGTACGCTTGCCACGAGGGCAACTACAGTCTAGCGGGTGTCCTGAGCGGCGCGCGTTATCAGGAGAGGATGGAAGCGCAGGGATCCAGTGACTCTAAGCGTGATTGAGAGCCGGCTCTGGACACCGGTCGCTCTCCGAGGCCCGACGTCTGCGTGCCGACCGTGCGAATGCAGCCTGGGTCGCGTGGTTGAAGCACGGGATCGGCCCCGGGCGGGGCTCAGGTTGCCGATCCGATGATGGACCAGATAGCCCTCGTCCTCATGCACCGAGAACGGACCGAAGTAGCTGCCGTACGTCTGTAGGGCCGCGAGCGTCGCCTCTGGCATCCCGCGCTCTCGAAGATTTGCAAGCCGGTCTTGCAGCTCCACGAGCTGCGCTTTGCAATACGGTCACCAATCGGCCGAGCGGTGAAACAGCAGAAGTGCCCCGTTGGGCCCCAGAATGGATTCGAGGGTTCGGACCTGGCCGTTCTGATCCGGCAGGCTGAACGCGGGAACCCGTTCACCTATTTGCGGGCCGAGCGACGCGACCTCGATCGGGGTGCGAGACTGCATCTCCTCCGATCCGTCGTCAAACGCCATGTCCGCCAGGACAATCGCCACGATGATCCCCAGGGTAATCCCCAGAGCGGCTCGTCTACCCTGCTGATTCATGATGATGACCGCCCTCAACGGTTCTCGCCGATTATGAGTCCCAATTCTCTTCCTTACCCAGATGGGAAACAGAAACCCTTAATAAGAGAGTGGATTATTAGAGATAGATAGCTTATGATGCCGAAAACTCCCCAGTTACGCGGTGGATGGAGCCTGGCCCATCGGACGCTCAGCGCCTACAATTAGGCCGGTTCCAGCCGGGGACAACCATTCGAGCGGGCAGTGCAGGAGGACATATGACTCGGACGATTTTGACTCTTCTAACCGTGTTGTGCTTCGCGTCGAGCGCAGATGCGAGAGTTGTGCGGATCGAAGTGCGATACAGGGTGGATTTGGCTGGTGGCCTGTGGTTCGGATTGGCCGGACCATACGAAAAACTGGTCGGCACGATCTACTTCGCGGTCGACCCTGACAATGCGGCTAACGGGATCATCACTGACATCGCGCTCGCGCCCAAGAACGCCGACGGCCTGGTCGAGTTTCACTCCGACTTTTTCTTGATCAAGCCCAAGGATGTTTGGCGCGGCAACGGCACGGTTTTGTACGAAGTGTCGAATCGCGGTGGGAAGGGACTGCTGCGCTACTTCAATCGTGGCGCGGGGAGCCTGGACCCGCAGACCGAAGAGGAGATGGGCGACGGTCTCCTCCTCAGCAACGGTTTCACGCTGCTTTGGCTGGGCTGGCAGTTTGATCCGCCGGATCGGGACGGGCTCGTGCGGCTGTTCACCCCCGTTGCAACCGATGGTGTGACCGCGATCGAGGGGCTGGTCCGAAGCGAAGTCGTCGTGCAGGAACGCGAGTTCGACCGATCCCTGGCGGACCGGAACCATGCCGCCTACGTCGTCGCTGACCCATCCGATCCCGAGAACATGATGACGGTGCGTGACGGGGTGGATCAACCGCGCCGCGTGGTTCCACGGAGTCAGTGGAGATTCGCTCGCCTGGAGAACGGGCAGGTCGTGCCGGACCGGACTCGGGTCTACCTGGAGGAGGGATTCGAACCCCACAAGATCTACGACATCGTCTACAAGGCACAGGATCCACCGGTAGTCGGCCTGGGTCCGGCAGCGGTCCGCGACATGGTGTCGCGGCTCAAGTACAGCGCCGCGGAAGAACTCTCCATTCCGGCCGGGGCTATCGACCGCGCGCTGGCGTTCGGGAGTTCACAGAGCGGCCGGTTCCTGCGGACGTTCCTGTACTACGGATTCAACGAAACCGAGGACCACCGCAAGGTGTTCGACGGCGTCATGTCGCACATCGCCGGTGGCGGCCGCGGCAGCTTCAACCATCGGTTCGCCCAGCCGTCCCGCGACGGCCATCCTTACCTGAACAAGCTGTATCCGACCGACATCTTTCCGTTCACTGACGTTGCCCAGACCGACACCGAGACCGGTATGCGGGATGGGCTGCTGGACCGCGTACAGCCGGCGTTCATGCCGAAGATCTTCTACACGAACTCGTCGTACGAGTACTGGGGACGCGCGGCGTCGCTGATCCATACGACTATCGATGGCTCGGAAGACAGTCCACTGATGGACAATGTGCGTATCTATTCCTTTGCCGGCGGGCAGCACGGCCCAGGCAGCTTCCCACCGGTGCAACGGGTCGGACAGCAGCTTAGCAACCCCAACGACTATTCTTGGTTCATGCGTAGCCTGCTGCTGGCCATGAACCGCTGGGCGACCGACGACTCACCCCCGCCCGAGAGTAATTACCCGCGGATCAGCGACGGTGATCTGGTGCTCCCCGAACAGCTGGACTTCCCGCAGCTGCCGGGCGTGGGCCTGCCCGCCGCACCGCACAAGGCCTACCGGGTGGACTACGGTCCTGAGTTTGCCACGAGGGGAATCGTCACGATCGAGCCTCCGGAGGTGGCATCGGCGTTTCCGATCCTGGTTCCGCAGGTCGATGCCGACGGCAACGAAACTGGTGGCCTGAAGATGCCGGGCGTTGCGGTGCCGCTGGCCACCTACACCGGGTGGAATCTGTTCGGGTCCGAGTTTGGACCCGAAGACGTGCTGTCCAGCATGCAGGGGTCCTATATTCCGTTCCCCCGAACCATCGTCGATCGGCAGCAGAGCAGCGATCCGAGACGTCCCATCGAGGAACGGTATCGCAGCCGCGAGCAGTACGTGGGCCTCGTGTCGGAAGCGGCGCTCCGCCTCATCGACGAAGGCTACCTGCTTGCCCAAGACCTGGCGCCAATTCTGGGCCGGGCCGGCGAGCATTGGGATTACCTGATGGAGGCGGGGACGCAGTAGCTCTGAAGGGCTGAATCCGAAGAAATAGCGCAGATCTCCTCGCTCGTTAAGGAGGCACAATGTTTGATGTTAAAGAAGCTTCGCGTTTGGGGACGCACACCGTTACGCTAATCACACTACTAGGATTCCAAACCTGGGTTGCGGGTGCCTAGGACGTCACCTTTGCGAAGGACGTAGCGCCCATTCTGCTGGACAACTGCGCATCCTACCATCAGGGGGGCGGCTTTGGGCCAATGGAGTTGGTGACTTATGGGACTGCAAGGCACTACGCGCCGCTAATCAAGATGAAGGTGCTGAATCGGCAGATGCCGCCGGGGTGGAACATCGAAAATACCATCGGGATCTAAGGGTTCAAGAATGATCCCTCGTTGAGCAACGAGGAGGTTGAGACAATCGCTCGTTGGGTGAATGACCTTTGCCTGGAGGACTCGGGAACGCTGGTCGAGCCTGGGGCGGAGGTCACCTACGACATGTACTTCTCCCCCCGTGGCCAGGAGACGACAGTCCAGGGAGAGCTTGCCTTGTGGTTCTACCCCCAGGGCCATGAGCCCAAGTTTTCTTCCAGTGAGCGGAATTTCAGTGCGGCTCCTGGCGGTGACAGCCCTTGGTGGTCAGGGAATCCGTGCTGGAACCAGCAGCAGCCTGCACCAGAGAGCCCTCTATGCACTGAGCTAGTGGAGAACTATGGCAACAACCAGGGCGACCTTCAGTGAGCCGGGGGAATACGTCTTGCGGGTCCAGTCGATTGAAAGCATTCGGTTTTTTGAGCGCCACTGCTGCTGGACGAATGGTTATGTACGGGTGAGGGTAACCCGATGATTCGCCCGATGTCTGTTCACAAGGTGATCGTCGGATTTTTCTTAGGGTGACGTCTCAGTAAAAGAAGAGGCCGCCGACACAGGGTCTGCCTGAGGGAACCCAGATCCGTGCAACGTCTTCCTCGGGGCGCTACACTCCACGCATGGGATTCCTAGACACGAGCGCCTTCCGTCGCTTTGCGGCGGATAAGATGCAGAAGGTGAACATGTTCGAGACGCCGCAGATGTTTTGCGATGTGTACTGCCTCGAGCCAGGCCAGGCGCAGAAGGTGCACGCACACCCCGGGGCTACGAAGTTCTACTACGTGATTGAGGGCAAGGGCGCCTTCACCATCGGGGATGCTACGCGCACCCTCGGGCCCGGCGGCGTAGCTTGGTCCGCGTCCGACGAGGAGCACGGGGTAGAAAACCGCGGCAACGTGCAACTCGTGGTACTCGTGTCGATGGCGCCGAACCCGAACTTCCCCTAGTGCACCCCATTCATTATTTGGGTGTTTTTCACGGGCGTGTGCCCCGAGGGCGGGTGCGAACTCCAACAGGAGCGCCTCGCGCGTGAGGGTGAAGGGGGATCGCTCCGGACGAGAACGGATCCAGCACGATGAGGTCGAAGCGTCTGAGAGAAGGGATGTCATATAAACGCGTATATATGTGACCATATATCGCCGTTCACGTGATTTGCGGTTGACCATTCGTCGTTGATGCCTCGCTTCTGCCGATGGCGTCTCTGGGGGACTCTGACCAGATTCGGGTGGGCGGGTGGGACCTGGCCACCGGCAACCCCATGGGTAGCACCCTCATGTTCAGCGTGACGACGGGGATCGTGAGCACGACCGACCGTTCTATGGGCCTGGGCTCGGTGGAGGAGTTCATCCAGACCGACGCCGTGGCCAACAGCGGTAACTCGGGCGGCCCGTTGGTGGATCTTCACGGACGCATCATCGGCATGAACTCGGTCATCGCGAGCCGATCCGGATACTACCAGGGGTACACCCTCGCGATCCCGGACAACCTGATCCTCCCGGTGGTATCGAAGCTGATCGAGCGGGGACATGTCACTCGTGGTGTCCTGGGTGCCACCACCCCGTTGGCGTCGCCGTCGCCCTCGAGACGGTCGGTGGCGTCGTGGTGCAGGACTCGGGGGACGAGAACAGTCTGGCGTACCGCTCCGGACTCCGACTGGGCGACGTGAACGTCGAGGTAGACGGTCACCTGGTGATATCCGTGGCCCATCTGCAACAGAGCGTCTGGTTCACGGCTCCGGGAGACAGCGTGATCCTGAGGGTGCACCGGGAAGCCGGCACCCTCGGGACGGTGACGGTGTATGTGGGAGCTGAGAAAACCGACGATCGTACGGCTTCCGCCCGGGCGGAGCACCGCCAGCGTGATGTGGAGGTGCCGTGCGCGAACAACCCACTGGGTGTCTGCCTGGTGGCGTTCGAGGATGCGTTCGTCCTGCCGAGGGATCTCATCGACCTGAAGGACGCCGGACTCGTGGTCACAGGCGTCCAACTGGCCGGTCTGTCCTATGGCAAGATTTTCGCCGACTACGACATCATCACCCAGGTGAACGACGTGCGCGTCCGCTCCGAGCGTGATCTCGAGGATGCACTGCGCGATGCGGATGAGGGTGACATCGTGTCCGTCCAGACCTGCCGCCTCCGCTCGAACGAAACCGGATTCGCCCAAATTCAAATTCGTTGAGTATCTGCGCCATCGACAAAAGTCAAAATGGCGTCTACGATGGAACGATCAGATCCCACAACGCAAGGAGAGCACGCATGGACACCCCTCGGAGACCTTCCCTGAGGAGGCACACGTCTGTCCTGCGACTCACGGCCGTTGGAGCCCTTTCCCTCGCGGCGGTGCTACCGCTAGCCCGCGCCGGTTGCGGCCCAGGAGGACCCGGGGTCTGACAAGCTGGCCCATCGACCCGCGAATCGGAGTGTGTGGGCGGGCATTGTCATTCTCTTTGAGTGCCGTCGCACTTACGCTCCTTACGGCTGCGCCGGGTCCGTGGGACGACCCCTCACGTGAGGAGCGTGACGGAGCCACCCAACAGGTGGAGGGGGAGGGAGTCCCGCGCGAGTTCTACTTCTCACGCGCGGCGTATTCAGGATACGGGAGAGGGTCCAGGCGGAGGGGAGGGGGAGGAAGATGGGCCACGGACTACCCGAAGGCCGACCGGATCTTTCTCTCGTTCATAGACCGCCTGCTCTCGAACCTCGATGCCTACGAGCGTGAGCACCCCATCCGTCTGGACGACTCTGAGCTCTGGCGCTTCCCTTTTCTATACGCTCTCGAGGTCGGCAGCATGGCCCTCACCGAGCCAGAAATCGTGGGGCTCCGAGGATACCTTCTCGCCGGCGGATTTCTGGTCATCGACGACTTCTGGGGTTCGAGACAGTGGGCCAACTGGGAGTACGAGATCCAGTCGGTGCTTCCCGGCTACGAGATCGTCGACCTATCCCTCGACCATCCTATATTTACGGCCTTTTACGAGATCGACGAGATCCTACAGGTCCCCAACGTCGGCAACGGGGTCCGTGGCGGGCCGACGCACCAGTCAGACGGATACGTCCCCATGGTCAAAGGGATCCACGACGAGAACGGCCGACTGATGGTGGTCATCAACTGGAACACCGACCTCGGCGACGCCTGGGAGTGGGCGGACAATCCCTACTACCCTCTTAAATACTCAACCTACGCGTACGAGATGGGCGTGAACTTTATCGTCTACGCGATGAGTCACTGATGGCCGGGGGTGGTCGCCGGTCAGATATCGCTCAAAACACAGCGATCGGGTTCAACGGTGAACCAGTGCCCCCGCGGATCGCGAGCGGCGCGACCATCAGGAGGAACTCCCACCGGCCTCTCTCGGCGGCAGCCTCGCCAAGAGCCTCGAGGTCGCAGTTGTCAAGCATGTGGATCCCCAGATATAGGATGGCGAAATCGTGCACAGCTCCGGGCAGGTTGGAAGGCGAGACATATGTAGGATGGTCGCTTCCCAATAACGCAACATCGCGTTCTTTCAACCACGGAATCACGGACGGGTGGAGACCGGCCGACCGACCTCCCCTCGCGCGGCCGCGAAGCCATGGTCCTTCGGCCTCGCGTCGAGCCCAGACACCTGTGCGAACGAACAGCGCGTCACCAGAGGAGATTCGCACCCCGGTTTGCTCTTCCCACGCCTCCAGATCTTCCACGTAGATTGGAGTGCCCGGTTCCAGATACGGTAGGCCTCGGAACCTTGGAATGTCGATCAGGACACCGCGGGTGAGAACGCCGTTCTTGAGGTTGTGGATCGAACTCTTCTCGTGTCCACTTGCAAGAGTGGCGTCGGCGTCGGGCGTGTACCCGTCGAAGAAAATCCCGCCGTCGTTCACATGAGCCAGGGCGTCGATGTGAGTGTGAGTGATACCGTGGTAACGGACGGCAATCCGGTCCGAGCTGATACTGAGCATCTCGTGTTCGTACGGCCTGGGATTGTCGACGGCCTCGACCGTATTTACGTCCGAGGCCAGCGACACCGAAAACCCCTCCTGAACCAGAGCCACTGCCTCTAAGCGCTTCTCTGGCGTAATCAGGTTCAGTGCCCCGATCTCACCCTCCTCCCCCCAACGTCCCCAGTTAGACAGTTCCAGCTTCCACTGTTCATACTGGGCGGAGGTGACATCCCTCTCGGAACTGCCACCCTGCAGTTGGCCGGAGGTGGGTCGGCTTAACACGATGACCGAAATCAGCAGTACCGGGAAAGATCTGGCGAGCAGCCTTTTCATTGGTCCTCCGCTGGTGTGGCGCGATTTTAGCAGAGACTAACACATCAAGGCACTCTATGGGCGGAGACCTTCAGTACATTAGCACAAACTTATCCAGGAAGATCACGGCTGGAACCGTAACGTGATGCGCGATCCGCGGGTGCGCCTGAAGATCGGTGATCGACTGTTCGATCGGACCGTAAGCCATGTGACCGATGCCGACACGCGGACGGCGGTTCACGCGAGCTTCGTCACCAAGTATCCGCAATGGTCGAGCCCGAAGCTCGAGAACGTCCACATTCTCCTGGTCGGGAGTTAGTCCGTTAGCGCGGCTCGCATCTCGGCCCGTGACGTGAACTTCACGCGCGGACGCCCATCAGCCTCGCCTCGTGACTGCTCCAGCGCATCCAGTCGGCTCCAGTCATCATAGTTCACCAAGTGGGGCTGACGCACCCGAACTAGCGTGTCGAGAACGGATGGATCGGGATGCGCCGGATCGAGGACGGAGGACGACCCAGCGTCTTCCAGCATGGCGCCGCCGGTCTCCGTCCCGTCTTTTTTGTTCGTTCCGATCACTCCGGTGGGCCCACGCTTGATCCATCCGCTGACGTACATCCCCCGTGCGGGTCGCCCGGTCTGCGGATCGGTCACGCGGCCGCTCTCATTCGGGATCACTCCCCAACTCTCGTGGAATGGAAGACCCTCCACGGGGAGGCCCCGGTATCCGACCGATCGAAAGACCAGGTCCACCGGAAGCTCTTCAGTCTGCTCAGTGGCGCGTGGGCGCAGTTTCCCCGCATCCGAGATGAGCTCGTTACTTATGATTCTTATAGTCCGGACCCCGCCGTCGTCGCCGGCAATCAGCTCGGTGGGTGAGACCAAGAACCGCAGGGTGAGCAAACGCTCCTTACCCTCACGGGGCCGCTGGGCAAAGTTTTCGAGAATCGCCACCTTCTTCTGCAAGGTGTCGTCATCCGCGTTCTCGAGTTCGGACTGACTGAGGGAATCGAGGCACACGTCTTCCGGAGAGATGTGGATGTCCGCCCCCGGCAGCTCGCCCAGTTCCCGAACTTCGGGATTCGTGAAGGCGGCTTGCAGGGGCCCGCGCCGGCCGAGCATGGTCACCTCCCGCACTTTGCTCTGGCTCAACGCTTCGAGCGCGTGGTCGGCGATGTCGGTTTCGGCCAACTCATCGGGTGTGCGGCACAAAATCCGTGCGACGTCTACCGCGACGTTTCCGACCCCCACCACGGCGACACGCTCGGCGGAGAAATCGAACTGATGGTCCCGGTAGTCAGGGTGGCCGTTGAACCACGCCACGAATTCGGTGGCGGTGTGGCTTCGTGTGAGATCCTCGCCGGGGATCCCCATCCGCCGATCGGTCTCTGCGCCAGTGGCAAAGCAAATCTGGTGAAAGTGCTGGCTGAGGTCGGTCAGGCTGATGTCCTTTCCCACTTGCACATCGCCGAAGAACCGGAACGTCTCTCGCTGGGCGATGCGGTCGAACACCCGTGTGACGTTCTTGATCTTCTGGTGATCCGGGGCGACACCAAAACGCACGAGGCCGAAAGGAGTCGGGAGACGATCGAACATGTCGACCTGCACGTGAACATCGCTCTGCTTGAGAAGGTGGTCGGCGGTATAAAACCCAGCCGGCCCCGACCCGATGATAGCCACTCTGAGCGGGTGGTCCGCTGTCCCCAGTTCCGACGTCATGAACGTTCCTCGCCAGTTGGCCGAATGGCCAGAATGTTAGCCACTTTGGCGCCTCACCGGCACCCGAATGCCGGATGCTCGCATGCTATATGTCGTCGTGGAGGAGCTGCTCAGAGCCTGTCTCTAAGTTGTGGTGTGGACCCCCCCTGGAGCTGCACGCGGCCCGGCCCTTACGAGGTGAGGATTCCGTGCGATTAACGCTCCGCTGGCCACCCCGTGTCGAGCGGCTTCGACGGGTCTGCGGTAATCTGTAGATGCGCGCATTTGTGATACGAGTATCCACCCGGATTGTTGAACGCGTGCTCGTCCATATGCTGCACGACTTGCAGGATGCACTTCTCGCAGTTGATGTTCGGCAGTCTTATGTCCGTCTCCCAGGGATCCAACTGACCCTGCGGTCGCGTGGGTCGGCCATCAGAATCAAAACTCGAATGGACGAACAGGCCATCGGCGAGCACGGGAATCTGCGGCGGGTCCTGAATTTCAGCCGACACGGACCAAGGCCCCCTGTCGCTATCTCTCGTGGTGGTTACCGGGTCAAGCGGCAACTCGCTGGGCGAGTTCACCGCTAATGCTACCCGGTAATGTCCCGGGTGGTAAATGGTTTCCTGAATTTTTAGATGCAGATCCTGGCCCCCTACGACTTGGGTGATGGCCCAGCTCGGCGTGCCCCAATCGGTATTGGTACCACCGCAGGGGCCTGCCTTCTGCGGGTCCCCGCGGTCGTTTGTGTCGAGCGAAGGCTCGGGTTCCAAAAGCTTGAAGTGGGCGGAGGTGCTCGGAAGCTTGAAGTGGGCGGAGGCACTCGGCGCTGCCACCGCCAGCCCGACAACCAAGAGGGGAAATCGAATAGAGTTTCTCATCGAAACACTTCCTTTGAAGGTAAAATGCTGCGGCGCAATGGCTCACGTGATACTATCGCTGCACAGGCCGTGGTTCAAGAGCCGCCGGCGTAACGGTCGCGCGCTGTGCTTACGGTCACCATCCTGGTCGCGCACGAGGAGAGGAATGAGGAATATTGACCGGTCAAATCCGCTGGCTTCGCGTCTTCATGGAAGGTGTGGTGATCGTCGGCTTGATCACAATTAGGAGGACCCGCTCGCGGTTCGCGGGTCCGAGGTGCATCTTGAGCGCGTGAGCGACTTCGAGCCCATCGCACGTCTCGACGCGCCCGTCTTGGGGTCCTGCCGCCACCACGCCACATTTAATGAGGGTTGAACGATGAAACGCTTTCCGATGATCGTAATCGCTATCGCTATCATGGCCACGACACTCGCCTACGCCACTGCAGCCTCAGCACCGGCTGGTGGGGGAGGGGGAGCGCTCGTGGGCGCCGACAACGTGTGGTGCGGAGATCTGACCTCATTCTCGATTACGGACGGGACCGTCACGAGCGCCCAAGTGGTTGAGGCCGGGGCGTTTACGCCTCCGGTCGCACCAGGTGGTCGCCCCGCGTCGAGGGCTTCGGTGACCCGCACTTACGGTGGTTTGCCCGCGTTCTGCCGGGTGGTCGCCACACTCCGACCCACGAACGATTCGAACATCACCGTCGAGGTGTGGATGCCGCTCTCGGGATGGAACGGAAAATACCAGGCAGTCGGGAACGGTGCGTTCACCGGATCGGTTAGGCACGGATCCATGGCGCCCGCGCTGGCTGCCGGCTACGCGACCAGCTCGACCGACACGGGGCATATCGGCAACACGGCGGAGTTTGGTCTTGGGCATCCGGAGAAGGTTGTCGACTTCGGCTGGCGCTCGCTGCACCTGATGGCTGTCCTTGCCAAGGAGGTCATCGCGGCTCATTACGATGAGAGTCTCCGCTACTCCTATTGGAACGGGTGTTCCGCCGGTGGCCGCCAGGCGATGAAGCTAGCGCAGGACTTTCCCGAAGACTTCGACGGCATCGTGGCCGGAGCACCGGGCCAGGATTGGAGCGGACGTGCAGCCGGAGCACTCCGAGTCGCCACGCATCTGGAATCCAACGAAGCCGCCCGTCTCTCCGAAGATGACAGATTGCTGGTGCATTCCGCGGCGATCAGCGCGTGCGACGCGTCCGATGGTGTCGTGGACGGAATCATCGACAGTCCTGATCGTTGTGATTTCGACCCAGCCGTCCTCCAGTGTAAGGGTGCCAAGGATGGCTCCTGCCTGACGGCTCCACAGGTGGAGACCGTGCGGATGTTGTACTCGTCTCCGGTGAATCCCAGCACTAACCGGGAGATTACCGGTCTGGTTCCGGGGAGCGAGCTCAACTGGACTGACCTCGGGTGGACCAACTCCGCACGCGCCACCGGGCTCGAACTTTATCGTTATCTGGTATACGGCGACCCCAACTGGACGATCGACCGATTCGATTTCGACATCGATATCGTGAAGGCGGAGGAGACCGACAACGAGACGCTGGATGCGCTCGATCCCAACCTTAAGCCATTCTTCGCCCGTGGCGGCAAGTTGCTCGCATATCACGGCTGGAGCGACGCGCAGATCTCACCCTTGAACGCAACCCAGTATTACGAGCGTGTGGTAGAATTCGTCGGGAGTGCCGAGGAAGTTCACGACTCGTATCGTCTGTTCATGGCGCCGGGTATGGGGCATTGCCGCGGTGGTGAAGGACCCAGCGTCTTTGACAAGATGGCTCCAATTGAAGCGTGGGTCGAAGAGGGTCGGGCGCCAGACCGGGTGCTTGCGACCAAGGTCGGTCCCGACGGCGAAGTGGAGATGCGCCGACCGTTGTGCGCCTACCCGGCGAGGGCCGTTTACGACGGGAATGGAGACCCGAAAAGGGAGGAGAGCTTCTCGTGCGCCACACGCTGATAAGGCTGGGCTAGAGGGCGCATCTACACGGGCTCACATGGCTGATCCCGAGAAGCGAAAGAGCTCGACACCCTCAGAGCCTGAAACGAAGAGCGGCGGCCCCGACCTCCAGGACCTTCCTCCGGCGCTCCACCGCTTTCTCGAGCTGTTCAATGCGCGAGAGTACTGGGAGAGCCACGAGGTGCTTGAGGGCCCATGGCACGAGGGGGGGAGCGACTTCTACCAGGGTTTGATCCTCTACGCAAGCGCGTTCGTACACGCCCAGCGGGGCAACGCTGGCGGCATCGGCATGCAGCTCGAGAAGACAGAGCGAAAGTTGGCCGGGTACCGGCCATGTCACCTCGGTGTCGACGTCGACTCCGTGCTCGCTCACGGGGACGAGCCAGATTTCCGGCAGGGGGGAAGAGAACCTGCAGCTCATGGTACTCGTCTCGATGGAGCCCAACCCGAACTTCCCCTAGTGGGCCCCTCGGACTTTTAGTGGGCCCCTCGGACTTTGACTGGTCGATCCGGTCCGAGATCTACCGCGTTTTCGCGGAAACCGGTGCCTCGCCCTCGCTCAAGCAGCTGGCCTCGTCCTTCGGCGCCTCGCCCGAGCAGATCACCGCCTCGCTGACTGTGCTTTACGACGCCCACCAGATCGCGCCGATGCCGGACGGAAGTGGTGTGTGGATGGCGAACCCCTTCTCGGCGTCCGAGACCGAATACCCGGTCGAGACGCCACGCCTGACGTGTTACGCCAACTGCGCGTGGGACGTCCTCGGTGTACCGGCGATTCTGGGCACTGACGGGTGGACACGCACGCGGTGTCAGGAGAGTGGCTTCCCGATGGAATTCGGGGTCCGGGCGGGCCAGCTCGCAGGAGAGGGCGGCGTGATCCATCTGGTCACGCCGCCTCGGGACGCCTGGTTCGACATCGGCTTCACCTGACGCACCTACCTGACCTTCCGGTCGGAGGAGGATGTCGAGGCCTGGCTGGAGCGCACGGGCCATCCGCGGGGAGCGACGGTCGATCTAGCGCAGATGTGGGCGCTCGCGCAGCTCTGGTATGCGGACCGTCTGGCTTCAGAATGGCGGGGCCGCAGCGCCGAAGAGGGTCAGGTGATCATGGACACGGTCGGCTTGACGGGAGAGTTCTGGCGGCTCGTCTGAGAGCGGCTAGGGTGCCGCGGCTTTTCCTTCCTCCAGCGAGCGAGAATCACTCCTCTGGCCTTCTCGGCTTCCATTGCTGTGAGACGCGAAGCCCGTGCATGGGGGCAAGCGATGCCTACGCCTACCGCTCGTTCAGCCAGAATACATATATCGCGTTGTGCCTGTTTCCGGGAGGAATGCGGATCTCGGGCGCGAGGAACCGGGAGACGTTCCAGGGGCTGACACCGATGACGCCCGTTGGCGCCGCGACATACTGCACCTCATCAACCTCGTACGTCATCGGATATCCCTGGGCCGCGGTGGCCAGCCGGGTTTCCCAGAGCTGCTCACCGGTGGCTACGTCGAACGCCCGAATCCACCGGTCGTAATCAATCGCCCATGAAGACGATCCCTCCACCCGCGGCCCGGCCCTTACGAGGTGAGGATTCCGTGCGATTAACGCTCCGCTGGCCACCCCGTGTCGAGCGGCTTCGACGGGTCTGCGGTAATCTGCAGATGCGC
>Ga0310123_10001561_pt1 | contig 18856 bp, 17 predicted proteins | sample CB6_AW_1057_MG_FD_203505 | JGI IMG/M metagenome (GOLD analysis project Ga0310123, IMG submission 203505) | Marine microbial communities from Western Arctic Ocean, Canada - CB6_AW_1057 | ecosystem: Environmental > Aquatic > Marine > Oceanic | place: Canada: Western Arctic Ocean | collected... | reverse complement strand
CTGACCGGACTCGGTCTGAAGATCGCGGGGATCATCGTGACGCTGGCCGGTGGCAGCGTTTTCTTGACGGTGCTCTACGCTGCCGTGGCGGTCTGGATGCTCGGTCTCGCCGTCCCGGTGACCGCTTCCTACATTATCGCCGCCGTGATGATCGCACCGGCGCTTACCCTGGTTGGCATACCGGCGGCGGCGGCTCATATGTTCATCTTCTACTACGCGGTGTTATCCGAAGTGAGTCCGCCAACCGCCCTGTCACCGTTTGCCGCGGCGGCCATCACCGGCGCAAACCCGTTCCAGACAATGATGCTGACCTGGAAGTACACGCTTCCGGCATTTCTGGTTCCGTTTGCCTTCACGTTGAGTCCGGAGGGGCTCGGGGTCCTTCTGCAGGCTCCCGTCATGGACGTCATACGCTCCGCCGGTACTGCCGCGATCGGTGTGAGCGCTCTGGCCATGGGACTCGGGGGATGGATGCTGCGAGCGGCAACAACGTTCGAGCGGACACTCGCGGTAGCCGGCGGACTGCTGTTGTTCTACGCGGCGGCGATTACCGATATCATTGGATTCATCCTGTTCGGCACCGCCGTGGCGATTCACGTCATAGGCGCACGTCGAGGGTAAACGCCGGAGGACTCCGCATCGTGGGCATGAGCAAAGACGAGCTGATCGAGAAACTGAACGAGGACCTGGCTAGTGAACTGGCCGCGGTCATCATGTATGTGATTTATGCTGCAAGAGCAACCGGGCCGTATCGTCCTCAGCTCACGCAGTTCTTTCTCGCCGAGGTAGCCGACGAGCAGCTGCACGCACAGTATCTGGCCAACAAAATCGTAGCCCTGGGCGGCGAACCGACGACCGTTCCCCTGCCTGTGCCGATGCCAGACGGCGACCGCGCCATGCTTGAGGCCGTTCTCGAGGCAGAGAAGGTGGCGACGGCAAACTACACAGATCGCGCCCAGCAGGCCGAGGCATTTGGCGACAAAGGATTGGCCGTTCAGCTCGAGGACTTCATCCGCAACGAGAGTAACCACGTCGAAGAAACCGAGCGGATCCTGAGGGACTGGCCGTTGTAGCCGGGCTGCGCCAGGCGTCGGGATATGGAGTGCCCTTAGTCGGGGGCCGGGCTGCGCCAGGCGTCGGGGGTCGTTGTCTTCTGTCTCCTTCAGATCCCCACCTTACGTCCTCACCAGCCGGCGATACTTGATCCGATGCGGCTGATCAGCCGCGGCTCCGAGACGGCGGCGGCGGTCGGCTTCGTAGTCGGCGTAGTTACCGGCGAACCACACCACCTCCGAACCTCCCTCGAAGGCCAGGATGTGGGTAGCGATCCGGTCGAGAAACCACCGGTCGTGACTGACCACGACCACACAGCCGGCAAACTCAAGGAGCGCGTCCTCCAGCGCCCTGAGAGTGTCGACGTCCAGGTCGTTTGTCGGCTCGTCTAGAAGCAGGACATTGGCGCCGCCCTTGAGCAGCTTGGCGAGATGGACCCTGTTCCTTTCACCCCCCGACAGCGCTCCCACCTTACGTTGCTGGTCGCGGCTCTTAAAGTTGAACCACGACACGTAGGCACGTGACGCGACGGTCCGCTTGCCAAGCGCGACTTCGTCCTGCCCCTCCGAGATCTCCTCCCAGACCGTTCGGTCGGGGTCGAGCGCGTCTCGGCTCTGGTCGACGTACCCAAGCTGCACTGTCTCGCCAAGCGTCAGCGTCCCCGCGTCCGGCTCCTCCGCACCCGTGATCAACCTCAACAGCGTAGTCTTCCCCGCGCCATTGGGCCCGACCACGCCGACGATTCCACCCGGCGGAAGCGTGAACGACAGGTCGTGGATCAGCACCTGTTCGTCGCTGTATGCCTTCCGGATCCTGTCTGCCACAACCACGACATCGCCAAGCCGCGGCCCGGGCGGAATGTAGATCTCGGACGACTCGATCTTCTGCGCCTGATCCTCCGAGAGCAGACGCTCGTAGGCGTTGAGCCGAGCCTTGCCCTTGGCCTGTCGGGCACGGGGTGACATCTGAATCCACTCCAGCTCACGCTGGAGCGTGCGCTCGCGCTTCACCTGCTGCTTGGCCTCGGAGTGAAGACGCTGTTGCTTCTGATCGAGCCACGACGAGTAGTTGCCCTCCCACGGAATGCCGGCACCTCGGTCGAGCTCGAGGATCCAGCCGGCGACGTTGTCCAGAAAATAGCGATCATGGGTCACGGCAACGACGGTGCCAGGGTAGCCTGCGAGAAAACGCTCTAACCAGGCGACCGTTTCAGCGTCGAGATGATTCGTCGGCTCGTCGAGGAGCAGCAGGTCTGGCGAGTGCAGTAGGAGACGGCAGAGGGCCACGCGACGCGCCTCGCCCCCGGACAGCGTGGATACGTCGGTCCGTCCCAGCGGCAGCCGAAGCGCATCCATGGCCATCTGGACGCGGGAATCCAGGTCCCAGGCGCCCGCCGCTTCGATCCGATCCTGGATGGTCCCCTGCTGCTCCATCAGCTCCTGGAGGTCAGAACGCCCCTCCGAAAGCATCGTCGTCACCTCGTCGTATTGCTTGAGAAGACCGCGTTGAGTCTGGACTCCCTCGTCGACATTCCCGGCGACGGTCTTGTTGGGATCGAGCCGAGGTTCCTGCGGGAGATACCCGACCGTCAAGCCATTGGCCGGAAACGCCTCGCCGTCGAACTCCGTGATCTCGCCGGCCATCACCTTGAGCACCGTGCTCTTGCCAGCCCCGTTGAGTCCGAGCACGCCGATCTTTGCCCCGGGGAGAAACGACAACCAGATATCGCTCAGCACCGTGAGGTCTGGTGGATAGACCTTACTCAGCCCCTTCATCGTGTACACGTACTGCGGTCCCATACGCCGTATCCTAACCTGTCGCCCGTATAATGTGGCGCGCCGTCATGCTCGACACCCCGGCATCACCACCCGTCATCGACACCACACCACCCACGCTCAGACGGCGCCGAACGAAACCGATCTGGGCCGGATGGTCGGACGAGACCCTCCTCGACGTTCGCATCTGTGACCTCGCGGTCACGATCGAAGGCACCCAGCTCGAGCGGCGGATCGCCGAAGTCAACGCAGATCTGGACGAGAAGGGTATTCGTTTTCGTGCGCACTACTGGCTGTCTGACGACTGGTTCACTCCAGACGGCGTACCGGGTATCGCCATTCCTTTCTACCTGGCGCACCCGCGTCTCGCCCGGCTCGAGCTCAGCCAGATGCTCGAGGTCGAGGGCGGCACCCGAGCGTGGTGCCTACGCATTCTGCGGCACGAGGTGGGACACGCCATCGATAATGCGTACAGACTCCAGCGCCGTCGACGCAGGCAGAAACTGTTCGGATTGTCGTCCACGCCCTATCCGGAGGTCTATGATCCAAGGCCATACAGCAAGAGCTTCGTCCTGCATCTTGACCCGTGGTATCCGCAGAGTCATCCAGATGAAGATTTTGCCGAGACGTTCGCCGTCTGGCTCACGCCGCACTCACTCTGGCGAAAACGCTACGTCGACTGGCCAGCTCTCAAGAAGCTCGAGTATCTGGACGAGCTCATGCGCGACGTGGCGCAGAGGGACCCCATCGTGACTACCAACGACATCGTCGAACCTATTCGCCGCATCCGGCGGACGCTTCGGCAGCACTACGCCCGCAAACGCGCACACTATGGTCTCGAGCGTCCCAACTTCTATGACCGCGACCTGCGCCGGCTATTCTCGGACGCGCCCGAGCATGCCATCAACATGCCGGCCAACCGTTTTCTGAAGCGGATCCGCCGGGACGTCCGTCGCCTGGTCGGCAGCTGGACGGGCACATATCAGTACACGATCGACCGGGTGCTCGAAGACATCATCACGCGATGCCATGAGCTCAAGCTCCATCTCCGCACCACCGAGGAGCGGTCGAAGCAGGACTTCGCCGTGCTGCTGACCGTGCAGACAATGAACTATCTTCATGGCGGACGACATCGGGTGGCGCTGTGAAGCAGATGCGGATCCTCGCGTTGATGCATGACTACATGGTGCCGCCGGCCAACGTATCGCAGTTGGACCTCGCCACCGTCGAGTGGAAGACCGAGTACGACGTCACGAGCACGCTGAACGACATGGGACACGACGTCCTTCAGCTGGGTGTGAAGGACGACCTCGGTGTCATTCGGCAGGCTGTCGATGACTTCAAACCGCAGATCGCTTTTAACCTGATGGAGGCGTTCCACGAGGTAGGCGCGTTCGACATGAACGTGGTCAGCTACCTCGAGCTGCTCCGATTGCCCTACACCGGATGTAATCCGAGGGGCATGGTGCTCTCACGTGACAAGGCGCTCTCGAAGCAGCTCATGGCCTACCACCGCATACCGGTACCGGACTTCTCCGTGTTCCGGATGGGGCAGGCCATCAAGAAACCCCGACGCCTCGAGTTCCCACTGATCGTCAAGTCACTGACCCAAGAGGCGTCAATCGGAATCGCGCAGGCGTCGGTGGTCGACGACGACACGAAGCTCAAAGAGCGTGTCGCCTTCGTGCACAAGTCGATCGGCACCGATGCCATCGCCGAACGTTTCATCGATGGTCGCGAGCTGTATGTCGGAGTCCTCGGGAACGAGCGGCTTCAGGTATTCCCCGTCTGGGAGATGCAATTCGGCCAAATGCCCGAAGGCGTCCATCGGATCGCGACGGACCGGGTCAAGTGGAGCGTGAAGTATCAGAAGAAACACGGGATCGAGACCTGCGCCGCTACCGGCCTTCCCGATGGTCTACTGGAATCGGTCCAACGGGTGGCCAAACGGGTCTACCGGACGTTGAACCTGAGCGGGTATGCGCGGATGGATCTTCGAATGGACGCGGACGGCAAATTCTACGTGCTGGAAGCAAACGCCAACCCGCAGCTGGCGTTCGGTGAGGATTTCGCCGAATCGGCCGAGAGCGCCGGGCTCAAGTACGAAGAGCTCTTGCAGCGCATCCTCAACGTCGGATTGAAGTGGCACCCGGAACGGGCTGGCTAGCCGCCAGGTGGTCGTGACTTAGGGGTGCTCCAGTTTGAAGTCCGCTTCGGTGCCCTGCCCAGCGGTCACAGTCACGGTCACGGCCTGGGCGCTTCCGCGGTAACGCTCGTGCCAGATCATGAGCTCATACGTTCCGGCTGGTACTCCGGAAATCTCGAAGCGTCCATCTGGCCAGGTGACGGCCGCCATGTCGTTGGTGACGTAGATCCAGCCCCTCATCCAACGGTGTGAGTCGCACTCTATTCGCCACACTCCCGGGCGTCTGAGCGGACGCTCGATGACCATCCCCGGGACCGGGATCGCGATATTGAACATCGTCCGCTCCCGATCGTCGTACGCGTGGGTTGTGTGGAGCACCTCATCCGCACTCTGGATCGAGACGAGGCCGCCTGTCTTGGCCACCTGGACGCGTGGCTGAAAGTAGCAGTCCTTGTTGTTGACGACGGAAGCCGGAGGATCGACCGCCCAGGGCACGCCGGTCACGATGATCACGGCATTGGCGACGCCTCCCGACGCATCGACGACCTCGGAACGATCCTCGACCTCGTCACCGCAGGTGGCCTGGTCTGCCGTCACCTCGACCATGACCGCTTCCGGGATGTCATCGATGGTGACCGTGCCACGGATGACACCCGTACTCACACCCGTGACCTGGCCTTCGCTGACACCCCAGCCGGCTCCAGCGGCAGCGCCGATCCCGCACACAACCGCCGCAACCACCACCGCCGCTCGTGTCCGCGTCGTCACTGCTGTGCCTTCTCTATCTCTATGGGTTATTCGCGTTCCGCGAGCCGGACGTGGGAGCTACCGGTATCGGCAACTCGGGCGTGAAGTCCTCGCCTGGGTTGATGAACCGATTCCGCTCGATGCGATACTGCTTGTCGTGGAGCTGTCGGTAGCGACCGTCGACAGCCAAGAGCTCGTCGTGCGTGCCACGCTCGACGATGGCACCCTCCTCGAGGACCAAGATCTGGTCGGCGCTCTGGATCGTCGACAGACGGTGGGCAATCACGAACGAGGTCCGTCCCTCGCGCAGCGCGCGCAAGCCATCCTGGATCATCGACTCGCTCTCGCTGTCGAGACTCGAAGTGGCTTCGTCCAGAATGAGGATCTTTGGATCCGCGAGAATGGCCCGCGCAATCGCCACACGTTGGCGTTGCCCACCCGATAGTTTCACACCACGCTCACCGACCACCGTGTCGTAACCGTCAGGAAAAGACATGATGAACTCGTGACAGTGGGCGATACGGCTTACCGCCTCGATCTCCGCACGGGTGGCATCAGGCTTCGAGAAACTCAAGTTGTCGGCGACCGTCCCATCGAACAAGAAGTTGTCCTGGAGCACGACTCCCAACAGCGACCGGTAGTCCCGCAATCTGATCGAATCCAAGTCGCGACCATCCAACGTGACCCGGCCGGACTGGGGCCGATTGAAGACCATCACCAGGCTAATCAGGGTGCTCTTCCCAGACCCGCTGGATCCAACAAGCGCCGTCGTCGTTCCGGCTGGTGCGACCAGACTCACGTCACGCAGTACCGGGACGTTCTCTTCATACTCGAAGCACACGTTCTCGAGACGTATCTCGCCGTCGAGATTCATCAGCGGCTCGCGGGCTTCGTCTCCCTCGTCCTCTGCCGCCATCGATCGAATCTCGCGAATCCGGTCAAGTCCCGCGAACGCCTCGGTGATCTGAGTGCCGATCGACGACATCTGGATGACAGGGGCGACGACCAGCCCAGTGAAGAGCATGTACTGGACCATATCGCCGATCTGCCAGGTCCCCGCCATCAACGCGCGTCCACCCAACACGATCATCAAGGCGCCCATCGCGCCCATGACGAGCGTCGCCACCGACGACATCGCTGACACGCCCGTCACCGCCAGGGCGACGTTGCGAAGCAGCCGATGCGCTCCCTTGGCAAACACCAGTTGCTCCCGTTTCTCGACCGTATAGGCCTTGACGACCCGGATGCCTCCCAGCGTCTCACCAAGTCGTCCCGTGACCTGCGCGTTGATCTTGCCGCGTTCTCGAAAGATCGGGCGGAGCCGCACGAAGGCGAACGAGAGGCAGACCGCGAACACCACCAGGACGACAAGCGTGATGCTCGTCAGCTGCCAGTTCAGGTAGAACAGCCAAGCGAGCGCGATTCCGGCCGTCACAATCCCGCCCACCAGCTGCACCAACCCGGTGCCGACCAGGTTTCGGATGCCCTCGGCGTCGGTCATGATCCTTGATATGAGGATGCCCGTCTGGGTGGAGTCGAAGTACGAGATGGGCAATCGCGTGACGTGCGTCATCACCTTCTTTCGCATCTCGGTGATCGCCCGCTGAGCCGCCACGCCGAGTACCTGGGACAGCGCGAACCCGGATCCGGCCTGGACCACCGTGGCGCCCATGGCGACGCCCGCCAGCAGCAGGAGTTCGTCCGAACGCCCATTGGGCACGACGTCGTCGATGATGTAACCGGTCATCCCTGGCAGGACCAGACCAGCCAGCCGACTGACAAGCATCATCGCCAGACCCAACATCAGGCGGAAGCGATATCGCCAGACTAACGCGCGCGCTTCCTGCCACGCGCGCGCCGTCATCTTCTTCTTCGTCTTCTTCGGATCGGACTCGGCCATACAGACATACTCAGTCTAGCAGCTGGTAGACTTTCGCCGTGGCTTCACCTTCGCGTCGCATTGTTCATGTGGATATGGACGCGTTCTACGCGTCAGTCGAGCAACGCGACAACCCCACGCTTCGTGGTCTTCCGGTGGCGGTGGGTGGACGGCCGGAGGGTCGCGGGGTGGTGGCGGCGGCGAGTTATGAAGCTAGGACCTTCGGCGTGCGGTCGGCCATGTCGATGTCGAAGGCTCTCCGCCTGTGCCCAAACCTCGAGGTCGTTCGCCCCGACTTCAAGAAATACCGCGCGATTTCGAAGCAGATCTTCGAGCTGTTCCGCCAGGTGACGCCGCTGGTCGAGCCTCTGTCTCTCGATGAGGCATATCTCGATGTCACCGAAAACGCCTGGGGTGAACCGCTGGCGACGCCGGTGGCTCGGAGACTCAAGCAGCGGATCAACGAACAGACCCGACTCACCGCATCGGCGGGCGTGGCCCCCAACAAATTCCTCGCAAAGATCGCCTCCGGGTGGCAGAAACCGGATGGCCTGACCGTGGTTCCCCAGCAGCGGATCGAATCATTCCTCCACGAGCTCCCGGTCAGCGCCCTCTGGGGTGTCGGACCGGTCACGGCCAAGAAGCTGCGCACCCAGGGGATCGAGAAACTCGTGGATATCAGAGCGATCGAAGAGGACGTCCTCCGTCGCGTGGTCGGTAGACAAGCCAGCTGGCTGAAGCAGCTGGCCTACGGCCGCGATGACCGCCCGGTGACACCGAATCGCGTGGCAAAGTCGAGCGGGTCTGAGCGAACCTATCCAGAAGACCTCGAAGATATCCAGATGATTCGCGGCGAGCTCGACCGCATGGCCCGACAGGCGGCAAGTTGGCTCGAGCGACGCCGGGTGTTCGCGCGGACGGTCACGGTCAAGATCCGTTACTCCGACTTCACGACGATCACGCGAAGTCACTCTGAACCGAGACCGACCCAGGACGTGGAAGCCGTGGCATCGCGGGCGCTCGCCCTGCTGGCGAAGACCGAGATCGGAGCGCGACCTGTTCGCTTGCTTGGCGTCAGCGTGAGCAACCTGGAGGACTCCGACCGCACGCGAGAACAGTCACAGGTGCGCGAGCCGCTGCTCTGGGATCCTGTCGTGGCATCCGGAAGCACGTCCACATGAAACTGACCGAACGGGCACTCCGCCACCCTCAGGGTCTCTGGCTGCGAAAGGCTCTCTTCCAGATCCACCTGTGGTCGGGTCTCGGCATCGGACTGTATGTCGTCGCCATCAGCATCAGTGGAAGCGTGCTGGTCTACCGGAGCGAACTTCGGCAGACCTTCAACCCCGAACCTCGGATCGTGGCTGTATCCGGAGACCGGATGAGCGTGGACGAGCTGACGGATATCGTGAAACGCGGTTATCCGGACCGCACGGTCTCCGTCTGGGTCGACCCGGAAGACCCCACCCACGCTGTGACGATGCAGCTGAAGGGCGGCGGACCTCAAGACCAATGGTTGTTCGACCCGTACACCGGGGAAGACCTTGGCAACGCCATGCCCCTGGGCTGGCGCCTGACGACCTGGCTCCTCGACCTCCACGACAACCTGCTGTACGGGGACACCGGCCGAACGCTCAACGGGGTCGGGGCGGTGCTCCTGACCATCCTGGGGATCACGGGTGGCTTCATATGGTGGCCCGGCGTGAGGGGGTGGTGGCGAAGCCTGATGATCGACCGACACGCCAACTGGCGACGGTTCAACTGGAGCCTGCACAGCGCGCTCGGGTTCTGGACGCTGGCGTTTATCATTCTGTGGGGATTCACCGGTATCTATCTGGCCTTTCCCGCACCTTTCATGGCGACGGTCGACTACCTGGAGCCCCTCGACCTCGAAACGTTCGAACCGCGTGTCGGCGACGCCGTCCTGTATTGGCTTGCGTCCCTGCATTTCGGCAGGTTCGGTGGATGGTCGACCAAGTTGGTGTGGGCGATCGTGGGACTCGTGCCCGTAGCTATATTCGTCACAGGCGCCGTGATGTGGTGGAACCGCGTGGTGAAGCGATTACAGTTTTGATCCGCCCGGGCCAAATGTTGCGGGTGTGCCTGCCCTCAGGTCCTCGAATTCCTCGTAAGTTCACGTAAAGACAGACGGTACGCCGCTTGCGCAGAACCTCTGGGAAGCGAGAGGTCCCTGACGATGAGCGAACGAAAGTTTTCCGACGAAACCGCGGTGCCAACCGCACCAACCGACCCCGAACCGAACAAACCGGCTCCGAGGGGTCGGAGGGCTCTGATCATGCTCGCGGCCTTGGTCGGTCTCGGCATACCGCTCGGTGTCGGGATCTTCGCGTTCATGAACCCCGCCGCCGCGGCCGGCGAGCCAAGCACTGAGGACGCGGTCGACGATGCGGCATCTGTAGAAGACCTAGAGGACGCCGCAATTGCCTACCCGCTGTGGACGCGTCCAGGGTGGGCTGACTCATTGGCTGGGACGACTGCGCTCGAGCTTGCCGCGGCAGACGACGTGCTCTTCGTAAACGGACGATTGCGACCAACCCTGGGCATGACCTGTTCAGGAGAAGGAGCCAGCGTGCACGTCGTCACAGGCGGCACAGCACTCGTAGACCCGCAGACCTCAGGGCACGTGGTCCACCTGACGTTCGACGATGGCAGCAACAGTCCCAGCAGTGGACCGCCACCGATGACATGCGAGCGCTGTTTGCGCCGGCGCCCCGCGAATTCGCTCACCAGATGAAGCAGGCGACCAGGCTCAGTTTCGGGTTTAGCCACTACATGTCAGGACCGATTGCCGTCGAGTTCGACCTGCGGGGCGCCGACACGGTGATAGACGAGATATCGGAACCCTGCGGCTGGACCGACTAAGGTCTGGAGTGGGGCCAGCCTGCGTCGCCGTGTAGCTGAGCGCTACAAGCCCTATGCTAGTGTGGTGAGCGCCGAATGACCACGCTCGAGCAGCTCGGGTGGGGCCCGTTCTTCTCCGATGCTTTCGAGGCCCTGGGCGAATCCGACCTGAGTCCAGCGCGGGTGAGCGTCGAGCACAACTATCTGTATCGCGTCCGCACGGAGTCGGCCGAAGTGCTGGCCACCGCCGCCGGGAGCCTCAAGCACGCAGCCGGTTCTCGAGCCGCTCTGCCCGGTGTGGGTGACTGGGTCGCTCTCAAGACGAACGCCGAAGGGCCGGCGACCATCCGCACCGTGCTGCCGCGTCGGACGTGCTTCTCACGCCAGGCCGCCGGGCAGACCACGGCCGAACAGGTCGTCGCCTCCAACATCGATACGGTCTTCCTCGTGTCTGGGCTGGATGGCGATTTCAATCCGAAGCGGGTCGAGCGCTATCTCGTGGCTGCGACGGACAGCGGAGCCACACCGGTCGTCGTTCTCAACAAGGCGGACCTCTGTGACCACCTCGAAGACGCCGTGACCGCCATTCGCGCGGTTGCCCCAGGCGTCAACATTCACACGACCAATTGCAAAGACGGATCGGGGCTCGACCAATTGGCTCAGTATCTGAGACCTGGACACACGGTCGCGTTCCTGGGATCGTCAGGTGTGGGCAAGTCGACCCTGATCAACCGCTTGCTCGGTCGGGAGCGTCAGCGCACGCAGTCTGTCAGAGGTCGTGATAGCCGGGGCCGTCACACCACGGTCCACCGCGAGCTGATGCTCCACCCGGACGGGGGTGTGATCATCGACACACCGGGGATGAGAGAGCTTCGGCTCTGGGACAACCGGGAGGCCGTTGCTGCAACATTTGAGGATATCGAGCGTCTTAGTGACGGATGCCGGTTTCGGGACTGCCGGCATCGAACCGAACCGGGGTGTGCCGTTCAGCAGGCCGCTGCCGATGGCGAGATCTCGACGGCGCGACTGACGCATTATCATCAACTACAGGATGAGCGCGCACACCTGGACACTCGACGTGACGGACTGGCCGAACTCAAGGAGAAACAGCGAGTGAAGCCCGTCCAACGCGGACCCAAGCGTTGACACCAAATATGAGAATCGTACTGGCCATGATGCTGCCGCTAGCCCTCGTCGGGCTGGTAACTGCAGCACAGAACGCACCAATCACGATACGTGCGGGCGTGCTGATTGACGGCACCGGGGAAACGATCAAGGACGCGCGCCTCCTCATCCAAGACGGAGTCATCATACGAATCGACCGGCTTCGCGGCGCGGTGACCCATGATTTGTCCGGCCTCGTCGTGATGCCCGGGTGGATCGACACGCACGTACATCTGACCGCCCACTTCGACCCCGACGGTAAGACGCACCGGATCCGCAACCGGGAGACCGAGAGCAAGATGATGCTCTATGCCGTGCGGAACGCCCTGCAGATGCTGAGGGCCGGCTTCACGACGGTACAGAGTCTCGGTGCGCGACTCGATGGAGAGCTACGAGACTTCATCGCACAGGGCGAGATCCCAGGTCCTCGGATACTCACCTCGCTTGAGGCGGTGACCTCTGATACCGGCGGAGCCGATGAGATCAGGGCCTTCATCCGTCAGTTGGCGACCGATGGTGCCGACGTCATCAAGGTGTTCGCATCTGAGAGCATCCGAGACGGAGGCGAGCGGGCGCTGACCGACGAGCAGATCGAAGCGGCCTGCAGCGAGGCGACGGCTCAGGGCCTACGAACGGCCGTTCACGCCTACGGAACCGAGCTCGTCAGCGCCGTCGCGCGGGCAGGCTGCACGTCGATCGAGCACGGAAACCAATACGACGATGACGTCATCGAACTGATTGCCGAACAGGGCACCTATCTCGACCCTCACCTCGGGCTCGTCTATGACAACTACTTCGAACACCGTCGGGCTTTCCTTGGGGTCGGCAACTTCACCCCAACGGGGTACGCACGGATGGAGGACGCCCGGAAAGCCGGACTGGAGATCTTTCGCCGCACGCTCGAGAACGAGAATGTCAAGATCGTCTTTGGTTCCGACGCGGTCGCCGGCGCACACGGCTCGAACGCCGAGGAGCTGATCGCGCGCGTCGAAGATGGCGGACAGAGCGAAATGGGAGCGATCATCTCCGCCACCTCACTCGCGGCCGAGTCGCTCGGGCTCGGCGATCAACTCGGAACGCTGGCCGAAGGATTCACGGCAGACCTGGTCGCCGTCGAAGGCAATCCCCTGGACCATATCGAGAGTGTACGCAACGTGCGGTGGGTCATGAAGGGTGGTCGGGTTTTCCGCGACGATGTTCCTCCCGTGACACGATCACGACCGCCCAATCGTCGCAATCGTCGGTAGAGGATCAAGCCGCGTCCCGGCCATCTGTATCCTCCGTGCGGTTCACCTCGTCATGCACGTCCTGCCGCACCCACCTGTGTGTCAGCATGATCCGCGGTTCCTGTGAGGCATTGGGCGCCTGCGCATGCAGCACCCGCATGTCCACCAGATACACGTCGCCCGGCTCGCCGTACAGCTCGACCACTTGCAGCTCCACGTCGCCGACGCGATGAGGGTTCGTCATGAAGCGGTCACGATCCTTGGCGTCCTTGGAAAACAAGTCGACACAGTAAGGGTCTTCTTTCAGGCGATATTTGATCGGTGTCGAGGGTTTCCGAGTCGACTGAGACCTTCGCTGCCGGATTCGGCGGACCCACGGCATGTAGTCCAGAAGCCGATGTGAACCCGACAAGACGACCGTTCCGCCGCCTTAGGGTTGCACCGCGTCGAGTAACGCAAACAACTGCACGCCTGGCACACCAGGATTCAGCGATCGGGGAAGATCGACATGCCACCCTTTATCCGGAACGGCCCACGCCTGGGCCTGTGGCAGGGACAGTAGCAACTGAGGCGTCGCATCATGGGGACGAGTCTCGCCCCAGCCAGAGCATTGACAACGTCGAGTAGCTCTCGGGTCATCAGGTCGTCGAACACCCGCGAATGCCCGATCCCCTTCGTGAGTTTCGAGCTCGAGTTAGACGTGTGCGCCGGCAGCTAATCGAAATCGGCGAAGTCCCACGAATCGCTTTTGTGAACGCCCTGTCGCTCGAGACCACGCATGACGGCCTCTCTCGCTTCAGCAACCTTGTCGGCGGGCAAGAGCCCCTCGACTCGGATCATGCCCCGCGAACGGAACGCTTCTCTCCGAATGTCGTCGATCATGCTCGCTCCTCGGCCAGATCGAACCCGGTGTGCCCAGGTTGTGCCAAGACCTCGAAGGTCGTCGTTCGGTGCGAGCGGTCTAATGTACCGCGTCGCCGCCCATCTGCAACGACGACGGGTCGGCGCCAAGACGGCGAAGAGCTGTCTCCCACATATCGCAAGACTGTGTCTCGAAGATGATGTCGGTATCGGCGCTTGCGGTCAGCCACGCCGACGCTGAAAGCTCGGCATCCAGCTGCCCCGGCTGCCAGCCTGCATAGCCGGTAAGTAAACGCGTGCGTGGCGGGGGCGCGTCCTCCAGCAGACGTCTGAGGAGGTCCTCGGAGGTCGACAGATAGATCCCGTCACCCACTCGAACCGACGCCACATCTGGTGGCTCCTCCCCGATCAGGATCCATCCACGCTCGGGCTCGACGGGCCCACCGATCCAAAGCTCCAAACCACTCCGTGATGAGATCGGCGGTGTCAGATGGACCACCGACGAGGCAGGGGTGTCGGTGGGCCGATTCAGGACGAGACCAAAAGCGCCGTCCTCTCCGTGCTCACAGAGGAGGATGACACTGCGACGAAAATTTGGGTCGTCCAGCTGCGGCATCGAGACAAGCAGCGTCGGGGCGAGAGCCATCCCTCACCCTATCACGTCGACTACCTACTCGCTCTTCGCGAGACGACGGCGCGCCCAGTCACGATGCTCGACGACAAGCGGGTCCGAACGGAGGTCGCCGTCCGGGACGTCGGTCAGCGCGTCGGCCGCATCAGGATCTTCGCTATTACCAAGCGCAACAGCGATGTTCCGGCGCACGTTTCGCAGCCCGGTGTGGGACATCGGACTCCGTTGAATCACGGGCAACAGGAGATGGTCGGGCTGGCGCCAGAGGTCAATCAGAGACGGCCGATCGAGAACTGACTGGGGCTGCCAGCAGTCATCGTCCGACCGGGCCGCCTGGGCGTTCCACGGACAGACGTCCTGACAGATGTCACACCCATAGACATGCGACCCCACCGACTCGCGGTGTTCCTCTGGAAGGGTCTTCTTCACTTCGATGGTGAGATACGACAGACAACGCGTCGCATCGAGGACCCACGGTTCGACGATCGCATCGGTTGGACACGCCTCGAGGCAGAGGGTGCAGGTCCCACACTGGTCCAGAGCCGGCACGTCGGTCTCGAGCGGCAGACTGCACGGAATCTCCGAGAGAAAGACCCAGGAGCCAAGCTCTGGGTTGATGACACAGGTGTTCTTCCCGATCCACCCGAGCCCGGCATGTTGGGCGTAGACTCGTTCCTGAACCGGCCCGGTGTCGACGTAGACCTTCCCCTCGAAGGGGTCTGGATTCGCCTCCTCCATCCATTCGAGGAGCTCGCGTGTCCGCGACCCGATGACGGCATGATAGTCGGTGCCCCAGGCATACCGGGAGATATCGGCGGTCGTCGGGTCATGCTCCTCGGTGGAGTAGGGCCTGTCGGTGTTGTAGACGGTGCCCAACGAGATCACGGTCCGTGCGGATGGCAGAACCTTCCGCGCATCTGACCGTCGGGCCGCCGTCCGAGCGAGGTAGGCCATATCCCCGCCATACCCCTTGTCGAGCCACGTCTGCATGAACGGCAGCTCGGGAAGGTCGGTCGCGGGTGCAACACCGCACAGGTCGAATCCGAGGACAGCAGCCTGGCTCTTGATGTCGGCGGCCGTGAGTCGACTCAAAACGTGTATCTCAGGCCAAACTGCATCTCCCGCGCGTTCTGCGCGCCGAAGATGCGACCGAAGTTTGGTGTGCCAAAGAACCGATTGGGCAGGTCGAAGTTAGCGCGGTTCAACAGATTGAAGACCTCCCAGCGAAACTCGAGCCGACTGGTGCCGACGAACCAGCTCTTCGCGAGCGCCATGTCGACAGTGGCCCGTCCCGGTCCAAACACGGGGTTCCGGGGTGCCGACCCGAAGGTGAGCGGGTCTGGTAGCGAGAAGGCGCCGGTATCGAACCAGCGGTCCGGGGACCGCTGCCCTGCCGGCACGTTCGGATCACCGACAAGATTCGGGCGCTGCGCCGGACCCGCGCCTATATTGGCCACGTCCTCGGTAAGGTTGACGGTGAAGGGAGCGCCAGATTGGACCATCACGATACCGTTCCATCGCCAGTTGCCGAGGAGACCCTCTTGCCAGCCCCCTCGCCCGCGATAGAACGGAAGCTCATAAGTCACGTGGCCCACGAACTGATGACGGTGGTCAAAACTCGACAGCGCGTTCTCTCCAGGGAAGATATTTCGGACGTCCTGAGGCCGATTCGCCTCAGCCTCGGTCGCACCCGGACTCGAAGCGTCGTCCTCGGACCTCGACAGCGTGTAGGCCGCGCCGAAGCCAAGGTCGTTCTGCAGACGGCGGTCGACTCTGAATGTGACGGCGTGATAGATCGACCTCCCATCAAACCGGATCGCGGGGATTCCCGCCAGTTCAGGAACGTCGCGACGCGGCGCGAGTGGTCCGGTCCCAGGTTGGGGAACGTTCCGGACGGTCGAGTTGTCGGCCCCGATGGTGTACGAACCCATGTAGGACGCCTCGACGACGGTCTGCGACATCACCTCCATCTGAATACCGCCACTCCAGGTCTGGGTGTACTCGACCTGGAAATCGTGGTCCATGATCGCACCACCGATATTCCCGGTGGTGTCGGCGGTCAGAATATCGGCTGTCCGCAACGTGGGACGTGCCTGCTCAATAGGTACGTCCACTTGCTTCAGAAAGAAGAATGGCAGATTCCGCGCGAGGGCGGTTTGCACGCTGTAGGCCCACTGGTTCAGAAAGATTCCGTAGCCGCCGCGCACTACGGTGGTGGCCCGATCGCTCGGTGTCCAGGCGAATCCGAAACGGGGTGCAAACCGCTTCTTGCTCGGGCGAAGCAGGCTGTTGTCCCAGCCGATCTCGGCCGATGTCACCCACGGGATCGGGATCAGCGGGAGCAGCTCAGCCGCGGCAGGTGAGATAGTGCCGTCGTCGTCGCTGGCGATGACATACCGTCCACCCGGCACCGAGAAATCTATGGTCGACAAACGGTTCTCGACGTCGCGCATGTGCTGGTTGATCTCGTACCGCAGGCCGTAGTTCACCGTCAAGTTGTCGCGGACACGCCAGTCGTCCTGGGCATACAGGTGGAGCCACGTCGTCCGTCCATTCTCCGAGCCGCGCCCCCCAACACCCGAGCTGGCCGCGACGGGATACCCAAGCAAGAAGTCAGCCATCGAGTTGCCGCTGAACTGGCCGGTGTACGTGAACGACCCGCGCGCCGTGTCAGGGTTCTCCGGACGGAACCGCAGGTGAAACAGATAGCCGCCGAACTTGTAGCGGTGCTCCCCACGATCGATCAAGAAGTTGTTGTAGATCTCGAAGTGTTCGTTGTTGCGCGTGATAAACGCCGTGGGGTCGCCCATGACGGAATACAGACCGGCGGTACTGATCTGCGGGAAGCCCATATCCCTGGGATCGCGGGTGACACCCCTCAGCCCAACTCGAGACGCGAAGTCATTCCCGGCATTCAGACTCCCCTGTCCGCCATCGACGCGCATCCAGCCGAACCGAAACTCGTTCAGCATTTTCGTGCCAATCGTCCTGGTGTAGCTGATGCCCAGGTTCCGCGTGGTCGTGTCGAGGGTCCGGCCGAAGCCGGGCACGAGCGCTTCCTGCTGCACACTGGTCCCGAAGGGCTGCACGTCGTCGGCGTCGAAGGTGCTGAACCGTCCAAACAGCCGGTCACTCGGTCCGAGCCGATGGTCAAGGCGGAGACTGAACTGAGTGACGTTTCGGTCGAGTGTTTCGACCGCCGTGAGATTCTGCACCTCACCATCGCCCGTCGGCAGTGGCACCTTGTCCAGGAACTCGCTGGCGATCCGATCTATCCGATCGCCAGGGATCCGGTTACGCGGAAAGAAGCTACCACAGGCGCCGGTTGCAGGGTCGATCGTGGTCGGGTCACAGATCGGTGCCGCCCCCGAGAAGTCGCCGTTCCGGACTCCCACCGACGGCACGGAGAAGGTCTTCGTGATCGAGCGATTGGTGCGCTGACTCTCGAAACTCACGAAGAAAAACGTGCGGTCTGGAACGATCGCGCCGCCCAGCGTCCCGCCGAACTGAGCCTGGTCGAGCGGCGGCACGGCCTCGTCCGGCTGGTCGAAGTAGTTGCGCGCGTCGAACCGCTCATCGCGGACGAACGCGAAACCGCTGCCGCTCAACATATTGGTGCCCGATTTGGTTGCGACGTTGATCAGGGCCGAAGCCTTTCCCCCGAACTCCGGCGGATACATCGACTTCAGGATCTTGAACTCCTGGATCGAGTCGACCGACGGGTTGATCACCAGGTTGTTGAAGAGCTCGTCCGTGACTTTGAAGCCATCCAGAAGGTAGATGTTGTGGCCGGCCCGCTGCCCGCCAACGTTCGGCAGGGGTCCTGCCTGCTGAAGCGCCACACCGCGCGTGCCACTTGGGGGGATCACGACGCCATCGCTCAGCTGAGCCAGCTGCAAGAACTGGCGTCCGTTGAGCGGGAGCTGCTCGACCACACGGTTCTCGATGACGTCGCTGATCTCGGCGGTTGTGGTCTGCAGCGTTGGCGAGGGGGCCGCGACCGTGACCTCCTCGCTCAGCCGCCCCAGGACGAGGTCGAACACCAGGTCGAGGGTTCGCCCGATCTGCAGGACGACACCGCGTTGGATGGCTCGACTGAAGCCAGAGAGCTCCACCTCGACCTCCCACTCGCCGATCGGGAGCGACGAGATGAAGAAGCGGCCATTGGCATCCGACACGCGCTCGACCGAAAACCCGCTCGACGGATGTGTGGCCACCACGGTTGCGCCTGGAAGCACACCGCCGGACTCGTCGCGTATCGTTCCGCCGATCTCGCCGGTGTTCGTCTGGGCGGCTGTCGGTCCCGAGCACAAGAACACACAGAACAAGGTCGCACGCAGGACGTCACGCGGCATCATGGATGTACTCGGCATCACCAAGCTGTGGAGTCTACCGGAATCCTTAGGGTGTGCGGCGGCTGGCTGTTTCGAGCGCCCCTTGGAGCATCATGAATTCCGCGACGTTCTCGGCGGTCAGCAGTCCCACCAGCCGACCATCTTGGATCACGGGTAT
>Ga0310123_10001559_pt1 | contig 18874 bp, 14 predicted proteins | sample CB6_AW_1057_MG_FD_203505 | JGI IMG/M metagenome (GOLD analysis project Ga0310123, IMG submission 203505) | Marine microbial communities from Western Arctic Ocean, Canada - CB6_AW_1057 | ecosystem: Environmental > Aquatic > Marine > Oceanic | place: Canada: Western Arctic Ocean | collected... | reverse complement strand
CACCTTGTTCTTTGCTAGGCCGGTCTCGGGCAGCGGCAGCTGTCCGGTGGCTTGCAGGAAGTGGGCGCGTTGGTTGGCTGTCAGTGCCTTGCCAGATTTGACACGCGTGGCCAGGTTGGCCAGATCAGCGTCGAGTACCTTCTGTGCTAGTTTTGAATCAATCTCCATGTTTTTCTGTAACTCCATATTTTGCGCTGTTTCTAAAAAAAAGCAGCCGCCGCGTAACCCCCAAGGGCGACCCCCACAGGGAGTACCTTTTGCGCCTAAATTCTCCCCCTGCGTCCAATGTTACCCAGCCACAGAGGGACGGCAGTGCCCAGCGTTGTTGCCGGATTGTTCTGCCAAAATTCATTCCCACAGCCCCCTTTTCAGCAGCAACCCGATCAACGCATAATTACAAATGTCGAGGTACGTGTCCTCCATTGGCTCGTGATTGATCTCGGTCAGCACGGCGATCGCGTGCCCGTCGCGTCCTCTTCTCTTCTCAAGCAGGTTTAGCAGTCGACTGACCTTGTCTTGCAACCGCACAGCGATGCCGAGCTCTTTCGTTGCGCTAATGTTGCCACTGCCATAATCCTGCTGCTTCGTGTCAAACAGCTGCACAGCCTCACAGGCCGCACGCAACTGCTCGACGCCCATCTCGGTCTTGATACCGAGAACATCTAGAATGAGAGTCATCTCTTCATCGTTTATTTTCTTCATCACAAAATTTGAAAGGGGTTAGGGGTTGCGCAAGAAGGGAAAAGTAAAAGCAACTACACTAACCCCCCCTAAGGGGGGTGTGTTTGGTTTTGTTTTTTCCTACTGCGCGTTTAGCGTATTTCCTCCATTTTTTTCATCCTTTGGTTGGGGAAAGTAAAAACAACCTTTCCCATCACTTTTCAGCCTCGATTCGATGTCTTCCCACTGCTTCTTGATGAGGTAAGCTGACCCATGACCACCAGCTTCAGACAGTTCATAGATTTGCTTTTTGTTCAACGGAACAGTGATTTTAGCGAGTAATCCATCCACGTCCTTTAGCTCCTTACTGGCAGCCTTGCTGCGGATTTCAGACAGATTCTTATTGGTCTTCTCCTTCACCACCGGCAATGGCGTCTGCTCCCACAGGATACCGTCATCGCTGTGCTTGAGGTGGATGACGTTGGTGCGGTCACCCTCAAGGCTGGTCGCTCCCGCACGCTTGCCACGCTTGGCCAAGATCAAGCGGAAGTGACCCTCGTCTTTTGTGGTGCTGAGAAGGCACACGGCACGCGCCCAGTTGGTTAGCTCGGCACTGCCTGTGCCTGCATAGCTCTGATCCGTTGTCACCCAATGTGACTTGGACTTGGGATCAGCAGCAGGCTTGGCAGTGTGGTGCCCAGAGGTCGATGATGGTTTCAATAGCAGTTGCCTATTCCAGGCACCAGAGTGCCCCTAGGAGAGACAATTGGCCTGCGCAAAGGAAAGCTTGCCTCCAAGTTTTTTTAAGTGCTTCTAAGAGCGAATTTGAAGCCTGTTTTAAAATGGTGAATGTTGAATGTTACTATGGGTAACAATTGGTACTCTTGAGTTAACCGTTGGTTGTTTAGATCACACCACCTTCAACGAACGTTGGCTTACCTTGAGCACTCAGGCATTGTTTCTGACAGTCGACTTCATGATACATTCGCACTGGCTTGCCGCTGGTGCGGTTTTTTTTTGAACGTGGAAGATCAACGCCTGTCAGATTCCACTGAGTAGTTCATTTTTTCATAGTTGGGAACCTCGTCAGCTTCGGTTGGCGGGGTTTTTGACTACACCGCTAAAGATGCGAAGTTTGTTTAGTCAGTTGGTTACTGACGCTTCATAGTGGTTAACGGTTTGGAAGAGTCCTCGTCAACTTCGGTTGGGTAATAATTTTTGAAGTTATGAGAGACAAGAAACAAATAAAAATAAACCATTTACTCGTGGATGAGGCAAGGCGTCATGAAATCTTCAAGAAGACATTTCGACGCTATGAGACTGGATTCGAAGATGACAGGCTACCCGCAGCCCAAAAGCGCACACCATCAGCGGGGTTTTCTTTTAGATGCCAAGCTGATAACAAACAACCGCACCAATTGCAGCAAGGATGAGCAGCAACCATGCGGTTTTGTCCTTGTAGGAAAACATTGCGCGATCCGTGGCGTTTATGCCCCGGAGTCCTTACCCTTGAAAGAAACAAAAAGCCCACAGTGGTCAACTGTGGGCCTTGTTTTTTTGCCTTTAACGGCGAAAGCGTTAATCAAGTCGGATTCTGGTCTTCAGCCTTCTTTTGGTCGGTGCAATCTGGCTTAGCGCCACAGTCGGGTTTTGTACCTTCATCGCAAGTGGCTTTCTCGTCGCACTCCTCTTTGGAAGCTGAACACTCCTCTTTGGAAGCTGAACATTCGGATTCGGCTTTGGCCGAGTTGCTACTGACGTAGTAGAATCCCGCACCCGTAACCGAGACCGCCGCAATTGCTATAAATGTAATTAGAGCCTTCATCGCCGCGAAACTATCGTCTTCTGTGGGTTTTGCAAGACCATAAATCTGCGTCTATGCCGCCAGTTTCTCGGGAAATATGTTCCAGAACTTCTCGGCGTCGGCCTTGTTGACCAGCTTCAGATAGTGGCGAAACATGACTTGCTCAGTGTGGCCCGCCTGAAGCGCAATCTTGCCTGCATTGCCAGATTGGCGCAGGCCATAGCTGCAAAATGAGTGCCTGATGCAGTCGTGCGGCCACGCCTCATACTCAAGTGCTTTCTTCGCATCCTGCAAGAACCAGTGCCACTTGTGGTTGGCATTCGTGATGGGAAGGCTCAGTTCCTGAAGGTTGAGCCAAGCCAAGCAGTTGTCGCTCATCTCAACGAACCGCCGCATCTTGGTCTTGGTCTGCTTGGCCTTGAACACGACCTCGTTGTCCTCCCAATCAAAATTGCAGCCACGGCCTTTGCCGCTCTTCAGCCGTCGCGTCTCGGACGGCCTGATGCCGCAGAAGAGGTTCAAGGCCAGCAGGGGAAGCACCTCTGGGTGCTTTTCTTGGCAAAGATTCAGAATCTCCCCGCACTCATCAACCGTGAGCACATACGGGTCAAACGGATCAAGGTTGATCTTCTCCAGCTTCATCACTGGGTTCTCCATCACTACGTCTTGCCGGATTAACCAGTTGAACAGGTTTCTGACGTGTCCGCTGTAATGCTTTTGCGTGCACGGTTCCCAGTGCTTTTCTTTGTCGCCGCCAACCAGCAGCCAGCTCTTGACCAACTCAGGCGACACAGCGTTGCACTGAAGATCAGGGTTAGCAAAGCGCATGAAGTTCTCAAGGCCGCACCGCAGGGTGTTCAGGCTGCCGACGCTGAGGTTGGTCAGTAGCTTGTCGCCCAGAAAGCCGTGAGGGGTCTGTTCATTGGGGTCGTTCTTCCACCGGTTGTCCTTCCCAGTGCTGCCAATCGCTTCCTTGAGGGTCATCTTCCTGAGGAATGTCTTTCCTCGTGAACGAACCGAATGAGTCTCGACAGCGGACAGCAGGCTGAAGCCATCCTCCTTGGCTCGGTTGAGTGCAGCCATGACATCAACACGGTCACCGTTGGAGAGGTCAAGCCACCAAGCCGCGCTTGAGGTGTCCTTATCTTCAGCCTTCACCCATGCCTCTGCCTGGGCCTTGGTTCTGAACTGTTCGCGCCTCCGTTTGCCGTTGAACTTGCCATCAACAACCCAACGCTTTTTCCCGTTTACCTTCCATTCATTGATGTTCATTGCTAACCTCAATGTAGCGAGAATTGCCGATTCGTCAAGTGTGATATGATCACACATTTAAGGGGTTATATCAGGATTTTAAGGGATTCTACGGGAAGCAATAGGATATGATAAATCCTTTTATAATAGTGCTTATATGGGTTTTTATGGCCGTTTTGGAGGAAAATGGAAGAAGTCTGAACAGTGCTAATATCAATCAACAAACATCATTTCGTTGGCGGCCAACAGTGCATGCGAGTACTGTTCCCATCGGGTGAGTTTACCTTCCGCTGGCAGGCGAAGAAACGCAAGTCCGAGGTCTGTTTCCTCGCGTGTCGGTTGGCGGTTGTAAAGCAGGGCATAAGTGCTTTGGATATGAGTTAAATCCGTAGCTGACGAGTCGCCGGTGATCCGCTTGGCCAAACCCTTGGCCTGCTCGACCATGAAGCTGCTGTTTATTATAAACAGCTTTTGAATCGCGGTCGTAGTGTCGGAACGCTTGGCTGAGTGGACGTTGGCATCAGGGTAATCGAACTGTATCAGTATATCGCTAAGTTTTTTTCGGCTGACGCGTCCGTAAATGGTTCGACGGACATTTTTTGCATCGGTCAATTCAAGCGACTCACCGCCGCGTCGATCGAGGTTGTTGGATGCAGCAAGGATTGAATCGCGCCATTGCTCGACACTAAGCCGTCGGCGATTCATTCTCCAAAGGTATATGTTTGCCGGGTCGATCAGTTCATTTCCTGAAATCATTTGTGAATTTTGTTGGTATGTTGAGGAAAGCACCAGTTCTCGAACGAGCCATTTGATCGACCAATTGTTTTCCATGAACCGCACTGCCAAATCGTCCAGCAGTTCCGAATGGCTCGGCAGGGAGCCTAACTGACCAAAATTGCTCGGCGTGGCAACGAGGCCGCGACCGAAGAAAATCGACCAAACGCGATTGACAATCACTCGGGCAGTCAGAGGGTTGTTGGGATCAGCGATCGCCTCCGCAAGTTCGAGGCGACCGCTCCCTTGTGTAAACGACTTTGGTTCGTTTTGGGCGAGTACCTTCAGAAAGCGTCGCTTTACCAGATCCCCTTTTGTTTCGGTATTCCCACGAAGAAATACGTGAAGATCCTTTGGTTTTGTATCACGAACTATATGAATGGTGCCGGTTCGTTTTTTGTGAGCTTCGGAATCTTTTTTAATTTCGCTGCCGTCCTCCATGCGGTCGACCAGGTCGATGCTGGCGAAAACACCGGCCAAGGCATAGTAGTCCTTCTGGGTTACGGGATCGTATTTGTGATCGTGGCATTGGGCACATGCGACCGTGAGCCCGAGGAAGGCTCGGGTGAGTGTATCGACTTGTTCCGACCATTCTTCGGCTTTCACCGTGAGGCGATTGCGGTTGTAGAATTTGTGGCCGAGCCCTATGAAACCAAGTGCAGGCAGGTCAGTGACTGACTTATCCTTTTCCAGATCAGCAGCAAGTTGTTTTCGGATAAAATCGTCGTAAGGCAGATCGTTGTTGAAGGCGTCAATCACCCACTTTCGGTACTTGAACGCGTTCGGATAAAAAAACGCAATATTGCCACCGACCTGGTGCGCTTGATCTTCCGCGTAGCGGGCCTTGTTGAGCCACATGCTAGCCAAGCGCTCGCCGTAAGCGGTGCGCTGCATTAATTCCTCAACTAACATTTCGTAGGCGCCGTCTGTTTCGTCCCCAAGGAATGCTCTCATTTTTTCTGGTGTTGGTGGCAATCCGGTGAGGTCGAGATAAAGTCGTCGAGCCAAAGTGTGTTTGGTTGCGGCAGGGGATGGCGATAGTTTTTTGGCCTCCAACTTGGCCAAGACGAAATGGTCGATGCGGCGGCTAGGCCAGGCGGCTTGGTTGATTTGTGGCAACTCAGCTTTGGTTGGCGACTGGAATGCCCACCACTCACGAGCCATGGCCCAATCGATCTGGGCCTCGGCCTTGTTTTCGGCGTTCCCCATTCTTGGGCAGACGACAAAAAAGAAGGAGAATAATCCGGCTAAGGCGGTTGACAACCAAATCCGCCCGCACCTAACACCATTCATTCTTGTTCTCAAAACGTTGCGGAAATCTAAGTCTTATTAAACAGGAGAACAACCCCTATGGGGGAGAATATTGCCGATTTGAGTGAGGCGTTGATGGTTGACGCATCGGCCATTTCGTCGTTTGCTCTGGCCGCTCACTTTTATGAAAAAGACATTGTTGGCTTCGGTTGCTGTTTTACTCTGCGTGGTTACCGCTGGCGCCGCCCAGCGGCCGAATGTGGTTTTGGTGATCACCGATGACCAGGGCTATGGCGATTTGTCGTGTCATGGCAATCCGGTGCTCAAGACGCCGCATCTTGACAAGCTGCATGCGGACAGCGTGCGGCTCACGGACTACCATGTGGCGCCGACCTGTTCGCCGACGCGCGCGGCGTTGATTACCGGCCACTGGACCAATCGCACAGGCGTGTGGCACACCATCATGGGCCGCTCGATGCTGCGCCACAACGAGGTGACCATCGGCCGGATTCTCGCCGATGGCGGCTATCACACAGCCATGTTCGGCAAGTGGCATTTGGGTGACAATTATCCTTACCGCCCGGAGGATCGCGGTTTTCAGGAAGTGCTGCGTCATGGCGGTGGCGGCGTGGGGCAGACGCCCGACTACTGGGACAACGCCTACTTCGACGGCTCCTATTTTCACAACGGCAAAGCCGTGCCGGCCAGGGGCTTTTGCACCGATGTCTTTTTTGATTACGCCAAGCGTTTCATCCGTAAGGTGAAAGATGATGACAAGCCGTTTTTCGTGTACCTCTGCACCAACGCGCCGCACGGGCCGATGCATGCGCCGGTGAAATCCAGCGCGCCGTACGTGAAGCAGGGTGTGAACGTTGCCAACTTTTTTGGCATGATTTCCAACATTGATGACAACGTCGGTGCGATGCGCGCGTTTCTCAAGGAGGAAGGCCTGACCGACAACACCATTTTCATTTTCACCACGGACAACGGCACCTCCAGTGGTGCACACATTCACAACAACGGCATGCGTGGAAAAAAAGGTAGCGAGTATGATGGTGGCCATCGCGTGCCGTTCTTCATCCACTGGCCGAAGGGCGGCCTGACCAAGGGGCGGGATGTGGACATGATTACCTCCTATGTGGATATTGTGCCGACCCTGATTGACTACTGCAACGTACCTACGCCTAAGGGCGTCAAATTCGACGGCGTGAACATTCGCCCGCTCATCGAGGGGCGGCAGGAGGAAACGTGGCCTGACCGGATTCTGGTCACCGACTCGCAGCGCGTGCGCGATCCGATCAAGTGGCGCAAGAGCGCGGTAATGACCGACCAATGGCGACTGGTCAACGGCAAGGAACTGTTCGACATTAACGCCGATCCCGGGCAGAAGACCAACTTGGCCAAGCAGCATCCGGCAGTGGTCTCGCGCTTGGCCAAGTTTTACGAGGCGTGGTGGCAGGAACTCGTGCCCACCTTCGGCCAGCCCACCGCCATTTACCTAGGCCACCCCGCGCTTTCGGCCAATCCCGTCACGCTTACCTGCCACGACTGGATTGCCGATGGCAGCACGCCGTGGAATCAGCGCCACATCCGCAACGCGGAGAAAAAACCGCGCAACACCGGTTTCTGGGCGGTGGACGTTAAGAGCGCCGGCGAATACTCCGTGGAATTGCGTCGCTGGCCCAGGGAAGCCGACCACGCAATTATAGCAGACCTTGAGGCGGGAGCAGATGTGCCGGGGGTCAAGGCTTTCCGCGCCGTGCTAGGCCAACCCTTCGCCGCAGCGAACGCGCACCTGAAACTGGGTGGAAAAGAGCTGACTCTACCGGTGAAGGAAGGCGCCAAAAGCGTCACCTTCCGCCTCAAGCTAAAGCCCGGCCGCGACGAGTTATGGGCCAAGTTCACCGATGAAGCCGGCACGCCGATGGGCGCTTTTTACGCCTACGTAACCCAGTTGCGTTAACTGCCGAATTTGCGAATGAGAACGACCGTTAAGTTGAAATTTGTTTGGCTGGTGTTTCTCATGGCGTTCGCTGCCGGTGCGGCGGCGGATGGGAAACCGAACATTGTCATCATTTATGCGGATGACCTTGGCTATGGGGATGTCGGCTGCCAAGGCGCGACGCATGTTCAAACACCCAACATCGATCGCTTGGCCAAGCAGGGGCGGCGGTTCACGGATGCCCACACGGCTTCGGCGGTTTGCACGCCCTCACGTTACACGTTGCTGACCGGGCGTTACCCGGTTCGTCGCGGTAACCTGTGGTCGCCTGTTTTTCTCAAGACGCCATTGGTGATCGATCCTGCCCGCACAACAATTGCCGATGTGGCAAAAAGTGCGGGCTACGACACGGCGTGCATTGGCAAATGGCACCTCGGTTTTGGCACCCAGTCCCCAACGGACTGGAACGGGTTGCTCAAACCCGGCCCGTTGGAGCTTGGTTTCGATTCCTACTATGGCCTACCGGTGGTGAACAGTCATCCGCCGTTTGTTTATGTCGAAAACCACAGGGTCGTCGGCTTCGATAAAGCGGACCCATTCGTCTACGGCCAGAAGGCGGAGACACGGGTTTTTGAGGAGAAATTTAAAACCGATGCCATTGGCGGCGCGAAAAAAGCGCACAAGATATATGACGACGAACTGGTGGGAACCACTTTCGCCAGCAAGGCAACTGACTGGATTCGATCCAAGGCAAAATCCAGCAATCCGTTTTTCCTCTACTTTGCGACGAGCAACATTCACCACCCGTTCACCCCGGCCAAGCGCTTCCAAGGCACGAGCCAAGCGGGGCGCTACGGCGACTTCATTCACGAGTTGGACTGGATTGTTGGCCAAGTGATGAACGCGTTGGATGAAGCCAGGGTCGCCGACAACACGCTTTTGGTTTTCACGAGCGACAATGGCGGGATGCTCAACCGCGGCGGGCAGGAGGCATGGCGCAGGGGGCACCGGCTGAACGGCGACCTGCTTGGCTTCAAGTTCGACGCTTGGGAGGGCGGCCACCGTGTGCCGTTCATTGCGCGTTGGCCGGGGAAAACCGAGGCCGGCAGCGTGTCGGATTCATTGATCAGCAACGTCGATTTGTTTGCCACCGTGGCAGCGATCACCGGGCGCAAGCTTGGCCCAAGCGAGGGTGAAGACAGCTTCAACATCCTCCCTGCGCTGACCGGTGAACCGGGAGCCAAGGTTCGCGATCACTTGTTGATAGCGCCACTGAGGAGAACCCATCTGTCGATGAGAAAGGGCGACTGGATATACATTGGCGCGAGGGGACACGGCGGTTTTGGCGCGAAGAAAGTCGGCGAACACGGGCTCGGCGGCCCTGCTGCCCAGTTGTTCACCGGCCACGTTAACAGCGATATCGAAGACGGTAAAATCAAGCCGGACGCACCCAACGCCCAGCTCTACAACTTGGCGAAGGATCCCTACCAAAAACAGAACGTCATACGGAGCCACCCCGAAATCGCGGAACAGATGAAAGCAGAAATGGAACGCATCAGGACACACCCAACTGCCCCGCACACCGTTCTTGGCATCTAGCGGATCGTGCCTCGAAGCCACTCAAGTGCCATGAAGCCATTCATAACAATTCTTTTTGGTAGCTTTCTTCCCCTGTTTGCGCAGGCCGCGCAGCCGAATATCGTACTCGTCTTCATAGACGACATGGGGTGGGGGGATTTTTCCTGTTTCGGAAATGAAGCCGCGAAGACGCCGCACATTGATCGCTTGGCCAAGGAGGGCGTGCGGTTCGAGCAGTTTTATGTGAACTCGCCTATCTGCTCGCCGTCACGCACGGCGATTTCAACGGGGCAATATCCGCAGCGCTGGGGCATCACCTCGTTTCTCGCGCATCGCGACATGAACACCCGGCGCGGCATGGCGCAGTGGCTCGATCCCAAGGCGCCGATGCTTGCGCGGTCGCTGAAGCGGGCCGGTTACGCCACGGGCCATTTCGGAAAATGGCACATGGGCGGCCAGCGTGATGTGGCCGAGGCGCCGGCGATCACCGAGTACGGATTTGATGCCTCGCTCACCAACTTCGAGGGCATGGGCCCCAAGCTGCTTCCGCTCACGCTCAAGCCGGGATGGGCGGAGCCGCGCCGCATCTGGGCCGATGCCGAGCGGCTTGGTCAGGGTACGCGCTGGATGTTGCGATCGAAGATCACAGCCGGCTTTGTGGACGAAGCGATTCCATTTATTCAAAAAGCTGTGAAGGTGAAGAAGCCGTTTTACATCAATCTCTGGCCGGATGACGTGCACAGCCCGTTTTGGCCGCCGGTGGACAAATGGGCCGATGGCAAGCGCGGCCTGTACCATTCCGTGCTTCAGGAGATGGATAGCCAACTCGGCAAGCTCTTCGACCACATCAGGAGTGATTCCGCGCTTCGCGACAACACGCTCGTGCTTGTCTGCTCCGACAACGGCCCCGAAATGGGCGCTGGTTCGGCCGGGCCATTCCGCGGCTTCAAGACACACCTCTATGAAGGGGGCGTGCGCTCCTCGCTCGTTGCTTGGGGCGGGCCGGTGGCGAAGAGGAATTACGTGAATCGCGTTTCGGTCTTTTCCGCCATTGATCTCGTGCCCACGCTGCTGAACCTAACAGGCACACCGCATCCCAAGGGCGTAACTTTCGACGGCGAATCGCTGCCGGGCACGCTGCTCGGTCAATCCACCGGCTCGCGCAAGGCCCCCATTTATTTTCGCCGCCCGCCTGATCGCGATTCATTTTACGGCGACAAAGATTTGCCCGATCTGGCTGTACGCAAGGGCGACTGGAAATTCCTCTGCGAATACGACGGTACTGACCCAGAACTCTACAATCTTAAAACCGACCGCGGCGAAACCAAAAACCTCGCCTCCGGGTATCCAAAACTTGTCGGCAAACTTACTAAACCACTCATCGCATGGCACAAATCCCTCCCACCCGACAACGGCCCGCAACTCACTGGCCAGTTCCGCCGCACGCCAACCAAAAAACCGAAGGGAAAATAAACCTGACGCGGACGTGTGAATGGGGCAGGCTGCGGCTGCGTCATGAATAGACAAATGATTACTTCCCATTTAACTCGCGCTTTAACTTTGGTGGCCGTGGTTGGCTTGGTATCTGCACAAGCGGAGGAAAAGCAAAAACCAGTGAGGGCATTGCTGATCACCGGCGGTTGCTGTCACAACTATAAGTTCCAAAGCAAGGCGTTGATAGAGGGTGTGGCTAAGGAGGCCAAGGTTGAGTGGAAGGTGGTCAACGAAGGCGGCACTGGAACCAAGGCCAAGATTGATCTTTATAGCGATGCCGACTGGGCCAAGGGCTACGACGTGGTGGTGCATAACGAGTGCTTTGCCAACACGGTTGATGAGGGTTACATCCGTAGTATCACCCACGCCCATAAGGAAGGCGTGCCGGCGGTGGTGATTCACTGCGCGATGCACACCTACCGCGCGTCCAAAACCGACGACTGGCGCCAGTTTATTGGTGTGACCAGTCGCCGTCATGAGCATCAAAGTCGTTATCCGGTTAAGAAGGTTGCTTTGAAGCACCCGATCCTGAAGGGCATGCCGGAGGATTGGGTGACACCGAAGGATGAGTTGTACGTGATTGAAAAGATGTGGCCGAAAGCCAGGGCCCTGGCCACCTCCAAGAGCGAGCGTGATGGTAAGGAATACGCGGTGGCTTGGACGAATCAGTATGGCAAAGCTCGTGTCTTCGGCACCACCTACGGCCATTCCGATGCCACCTTCAGCGATCCGGTATTTCTCAAGCTGGTCGCTCGTGGCCTGCTCTGGGCATCAGGTGAGTTGGAGGACTAGTTGACTTCAAACACCGCTTGGCCAAGCACGTCCATTTTGGGAGTGATGCCGAGACCGGGGGTATTGGAGGCTGCCAGTCGGCCGTTGTTTCTTTGGGGAGCATCATTGGCGATCGAGATGGTGACGTAGCTGTTGAAGTCGGTGGACGAGAAAAGCAGCTCGGTCGGGGTGCTGTGGGCCAAGTGCGAAATCGCCGCTGTGATGATGTCACCGCCCCAACTGTCCTCGATGGTCATCGCGATGCCGAGCGACACACAGAGGTCGCGCGCTTGGCGAGCCTTGGTCAGTCCGCCGAATTTGCTAATCTTGATGTTCACGACGTCCATCGCCTGCAGGCTGTTGGCCCGGAGCAGGATCGGCAGTCCGTCGATGCTCTCGTCGAGGACGAACGGGTGGTCGGTCATCTTCCGGATCGAGTAACATTCCTCAAATGTCTCACACGGTTGCTCGATGTAAACGTCGATGTCTTTCACGGCGCGAACGACTCGCGCGGCCTGGTGCATGAGCCAGCCGGTGTTGGCATCGGCGATGAGCACGTCGCCCCGTTGCAGTTCCGCCGAGACGGCCCGGATGCGTTCGATATCAGTTTCCGGATCGCCGCCGACCTTGAGCTGAAATTTGCGATAGCCCTCGGCGCGGTAACCGGCGACTTTGCCGGCCATCGCCTCGGGGGCTTCCTGTGAGATGGCGCGGTACAGCAGGAAGTCGTCGCCGTAGCGGCCACCGAGCAGGTTGCAAACCGGTTGCCCGGTTGCTTGTCCAAGGATATCCCAGCAGGCCATGTCGATGGCCGACTTGACGTAGGGATGGCCCTTGAGCGTGGCGTCCATGTGTCGGTTGAGCTTGACCAATTGCGTTGGGTCCTGGCCTAGCAGCGCTGGCGCAAGCACTTGGATGCCGGCGCGGGCGCCCTCGGCATAGGCCGGCAGATAAACCGGGCCAAGCGGGCATACTTCGCCGTGGCCGGTGATACCTTCATCAGTCTCGACGCGCACGACTGTGCTGTCAAAAACCTTCACCGACTTGCCGCCAGCCCAGTTGTAGCTGCCTTCGTGGAGCGGCAGGTCAACCTGAAAGACACTGATTTTGCTGATCTTCATGAGCGCTTGGAAAGGATCGACGCTCGCGGGGCTGAAATCAACCTGCGAATGCGCTTGGCCAAGCGGTGACAAAAACATTGCCCGGACGGGCGCTTTGCACTAGCGAAGCGGGCGTCCGGAGAGGAACTGGGGCATGGATCCTGAAAATATTGGCATCGTACTTGGGCTGCTGGTGGTTGCCGTGGGGCTGTTTGCCACGCGGGTGTTGCCGGTGGATTTGGTCACGATTTTTCTCCTGCTGGCGCTGGTGCTCACCGGTATTCTCGAGCCTACAGAGGCGTTTGCCGGTTTCAGTTCGCAGATCATCATCATCCTTGGCTCGATCTTTGTGATCAACGGCGCGCTGCTGGAGGGGCGCGTGATCGATCTTGTCTCCGCCTGGCTGCTTCGGGTCGCGGGGGGGAGCGTCAACAAACTTCAACTGATGACTATGTCGGTGGTGGGCGGCTTGTCGGGCTTCATGAATAACACCGCGGTTACGTCGCTTTTCATTGGCCCGACGATGTCCATCGCGCGCAAGCTCAAGATCAGCCCGTCGAAGCTGCTGATGCCGGTTTGTTTTGCGTCGATCCTCGGCGGCACCTGCACGCTCATTGGCACCTCAACCAATGTCGCCGTCAGCGGCGAGCTTGCCAAGCAGTACAAGACCGACTTGGACGAGTGGCTGGCCAACGGCGGCACCGACTTGAACGGCGACGGTACAAAAGATTCTGCCGATTACCTGCAGTACGCCGAGGAGAATAACCTCAAAATTTACAAGCCGCTTGGCCTTTTTGAGATCACGCCGGTTGGCTTGCTAATCATGGGTGTGGGCATTGCCTACCTGATGTTTTTCGGGCGCCGGTTGCTTCCCGATTACCCCGACGAGAGCCTTGCGGAAGGTTTCAACATACGCGAGTACCACTCCGAGATCGTGGTGATGCCGGGCTCGAGGCTGATCGGCCAGCGCGTGTTCGAGTCGTCGCTGGCGGAGATGGAGTTTCGCATCGTGAAGGTTCTGCGCAAGAAACGCAGCTTTGTCCCAAACACCCGGTCTGTCATCGAGGAGGGCGACGTGCTGCTGGTCTCCGGCAGCATGGAGGACTTGATGGCGGTGAAGGACGCCAGCGGCATCGAGATTCACGCCGAGACCAAGCTGGAGGACGAGGCGCTGCAAACTGACGATGTGAAAATCGCCGAGTTGCTGATCACGCCCAAGTCCACGCTCATCCGCCGCACGCTCAAGGAGGCCAACTTCCGGCAGCGGTTCGGCTTGGCGGTGCTGGCGATTTACCGTCACGGCCAGTCGCTTGGCCGCAAACTCGGTGTCATCCGGCTGCGTGCCGGGGATATGTTGCTCGTGCAGGGTTCTGAGGAGCGTCTGCTGTCTCTCGAGCATGGCACCAACCTTCTACGACTCGATGCCACCGAGGCGCCCAGCGCGGATCGCCGGCAAAAAGGGTTCCGGGCGCTGGCTTTTTTTGCCGTGGCCGTGATCGCCGGTGGCCTAGGCCTGGCTCCGCTGCCGATCTGTTTCCTGAGCGCCGCCGCGCTGACGGTGGCGACCCGTTGCATCACGATGCAGAAAGTTTACGAAGTGATCGACTGGCGCGTGCTCATTGTCATCGGCGGCATGACGGCGTTCGGCACGGCGATGCGCGAGTCCGGCACGGCCGAATGGCTCGCCGGTGGCATCCAAAGCATCTCGGAAAATCCGCGCACCGTGCTTGCCGGGTTCATCCTGCTGACGATGTTGCTGACGCAGACGATGTCCAACGCTGCCGCCGCGCTGGTGGTGCTGCCGGTGGCGATGCAGACGGCCGGCACGCTCGGTGTCAGCGGGCAGACGTTCGCCATCGCGGTGATGCTCGGGGCGTCGTCGTCGTTTATCGCGCCGTTCGAGCCGGCTTGCATCCTCGTGTCCGGCCCCGGCAAATACCGCTTCACCGACTACCTCAAGGCCGGGCTTGGCCTGACGCTGATCATGGGCTTTTTGGTCTGGCTGATGGTTCCCCTATATTGGGGTTGGTGAGGCGGCTCAACTTTACCTGAAGTATTCGGCCAGCTTGGCCAGGGCGCGGGCGCGGTGGCTGATGGCGTTTTTTACCTCGCGGCCAAGCTCGGCGAAGCTGAGTTCGTGGCCGTCCGGAACGAACAGCGGATCGTAGCCGAAGCCGCCTTGGCCAGCTTGCGCTTGGGCAATTCTGCCCCGGCAAATGCCCTCGAACGTCCTGACTTCCGCCGCTTGGCCAAGCGCGATCAGCGCCAGCACACAGTGAAATTGCGCACCTCGATTGTCGTCGGGGACGTCGGCCAACTCGCGCAGCAACTTGGCGTTGTTCGCGTCGTCGGGTGCGTTGTCGTCGCCGCCGGCGTATCGCGCGGAGTGGACGCCCGGCGCGCCGTCGAGCGCGTCGACCTCCAGTCCGGAGTCGTCCGCCAACACCAAGTCGGGCCGCGCCTGGCTGCCAAGCCAAGCGGCGATCTCCGTGGCCTTTTTAACGGCGTTGGCGGCGAAGGTGTCGCCGTCCTCAACAACCTCCGGAGCGGCGGGGAACTTGGCCAAAGTTTGCACGGTAAAATCGTCGCCCAGAATCGCGGCGATTTCTCCGGCCTTGTGCGCGTTGCGGCTGGCGATGAGGAGGGTGGGCATGCCGTCAAGTGGCGGGCTCGAGTTTTTCGAAGCTCTCCTCGATGAAGGTGGTGTTTTGGATGCGGGCCAGCCGCGCGTAGAGACCCTGTTGCCCGACGAGCTCGTCGTGCGTGCCGCGCTCGGTGATGCGGCCGTGTTTCAGCACGAGAATCTGGTCGGCCTTGCGGATGGTGCTGAGCCGGTGCGCGATGACAAACGTCGTGCGGCCGGCCATCAACCGCTCAAGCGCCTGCTGAATGAGCCGCTCTGTGGCGGTGTCAACACTGGCGGTGGCCTCGTCGAGGATGAGGATCGGCGAGGCCTTGAGCAGGGCGCGGGCGATACTGATGCGCTGTTTTTCGCCGACGCTGAGTCGCACGCCGCGTTCGCCGACGCGGGTGCCGAAGCCCTCGGTGAGTTCGCTGATGAAATCGAAACAGTTGGCGGCTTGGGCGGCCTCGGCGATTTTTTCGGCGTCGGCGTCGAGGTTGCCGTAGGCGATGTTCTCGCCGACGGTGCCGTTGAAAAGGAACGGTTCCTGGCTGACGACGGAGATGTTTTTGCGAAGCGACTCGAGCGAGGTGGTGGCGATGTTCTGCCCGTCGATGGTGATCGCGCCGCCGGTGGCCTCGTAAAACGCCGGCAGCAGGTTGACGAGCGTCGATTTGCCGGCGCCGGTCGGGCCGACCAGCGCGGTCATCTGCCCCGGCTTGGCCGTGAGAGAGATGGCGTGAAGCGCCGGTTTGTCCTCGGTGTACTCAAAGTGCACTTCGCGGAACTCGATTTCGCCGCGCACTGGCTCGGGCAGTGGGTTCGACTCGGCGATGTCCTTTCGCTCCTCCGTGGTGTCGAGGATGTCGAACACCCGCTCGCCGCCGGCCCGGGCGGCTTGGAGCATTTGGTTGAGCCCGTGCAGTTTGCCGATCGGCTCATAAAACAGCGCGAGATAAAGCAGGAACGCCACCAGCTCACCGACGGACATTTCGTCATTCATCACCTGGCCGCCGCCGATCCACAACACAAGGCTGGTGCCGCTCGCGGCGATGAAACTCATCGCCGGGTTGTAGAACGCCCAGGCGCGCATGATGGTGAGCGTGCTCTGGCGCATCGCCTCGGCGCGGTCGGTGAAGCGCTCGTCTTCGTGCCTCTCGCGGCCGAACGCCTTGATCTCACGGACACCCTGCAGGTTGTCCAGGAGCAGCGCATTCATGGCGCTCGAGGCCTGGCGTTGCTTGCGGTAGCGCCTGTGCGCGGTGAGCGTGTAACACATCGCGCCGATGGCGAGCAGCGGGATCGGGATCATTGCCATGCCGGCAAGTACCGGGTTGGTGGCGAACAAAATCGCCAACACGCCGAAGATGCTGACGATGGCGACGGTGCCCTGCTCGGTGCCGTCGATGAGCAGCCGCTCGACGGCGTTGACGTCCTCGATCACGCGCGTCATCAGGTCGCCCGAGGCGCGCTTGTCATAGTAGCTCACCGGCAGCCGCTGCAGTCGGCCGTACACGTCGCGCCGCATGTCGAACACCACGTTTTGCTCGAAGTGATTGTTCACCTGGATGCGGACGCTGTTGAAGAAATCTCGAAGAAAAAACGCCCCCAGCAGCAGCAAAATCACCGGCGTCAACTTGTCCGTTTGCCCGTCGTTGATGACGTCGTCGATGATAAATTGCGTGAGCCGGGGAAAGGCAAAGGCGCAGAGCAGCGCCAGGACGGCGCAGCCGACCGTGGCCAGCGCCAGCCACTTGTACGGCCAAAGATAGACGCTCACGCGCCGGATGATCTCCGTGGTGGAGCGTTTTTTTGCGGTGAACGTTGGGTCGTTCTCGGTGAGGTGTCTGTGCCCGTGGGACATGAGTCGTGCGCTTGGCCAAGCCAAAAGCGGAGGGAGTTCATGCTGCCTGAAGCGGAAAGTTTCAAGTTTGAGTTTGTTGCCGGGCGCACTTTTTTGTTTTCAGCGCCGGGGAAATCCCATCCAATCGCCGTGTGCAACGCAGACTATTCCTCCAAGCCTCCGCCGGCGCGGCGTTGGCGATGCCGTTCATTGCCAAGGGAGCCAAGCCAAGGATCAGGATTGGCCAACTCGGCAGCCGCCACTCGCACGCTTCTGGCAAGCTGGCAGCGATCCGCAAGCTCTCCGGTGACTTTGAGTTGGTCGGGGTGGCGCAACCGCGAGAGGAGGTCGAGTCGCCGATTCCCGGCAGCGGCGCCTATCGTGGCGTGAAGCAAATGTCGGAGGAGGAGTTGCTGGCAACGCCCGGCTTGCAGGCGGTGGCCATTGAGACCGAGGTGCCGCACCTGGTCGCGGCAGCCAGGCGCGCGGTCGGTGCCGGCCTGCACATACACCATGACAAGCCGGGTGGCATCACGCTGGGCGACTTTCGCGAGTTGCTCCGCTTGGCCAAGCGCAAGGGTGTCACAGTGCAGATGGGCTACATGCTGCGCTACAATCCGGCGTTTCAATTCATGTACCGGGCGGTGCGCGAAGGTTGGCTTGGGGAAATCATGGAGGTTGACGGGATGATGGGCAAGATGGCCTCGGCGTCGCTGCGCCGCGAGTTGGGCCGATACCCAGGTGGCGGGATGTTCGAGTTGGCCTGCCACATGGTGGACTCGGTCGTGCATCTAATGGGCAAGCCGGCCAAGGTGCACGCGTTTGCGCGCCGCACGCAGGGCGACGGTGTGGCGGACAATCAACTGGCGGTGCTTGAATACGAAAACGCCACGGCGACGATTCGCTGCAACCATCGCGACCCGCATGGGTTTCCCCGGCGCAGGTTTCAGATCGCCGGCGACAGGGGGGCAATCGAGATTCGCCCGATCGAGCCGGGCAAGCTCACGCTTAGCCTGACTGAAGCGCACGGCGGTTTTGGCAGGGGGACGCATGAGGTGAAGTTGCCGCGAAGCAATGGCCGCTACGACGGCGAGTTTGCCGACTTGGCCAGGGTGATTCGCGGCGAGGCCAAGTTGGCCTGGTCGTACGAGCACGATTTGGCCGTGCAGGAAACGTTGCTTCGCGCCTCGGGAATGGAAGTGAAGTGAGGTCGCTCGTTGTCATTGTTCCCGCTCTGTTGCTGGTGTTGGCTGCCGGGTGTCGATCACGGCCAAGCGGTGTGGACTACAACCAGTGGAAGGAGGCGATCGAGACACGTCGGGCGACCGCCGCGAGGCATGTCACGGCAATCCCCGGCTTTAAGGTGGATTTGCTCCGCACGGCGACGAAGGAGGAGGGGTCGTGGGTCAGTCTGGAGTTTGACGGCCAGGGCCGGCTGCTGATCGGCCGCGAGGGGCCGGGCATCCTGCGGTTGACGCTACCCAGGCGGCGGCTTGGCCGCACCCATGTCGAGGTCGTCAACAACGAGTTGAACGAGTGCCGCGGGCTTCTCTGGGCGCACGGCAGCCTGTACGCCAACGCCAACAACTCGAAGGGCCTTTACCGGCTTCGCGACACAACCGGCGACGATCAGTTCGACGAGGTGACGCTCCTGCACAAAACCGGCGGCGGAGTCGGGCACGGCCGCAACTCCATCGCTCTCGGCCCGGACGGTTTCATCTACCTCACGCACGGCAACGACGTCCTGTTGCCGGAGGGATTTAAGCCGACCTCGGCATCCACC
>Ga0310123_10001558_pt1 | contig 18878 bp, 22 predicted proteins | sample CB6_AW_1057_MG_FD_203505 | JGI IMG/M metagenome (GOLD analysis project Ga0310123, IMG submission 203505) | Marine microbial communities from Western Arctic Ocean, Canada - CB6_AW_1057 | ecosystem: Environmental > Aquatic > Marine > Oceanic | place: Canada: Western Arctic Ocean | collected... | reverse complement strand
TTGAGCTTCAAGCGGCTGTCAAAACTGACTCGCAAATCGTCGTTATTGGCGTCACCCATTAGGTTCCCCTGTCACATTGGCATGAAACGTGTCAAATCCCTTGTTTTCAAGAGGCTGGCGCAAATTTCATGCCAAAGTCAGGCAACTCATTTGGGAAATGCGGGTGTACTTTGCCTACCTGCATCAGCCCGTGTGTATCGTTGCGGATGACCAGGAATACGGGGGAATCGGCGACGAATTGCCGAATGCCCAGAAAATCGCTCTGCCCAAGCGGAAATGGTATCATTCGAAACGCTGGTTCTGGATGGGGTTCACGAATTACTGTTCAAAAGAGCTATTGGACGAGATCGCGGAATGTTGGGAATTTGAAATAGGTCTTGTGCAGTTCACTTCAATTGAGAATGCGGATGTGGAGCGCTGTCGCAGTTTCTACGACGCGGACGATACCCCTACTTTTGAAAGGCTATATCTAACTTGTGATGGCCTGATGATGGGCTGGGAAAACCCACCGGAGGCAATCAAGGCACAATTGGAACCTGTGCTACGAGCCATTGCCGAAAAGGCAGGCTGGGACGTGGTCGTTGAGACCACCGATCAGGCAAAGGCAGAAAGCGGAACGATTTAATTCGTTTCCGTATACCGCGGCCTCCCCCTACCCGGTATCTTGCTTTCCTCCTTTGCGTCTCTGCGCCTTTGCGTGAGTCTCTCTTTGGTTGCGGCCTGCCTGGTAGTGCTCGCGCCCTGCTCCCTACCCAAAGAATCCCCGCTTGCCGAACGCCGCCAGCGCCGTCTCTTCATCCGCGACGATGTCGAGCAGCTTATTGAGCTTCGTAATCTTGAACACCTGCAAAATGTCCGGCGCGATGCTGCACAGCTTCAGCTTCGCCTTGTACTCCTTGCACTTCTTATTCATCCGTACGATCGTGCCGAGCATGGCCGACGACATAAACTCGACGCGGCGAAAGTCGAGCAGCACCTTCTCTTGGTCCGTCCGACCGAGCAGTTCGATCAGATCGTCCCCCAGCTTGCGAATTCGCGATTCGTCCAAAATCCGCGCGTCGGTGAAATAGATCACCAATACATCGCCTTTGGTGGCATGTTGCAGCGACATGGCTTTTCCCCAGAAAACTTGCGACCCATTCTTGCACACGAGCTCATTCTTGCACACGAGAGAGCCCCGTGGCAAGTAAGTGCTGCCGCCGCTATCACTGATATAACCCACCAGAACTAGGGTTTTACAAAATTCAGCCTGTAGGTTACACCGAGATGTTCCCACCGCACTCGGCCCGACGGGCCACTTTTCGCCGCACATGTGTACGACTCGCACCAGGAGAATCATTGATATACCGGCCAGCCCGAACCTTTTTGCTTTTCGTCTCGCTCCTACTACTCACGGTGATGGCACCGACCGCACACGCCTGCAACTCCTGGAACGGCTACCATTGGGCGAGCGACAAGCTTCAACCCACCGTCAAGGACAGCACGTCTTCACCGCTCTACGATGTTCCGGCCGGCGTCGCCGAGTGGGCCGACTTGGGCACTCTCATCCAACCTCAAATGTCCAACGCCAAAAAAGCCAACATCAAAGTCAGCGAGGGGTATAGCGTTTTCTGGCTCGGCATTGCCACCATCACCATCGACGGTGGCCACATCACCAAAGGCGATGTCAAACTGAACACCAAGTTGCTCGAGGGCTATGGTTCGGCAGCTGCCGACCATGTGCTCTGTCAGGAGGTAGGGCATGTACTCGGTCTCGATCACCAAAAGGTGATTCATGCATGAGCGGCGGAGCAACGCTCGGCCTTTACCCGGCACCTAACGCACATGGTATCGATGTCCTCAACTCGGTCTATGGTCACACCGACGTCGTGGACAGCGGTGGTGGTCCAGGCGGCAACGGCCCCCCAGGCCAAAACAAATTCGACTTTACCGGCGAGATCACCCACGTGATTTTTTCCGACTTCTCGACGGTTACCTATGCAACCGCCCAGTCCGTGCCAGAGCCCTCGTCGTTCCTGTTGGGAGCCATGGCGATTGCCGGCCTGCTACTGTCTGGCCGCGCTCGGCACGAACAGGCCTAATCGCCCTCCTCTTGCAGTTCGAACCACTGCTCCTCGGTCGTCTTGATCTCGGCAACCACGGTCGCCTGCTCGACATGCAGCCGCTCGGCATCGGCTGCCTCCGTGGTGGTCAACAACTGCTTGTCGATCGCCCGCCGGCTCTCGTCCAGTCGGACAATCTTCCGCTCCAGCGCGTTGACCCGCTTTTGCCGGCGATGCTCTTCGCGGCCCGACACCCTGAGACCCGACACTTCGCCGACACCATCGCCGCGTACACCATCGGTCGCCGCATCGGTGGCCCGCTTCGGCGCATCGGCCGGGCGCGTCCCCTCGTCGATCTCTTTCTCGACGCGGTAGACATACGTGTTATAGTCGCCCGGATAGGCGGTCACTCGCCCGTCTCGCACCTCGACCACGGCGGTCGTCACTCGATTCATGAAGTGGCGACCGTGGCTCGTAAAAATCACCGTGCCGCGATAGTTACCCAGCGCGTCGGCCAGCGCATCGACCGTCTCGACATCGAGATGGTTGCCCGGCTCGTCCAGCACCAGCACGTTGCCTTCGCCCAACAGCAAGCCCGCCAGGCAGAGCCGAGCCCGCTCGCCGCCGCTGAGCACCTTGATTTGCTTGTCGACCAGCGGTCCGCGAAATAGAAAACTGCCTGCCACATCCAACACCGTCTGAGCTTTGACGCCCGCAGCGGCGTGATATTCGAGATACTCGCGGACCGTTTGATGGTCGGGAAGACTCACGTAGACATGCTGGGCATAAACTCCAAGTTGACAACCGTAGCCCCAGCGGATCTCGCCAGAGAGCGTGGGGAGCGACTCGCTGATCGTCCGCAGAAAGGTCGTCTTGCCCTGCCCATTGTCGCCCACCACAGCCACGCGCTCGCCATGTTCGATTTCGACCGCGATGCCACTGGCCACTTCAAGATCGTCGTAACCGATCGCCAGGTCATGACATCGCAGCGCCGGCCCCCGCCGCGATTCGACCTCCGGCACACGAATCGCCACCCTCGATTCGTCACCTTCCACATCGAGTAGCTCCAGCCGCTCGAGCTGTTTCGCCTTGTTCCGTGCTTGCGAGGCCGTGTTGGCATTGGCCCGGTTCTTGTTGATAAACGTATCGAGCTGTTTGCGCTTGGTCAACGTGGCAGAATTCACCCGACGGTCGTGCTCACGTCGTTCGTCTTGAAACGCCAAGAACGCATCGACGTCGCCGGCGTACATAGTCAACTGACCCCGCGAGATCGACACGGTCTGCCGACAGGTCGCCTTGAGAAACGCCCGATCGTGCGACACCACCAGACAGGCCCCTTTGAACGACCGCAGAAAATGCTCGAACAACATCTGGGTCCGCAGATCGAGAAAGTTGGTCGGCTCGTCCAGAATTAGCAAGTTCGGATCGTGCAGCAGCAGGCTGGCCAGCTTCACCCGCGTTTGCCAACCGCCCGACAGCTCGTGGACCGGTCGGCCGAGCTGAGCATCCTTCAGTTCGAATTCCCAAGCTACCTCGCCACATCGCCAGTCGGGCTGAGAGCTGTCGCGCATCAGAAAATCGCGCACCGTCTCGCCCGGCTCGAACGGATCGTGCTGCCTCAGATAGCCCAATCGCAACCGTGGATGGCGCACCACCTGCCCGGCGTCCAGCTCTTCGAGCCCGAGCAAGATGCGGCACAGCGTCGACTTGCCCGCCCCGTTCCGCCCGATCAGCCCGACGTTGTGCTGGTCCGTAATGGCGAACTCCGCCCCCTCGAGCAAATGCTGATCGCCAAAACTCTTGTGGGCATCGCGAAGTTGTAGCAGGACTGTCATGGTGTAAGAAGTATATGCAGGACGGGCGCTACCCGCTATCGCCCAATGCCCTTCGTCAAAGCTGCTCGTACGCTGCCCGCCGGTTCCGTCGGCGAGCCAGTTCACTCGTGTATCGACGGCCGAGCGAATCGGCGTGCGCCTCTGCCCAATCGGTCAACTTCGTGCTGCCCGTGGGAGGCGAATCGACGTAGAGCAAGTCCGCCATCGGACCCTCGATCTCTTCGCGCGTGATGATCACGTCGCCGACGAGCTTTCCGAGCACCGAGGCCCCACGCAACGATTCGAGCAGCCGCGGCGGATCGTCGAAATGAAACCGCGAGGCGGACACTTTTCCGTCGAACGCGTTTGCCCGATCGGGCGAGTTGGTCAACGTCCGAACCGAGACACCTCGCTCGAGCAATCGCCGTGCAATGTACTGTCCGAAATAGCCGAACGCACCGGTGACAACGTGAAATGGATCGGTCGACATGGGCTGCTCCTTCGGGTGCCACTGCTGGCTTGCCCAGCAGTGTGAATCAGCGCGAATAATAAGGCAAGCCTATCATATTATCAATCGAGAGCGCTCGTGTATTTTTCGGGGTGGCTGGGGCAGAGCCTAAGCGCCGCCCTAGTAGATGACCTGTTATGTAGCGATCTACGAATCGTCTCCATCTGTTTGATTCTGAATCGGGAAGAAGAATTTACTGAACAAATCATTTGGATCAACCTCTGCGCCGATATCTCTGAGGGAAGCCGCCAAGGTAATCAATGAACTCATTAACGAATTGCCAGAATCACCCGGCATCGAGCTTGCGCAAAGCATCATTGCGTGAAGGCAGGGTTCACAACGGTCCGCTAAAGACTTCAGGTCATCTGGATGCCCCGTTGCTAGGCCCAGTTGAGACTTGATGGAAATCGCATCATTTGTCGACCATTCGAGTGCTGAACATTGGCAAAAGAAAGGATATCCATTTCGCGGCGTGCCACCGCAAGAAATCGTTTTAGGATCTCGTACGTGCGTTTTGCCCAGCTTGCATCGTCCAAATCGCTGAGTTTCCACTGAAGTAACGGCTCACCCAACCAAACGGTCGCACTGTCATCGGACTCGCCTTTCCAGGGCAGCCACTTTTGTCCATGAAAAAATGGTGGCAAATCGGAAGCACCAAAACGAATCGTAACCTTTTGCGTATGTAACGACAAAACTGCTTGGTTTACAAATAATGTTTGGTACAGCGCAATTTGCGAATTGGCCAGTGAGACACGCCCGATAAACATGGGTTGAGATTGGCCCACAAACCATTCGAGTTCATGGTCTCGATATTGTATGGTCTTCGCGGACTCAGATTTTAGCTGCACAACGAAAGAGTCTTCGGCGTAACAGTTGCCGTCGCCATCGCGGCGAAGCAGAGTTGCAATAGCATCCAAGCCAACATCCTCTGGCCTGGAGACTTCAGCACAGCGGCGATGCCTTTCAGCAAGAGCAGCCCAAGGTGTTCCGCAAGATTACCTGATCGAAAGCTGCTTCTTAGTCGTCCGGGCATGGATAACTCTCCGTGTCCTTGTTAGCGAAATAACGACTAAGTTCACCGATTTGTTATGCACTGTTCTCAACGCTCAGAATCCTTGGCGAATATGATCAAGTCGTTCATCGATTCCAAGAATGCGATACCGGTCACGGAAGACATTATAGAAAATATCGAGGCAACAGATGCCGATTTGTGCAGACGATTTCAGTGACAGTCGATGGGGGAGATCATTACAGAGGAAGTATTCGGCGGTGAAGTCAACGTGCGAACCATCGGTTTCAGTCTTGATCTGTGAGCTTACGGCGCGCTCGTTTGGGTGGCCACCACAATCAATAGTGCGTTCATAGAGCGATTGTGCGATGTCGTGCAAATTGGAATCAATCGATTGTAGATGGTTCAAGACGTTGCGAATCATGAATTCGTTAATCATGCGTCGTCGGCTTGCGTCATCGTCATGGCGGCGTAGCCATATTTCTTGCCGATTGGTACCGCCCGCGACGTAAAGCCCGTACAAGGCGCTTTCGAGGCAGCTTCGCAATACTATGTACGCTTCCGCAACCTGACAGCCGAGGCACATGCGAGCAGCGCCACGGAACGACGAGTGAGTGCGGAACAGAAAGAAACCGGCGACAAACTCTGGGCTCTGGTTCAGATTCTCGATCATGTCGCAGTACAAGTGATCGATTGTGGAGAGGGCATCGTACTGCGGCCGAAGATTCGCAAAGGTTGCGGCGGTATTTTGGTACGCGTCGGCGAGGAACTTGCCAAGCGAGTCGGAAGGGAGATCAGGTGGTGTGGGATTGGGTTCGTTCAATCTGCTGGTGCTGTTTTAGGTGCATAACTTGTTTTTGGCTTGACCCGTGCATTCCCTGTAGGCCGCACAATTGCAGCCTGACCCGCAGGCAGTTGATTCCCCCGAATTGTAGACGTTGGTTACTCGGTTGTCACGCCTCATCCCCCATCCTTCATCCTTCCGCCCTCATCCTTCCACGTTCCCCACTCCGCCTTCCGCCTTGCTTTCAGGGTGGCCAAAAACTGACCTAACTTTTGGCCACTTGATCGCTATAATGGTGCATAGAGAACCACAAGAATCGCAATACGTACATTGATAACATAGGGAAAAGGGGCCGCTGGCTGTTAGCCCTTGGCCAATAGCCGCCAGGCTACGCCTGGCAGGTGTGTAAGGAATACGCTTGCCAGTGGATTTCAGATTTTATGATGTCAGATTTGTTCCTGATTTCGGCTTTTTCATTCCGCACTCCGCCTTCCGCCTTCCGCACTCAAAATGTTCGACTATTCGAAAAGACGACCCTTATCAAACGCCGCCGGGGCCCCCCCTATAAGGCGCGGTTGAAAATGAGAATGTTTTCAAACAAACGCATACAGCAGATTACGAAATACCGAGGTCATGTTCAGTACATTTTCATCGGGAAAAACGAGCAATCGCTGACTTCATGTCTGAGCAACTTGCTCTAGAATGTTCGGCGGGACCGCTCGCCGTGACGAGCAGCCCCGTTAAACTCCAGAGGAGCGACCCATGAGGGTTCCGCAGCGAAAATTCCGTCCGACGCAATTCATCGCCGGGCCGCGATGGGCCGTACCGATCTTCGTGCCCGTGCTTCGTGTCATAGCTCTTTGGGTCGTGGTCTTTTGTGCCGTGGGCGTCGCCGACCTGTGCGCAGACGACGAACCCGCCGATGAAGCCACGCAGGCCGAGTCCGCCGAAGAACACCCCGCCGCTGAAACCACCGCGAAAGAAACAAGCGAGACCGAAACACGCGCCGCCGAAACGGGCGGTCAGAAGGATCTCGACGAAGCGACGCGGGCACGACTCTCGGCGACGAACTTCAAGGACCTGACCGACGTGGTTCGGTTGTTGGATGCCGCACTGGAAAAAGACCTCGACCAGGCCAGCACCGTCATCGCCGAAAAAATGTTGGCGGGCACCTTGCTCGAACGGGCTTCGACGCTAACCGGGTTGATTCTTAATCAACGCGTTTCCGACCGACGGTGGCCCGAGATGCGCCGCATCGCCGTCGCCGATCTGCAGCGAGCAATCAAACTGGACGACAAGTTGGTGCAGGCGAATTTCCTGATGGGCCAGTTGTTGTTGCTACCTGGTGGTGACCGCGATCGGGCAGTCAGGGCGCTCAGCATCGTAACGGCCAGCAACGCCAGGCCGGCGGTCCGCGCCAAAGCCTTTCTTCTCCGTGGCAATCACCAGGAAGATGAAGAGCAGCGGCTGGCCGACTATGCCCAGGCCATCGCAATCGCGCCGGACAGCCTCGAAGCGCTTCGTACGCGGGCTCAGTACTATCTCGCCAAGGATCGTCACGACGAGGCGCTGGCCGATTTGGATCAGGTATTAAAGCAGAAGCCGGATGACGCGAACCTTCACGAAGCTCGTGGCATGGCTCTGTTCATGAAGCGAGATTACGACGCCGCTCTCACAAGCTTCGATCGAGCCGCGGAGTTAGCGCCGGATATGCCTCAGTTGTATAAGCATCGGGCACGTATTTATGCGTTGAAGAACGAAGGCAAATCGGCGATCGAACAACTCGACCAAGGATTGAAACGAGATCCAAGCTCGATGGAGATGCTTCTGCTGCGAGCCCAGATTCGCCAACTCACGGGCGACGCGGCCGGCGCCATGACCGATGTTGACCAGGCGATCCAGTTGAAGCCCGACAACCTGTTCGCACAACGGATGCGGGCCGAGATTCTGGCCGGCTCGGGCAAGATGGACCAGGCGATCGAAGATATGCGGCGATTGAGCCGATCGATGCCCGACAACATCGATTTGCTGATGCAATTGGCCGGACTCTACATGGAGGACAATCAGCACAGTCGGGCCATCAAGCTATTTGACGCCATCTTGGCCACCGACGGTAACAATTGGCAGGCGCTGTGGAATCGGGGCGATGTGTCACTGAATCTTGGCCGACAGCGCGAAGCCGTGTCTGATTATGAATTGGCGCTCAAGTTGCAATCGGACCACAGCGGCTTGTTGAACAACCTGGCTTGGGTGCTAGCGACTTCGCCGGATGCGACATTGCGAGATGGAAAGCGAGCGATCGAGTTGGCAACGAAGGCGTGCGACGTCACCGAATATAAACGACCGCACATTCTCAGCACACTGGCCGCGGCCTACGCCGAAACGGGTAACTTCGAGACGGCCATTCGTTGGTCCAAAAAAGCAGTCGAGTTGGGCGATAAACTGCACGACGAACAATTGGGCAAAGAGTTGAAAAGTTATCAAGCCGGCAAGCCGTGGCGCGAGCTGCAAGTAGCCGAGGAAAAAAAGGAAGAAGAAGAGAAACCGATTTCCGAGAAATCCGATGTTCCTCAAGCGCCCGCGAATCACGCGAATCAGCGCGAATAATAAAACAAACCCATCCTGTTTTCATTCGCGTAATTCGCGGGCTCTCTTTTTGGTGTTTTTTGTGGCGATCAGCGATTCGACTGCCGAGCGATTCACGCTGCAGGACCCCGACGTGCGGCTGATGCTCGAAGTGCGCGACGATAGCGCCGCCGCCTTCGAGCAGTTGATGCTTCGCTATCAGAACCGGCTGATCGGCGTGCTCGATCATCTGGTGGGCCGACACGACCTGGCCGAAGATCTGGCTCAAGAAGTCTTCTTGCGGGTTTACCGAGCACGGAAACGATATGTGCCAGGAAGCAAGTTTTCCACATGGCTCTTCACGATCGCGAACCATGTGGCCTCCAACGCGCTGCGGACATTGGCCCGCCGTGCCGAGGTCAACGTCTCTTCAACACCGAGCGGCAGTCATAGCGCCAATCCACTCGAATCGATGAAGCTGGACGCCAGCGGTCAAATGCCCACGCGCCTGCTCGACAGAGCGGAAATGCGCGCCGTGGTCCGCGCGGCGGTCGCCACGCTCAACGAGCGGCAACGGATGGCTGTGTTGCTCAGCAAGTTTGAACATCTCAGCTACGTGGAGATTGGCCAGATCATGGATCTGAGCCCGCAGGCAATCAAATCACTCTTGTCACGGGCGCGGGCCAATCTGCACGACCTGCTCCAACCCTATATCGAATCGGGATAACACGATTTTTAGCCCGAGCCGCCAGGCCGGGGAAAAAACTGCGATGTCGGATCACTCGAAAACCAATGGCGAAAACGAACAGCGGCGCGAGGAGCTGACAGCTTACCTCGACGGCGAGCTGAGCGCCGAGGTCGCCGCCGCGGTCGAAAGGCACATGGCCTCCGACGATCGCTATCGGTCCGAGTTGCAACAATTGTCCGCCGTTTGGGATTGCCTCGACGAACTGTCGCAAAAAACGGCCGACGAGCGTTTTGCACAAACGACCCTCGAGATGGTGGCGCTCTCCGCCGAGCAAGATGCAGAGCGGTGGCAGTCGCAGGCGCCGCGGCGACGATGGCAGACTGCGCTGCTCTTGGCGGCCAGTTGTCTGATGTTCATGTTGGCCAGTTACGCACTGGTGCAGCGATGGGGGCAGAGCCCGGATCGTCGCCTCATCGCCGACTTGCCGATCGTGGCGAACCTCGATCTTTTTCAGCAGATCGACAACGTCGCTTTCTTGCGGCGACTTCACAGCGAGATCGTCTGGAACGAGGAGGTCCCTTCAAGCGAACCCGACTTCTATCACGAAGGGCCTAACCATAAAGGACTCGATGCCCGGCGCCGCGAGATCCGCCGCGTGTGGATCGAGGAACTGAGGGCGGACGATAAAGCCGCTTTGAGAAACCGACGTGACCGATTTGAAAAACTCTCGGGCGAGGAAAAACATTGGCTGCGCCAATTGCACGAGGCGATCGCCCAGGAGCCGAATGCGCAGCTCCTATTGGCAACGCTTAGCGATTATCAGCGGTGGTTGCGAGACCTGTCACCTGGCGAGCACGACGATCTACAGCGTCTGCCAGCCGATCAGCGCATTACGAAGATTACCTCTCGGTTGCAAAACCAGCGGCGCCGTGATCAATGGCAAGAACGGATCACGGCACGCCTGGCGGAAATCAATCGCGATATTTCCCAGGCCGACCAGCAAGCGATCAGGCGGTGGGCTAGCAACTATTGGCGTGAACGTCGGGACCAGACCGAAGCCGGTTCGCCTCATGAATCGCGACACAGAATGCAGCATTGGCGTGGAGCTTCAGAAGGACGCGAATTGGCTCAACTACGTCATCTGTTGGATCGATCGCGCGGAAATGGTTCCCTGCGACTCGAAGCAGAGCAGTTTCGCAAATTGGAACGACGACTATCGAGCCGCGCTCAACGAAAACTCTCTCTGGTGTCGTCCAAATCGGAGCGCCAACAGATGCTTGGTCACTGGACTGAGCAGACTATGCGGGCGGGCATGATGCAGCGGATGCTCGATCCCCAACACAACGGGGTTCGCGAACAGGACTTGGAACAGTTCTTTATCGAGGAACTGAGCAGTGAGAGTCGTCAGCGTCTGCTCAACTTGCCGCGAGACCAGATGAAACAAGAGTTGCGCCGGATGTACATGCGCGACGTGCTGGGCATGACCTCGCCGCGCGGTAGTCCTGAATCGCGCCGCGGCGCGCCGGGAGGCCCACCACACGACAGGACACCTCGCGGTGGCCCACGCCACGGCCGTCCACCGCCGCCCCGCAACTAGCGCCGGGACAAGCCCCGCGGCTCGCACGGCCCGGTTGCTACCAACCTGACATGAACACCACCGTTAGAAACACGGTTTTAAACTCTCAGCGCCCGATCCGAGTCGCGATCACCTTGGCGATCGGTCTACTCGTCTTGCGGACGTGGCTGATGCTTGGCCTGGTTGCGCCGGTGCATGTTGCGGGCGACTCGATGGCCGGCACACTCCTCGGCCCACACCATGTGTTTACCTGCCAGACGTGCGGGCACCATTTTCCGGTTAGTGCGGAAAGAATGCGAACAGATCGGATGGCTGTCTGCCCACTCTGTCGCCAGACGACCGGGCCGACCGATGAAACAAACCTTTCTTCCGGCCAGCATTTACTGATTGATCGCACTGCGTTTCAGTTTCGCCGACCGCGACGCTGGGAGGTGGTTGTCTTTCGTTGCCCCGAGCGGGCGGCCGACCTTTGTGTGAAACGTGTGGTGGGCCTGCCGGGCGAACAGGTCGAGATTCGCGACGGAGACATCTACGTCGATGGTCAGATCTGTCGCAAGGATTTGAGCCGTCAGCGGGCCGTCCGCCAGTTGGTCGACAAAACATCCGGCGACCATCGGCCGGTACGCTGGCGCCCGTCAAGTTGGACTGCCCAGCCGCCAACCACGCCGCGCTCCGCGACCGGTTGGCGTTCAGACGGCGATCACTTCATGTTCGAGCCGCCCACAATTCACAAGCCGCCGTCGGAAACCGACTGGCTCACTTACTACCACAATGACGGTCGGCCGATCCGCGACGACGCGGCGACCAATCAAAATGTGACCCGCCGGTTGAACCTTGTGGCCGACGTTATGCTGTCGTGTCGTGTGCAGATCGAACGCCGAGCCACGGACCCGCCCGGCCGGCTGCTGCTCTCGGCCACCGATTTTCGCGAACCATTCGAAGTACACATCACGCCCGCGCTGCGTGAGATTTGTCTGCTCCGCAACGGCCGGATCGTGTGGCGAACGACGCTCGATGGCGACCCATTCAGACAGCCCATCCAGATCGAGCTTTCGCTGTTCGATCGGCAACTGCTGATGGCCATCGATGGCCAGACCTGTCTCACTTATCCCTATCAGGCAGCGGATCGGCCTAGTCGTCCGACATCGCGTCCGCTGGCCATCGGAGTGCAAAACCTGGCGGTGTCGGTCGATCGGCTTTCGGTCTGGAGAGACGTGTACTACGGCCCCTTGGCGGGCAGCCCCTTTCCGAGTGGTGGAGCCGGCCACGGTCTCTCTGGAGAGTGCCAGCTAGGGCCCAACGAGTTCTTTGTGTTGGGCGACAACAGCCCAATTTCCCTCGACAGCCGCACTTGGCAGATGTCGGGTCTGGCCGCTAAGTTCTTGGTAGGCAAGCCTTTGGGAGTCCAGTAGTGCGAGTCACACACACATACAGCAGACGTGAAACCTGGTTTCTAGGCTCAATCGCGGCCGTTAATTTCGCGTGTCTGAAATGCCGCAAATCAGCTATATTCACCGATCTGTTGCGAATGAACTGCGTAGAGATACCGCTGGGTGGCGGGGTTGGAGCCTAAGCGACGGGCCCGGCACCCATCACTAACTACCTACAAAACGGATGCTCGAAAGATGAAATTTCACTTTTTCACTCTTCGACTCTTCAACTCTTTGGCCTTTTGACTCTTTGACTTTTTCACTCTTCGACTTTTTGACCACTCCGTAATCCGATTTCACACCCATAAGCAATCTCTCCCATGTCAAAATCTTCGCGAAAGAAAAAAGCAAAGTCGGCTCCCTCCCAGACGGCCGGCCGTGAGAGGGTCCAAGAAACATCGGAAAATGCACGCGCGGTCCGCGAGGCGATCGAATCGATCGTCATCGCCTTTGTGCTGGCTTTTCTGTTTCGCACGTTCGAGGCCGAAGCGTTTGTGATTCCGACCGGCTCGATGTCACACACGCTCCGCGGTGCCCATAAGGACGTGGACTGTATTCAATGCGGATTTCGATATCAGGCCAGTGCGAGCGACGAAGCGAAACAATGGACAAGCGGGTGGCGCCGGCGACTGCGTGAAATCGAGACGGCACTGGCGACGGCGAAGTTAGCGTATGAGACGGCGACTCCAGGCCGACAACGAAATCGCGCGGAAGACGAATTGTACCAAATCGAAGAAGAATGGGTGCGGCATCGCCAGTACGATACCGTCAGCACCACCTGTCCGATGTGCCGGTACACGATGAGTGTCGATCCGGCGCCCGGCGAGGATCTGGCGGACGACCCCGAGGCGCAGAGCGGCGCCGAGCAACTGACCTACAACGGCGACCGCATTCTCGTTAGTAAATTTGAGTATCAGTTTCACGATCCGGACAGATGGGAGGTCGTCGTATTCAAATTTCCGGGCGACGCCAAGATGAATTACATCAAGCGTCTGGTCGGACTACCGAGCGAAACGGTCCGCATCCAAAACGGCGATATCTACACCTTTCGCGATGGCGAAGATCCGGCAATTGCCCGCAAACCGCCTGCAAAAGTTCGCGCAATAATGCAATTGGTCCATGACAATCACTTTCAGCCGCAAGCGTTGTCCGACGCTGGCTGGCCCGAACGTTGGCAGGTCTGGCCGAGTGGAGCAGCCGTACAATCGCGCGGTTGGCAAGCGAAACTGAGCGACACAACCCAGAGCGACGGTGCTCGGAACCGCTGGCAAGGTTTCTCGATCGACGGCGAATCGGATATCACCGACTGGATTCGCTACCAGCATTTCGTTCCCGGTTGGGATGACTGGCAAGAGGTCAGCAAGCGGCGCCTTTCGCCGAACCAGATCGGGCAGATTCGTCCACAATTGATCACCGACTTCTATTCTTACAATACGTACGTCGAGCGCGGCACCGCCAACGGGCCGAATGACTATCGGCGTGCGGCCAAGGACCTTGGCCTGCACTGGGTTGGGGATCTGCTACTAGACTGCCAGGTAGAAGTCAAAAGCAGTCAGGGTGAGCTACTGCTCGAAGTCGTCGAAGCAGGCCGCCATTTTACCGCGACGATCGATGTGGCGACCGGAAAGGCGACCTTGTCGATCGATGCCGTCGACAGCTATGCGCCGACTGCAGCGACGTCGCTACGTGGACCCGGCCGTTATCGAGTCGAATTGGCCAACGTCGACGACCAGTTGTTGCTGTGGATCGACGGCTCGCTGATAGAGTTCGACACCGAAACGGCGTATGACGGGCAGAGCGTTTTCGGCGATCCCGCTAGAATTCAACCCCGCTCGACGGCAGAAGACCGTGGCGACCTGGCGCCGGCCGGCATCGGCTCACGTGGTGCTAGCCTCAGCATTTTCCAACTGCGGTTATCTCGTGATATCTATTACATTGCCCACCGATACGACGGGCGCCAACATTGGGTAGTGACCGACTACGATCGGGCGGGCGAACCGTTTCGCAGCATCCGTCCCGAGGACTTTCCCCAGTTTCTTTCCGATCCGTCCCTCTGGAGTGCCTTTGCCCACCGGAGCCGGCAAGACTTCAAGCTCGGGCCGGACCAATTCTTCGTTCTTGGTGATAATAGTCCCTCCAGCGCCGATGGTCGCCTGTGGGAAAGGAAAACGGGCCGGGAACATTATTACGTGCCTCGCGAGTTGTTGATCGGCAAGGCGGTGTTCATTTATTGGCCGCACTCGTGGGGCCAAATTCCACTGGCACCGCGTTGGGTACCCGGCTGGCCTAATTTTGGCGACATGGGTTTAGTAAGGTGAGTGAGAGAGTCAAGAGACGAGGGTCGAGAGACAAGGGATAAGAGCCAGGAGACAAAGAGCATGCCGAAGGCAGCGCATGACGAGCCAATGTAAGCTCTTATTCTCTGGACCCTCGACTCTAGACTCTTGACCGTTACCGAGGACGACTACAGTGGCACTTCTTGAAGTTTATGGACTGGTGAAAACGTTCGGAAGACGACGCGTCGTCGACGGTGTCGATTTCGAAGTCTATCCGGGCGAGATCGTGGGTCTGTTGGGGCCGAACGGCGCCGGCAAGACGACCTGCTTTCGTATGACGTGCGGCATGATCGAGCCCGACGCGGGCCGTGTCCTCCTCGGCGGAGCGGATGTCACCCGTTGGGCCATGTATCGCCGCGCGCGCGAAGGAGGCATGGGCTACCTGGCCCAAGAATCGAGCGTCTTTCGCAAGCTAAACGTCGAGCAGAACCTGCTTGGCATGATGGAAATGCTCGGCATCGATCGCCGCACACGCTGTGCCCGCTGCGACGAGTTGCTTGAGCAATTTGCCATTACGGAGCTGCGAAAATCGAAAGCCATGTCGCTCTCCGGGGGCGAACGGCGGCGGCTCGAGATCGCCCGTTGCCTCGTCTCCGACCCAAAACTGATCTTGTTGGACGAACCGTTTACTGGCATCGATCCGGTCACGATCGCTACGATTCAGGAGACGATTCGTGATCTCCGCGCCCGCGGAATCGCGATCCTCATCACCGATCATCAGGTACGCGAGACACTGCAAATCACCGACCGCAGCTATGTTATCCGCAGTGGACAGGTTTTGTGCCATGGGCGTCCCAACGAAGTCTTGGCCAATCGCGAAGCACGGAAGTATTACTTTGGCGAAGGGATGGAACTCGGCGGTCCGGCGCCCCAGCAACCGATACCACGGCCGACAAGCCGCGTTGCGGATTAGGCTACGTCAGGTGCCAACCGAACTTCTCTTCCAGACGTTCTCGGCTGCGCCATTGCAACACAACCATCGAGGGAGACTCGACGATTTCTTCTGTGCAGCGTCCCCACCGGCCGGAGGCCCGCACGGGAGTCTGCCCAAAGGACCCCATCGCACCGAATAAGGACTTACGTCGATTCCTGTTGCCCTAAGTCCTTTAGGTTGGTGCCCATCGGGTGCGGCCACTGAACCTTCCACTCTCGCCTTGACCACCTTCGGCCTTGTTCGTCCTCATCGGCAGGCGACACAGGCGGGCGGCAAGCTACAGACTCGATAATTCAGCCAACCGCGCCCCAAGCCGCCGCGAGCATTCCTCGACTGACGGACCGTTTTAGGGAATTGCCAGCTTCGCCTGATGTTGTAGCGATGGGTCTGTGTCGGCTCGGCACATGGCAAGCCGCAGGTCATCGACCAGGGTCGCGAACGTTTCATCGGCCATTGCCGAGTTGATCTCTTCGACTTTGGAGCGTGTCATCATGAGCCGACCGGCATCAGACCGGTTTTCAAGCCGCGCTAACCTCGATTGAATCGTTGCCATGTTGTCCCTCGTTTTGTTCCAGTCGTGTGATACGGTGTTCCAGTTCCGCTGCCGTCCGCAAGGCAACTGTTTGCTGTAAGATTGTCCGGGCAGCCGTCAGGCGTATCGTGTCGGCGTCGGAGTCGAGCAGTTCCCGCAATACGTCCACCGCTTTGGTCGCCGCGTCGCTCAGCCGCCCGCCCGCTAGTTCCATCAGTTCGCCACGAACGGCAGAAATCCTCCGACGGAACTCAGGGTCGTCCAGCCGTCGGTGTGCCGTCCGCTTGCCGAACCCCGCTTCCTCGGCCGCCTGCCGAATCGACAGCCCGCGTGCCAGGGCGAGAACCAAGCCGTCATCGCGATTTAACCTGTCATCGTCTGCCATTGTCTGCCACTCCTATGATCAGTCCGGTTTCCTGGCCTCGTTGTCGCTCCCACCGTCCCGGTCGCTCATCACCATCGCTGCCAACCGTTCTCGGTCGGCCGGAGGCAGGTCAGCAATCGCAGCCGCCAGGCTGGTCAATGGGTCGGTTCCGCCCACGTCATCCGGTGGTACAATTGCGTCGGTTTCTGCGCCATTTGCGTCGGATTTTGCGCCGCCCCTTGCAGAAATGTGTGTTTTCCCCGACGAATCTTGCGTAGTTTCGAGTCCTTCATCGCCCATTTGGAAGTCGTTTGCCGTGGGGACTGCGAGGACGAAGTGGCCATCGCGATAACATGCTCGAAATGATCTTGACCCTGCTGCTGGCCGTGCATCTGTTGGCGGTCAATGTCGCGTCGGCTGGGCCGCTCGTTTGTGTCTGGCTCCATCGTCGCTGTTTTCGCCATGGCGATGCTCTCGCCGGTCAAGTTGGGCTGCGACTGGCCAGGATGTCGCTGTTCCTTTTTACACTGGGCGTCATAATCGGCGCGGTCCAACTCGGCCTGCTCTGGTGGGTCCGCGACGTGCCATCGGTCGACCAGCGATACTTCAATGCCATGCGACAGTTTCCGGCAGCGAAGTACTGGTACACGCTCGGCGAGTTGCTCTTTTTCTGTTTGTGTATGGCACCGTACGTCTGGCTCTGGAATCACTGGGGCGAACGACGCTTTTGGCATGGGCTGCTGGCCGTGCTGGCCGCGACCAACCTGCTCTATCACTTTCCGTCGCTGATGGCCATGCTCGCGGTGATTCCTGGCCGGGCCGATTGGCAGGAAGTCACCATCACGCCCGACGTCTATCGACGCATGATTCTCGACGGCGAAGTCTTGGCCCGTGTAGTTCACGTCTGGCTCGCGTCGGTAGCAACGACTGGTGTGGCAGTGATGATTCTGGCAATGCGCGCCACGGCCCAAGATGCCCAGCCGGACCGCGCCGCTCGCTTGGCGAGCTGCGGTGCCCGGGTGGCGCTGGTGGCCACATTGCTCCAATTGTTGGTCGGCGTTTGGCTGTTGCTGACTCTGCCGGCGACGGCTCAATCGGCCTTATTAGGTGAAGACACGCTCGGTGCCGGTTTGATGCTGCTTTCGCTCTTTGCCGTGATGGGGTTGATACATGTGTTGGCGGCTGCATCGATCGGCGACGTCAGTCGTCGCACGGTCATCCGCTCGACCGTGCTGCTGGTCGTTATCGTTGTGCTGATGAGCGGCACGCTACGACGCGCCGATCAGAAGTCGTGGGGGCGGGAGGCGGAGGTCCCCTCTGCGCCAATTTGACTGAGAACGGTTATCAGGCAGTGAGTAGATCGCTCGCTACTCGCTACTTTGGGCCGGCAGCTTGCCCGACTTGATTAGCTCGCCGAAGGTCGGGCTCTTGTCATCCTTCGGATTGGAGTGTATCGCGGCGACTTGCAGGAGCGCCTTTTTGATCTTCTCGACGTTCTTCTTGTCAGCCTTCTTGTCGAGTAGCTTCGAAAGCTCCTCTCCATAGGCGTTGCGGTTCTTCTTGCTGGCTTTGCCTTCGTCGTCTTTCTTCCGATCGTGGCAGACAAAGCACTTGGCCTTCTTGACGGTGGCGACGAAGGCGGTGTCCTTGTTTCCTTCAACATACATCGCGTCGAATTGTTTCTTGAATGGCGGGATGGCCTGAGCGGGACTAGCGAGTATATTGGCCAGAATCACAACGACAACGACGTTCATGCATAGTTTTTGCATCAAGAACTCTCCTGTTCGCAATCTGAATGGCCTGCGCAATGCGGGAGGATCGACTCGGCGGCATGACGTCGCAACACCGGTCGAGGCAGGCCCTGAAGGTGGACTATTACTGACGCTGAGTAGAACAGGCCGCAACGGGCACGTCAAGGCGGAACGAGACGTGCAGAAGAATTCGGCGTGGCCGCCGACGCTAAACCCACATTTCCCAGATGATTTCCGAGTTTAATAGAACCACCTCGCATTTGAGGCCGTTAAACAAGGTGTTTCCATCACCTCACCTCAGCCATGAAAGGCCCACCCAATGGGTGAATCACGCAAGGAAGCGTTAAAGCTCGGTTTTGACGGCTCGGTCCGGCTTGAGTTTCGTGGCGCAACGGTCAGCAGTGACACCGGCTTGCTGGCGTACCGTGATGTCGATGACGTGTTCGCGTTGACGGCAACTTCCGGCACGGCGCTGAAGGATTGTCACACCGGAACCAACATCGGACACTAAATGACCGTGCGCGATCGCGCGCCGCTTTTACGCA
>Ga0310123_10001557_pt1 | contig 18895 bp, 16 predicted proteins | sample CB6_AW_1057_MG_FD_203505 | JGI IMG/M metagenome (GOLD analysis project Ga0310123, IMG submission 203505) | Marine microbial communities from Western Arctic Ocean, Canada - CB6_AW_1057 | ecosystem: Environmental > Aquatic > Marine > Oceanic | place: Canada: Western Arctic Ocean | collected... | reverse complement strand
CTCGCACCTTCGTCCGACATGCTATCGGACACGTCGACGAAGAACAGGTCGTCGTATACCGAGGCCGCGAACGGGTCAGCCTCCGGGACATCACTTGGGGCATCCGCGCCATCGCCGGCCGCCGGTGCGGCCGCTGCGTCAACGTGAGGAGCGACGAAGAGGTACATCGCGATCTCCTCCTTGCTGACCTTTGACGGATCGATTGTCACGGTAAAGGGGACGTAGCTGCTGTTTTCGACCCCCTTCAAGAAATCCAGCGTAATCTCAAACTGATTCTCGGCCGGAAGGTCGCCTTCGAGCGCCATGCTAAGCCCGTCCAAAAGTGCGAGCAATTCGTTCTCTGCCCACTCTTCGAGCGAATCCTGTGCAGAGGCAGCACTCGGGGTTACGATCAACGTCAGCGCGACTACGCACGCTGCCGCGACGGTGCGCCGCCAAAATATTCTGTCCATGTAGGCTGTTCTCCTGCCGAAGAATGCTTGGGTGTTACCCTAATTCAAGTGTTTGATGGCCAAGCGACATTGCGAGTAAGAAGCGCTCCGCTTGCCTCAGCCTAGACTGCCTTCCGCAATGATAGGCCGCGCGCCCACCTAAGTCAAACTCAAATGTACGCTTCAAACCGTTGCCGGAAAAGGCTTTACAGCCTGCGGTGACAAGCTTGTCGACGCCAAACGCATGGTATCATCTCGATTCTGATCGGTTTGCGCAATGCCACGCCGCCACCCACCACTTGTTTTGATCGTCCTTGACGGATGGGGCCTTCGGCACGATCGAGATCACAACGCGATCGCGCTGGCGCGGACACCGACGTTTCAGGAGCTGCTGCAGCGGTATCCGCACGGGGAACTCGTCACGTCGGGCGAATCGGTCGGTCTTCCAGCTGGCCAGATGGGCAACTCTGAAGTCGGTCACATGAACCTCGGCGCCGGCCGGGTCGTGTACCAGGACCTCACTCGAATCGATCGGAGCATCGGCGCGGGTGACTTCTTTCGCAATCCGGGGTTGGTGGCCTCCATGAAACGCTGCACCGCCGGCCAGCACGCGCTGCACATCATCGGTTTGGTCTCAGATGGTGGCGTGCACAGCCACCTTCGTCACCTGAGCGCGTTGCTGCGAATGGCCCATGACCAGAGGGTATCGAGGGTCTTCGTGCACGCGCTGATGGATGGTCGAGACACCGCCCCCACCGGCGGAGCGGACTTCCTGGTCGAGCTCGAACGTGTCATGGACAACGGTGGGACCGGGCGAATCGCAACGGTCAGCGGCCGTTACCACGCCATGGATCGAGACCGACGATGGGACCGCACGCAACGTGCCTACGACGCAATAGCGCTGGGCGAAGGGCGCACGTCCGCCTCCGCCGTCAGCTTGGTGACCGACTCCTACGCGTCGGGAGTCACTGACGAGTTCATCGAGCCTGGGATCGTCGTCGACCAAGACGGTCGACCAATCGGGACGTTGGCGGACAGCGACTCCGTCGTGTTCTTTAACTTTCGGGCGGACCGGGCCCGCCAGCTCACCCAGGCCCTTGCGTTTGGCGACGAATTCGATGGCTTTGCCCGGCGAGTTCACCCGCAGGTGAACGTCACGACAATGACCGAGTACGATGCCACCTCCGGACTACCAGTCGCATTCGCGCCCCAGGTGTTCGCCTCAAACCTGGCCGACGTGCTCTCCGACAGCGGCCTGAGCAACCTTCGGCTTGCCGAGACGGAGAAATACGCCCACGTTACCTATTTTTTTAATTCGGGTGAGGAGCGTCCCTACCGTGGCGAGGAGCGACTCTTGGTGCCTTCGGCCCAGGTGCCAACCTACGACCTCAAGCCGGAGATGAGCGCCGCCGGCATCACGGAACAGCTCGTGTCAGACGTCAGGGCTCGAAAGCACGACGTGATTATCTGCAACTTCGCCAATGCCGACATGGTCGGCCACACCGGCAACTTGGACGCTGCCATTGCGGCCGTCTCTGCACTCGACAGCTGCCTGGACACGATCATCAAGGCGGTCGAGAGCGAGGGCGGCACAGCCGTCATCACGGCCGACCACGGCAACGCCGAGATGATGTGGGACGCGGAACGTGAAGGTCCGCATACGGCTCACACGACCAATCCCGTGCCGGTGCTTGTCGTGAATCGGGATCTTCGCGGGCACAACTACTCACTCCGCGACGGCTCACTCAGAGACGTGGCACCAACGATGCTCGGAATCCTCGGGCTCACGCCCCCGGCCGAAATGACCGGTCGAGATCTCCGCGCGTGGATCGACGTGGACGAAAAACCCGTCCCAGACGCGTGAGACACTGACCCGTGCACTCGGGCTATTCGACTTCTTGATTCAGTTCGTCAGCGGCGATCCGAAGCGAGCGGAGGAATCTTCGATCGTTGGCCGTGATGTCGATCGGCAGATCCGGCTTGGCGACCTTCGCAGTGGCCGTCACCTTCGCCAATGCGTCCGACTCACGACTCCTAAAACCGATCACGGCTTCGAGAGATATCCTCATCTCGTAACCGGCGGCCCGAGCTTTCTCGCGACAGGCCTCAACTCCTGGATCCTCAGTGACACTCGCACCAATTGCGTCGGCCAACTCACGCGCCAGCCGATGTACGACGTCGTCCATCCTGCGACCCTCCTGAGCGCCGCCGCGCTGGAAAACTGGGCGGCCCCTCATCCGAGCCGATGATCTCAGGGCTGAGATGGAATCGGTCAAAGAGGGAAAGCAAAAACATTGTGAGGAAGGATTGATTGAAAACAGAAAAATTGTAGCACCCAAAAATGATGTGTCAAGAGAAAAACCACATCATATCGTGTCTTCTTCTTCTGCGCCGCAATATTATGTGTGTTGCTTAGGTCAATCGACCCACTTTCAGTGGGCATTTATCAAGCCGGGAGCGTGAATTTGATCGCGTGTTCGTTCGGCCCTCTACTAGAATCTTAGCCAATGTCGACAACCGCTCGGACAAGCGCCGATCTCTCTCGCTGGAGCGCCAAAGAAGACCTCGGAACTCCTGGAGCCTTCCCCTATACCCGTGGCATCCACGACTCGATGTATCGGGGCCGGCTCTGGACCATGCGACAGTACGCGGGATTCGGTACTGCGGAGGAATCGAATCAGCGGTTTCGTTATCTCCTGCAACAAGGCGTCAGCGGCTTGAGCGTGGCCTTCGATCTGCCAACGCAGATCGGCTACGACTCGGATGACCCGTTGGCCGCCGGGGAGACAGGTCGTGTGGGTGTGGCGATCGACTCGATCGACGACATGACGGCGCTGTTCGACGAGATTCCACTTGACCGGGTCTCGACGTCGATGACGATCAACGCGACGGCGATGATTCTGCTCGCGCTCTACGTCGTGGTTGCCCGTCGCCAAGGCGTCGCACCCGAACGGCTGACGGGCACTCTCCAGAACGACATCCTCAAGGAGTATGTGGCTCGAGGAACCTATATCTATCCACCACGCCCATCGCTGCGGATCGTGACGGACGTCTGTACGTACTGCGAAGCCCAGCTACCAAAGTGGCATCCAATCTCCGTGAGCGGCTACCACATTCGTGAGGCCGGCTCTACGGCGGCACAGGAGGTCGCGTTTACCTTTGCCCACGCCATCGCGTATATCGAGGCCGTGGTCGAAGCGGGCCTCGGGGCTACGGGATTCGGACGCCGGCTGTCGTTCTTCTTCAACGCGCACAATGACTTTCTGCAGGAGATTGCCAAGTTTCGAGCGGCACGTCGCCTCTGGGCGCGCATCATGCGTGAGCGGTTCGGGGTGACCGATGCCAAGGCGCAACAGCTACGCTTCCATACGCAGACCGCCGGGAGCACGCTGACTGCCCAGCAGCCAGACAATAACATCGTCCGGGTCGCCCTTCAGGCACTATCTGCAGTGCTCGGAGGTACGCAGTCTCTCCACTGCAATGGTCGCGATGAGGCGCTGGGCTTGCCCACCGAGGCCGCCGCTCAGATCGCTTTACGGACCCAGCAAATCATCGCGTCCGAAACCGGTGTCACGAACACAGTCGATCCGGTGGGCGGCGCCTGGGCCATCGAGCGCCTCACCAACGATCTCGAGGATGAGGCGATTGCACTGCTGGAGCAGATTGACCAACGCGGCGGGGCTCTCACCGCCCTCGAACAGGGCTTCATTCAGGGACAGATTCAGGAGGCGGCATATCGCGCCCAGAAGACAATCGACGACGGCAGCACAGTCGTCGTTGGGGTCAACCGATTCGCAAACGACGAGCCATCCTCGGTCGACGCTTGGCGAATCGATCCGGCGATCGAGTCGCGACAGATCGAGAGGGTGAGAGCGCTGCGGCGCTCTCGCGTCGACGCCCCGTGGCGGCAAGCGCTGGATGACGTCCGTCTGGCGGCGTCCGGGACAACGAACCTCGTTCCGCCGATCATCGTTGCCGTCGAAGCACGCGCGACGGTGGGCGAGATCGCCGGCACGCTTCGGGACGTATTCGGAGAGTATCAGGAATCCGAGCAGGGATGAGACCTGGCTTGGGGTCTCGGACTCACTACAAGTACTTCAACCCGCCATCCCTCTCGGGATCGACCGCTACCGTTCGGCTACTCTGCTCGTCACTCCCCACCTTTCCATCTCTGATGTTGATGACGCGCTTCGCGTTGGCCGCAATGTCAGCTTCATGTGTAATGAGCAGGATGGTGTTACCTTGTGCGTGCAGCCGATCAAAGAGCGCGATAATCTCCGTGCCGGTCTGCGTGTCGAGGTTGCCGGTGGGTTCGTCGGCTAAGAGAATCGAGGGCCGGTTAACCAGGGCACGCGCGATCGCGACGCGCTGGCGCTGGCCACCAGACAGCTCGTTTGGTCGATGGGTCATCCGGTCCTCGAGCTCGACCATGCGAAGCACGTTCTGCGCCCGAGTGCGTCGTTCCTTCGGTGCGAGACCGGCATAGATCAGTGGAAGCTCGACATTGTGCAACGCCGTGGCCCTGGGCAGAAGATTGAAGGTCTGAAAGATGAACCCAATCTCCTCGTTCCGAATCCGCGCCAGCTCGTCGTCGTTCATGCCACCGACATTTTTCTCGTTGAGCAGGTACGTGCCGCGAGATGGCGTGTCGAGACACCCGATCAGGTTCATGAGTGTTGACTTGCCCGAGCCTGACGGCCCCATGATCGCGACATACTCTCCCCGCTCGATCTCAATGGACAGTCCACTGAGTGCATGGATCTTTTCCGTGCCCATTTGGTAGGTCTTCCACAGATCGCGTGTCTCGATCAGCGCCATGAGTGACCAAGGTTCGGCGGGCAAAGGGTCACGGCGTGTCGCCTGCCACCTCAGGGCGGTCGCGTCTGAACACGACCCCGCCAAGAAGACCGCCCAGTGTTGAAAAGATCATCCCGAGCACGAGCATGATCATGAACCCGAAGAGCACCGCGGCCACACCGGAACCACTCAACTGCTCAACCATCTCCGCCACCTCGGGGGGTACAGCGGCATTACCCCTAAGTAGATCGGCCACCTGGCGCTGAAGCGGCTGTGTCACCAGCTGGATAGGAACTGAGACGACCGCCGAGACGACCGCTCCAAACACGCCAGCGAGGCAGCCTCCCACGGAGACATCGGCGAGACTGATCGGTTCAGTCTGACCCTGCTGAAGCAGATACGCCGTGATCACTCCCCCCCCGATCACCCAGAGACAGCAGCAGTTGGCCATCGACACGATCGGAAGAGCGGAGAGTACGCCGGTGAAGGTGCCACCGATCAGGATCGCCTGCGAGCGGGAGGACATGATGGGGAGTCAGGAATCGGTAGTCCCCTGTCTCTGAATTCTTTCTAGTCGTAGTACTCCAACCCCAAGTGGGTGATGAGCTCCTCACCGCGCAGGAAACGCAGTCTGTTCTTGAGCTTCATCAGTTGGATAAACAGATCATGCTCCGGATAGAGATCCGGTGCATGGATCGGGCTCTTGAAATAGAACGAGAGCCACTCCTGTACGCCGCTCAAACCGGCGCGCTTGGCCAGGTCGAGAAACAGCACGAGGTCGAGCACGATCGGCGCGGCCAGAATGCTATCGCGGCACAGGAAGTTGATCTTCAGCTGCATCGGATAGTCGAGCCACCCGACGATGTCGATATTGTCCCAGCCTTCCTTGTTGTCACCGCGGGGCGGGTAATAGTTGATACGAACGACGTGGTGGAGATCGCCGTACAGGGTGGGATAGAGATCGGGCTGGAGGATGTAATCGAGCACGGACTTCTTGCTTTCCTCCTTTGTCCGAAATGATTCAGGGTCGTCGAGGACTTCGCCATCGCGATTCCCGAGAATATTAGTGGAATACCATCCTGCGACGCCGAGCAGCCTAGCTTTCAGACCCGGCGCCACGATCGTTTTGATCAACGTCTGACCAGTCTTGAGATCCTTCCCGGCCAGCGGGGACGCCGTCTGTGCCGCGAGCTCGGTCAGGGCGGGGATATCGGCACTCAGGTTCGGGGCGGCGTTGGCATAGGGCAGTCCCTCTTTGATCGCCGCGTACGCGTAAATCATGCTCGACGGAATCGCCGGGTCGGACGCTTCGAGCCCAGCCTCGAACGCGGCCAGCGACTGATGCACCGGCTGCGCCTTCATGAACACTTCGGTGCTCCCGCACCACACCATCACCATTCGATCGAGCTGGTTGTCGACCTTGAATTTCCGGATATCAGCAATGACCTGGTTGGCGAGCTCACGCTTATTGGCACCTGTCTTGAGGTTGGGCCCCATCAACCGTTTGACATACTTCTGGTCGAAGACAGCAGGCCACGGGTGGACCGCCTCCAACTCCGGACGCAGCTGTTCAACCAGCGCGCGGTCGAGCACGCCAGCAGTTCGGGCCGCCTCGTAGCAGTTTTCGTCGAAGATGTCCCACGCGCCGAACACGAGATCATCGAGCGACGCCAGCGGTATGAAATCCTTGATCAGCGGAGAACGACGGTCTGTACGTTTGCCTAGGCGGATTGTTCCGATCTGGGTAAGGGCGCCGGTAGCCGAGGCAAGACTCTTCCGGACGGCATGCACGCCCGCGATAAATGTCGTGCTCACGGCACCCAGTCCGACCAGCAACACCCCAAGGCGACCCTGTGGCGGCGATATTTCATTCGAGCTTTTCACGAGGTGAGAATATAACATGTGTATTTCTGAAGTCATGTTTTGATTGAGATGCCCTTGTTCAAATTCAAGAAGAGCGGCGGCCCTCGGAACCTCGAGCTGTCGATGGCTGGTCTCACACTCGGGAAAAACGTGCTGCAGGTCTACGGCAGCGACAGTGGCCTGATCACCGCTCTGGCCAGTGTCGTCGGCATGAGCGGTCAGGCATGCGCGGTCGCCGGGACCCAAGAGCACGCCGAGGCGTTCGAGCGCATGGCGGCTAGCGGCGGCGTACTCGTCGAGGTCAAGGTTGCGCAGCTAGCGAGCCTTCCGTATGACGACGGTCAATTCGACCTTGTCGTCATAAAGCAGGTCCTGGGCGAGCTGACCCAGAACGACCGCGTGCTCTGTCTCCAGCAGGCCCTCCGGGTGCTCACAGCCGGAGGGCGCTGCCTCGTCATCGACCCAGCAATGCGCGGTGGCCTCGGCGCGGTCTTTTCACGCCAGTCGCTCGACCGTCGTTACGTCGAGGGCGGCGGCGCACAGAGCGCGCTCAAACACGAGGGGTTTCGCGGCGTTCGTCTGCTCGCTGAGCGCGACGGCCTGATATTCGCTGAAGGCACGAAGACCACCGGCCCAGAGACGGGCTCATCGCCCCCAGCGTAGCCAGGCGAGTGTCCACAGGGTGGCCTCTGAGGAGCACACGGTGTCCGGCGGCGAGCACACTGACAGACCGAGTCCCTTGGAACCGACGACCTAATTCGCCCTGATTGAGGCAGAAAAGACACACTGGGCTATGGGTCGTGGCGGCAAGATTTTAGCCTCAAGGGGGTTGTGCCAAGAGTGTCCATGCCTGCCCGGATAGATGGCTCACGGTTGCACCAACCAGGCTCCCTGCCAGAAGCGTACTCGGCGAGGGAGCTCGCCGAGGCCGCGCAGGGGTCAGCGCCTGGGTCGTCAAACAGCTGATTGCGAGCGCCGACATCCCCACGGTCGACGGCAAGCTCGTGTCACAGGGGGACACTCGAGACGGTTCGATGGCTCCGGAACGGACGCTTCCAGGTCCACGCATCTGTCGCGCGCCCCGGTGTCTTCGGTGGAGCTCTTCTGAGCCTGAATATGGCGGATCGACAGTCGCAGGGGCTGTCGGCCCTGATGTCAACCGCCCTGCATATGTTCATGTCCTGCTGCTCGCGTTGCTCACGACCGTAAGCTTGACGACAGCATCAGGCGAGACGGAGCCGATCGAGCGGCCACAGCTAGCCCGGGCGGAGGCGGAGGTGGCGGGGGACTACAAATGCCGGAACCTCCCCCAAAGGCCGAGCGCCAGGGCTCACGAACCGTGAGCAGTCCGATCCCTGAGAGGATCAGGCCGAAGCCGGTCGAGACAACCGTAGAGCCCGAGAAGACGACACTCCAGACCGATCCACTGCCCCGCATCCTCGCGCCACTCATGGCGGCCGCCGCAGACCAGCTGGACATCAGAGGCCTGCGAGACGCCAACCGCCTGGCCAGGAAGAGCGGCGGCCCGGGGACCGATGGTGGGGTGGGGACCGGTTCTGGCACCGGTCTCGAGTCCGGACGTGGCGCTGGACTCGGTCCGGGGTCCGGGGGAGGCTTTGGCGGTGGAGCCTATCGGCCGGGCAGCGGGATCACGCCACCTCGTCTGATCTACGAGGAACGGCCACGCTACACCGAGGAGGCTAGGCAACGCGGAATTAAGGGCGACGTGCTCCTGGAAATCATCGTCCTCCGTGATGGATCGGTCGGTGACATCCCTCTCCTACGTCGGCTGGGAGCCGGCCTGGACGAACAGGCGATACAGGCCGTGCGGCAGTGGCGGTTCTCGCCGGCCGAGATGGCCGGGACACCCGTCGACGTCGTTGTGGAAGTGGCGGTCGAGTTCAACCTGAGATAGAGGTCGCAGCTATGCCATTCGCGCTTGGAATCGTGACAGTTCTCGCGTTGCTCATGACGATCGGGATGGGCATCGTAACGTGGCGTCTCGTTCGAGAGGAGCGACGGCGTTCGGCTGCGCGTCTGTCGGCACTTGCGGCTGAGTTGACGAGGCAGGACACGAGCAAACGACCGCCGGTCCCGACCGCGCCCTCCACGACTCCCATCCCGACGGTCGACACACGGCTTCAGCCTTCAACTTCAAGAGGCGGCACTGGAGAACCGGTCGCCGCATTTTCGCTGTCATCGATCGATCTGTTTCAGACTCGGTCCGAAGGCACCGAGGATTGGAAGCGGCGACTGGCTGGCTTCGGCGTCGCGGGCGTGGTCTTCGTCACCATCGTCTCAGTCGCCGTCCTGACGTTTCCCGACGGACGGCAGACAAGCCAGGCGCTCGAGGAACACCAGGTGCCGGTCGAGCTCTTGGCCCTCACGCACGAGCACCAGGACGGAATACTGGCTATCTCCGGGACCGTTCGCAATCCAGGGAACGGTCAAGCAGAGCGGTATTTGACGGTGATGGCACTCGCCCTCGACGGCGAAGGAATCGTGGTCGCCACTGGGCGGGCACCGCTCGAGCGTGAGATCCTGGCGGCGGGGGCCGAATCGAGCTTTGCGGTGTCACTGCCGGTCCAAGATGCGACACGCTACCGGATCAGCTTTCTGTTCGAGGACACAACGGTGCCCCATTTGGACCGTCGCGTGCCACCCGCCGATGCGGCCTGGCAGACGGAATCGTGAGGCGTGGGTGGAACCAATGACAGAGCACGGAACTGAGACACGCCGCCCCCGGGGCACTGGTCGTCTAATCGTGGCGTCGCTGGTCTTCGTCGTCGCCGCGACCTACCTTGTCGACGGGCAAGAGCCCCGCACCGAGACCGATGGGGCCCAAGCCTTTCAGTTTCGCTCGGGTATCGAGCTCATCAATGTCACGGCGACGGTCACCGACCGTCTGGGTCGCTTCGTCTCGGGTCTCGAAAAAGAGGACTTCCTCCTCTATGAAGACGACCTGATTCAGGAGATCAGTCACTTCAGCAACGAACGGGTTCCTGTCAGCTTGGGGATCGTCCTTGACACGAGCGGCAGCATGGAAGGAGAAAAGATGGCCGCGGCGCGCGACGCGCTCGACCGTTTTCTCTTCGAGCTGCTGGGCCCGGACGACGAGATCTTCATTTACCGGTTCAGTTATCAGCCCACGCTCGTCCACGGGTGGACATCTGACCGCGACAGCCTGAGTCGAGCCTTGCGTCGGATCCAGCCGCGGGGGGGAACAGCCCTCTATGATGCGGTCGCAGATGCCATGCCGATGGCCGAAGAAGGACGCCATCGGAAGAAAGCCGTCGTCATTATCTCCGACGGGAACGACACCAACAGTGAGACCGACGAGCGCGACGTCCGCCGGTTGATCCGCGAGTCAGAGGTGCTCGTGTACGCCATCGGTATCGACGGGAACGGTGGCTCAAGGGGCCGGCGACCGACAACGCGGTCGCCGATCCCGCTCCCGTTTCCCGTTCCTGGCGGTGGCCGTGGCGGCCGCTCGCCCTTCCCGACACCGTGGCCCAGTGGACGGGGACACTCCGTCGGCAACGACGACCGAGTCAACGTCTCGGCCCTGCGTGACCTGACCGACGACAGCGGCGGCCGCACCGAAATCATTCGCGCCACGACCGATCTCGACGTTGCGACGGCCAGCGTTGCCGACGAGCTCAGTAGGCAGTACTACCTCGCATACCCGTCGCCGGGACACCGGGACGGACAGTGGCATGCGATCGACGTGGAGATTCGAAACACTCGCCATCGAGTTCGCGCACGACGCGGCTACGTCGCGACACCCTGAGGACGTGACCGGCCGGCCGGCTGAATTCCTGGTCCTCAGACCATCTGCTACCATCCCATGGTGCCAGGGCTCGCCGTTGCCATAGCTCTAAGCGTCGTCGGGAGCCTTGGCGGGCTGCTGTTGGCCTCACTACTCCTCCTGCTGCGGGACCCCATCAGGAGAACCCTCATCCCGTCGCTCATCAGCTACGCCGTGGGCACCTTGCTTGGCGTGGCCTTGCTGGCGCTGCTGCCCGAGGCGCTGGACACACTCGAACCCCAGTTCGTATTCGGGACGCTGCTTGCCGGTATCCTTGGCTTCTTCATGCTCGAAAAGCTGGTCATCTGGCGCCATTGCCACGATGACAGCTGCAATGTCCACGACAGCAGCGCGACCTTGATCCTCGTGGGTGGTGCGGTCCATAACTTCGCCGATGGCTGCATCATCGGCGCGGCCGTGCTCTCCTCGATTCCACTTGGCGTCAGCACAGCAATCGCGGTGGCCGCCCATCAGGTACCACAGGAAGTCGGAGACTTCGCGATCCTTTTGGATGCCGGACACACTCGCCGCCGCGCACTGACCCTCAACGGCCTGACCGCGAGCGCGGGTATGCTCGGAGCGATCGTGGTCTACGTTGCGGCGGGCTGGGTGCCACACGCACTACCGTTTATCCTCGCGTTCGCGGCCGGGAATTTCCTGTATGTCGCCATGGCCGATCTGATCCCTGGTCTGCATCGGGGAACGATCGACGTCGGAGCAGCGCAACAGGTTGTGCTGATTACCGCCGGAGTCGCCACCGTCATGGCTCTGTGACCTTTCCCGGGGGCACTTCCACCCAACACGACCCGGCACCTGCTGTTTTTGCGAGTAACTTCGCCACATGTCCTGGCACGTGCCTGGCTCGTTCTGTCGGTATGGAAGGACTCGATGATGCTCTCAAGAAACAGTCCCTTGGCGATCGCTCTAGCGTGGGTACTCGTAGGTCAGCCGCTCCAGGCGGCCGAGCGCAACACGGATCTGAGCCTGATGCGAAACATTCAGCGGGCGGTCGAAAGCTCTGCGTATTTCAGTGTGTTCGACGACGTAGAGATCGACATTGACGACGAGGGAATCGTGGTCCTCACCGGGCACGTGACACTGACAGGCCTTGTGGACAGCGAGGCCGATCGGACCATGGCCGGCATCCTCGCCTCGAATACTGCGGCGCTCTCGCTCACCAACGACTTGAGAATATCCAGTGAGGTTTCTCCGCCAAAAGAGTCACTCGACTAGTGCACCGCCGTTGAGGACCTGTCAAGAGATCGGGTGTGCGGCGCACCAGAGACTTGACCGGATCTCAACGGCGGTGCACTAGTGTCAGGACACTGGCTAGAGGATAAGAAGCCTCGACCATTCGACTCGGACACGGAGTAAATAAAGATCCGTTCCGCGCGGTCTAACAGAGTAGGATGTTCGGCGCGACCCACATGCCCACAAGCACATCCGTCGGGATGGACAAGCAGTCTAGGCGTTCCGCCCCACGACCGGTGTTCTCGCGACTGGGCGGCCGAGCCCTGCTTACGCTTCTCGTCGCGGGAACAGGTGTCCTCGTCTCGGCCCAAGCTGTCGCCCAAGATTTTGGTCGTCGACAGCCAGCCCGGGATACGCCGGCGCAGACCGGTGGGAGCGCGGACACTGCCAACGCCGCGATGATCTCTGGTCGGGTCGTCGACGGACGGACGGGGCAGGCGCTTCATCGAGCACGGGTGGTCGCGACCGATCGGGAAACGGGCAGCCGGCGGCACACCGTCCAGACCGACCAAACCGGACGGTACGTGTTGTCGGACCTCGCAGCGGGACGATTTACCGTGACGGTTTCCAAGCCCGGTTACATCACACTCGCCTACGGTCAGCGTCGCCCGCGGCAACCAGCGACCCCGGTCGAGGTCGTGGCCGGTCAACACCTGCAAAATCTTGACCTCGTGCTCCCCGCTGGAAGCGTCATTACTGGGCATGTCGTCAACGAGAACGGCGCCGCGCTCCCCCTCGCAACCGTTCGCGTCCTGCGCTACATCTATCAGCAAGGACAGCAGCAGTTGGTTCCGGTGGGAACCGACCGCACCGACGACCGCGGGCAATACCGCGTGTTCGGGCTCGAACCCGGAAACTACTTTGTAAGTGCTTCGGTGCCTCACCAGTTACTGAATCCTTCGGGGGGGCGCTTGGGACCGTTTGTCGCAGGTGGTCGGCGACCGTTCGCCCAGGCCGGCGGTGGTTTTGTACAAGCGGGGCCTGGCGGTGGCGGGCAGGACACGGATCCCTTGGGATACGCGCCAAGCTACTACCCGGGTGTGGGCAACCTGTCTGACGCCTCCCATGTCACTGTCGGCTTGAGTGCCGAAGTTGGCGGTGTGGACTTCGCGGTCCAGCTCGTTCCGACCGCGACGGTGGGTGGTGTCGTGTTGCAGCCCGACGGTTCGCCGGCGACAGACGTGCAGGTGATGCTGATTCCCGATAACGGCGTGCCCTCACGAGATTCGATACTCGGCGCTCGCATTCAGGGCGGAGGCGCGTTCGAGATTCGCAACGTACCGCCGGGCTCATACACTCTCCGAGCGGCGACGCGCGGAGGGAGGCGCGGAGGACGTGCCGGATTCGGAGGACGTCCTGTGTTTGCCAGCCAGCGGCTGGATGTCGATGGATATGATGTCAGCGGCATCACGTTGGCTTTGACGCCGGGCGCGACGCTCACCGGATCAGTCGCGTTCGAGACGACTCAGGGACCACCCAGTGGCATGGCGCGGGTCCGCGTGACCGCGGTCGCCGTGCAGAGTGTCCAGCTGCTTGGTACCGCTGAAGGTCGAATCGACGAGGACGGTGCGTTCGAGATGCAGAACGTTTCGGGAGGTCCGAGACTGATTCGAGCCCGTGGGGTGCCTGACGGCTGGACGCTGAAGGCGGTTTACCTCGACGGCCGAGACGTCACTGACACACCGCTCGAGTTCTCTGGTGTGACCCGCGCAGATGGATTTCGGCTGGTCTTGACCGACCAGGTCTCTCGGATCAGCGGGCTTGTCCAAGACCGCGAACGCGAACCGTTGACCGACTTCACGGTCGTCGCATTCTCGCTCGACGACAGCCTCTGGCAGCCCCAGTCTCGGCATGTCAAAGCGGCGCGCCCGGACCAGAATGCCCGCTACGAGATCGAGGGGCTTCCAGCCGGCAGCTATCTGATCGCCGCGGTCGACACGGTTCAAGAGGGAGAGTGGTTCGACCCGAGGTTTCTTCGACAGCTACGCTCGGGCGGGGTCCTGGTCTCGCTCAGCGACGGTGAGGCGAAGGACCTGAACCTGGCCCTGGACCGGCTCGCCCCCTGAGCGCCAGACGTCCGCCTCATGGCGTCGGCCCGCTGGCCGCCAGGGTCGATCCGCGCCGGTGATACAATCCAGCGCCTCATGCCACCACCGAGCAACGGCCGGATCTTCCTCATCGATGGCAGCTCCCAGATGTACCGCGCGTATCACGCGATCAGAGGACTCACCGGGCCGGACGGCCGGTCGACGAACGCCGTGTACGGCTTCGTCGCGATGATCAGAAAACTGATCGCCGACCATCACCCGGACCTGGTCGCCGCGGCGTTCGACCTCGCTGGGCCGACGTTTAGATCTGAGCTCGCGGAGGACTACAAGGCCAATCGGGCACCGATGCCTCCAGACCTCGTCGAACAGGTCCCGTGGGTACACGAGGCGTGCGAGGCGATCGGCGTCCCGGTGCTGACGTCGGAAAAATACGAAGCGGATGACGTCATCGGCACGCTTGCGGTGAGGGCCGTCGCCGAGGGTCTGGATGTGGTCATCGTAACGAGCGACAAGGATTTTTTTCAGCTCGTCGGCGGACCGATCCGCGTGTTCGACCCGCGTGATAAAGGGTCTTGGTACGACGCTGCTAGAGTCAAAGAGAAGATGGGGGTCACTCCATCACAAGTAGTCGACGTCCTCTCGCTGATGGGCGATGCGGTCGACAACGTCAAGGGCGTCCCGGGGATCGGAGAAAAGGGAGCCCGCGAGCTCATTGGCGCCTACGGGTCACTCGACGGCGTACTCGAGCACGCCTCGGAGGTCCCCAAGAAACGTTACCGGACCGCCCTGCTCACGCATGCGGACGCAGCCCGTCAGAGCCAGGCGCTCGTCCAGATCCACACCGAAGCACCGGTTCCCTTCGAGCCCGAGGCGCTACGGTATCGAGGTCCCGATTCGAAGCGATGCTTCGAACTCTTCTCTGCGCTTGGGTTCCGCACGCTGATCGCCGAATATGCGCCCACCGTGAGCACGGTCGACAACGACTATGCGATCGTGCGGTCCGTGTCCGAGCTCGACGCGTTGATCAACGCCATCCGTTCGAGCGGAACCTGCGCGCTCAGAGTCGTCGGCGACTCCTCGAATGCCCTGCGCGCCGCGCTCGTCGGCATCACACTGTCCATAACGCCGGGCCACGCCCGGTATGTCCCGATCGGGCATCGCGCTCTGGGAGACATCAGCGCCGTCGATGCCGCCACCGCGCTCGCGCGACTGGCGCCGGTGCTGGAGGACCCCTCGGTCCGAAAGAGCGGCCACGATCTCAAACATGACTGCCTGATTCTCGGACGACATGGAGTGGAGCTGGGCGGCCTGGACATCGACACGATGTTGCTGAGCTACCTGCTCGATGCCACGCGCTTGCCTCACAAACTCGGCGAGTTGTCGCTGGAGCAGCTCAGATATCGCACGATCGCCACCGAGGACATTTTGGGCCGCGGAGCCAAGGCCCGCACCTTCGCGAATCTTCCATCTGAAGCGATTCTGGACTACGCCGGTGAGCGGTCCGACGTGGCGCTCCAGCTCGCCAGAAGGATGGCGCCTCGTTTGACCGTCGACGGGGTGGCCGCCGTGTACACGGAGCTGGAACGTCCGCTCATCCCGGTCCTGGTCGCCATCGAGCGCGCTGGCATTCGTATCGACAGCGAGGCCTTGGGGGCCATGTCGACCCGGGTCGGACGCCAGCTCGACGCGCTTCAGCGTGAGATCCACGAGTTGGCCGGCAAGGACTTCAACATCAACTCGCCGAAGCAGCTCTCGGAGGTCCTGTTCGAACGCCTGCAGCTCCCGGCACTCAAGCGAACAAGCAAAACACGTGCAGCCTCGACCTCCGTCCAGGTACTCGAGGAGCTCGCGCAGGATCACGAGCTGCCCCGGAAGGTTCTCAAATGGCGCAGTCTTCAGAAACTCAAGGGCACCTACATCGACACGTTGCCACAGCTGGTCAACCCAGACACCGGCCGTGTACACACGTCGTTCAACCAGGCGGTCGCGGCGACGGGGCGCCTCAGCAGCAGCGATCCCAACCTCCAGAATATTCCGATCCGGACCGAGCTGGGACGTGAGATCCGTCGTGCGTTCGTTGCAGAACCAGGTACGGTGCTGATCTCGGCCGACTACTCCCAGATCGAGCTGCGAGTCCTGGCGCACCTCTCGGGCGACGCGACCTTGATCGACGCTTTTCGGCGCGGAGAGGACATCCACCAGCAAACCGCCGACAAGGTGTTTGGCCCGGAGAGTGAGTTGGACCCCCACGAATTACGCCGGCGGGCCAAGATCATCAATTACGCCCTGCTATATGGAAAGACCGCTTTTACGCTGGCACGCGACATCGGGGTCAGTCAGCCCTCGGCGCAGGAGTTTATCGACGCCTACTTCGAGGGCTTCCCGGCCGTGCGCGCCTACATCGACACCGTCGTCGAACAGGCCCGAGAAACAGGTGTCGTGACAACGCTGTTCGGGCGCCGCCGGCCCGTGCCTGAGATCTCCAGTCGCAACGGTCAACAGCGGGCGGCCGCGGAGCGCCAGGCGGTCAACATGCCAATTCAGGGTACCGCCGCCGACATCCTGAAACGGGCCATGATCGACATTCACGATGCGCTCCCGGTCGGTGCCAGGATGATTCTCACGGTCCACGACGAGTTACTGTTTGAAGTGCCGGAAGACGGGGCGCAAGAGGCGGCCGATTTCGCCCGTGAGCGGATGGAGGGCGCAGCAGCGCTTGACGTGCCTCTGACCGTCGATGTCGGCATCGGACGAAACTGGAAGGACGCGAAGGCCTGACGCCGTCTGCCGTATAATCCGTTCATTGGTTGAACCCACCGTCATTCCCCGCGCCGACCACCCCATTTCACGCGACCGGATGGATCCAGACGCGCTTAAGGTGTTGTATCGCCTGCGCAAGTTCAACCACCAGGCTTATCTGGTCGGGGGCGGGGTTCGCGACCTGCTCCTAGGGCGGACACCCAAAGACTTCGACATCGGAACCTCGGCTCACCCAAGCGATGTCAAGCGGATCTTTCGAAACTGCTGGATTATCGGGCGACGCTTCCGACTGGCGCATGTCAAGTTCGGCCAAAAGACGATTGAAGTTGCAACATTTCGGCGTCAGGTGCCACCCGAAGAGCTCGCCGCCGCCGAAGCCGCGGACGAGCGATCCGAACAGGCCAAGGCGCAGCGCCGGCCCATTCGCCGTGACAACACATTCGGCACAGCAGAGGAGGACGCGTTTAGACGGGACTTCACCATCAACGCCTTGTTCTACGACATCGCCACGTTCTCGGTCATCGACTACGTGGGCGGAATGGAGGACTTGGAGGAGGGAATCATCCGCTCGATCGGTGATCCGAACGAGCGATTCATCGAGGACCCCGTGCGAATGCTCCGGGCGATCGCGTTCACGGCGCGGTTGGGCTTCCGTCTCGATCCGCCGGTGCAGCGTGCCATCAGACGGCACAAGGCCGAGATCGGCAAAGCAGCGCCGGCGCGGATGATCGAGGAGCTGTACAAGATCCTGCGCGGCGGATTCGCAGCCCAGACGTTCCGGTCCCTATCTGAGCACGGACTGCTCGAGCCGATCGCGCCTGAGGTGCAGCGACGAAAGACAAGCTCGCTGTGGCGATCGCTGGAGACCCTCGATGCGTATCGGAAGAAGTTCGTGGGCGCGCCTGACACGCTCACCAACCCCATTCTCCTGGGCAGCCTCGTGCAACCGGTTCAGCCACTCGACCTGACTCCGCGACGGCGTGACGACAAGCGCCCCATCGACGTCAAACTCGGTCAGCTTCCGGTCGCACGCCGGGACGTCGAGCGACTGCGACAGGCTCTCCAGCTCCAGCCGCGGCTCCAGGATTCCAAGCTTGGAGCCCGCGCGCAGCTGGCGGTCATGCACCGTGGCGCGTTCACCGAGGCGATGACGTGGCTCGAGATCCATGGCGACGACGACGGAGCACTCGAGAGGTGGAAGGCTCTCGCAGCTGCAGGCGAGCCAGAGCACCGGGCTACAAAACGGCGCCGACGACGGCCGAGGGGCCGAAGGACAACTACCGGTCAGAAAACACCTGAGGCCGAGTAAGTCATGGGCGAGGACTACGGCTGGTTAAGGAGGACGCCGGTGACCCTCACGAACGAGAGCGCGATGCCGACCGCCGTCAATCCGATCAGCAACAGCGCAGTAACGATGATGCCGGTACTCTCCCGATGCTCATCGGTTAGGCCCATGAGCTGACCTGCAATCCATCCGCCGGCAAATCCTCCACCGTGAGCCCAGTTGTTGACGCCCGGCATGATGAACCCGAAGAATCCAAGGATGAGAGCCCACTGCCACAACTGCGCCGACATCATCGAGTTGCCTCGCCGGCGTCCATAGACGATGAGCGCCGCCAGCAGGCCGAAAATTCCAGCGGACGCTCCGATGGTCGGGGCACCGCTCGTCACGTTCGAGAGATAGAACCCGGCCGCGCCCGAGATATTGAATAGCACAAACGTCCGGGCCGGTCCGTAGACCTCAGTCGCGGCCGGAGCAAGATTGCGAACCCACATCATGTTGAAAAAGATGTGCAGCAACCCGCCGTGCAGATAGTTTGCCGTGAGCAGTGTCCACCACCACCCCAAGTTCCATGCTGCACCGCCGGTCATCCCCAGCTGATAGAGCGCGCGGTTGCCCGGTGACAGGAACGATAGCATGCCCCCTCCAGACAGCA
>Ga0310123_10001556_pt1 | contig 18895 bp, 16 predicted proteins | sample CB6_AW_1057_MG_FD_203505 | JGI IMG/M metagenome (GOLD analysis project Ga0310123, IMG submission 203505) | Marine microbial communities from Western Arctic Ocean, Canada - CB6_AW_1057 | ecosystem: Environmental > Aquatic > Marine > Oceanic | place: Canada: Western Arctic Ocean | collected... | reverse complement strand
GATCGGATCCTCGTTCTCGCAGAGCTACGCGACGGCCCAGTACGTCACCAGCGTGGCGGACCCGACTGCGACCGGCACGTTCGGCCGACGCTACGTGTTCGCGGACCTGAGACAGAACACGCTCGAGATCGACGCCCGGTTCAACATCACGCTCACGCCGCGGCTCACGATCCAGATCTTCGCGCAGCCGCTTCTGGGGAGCGGGAACTACGAGAACCTGAAGGAGCTCCGCGCGCCCAGGAGCTTAGACTTCACCCGGTATGGCGTCGACGCCGGGACCCTCACGCCGGTGGATGCAGAACGGAGCTACGAGATCGACCCCGACGGCGCGGGTGCGGCAACTCCGTTCCGCCTGGACAACGAGGACTTCAATATTCGGTCTTTGCGGTCCAACGCGGTCTTCAGGTGGGAGTGGTGGCCGGGCTCCACGCTGTTCCTGGTGTGGCAACAGACGCGTTCGGGCAGACTCGACGCGTACGATCCGGACTCACCGTTCCACCGGGTGGGCAATTTCCGGCTCGGTCGGGACGCAGGGGACCTCTTCGAGCTGCACCCCGACAACGTCTTCATGGTCAAGCTGAGCTACTGGCTGAACCCTTGAGGGTCTGAACCCGAGGGCGCACCACCCTGGGCCGTGACGCAGCCGAGGGCGGCCAGCAGCTTGTCGTGGATTGCGCCGAACGAACCGTTGGACATGACCAAATAGAGGTTCTCCCCCTCAACGGTTTTGAATTCGGATCGTCTCGGACGGTTTGGCCGCGTCCCGCGAATGCGCGTCCATCCACTCCTGGGACAGCCTCTGGGCCTCGGCGACCTCTTCGGGAGTCATCCACTGCTCGATCACGCCCATGTTCATTTCCGCGGTTTTGTTCCCCTGCGTCGCGGCAAGCGTGAACCACTTGAAGGCGAGGACCAGGTCCTGCTGGACCAATCCGAGGTCAACCTCCGCCAGGAAGTCAGCTTCCGCCAGAGTGTCTGCCTGCACACCCTCCACCTGACGCCGATACCAGCGCTGGGCGAGAACTACCCCGAGGTTGGTCTGGGCTAGAACATCTCCCTGTTCCGCCGCCAGTTGATACCAGCGTGCGGCCTCGGCTTCGTCCCTGAGGACGCCTTCACCCCGGCTGTACATCGCTCCGAGGGCGAACTGTGCGAGAGCGAGGTCCTGCTCGGCGGCGAGCCGGTACCAGCGTACGGCCTCCGCGTCGTCTGCGGGGACCCCGTAGCCATGGTCGCACATCACACCGAGGGCGTGCTGAGCGGCGGCAAACCCCTGCTCGGCGGAGAGCCGATACCAGCGTACGGCTTGCCCATCGTCTTCGGGGACCCCATCACCATGGTCGTATATCGCGCCAAGGTTGTACTGGGCAGGGGCAAATCCCCGCTCGGCGGAAAGCTGATACCAGCGCATGGCTTCCGCGTCGTCTTCGGGTACGCCGTCGCCGTTGTCGTACATCACGCCGAAGTTGTACTGGGCAGGGGCAAACCTCTGCTCGGCCGCGAGTCGATACCAGCGTACGGCTTCCGCGTCGTCTTCTGCGACGCCGTATCCGTTGTCGTACATCACGCCGAGATTTCCCTGGGCAGGGATGTATTCTTGCTCGGCTGCCAGCCGATACCAGTGTACGGCCTCCTCGTTGTCCTCGGGAACGCCCTCACCCTCCGCATACATCAGTCCGAGGTCATGCTGTGCCGCGGGATGTCCCTGCTCGGCGGCCATTCGAAACCAGCGGACAGCTTCGGCATCGTTCTCCGCAACCTCGATACCGTTGGCGAACATCACACCCACCGAGTACTGATCAGGAGCGTATCCTGCCGCGGCGCAGCCGATAAGGCTCGCCAACGCTGACGTGTGGACGATGTTCAAGCCGCTGCACGGGTCCGGCCGCATGATGTCCTGTTGCGCCGAGCCGTCAGCCGGAAGCAGGAAGAGCGCTGCGACGGCTGCGCCGATCAATCCGCTCACTGTACCGTTTCGACCCTCCATCATATCAGCTCCTGAGAGGGAGTCCTCGAGAGACGGAGTCTTGGAACTCAGTCCAGTGACATTACCCCTCCAAGCGGAGGTCGGTCCGGTTGCGAATCCCCTGGAGCAGCAGGCTCAGCCGGACGTTGACGGGCCGCTGACGGGTCGGGATAGGGGTCACGCATCAGCGGGTCCCCCGACCTCCTGGCCGGGCTCGGTACGGAACCGTACGTCCGGTTGGTGTGGAAGGGTCGATCCCCGCGGAGCTAGGGAACCTGACCGCCCTCACTAACCTCTGGCTCCAATCGAACAACCTGACCGGATCGATCCCAGCAGAACTGGGGAACCTGACCGACCTCAATGGCTTCTACCTCTTCTCGAACGAGTTGAGTGGAGTTGTTCCACTCCCGGTTGCGGATCTTGGTCGGCGTTATGTTTAAGTGTGCCCCGGACCCCGCCGTGCGCGGTCCCCGGGGGGCCCCGTCAGATCACCCCATCTCAGAGGACCGCCCTTTGCGCTCGACGTTCACGCTTGGCACGCCCGGATCGGCCCTCATCGCCGCTTTCGTGCTACTCCTTGCCCCCGGGGCTCCGGCGAAGGCCCAGACGAATGGCTCCTCGGTACGGGACGTCCCCGCCGATCCGGTTGCCGCGGTCGCTCCCCGCATCGGCAGCATCAGCATCGACGGGCACATCGAGGAGACCGCCTGGGAGGCGGCTCCGCTGATCAACGGCTTCGTGCAAAGCGAGCCCGTCGAGGGCGAGCCGGCCACACAGGACACGGAAGTGCGGGTCCTGCTGGACGAGGACGCGATCTACGTCGCGGCCAGGATGTTCGACGATCCCGACCGCGTAGTCCGCGTGCTCAACCGGCGCGACGAGATGGGCACGTTCTTCGACTGGGTCGGCGTTTCGTTCGACCCCGATCTCACCCGCAGGAACGCGTACCACTTCAGGGTGAACGCCGCAGGCGTCCAGACCGACATCTACGTGACCGACGACTCGAGACAGGACGTCGCATGGAACGCGGTCTGGGAGTCGTCCGTGCAGCACGACGAGCTCGGATGGAGCGTGGAGTTCCGGATCCCGCTGTCCCAGCTGCGCTACGATGCGGGCGAGGGTCCACGGACCTGGGGCTTCAACGTCCACCGGCGCATGGTGGCCAGTGGCGAGGTGACGCACTTCTCGCTCCAGAGCCGGCGCCGAGGCGGCGGAGGCGGATTCGGCAGAGGCGGCAGAGGTGGTGGAGGTGGCGGGCGCGGAGGATTCTTCGTGGTGAGCGAGTTCGGGACAATCGAGAACGTGGTGGTGCCGTCCGCGGGCTCGCGAATCGAGTTGCGGCCGTACGTGCTCAGGAGCCTCCATCGCGGCCCGGCGGAGCCGGGCGACCCGTTCTTCGACGGAAACAAGACCGGAGCCCGGGTGGGTTCCGATGTACGCGTCGGGCTCAGCTCCTCGTTCACCCTCGACGCCACGGTCAACCCCGACTTCGGGCAGGTCGACGCCGATCCCGCGGTGATCAACCTGAGCGCGTTCGAGACCCGCTTCGAGGAGCGCCGGCCCTTCTTCGTCGAGGATGCCCAGGTCTTCGACTTCAGGCTCTCCGGCGGGCAGAACCAGCTCTTCTACAGCCGCCGAATCGGGCGCGCCCCGACCGGAGACGATCCCAGCGGCGCCGATTTCTCGGAGGTTCCTGACGCGGCCACCATCCTGGGTGCCGCGAAGCTCACGGGGCGCACTGCCGACGGCCTCCGCGTGGGGGCGCTAGCGGCCGTCACACGGGCGGAGGAGGGAAGCGCCTACTTCCTGGCGGACGGCGAGACGCGGGCTTTCAGCGCAGAGCCGCGCGCGGAGTACGGCGTGCTGAGCGCGGAGCAGGACTGGAACGGCGGAGCCTCGCAGCTGAGCGGGATCGTGACGGCTCTGCACCGGGCACTTCCCGCGACGGGCGAGTTCGACGATCTCCCCAAGCAAGCCTACAGCGCCGGTGTCCGCTTCGAGCATCAGTGGAGCGACAGGACCTGGCGGCTCTCGGGCCACTTCGCCGGAAGCCACATCCGGGGCACGCCAGAGGCGTTGATCGGGGTGCAGCGGGCCAGCAACCACTATTTCCAGCGTCCCGACGCCACCCGGTCGCGGGTCGACTCGGCCGCGACCTCGCTCACCGGCGCGGATTGGCGGCTCCAGTTCGACCGTCAAAACACGGCCTGGACCGGAGGCGTCTGGCTCGCCGAGGTCACAGATGGGTTCGAGGTCAACGACTTCGGCTTCAGCCGAAACCGCGAGCGGATCGACACCGGCGTTCGCGTCGGCTACCTCCAGATCCAGCCGGGGCGCGTGTTCCGCGACTACAGCGTGAACTTCTTCACCTTCGCGAACTTCAGTCACGAGGTGTTCGACGACGTCGGATCCTGGAATTCGTGGAGGCGGAAGTACACGAACGGGTTCTTCAACCTTCAGAGCAGGTTCACGCTGCTGAACTATCATGGCGGGAATCTGGGCCTTTCCTGGCAGCCGGATGCGTACAGCTATGACGCTACTCGGGGTGGCCCCACCATGCTTCAGCCAGGATCGGTGAGCGCACGCTTCGGCATCAACTTCGACCGGCGGCGGCCGTACAGCGGCAACCTGAACGTCAACATATCGCGGGGCGCCCGGGGCAGCGGCAAGGAGTTTTCCATCAATGGGAACGTGGGCATGCGGCCGGCCCCGCCCCTTCAGCTCCAGATCCAGCCGCGCTTCAGCGTGCAGTCGGACGCGAGTCAGTACGTCACGTCGACCGGCGTGCTTCCCTACGGGTCCACCTTCGGGCGTCGGTACTTCTTCGGGGACCTCGAGCGGAAGACACTGTCCTTGGAGACTCGGGTGAACTACGCGTTCTCATCGACGCTCAGCCTGCAAGTCTACGCGCAGGGGCTGCTCTCGTCGGGGGATTATGTCGGCTACAAGCAGCTCGCGCAGCCTGGCACCTTCGACTTCCGCACGTTCGAGGAGGGCCGGGCGGTCACGGCCGCGGGCGCTGTCACCTGCGTGGGCGGAACGATCTGCCGGGACGCTGATGGGGACCAGCACGTGGACCTGAACGCCGATGGCGCGCCGGACTTCAGCTTCGGCGACCGCGACTTCAACGCCCGCTCCCTGATCGGCAACGCTGTGCTGCGGTGGGAGTACCGGCCCGGCTCCACGGTCTTCTTCGTATGGCAGCGTCAGCAGGACAGTCGGGTATCGAGCGGGAACTTCGACTTCAGCCGCGACCTGCGGAGGCTCTTCACTGCTCCGGCCCACGACCGGCTGATCCTGAAGGTCAACTACTGGCTGAGCCTCTAGGAGCGGCTCCGGGCCAGCGCCCGGGTACGCGCCGGCGCCTTGACACCCGCGGCCTCTCCGGAAAATACTAAAGCGTCCGTCCTGATTCGTCCGTTCGGGGTGCCAGAGCCGCGGAGGAGATGCCCTTGTCCGATCTCCCTCCACCGTCCGCTCCCGCCCCCTTCGGCCCCGGATCCCCTAGGGAACCGCCTAACCAGGTGAAACGAAGATGAGACGATCCGCTCCGTTGTTTCCGATCCTTGGCGCCCTGATGCCGGCCGTGATTCTGGTCCTGACCCCGGTGGCAGCCGACGCGCAGATCACCCGACTCGTGATCACGGAGCGGGACAGCCCGACCTTCGAGGGCCAGGTTTTCGGGGACGTGGGCACGTACGAGTGGCTGATCGGCTATGCCGAGGGCGAGCTCGACCCGGCGGACCCCCGCAACGCCGGGATCGTGAACCTGGACAGAGCTCCCCGCAACGAGCGGGGCAGAGTCGAGTATACGGTGGACGTTCAGATCCTCAAACCGGTCGATATGGTCCGGGGAAATGGGCGCATCTTCTACGATGTCCTCAATCGGGGAAGCAAGCGTGCGCTGGGCCATCGGATCAATGGCGGCCCCAACGCGAACGATCCCCGATTGGCATCGGAGATCGGCACTGGGTTCCTGATGAACCAGGGCTATACCATGGTGTGGAACGGCTGGCAGGCCGATGTGTCGCCCGAGCGCGGCCTGATGCGCGGCGAGTTCCCCATTCCGACCCAGGCCGACGGCTCTCCGGTCACCGGAACGCACCGGCACGAGTTCATTTTCAACGAGGCGAAACGCTTCCAGAACGTCTCCTCGTCCAGCTCCGGGAGAGTACGTCCGGCCGCCTTGGAGAGGCTTTTCCAGAGCGCCTCGCCCGCTATGACGAACCCGAGCACGGCGACGCTCAGCTACCCCGCCGCCGACTTAGATCCGTCCCTGGCCACGCTGACGGTGCGTCAGCACGAGCGGGATCCGCGGCGGACGCCCGCCGACCTGAGGTGGTCATATGTATCAGAGTATGCGATCCAGATCGATCGCCCGGCAGGGTTCGATGGCGGAGCGATTTACGAGTTCATCTATCCGGCCAAGGATCCAGTGGTCATGGGGATCGGCTTCGCCGCGACGCGGGACGTCGTATCCTTCCTGCGCTACGAGGCGGAGGACCAAGAGGGAAGCACGAATCCCATGACTGGTCACATCGAGATGGCGATGGCAATGGGAATCTCGCAGAGCGGCCGGTTCCTCCGCGATTGGCTGTACCAGGGATTCCACGAGGACCTCGAGGGGAGAGTAGTCTTCGAGGGCATCCTTCCCATCGTGGCAGGTTCCCGGTTGACCCAGGTGAACATACCCTTCTCAGTGCCCGGCGACTACGCGCGCCAGCATGAGCAGCATACGATGCCCGGCCACCACTTCCCCTTCACCTACAGCGTCCTCACCGACCCCATCAGCGGCCAAACCGACGGAATCCTGGCCCGCTGTGAGACGCGCGGGAACTGCCCGAAAATCTTCCACATCGACTCGGACTCGGAGATGTGGGTCGCCACCTCCTCGCTGGTGGTCACCGATACCCAGGGCGGCCACATCGAGCTTCCGGAGAACGTCCGGGCCTACTTACTAGCGGGCCACCAGCACTCCCCGGCGGGCGAGCCGTCGCAGGGAATCTGCCAGCGGCTCAGCAATCCGCTCGACTACGACGCCCTCAGCCGGGCTCTGATCGTGGCGATGGACGAATGGATCACCCACGGGACCGAGCCACCTGCGAGCCGCTATCCGAACGTTCGCGACGGCACGCTGGTCGCTCCCTACCACCCCCGGGCGGCCTTCGTCGCCATCCCCGGATTCCGGTACTTCGGGCTCGCCAAGAAGGCTCGCCTGCTCGACTACAGCTCTCTGCCTCCCGACGAAGGCCCGGCTTATCCCGTCTTTGTGGGAGCGAAGGACGCCGATGGCAACAATATCGCCGGCATCCGGCACCCGTTCGTGGAGGTGCCCACAGCCACCTACACGGGATGGAACCTCCGACGGGCCGGCTTGGCCGAGAACGCCGTCTGCGGGACCAGCGGCTCGTATGTGCCCTTCGCGGAGACGGAGGAAGAACGGAGGCTCACCCGGGACGAGCGCCTCTCGCTCGAGGAGCGCTACCCGGATCAGGAGAGCTACGTGGAACGCATCCGCCAGGCGGCGCAGCGCCTGGTCCAGGAACGGCTCCTCCTCCCCGACGATGTCGAGCGGATCGTGGAACAGGCGCAACCGAACTAGGTCCGAAGCGAACCCGCACTAACGATGAGTCGCGGTCTGGGCTGGCGATGAGACCGATGCGGGTCAACTCCATGGTGTCCACGCCAATCGGTTGTGGAGCATTTCCTTGGGAATACGGGCTTGAAGTCCGAGCACGACTCAAGGATCTCTCTGCAGTGCACGCCCGATACGATCCCCTTCCGCTGCAAAGCTACACCCTGAGGGCGCTCTCCGATGAGACCTCACCGGATTTCGCTGCCGTCTATTTCGTCCGGCGGATCCTCTCGATGCCGCATCACTGGAATCTGCAGAAAAGGTTCGTCGCCCACGTCGAGGTCTTCCGTAAGGATCGCGAAGAAGGCAGGGTCCAGATAGCGGCCAGGGGGCTATAGAACTACATCGCTGTCTTCGTTCCGGGCCTCTTCTATGAGAGCAAGCCGGAAACGAAGGGGGACATGGCCGAGCCGCGCGCGCTCCTCAACAATGCGGGACTAGAAACTCAGCTTGTCCGCATCCGTGAGGCCGGTACCGTCGAAGAAAACGGCGAGCGCATTGCCGCGGAACTCCGAACCCGGCGAGAAACCCCGACCGCCGATGGCCGTGGGTCTAACATAGGAAGTGGTACCGTACCTGGGGTCACGTCACATGGACGGACCCGCCGGCAGCAGTCACAGCAACGGCTTCGGCGATATCCGCGGGGCGGTGCGCGTGAGCCCTGAGCTATTCAGCATCTACGACCTTCCAGTCGCGGTGCGGGCTGGGTTCAAGGTTTCGGGCAGTGAGTTCCCCGTTGACGCGACGGAGATTCCGCTCTCCGAAGGCCAGCGCGACATCGACCTGAGCGTCGAGTCGGGGTGGTCATCACTTGAGCACCCGATCTACGCGGTCGGCTGGATTGGATACCGCTGGCGCGCCGAGAATGAGAAGGTCGAGTACGAGCCGGACAACGAGATTTTCGCCCACGCCGCCGTGGGTGGCACCTTAGCTGCGTTCCACCTCGAATTGGGCGTCGATGCGCTCTGGGGCGCCGACCTAGTGGAGCTAGGGGATCGTGCTGCCGAGCGCGAGGCGGCGACTGGTCCAGCTTCTTCCGACGATTGGAACCGAGGTCGGGGGCGGCAGCCTGGAGGTTACCGTGCCGATCTCAGTGTCGGGGCGGAATCTGCCCGTGTCGAGGGGTGTGAGTCTCGGGTATCGGATCGCGTGGGGTGATGGGTGGGCGCTTGCACGGGCTGGCTTCCCATCGAGGAGGGACGGATCGGATGGACGATCCAGTGTACCCTGCCGTGCCGGAGGTCGAAACGGGCGTGCCGGCTCGCCGCTTCCGCCGGCGGACGCACCGGCCCTTCTACAATTCCTCGGTTCCGCTATCTTCAGGGGCGGGATTCCTTCCTCGAGCTCCCGACTCCGGGAGCTACCCTTCCCGAAAGATACGCTTCAGCCCACGCGCCGAACCCTTCGGCCGGTGCGCTGTTCACATCAAAGGACATCGTCTTGTCTTTCTCGAATCTGGCTCTGCACCCGACCCTAGTACGCGGGGTTCGGGATCTCGGCTTCGTCCGTCCCACGCCCATCCAGGCCGACGCTATTCCGCCCGCGTTGGCCGGCCGCGATCTGCTTGCCTGCGCCTCCACGGGCAGCGGCAAGACCGCGGCCTTCCTGCTGCCCCTGCTGCACCGGCTCGTCGACCGGCCTCGCGGGAGCACCCGTGCCCTCGTGCTCGCCCCCACGCGCGAGCTGGCCGCGCAGATCCTCTCCGATCTCGAAGAGCTGGCCAGGCACACCCGGATGACCGGCGCGGTCATCCACGGTGGTGTCTCGAAGGTCCCGCAGGAGCGCGCGTTCAGGCGCGGCGTCGACGTCCTGGTCGCGACGCCGGGCCGGCTGCTCGATCACTTTCAGCATCCGTACGCGAAGCTTCCGGCGCTCGAGTACCTCGTGCTCGACGAAGCCGACCGGATGCTCGACATCGGCTTTCTGCCCGCGATCCGTCAGGTGCTGAGGCGCATCCCGAAACCGAAGCAGACGCTCTTCTTCAGCGCGACCATACCGCCGGCCGTCCAGGAGCTCTCCCGGGAGATGCTAGGCTCCCCGGTGAAGATCGCCGTGGAGCGCCGAGCGGCACCTGCCGCCGGAATCACGCATACCGTGTACCCGGTGGCGCAGGAGCTCAAGTCCGCGCTGCTGTTGGCGCTGCTCGTGTCCCGCAGGATCGACGAGGCGTTGGTCTTCACGCGCACCAAGCATCGCGCCGACCGGCTGGCGAGATACCTGGTGCGGGCGGGGCTCTCGGCGGAGCGGATCCATGGCAACCGCTCGCAGGGGCAGCGCACCAAGGCGCTCGCCGGCTTCAAGAATGGTCAGTTTCGCGTGCTGGTAGCGACCGACATCGCGGCGCGCGGGATCGACATCGAGGCACTCGGGCACGTCGTGAACTTCGACGTGCCGACCGTGTCGGAGGACTACATCCACCGGGTCGGCCGGACCGGTCGCGCCTCCGCGACCGGGGAAGCGTTCACCTTCGTGTCGCGGGAGGAGTCCGGCGAACTCGTCCAGATCGAGCGCGCGGTAGGAGCCAAGCTCCCGCACGCCACGCTGGAAGGGTTCGACTACGGCGCGCGGCCCGAGAGCGCGCTCGAGGTGCCGCGCGGCGAGCGGATCTCCGTGATCCGGGCGCGGCAGGCCGAGGACCGCGCACGTGCACAGGCCAAGGCGAGCCGGCGTCCCGGGTGACGCACGGATGACGGCACAGTGTCCCCAGCCGCCACCGACGATCCGCCTACGCGGCGCCAGCCGAGCTCGGGAAGCGTCCGGCACCGGTAGGGAGCGCGCCGCGGCCGCAGCCCGCGCCTGGAGTTCGGGGGTGGCTGAGCACCGGTCGGCCGCAGATCGAGCCCTACGTCTAGCTTTCTCCTGACCACGCGGCCTCTCGTGGACGTCCCACGGGAGGCCGTTCTCGTTTCGTGGTCCGCGGCGAACTGCTCTGCGCGCCGCTTCATCATCACGTGATCTGCGTTCGGCCGGGTCAGTTCCAGCCAGCCGGATCCTCGGGAGAGGGGGACGCTGCCTGGCGCCGCTCGGCGGGCGCGCGCAGGTCGGTCGCCTGGGGGCGTTCGTCCCCGCGGCGCTCCACGCCGGCACGTTGCTGGATCCCGCTGCGCCGGTCGGCGACCAGGCGGCGGTCGACCGACACGGGCTGATCGAGGAGTCTGCGATTCTGCACCCGTCGACCGGCCCCGACTCGTCGCTCCTCCAGTATGCGCCGATCGATTCCATCCCGGCGGTCCGACGGATCGCGCCGCTCTTCCAGCCGACGTTCCGGCTGCTGCATTGGGTACTTCTCCCTGGGTGGCGGTCCCGAAATGTGATGGTCGGGGGGGGACCCATCGATGGGGCCGCACCCAAAATGACGAGCGGGGAGGGGGGAACACCAGTCGCTTTTCTGCTCAGTCCGTGGTCGCCGCGACCTCGGGGGCGAGGCGCTGAGCTCGCCGCTGGCGGTCGGCCTCCTCCAGTGCCTCGCGGATGGCTGGTGAGAGCCCGACCACGGCCTCGAAGTCGTCGCGACGCAGCTCGTACAGCGCGCCGGGCGTGACGGCGCGACGGGTGGCGTTTCTGCGCCCGTCGTGCAGGAGCGCGGACTCGCCGAAGAAGTCGCCCGCCATCAGGGTGGCCAGATCGCGCGTGCTCCCTCCGTCCTGCCGGGAGACGCGGACCACGCCGCGCGCGACCAGAAACAGGGAGCGGCCGGTTCCGCCCTGGCGCACGATGATCTCCCCCGCAGGGGCGGTGCGCCTGCGCAGGCGCACCGCCACCGCCAGGAACTCCGCGGTGGGAAGCCCCTCGAAGAAGGGAACCTTGCGTAAGAGCTCCTCCGGCTCGACGCGAAGGTGGCTCGGCTGGCTCGTCTTCAGCTCCCGCAGCTCGTGCGCGAGCTCGCCCAGCATCGCCTCTGCCACCCCCTGCGGAATGATCCCGGAGTGGGCCTTCTCCTCGAGCACCTCCTGCTCCGCGTGAAGCACGAGCCGATCCGCCAGCCGCTCCTGCGTGGCGGCCACGAACTCCGGGAACTGCTCGGCGGTCTGATCGAGTCGGGCGCGCGCCCCCTCCCACCAGTACTGATAGAGCGCACGCAGCTCTTCGACCATCTGGATCCGGGAGGCATCGCGGACCGCGAGCTCCTCGAGGTCTTCGAGCACCCGCTGGCTCCCTCGCGAGCGCGCCCACGCAATCTCGTAGTCGCGCGCCGTCCGCGCCGCCCGGAGCCGCTCCGCGAGTCCCGCGAGCCCGGGCACGCCGGCGATCATCCGGTGGAGTACCGTTTCGAGCCGCTCTCCAGTCGGGGGATGGAGGGTGTACTCGGGCAGCCGCCCGTCGTGACGGATCGCCTCGGTCTGCAGCTCGATGGAGTGCGTGAGGTCGCGGTACGCCCGCTCCGAGAGATGGCCGCGCGAGAACATCTGGTAGTAGAGCGTCTTCTCCTCGCCGAAGCAGCGCAGGTGGAGCAGGGGCCGCTCCCGATCCAGCTCGTGCTCGCGGAGCGCGGACAGATTCGCGCGCATGCGCTCCAGCTCGCGCGTGCAGCGCCCGCGCACCGACTCCGCGATCCGCGGCGAGAAGAGCCCGCCCGCCTGGAGATCGGGGATCTGCGCCAGGGTGCGCTCTTTGGCCGCGAGCAGCCCTTCGATGCGCGCGACCCGATCGGAGAGGGATGGAACGTGCAGCCCGAGCCAGCGCACGAGGCGCTCGACCGTGAGGCCCTGGACCAGGAGGGTGAACAGCACCGCGCCCATCACCAGCGGAACGACGATCGTGTCCTTGCCCGGGATGGGGGGCAGCGCCAGCGCGATGCCGCCGCGCATGCCGCCCCAGAAGATCACCGCCTGGTAGCGGAGCCCGACCGGTTCCGTCCCGGGGAGCCGACCGACGACCGGGATCAGCCCGAACACGCTCACTCCGCGCGAGAGCAGCATGGCGGCCACCGCGATGGCCAGCAGCGGCAGGACTGCGGCGAGCGCGCGGAGGTCGACCCGTAGCCCGACCAGTAGGAACACGAGCGAGTTGGAGACGGCGGCGAGGTACCCTCACTGGTTCTCTAGCTGCTTCGCCACCGAGGGCGAGACCTTGGTCTTTCCCCAGCCGCCGATTACCAGCCCCCCGCGAGCGCGGCCATCACGGCATCCGCATCCAGCAGCTCGGCCGCGAGCCCGCACAGCCGGTCAATCGCCTCCCCGAGGGGACCGGTGGAGCGTGGGCGTGCGCCCAAGTCTGCGACCCGGGCCGCGGAGGACACCCCCTCGCGGGGATGCGCGTGCGTGCTGTGCGTGGCGGACGCCATCAGTTCTGGAAGTGCGGGCGGCGCGAGAGCACGAGGCGCCTTCTCGCCGGATGAACAAGTTCCGTGCCGCCCGTGCGCTGGCCCCGATCGGCGAGCGACGTATAGTGTTGGGCCAACTGGGGCCGTGCGACCACGGAGCCGCCGTGGCATCCGCGCGTCCCACGACCGGGGAGGTTGCGGTGATACGGTGGATGGTGACGGGTCTCGGGTGCGCGCTCGCCCTCGCGGGCGCGGGGTGTGGTCGAGCTGGTGACGCTCAGCCCGAGGCGCGGATTGCGCCGGCAGACACGGCGTCTCCGCGGACTCTCCTGCTGAATCCGCGGCTAGCGACGGACACCGCTCCGCCCACCTATCGGGCCCGCCTCGAGACGACCGCCGGGCCGTTCGTCATCGAGGTCCATCGCGACTGGTCACCGCGGGGTGCAGACCGCTTCTGGTACCTGATCCGGGCTGGATACTACGACAGCGTCTACATCCACCGAGTGACGCCGGGAATCGCGCAGTTCGGCTTCCACTCCGATCCCCGCATCAACAACCTCTGGCTCGGCCGCTACATCGGCGACGACCCTGTGGTCGAGTCCAATACCCGCGGGCGGATCAGCTTCGCGCATGCGGGGATGAACACCCGCTCCACGCAGCTCTTCATCAACCGGCTGGACAACCTGCAGTACGACGAGGAGCGCTTTACCCCCTTTGGTGAGGTGGTGCAGGGGGTGGAGAGCGTGGACGCGTTCCATGGCGGCTACGGAGAGGTGGCCCCCGACGGCGGGGGGCCCTCCAACAGCCAGGCGGCGTTTCGCGGCAACGAGTACCTCCGCGGGGAGTTTCCGGAGCTCACCCAGATCCTTTCGGTGACCATCGAGGACGGGGAGGCTCCGTAGGGGCGCCCGGTCCTTGAGGATCCGCGCCGCGGACGGGCTGGAGCTCGCGGTCTCCGTGCGCGACCCGGACGGGGGCCCGGCCACAGGCGAGGGGCCGCCGCTGCTGCTCCTCCACGGGTTCGGTGGGTCGGCGGGTGCCTGGGGTGAAGCCGCGCTCGCGGGGCTCGCGGGATGGCGGATCCTGGCCGTGGATCTACCGGGGCATGGCGCCAGTGACGACCCGGCAGGTCCGGGGCGGGTCGCGCTCGAGCGCGTGCTCGACGATCTCGAGCGCGTGCTGGACCGGGCCGGTGCGTCCGCCTGCCCCTGGATCGGCTACTCGATGGGCGGGCGGATCGCGCTCGCGGCGGCCGTGCTCCGCCCCGGCCGCGTCAGTCGCGTGATCCTCGAGAGCGCGTCGCCGGGGATCGACGATCCCGTCGTGCGGGCCGAGCGCCGGGCGCGCGATGAAGCGCTCGCCGCGCGCATCGAGCGTGAGGGGGTGGCGGCCTGGGTGGAAGAGTGGGAGCGGCAGCCGCTCCTCTCCGGCCGCGGCGGGCTGCCCGCGGCGGAACGGGAGGCGTTTCTCGAGCTGCGCCGCGCGAACCGCCCGGCCTCCCTCACGGCGTGGCTGCGCGGGCTGGGCACCGGGGTGCAGCCGTCCTTCTGGCCGCGCCTTCCCGAGGTGCACGCGCCTGCCCTCGTCCTAACCGGGGAGCGCGACGTCAAGTTCACGGAGATCGGAGCGCGGATGGCCTCCGCATTCCGAGAGGCCGAGTCCGTCGTCGTGCCGCATGCCGGACATACGGTTCACCGCGAGGCGCCGCGCGCGTGGGCCGCGGCGGTCACGCCCTTCCTGGTGGGATGAGTTCAGCGGGTGGCCGGCCTCCGCACCGGTGGAGTCGCCCGCTCGCCGCCTCCACCCGACTGGGGCGCGGGGGCGGATCGGCCGCTCGAGCTCGCCGGCGCGCGGGCAGGTGCTGCCTTGCCCCGCGAAGGCCGTCGCGCGGCCGGTGGGCTCCCGCGGGTCGGCCGCGTGCGCGACGCCCCGGCCGCCGGGCGGCCTGATTCCGGGCGGGCTCGCTCGTGCGCCGCTCGTGCGCTCGGGGCGCTCGCGTGCGGCTCCGGACGGGCGGGTGCCGCGCGCGGAGTCCCCGCGACGGGCGGGTGCCGCAGGAGCGGGGCGTGCCGCAGGAGATCCACGCCCGGCGTCGACAGCCGCCGCGGCGGGCGTGGGCTGGACGCGCGGAATTGCCCGTCGCACCCCGCCGTCCGTCGCGAGCACGCGCGGATCTTCCTTGAAGCGCGTCGGCGCGAGCGGGGAAGGCCGTCCCGCGTCAACCGTGCGCACCCCACCGGAACCGTACGGCCGTCCGAACTGACCCGCGTAGATCACGCCGCCCCCGCGTGCCTACCAGCGGCCGTCGCGCCAGCCGTCCCGGTAGCCGTCCCAGTACCGCCCCCACGGATCGTACGCCCAGTATGGACCCCAGGGACGCCAGAACGGATCGCGCACGTAGATGCTCACGAAGCACCCCGCTTCCCCGGGGGCGGTGGATGCGGTAGGCCTGGCGCGCGTGCCAGCGCCAGCGGTCATGTGCGTGGGCGAGCCCGCCGCTCAGGCAATCGTGATAGAAGTCGAGGTGATCGTACCGCCAGCCAGCCGGGCCAGCCGGAATAGTGGTGGCCCCAGCGCAGGTCCCAGGCCTCGTCCCAGCACCAGTCGGCCCGCGCGCGCCGCCCGTAGCCGCGCGAGTAGCGGCTGCGGCCGAGATCGGAGTAGACGCCATAGGCGGTCGCGCCCGACTGTCCGGTCGCGACCGAGACTCCGAACGCCGCTGCCACGCCGTACGAGCCCACGTGTGCGGCGTGGGCCATCCCGCGAGCCCGATGCCGTCGAACAGCCCGTAGGAGAGATCCAGGGAGAGCTGCGTGTACGACTGAGCGCCCGTGGGTGCCGGCGGAGCCGAGAGGCGCCAGCAGGAGGGCGCCGAGGAGCGCACGGGTACGCACAAGTACCTCTCCAAGCATAGATTCGCTCGCATGGATGCGCAGGGGCACGCGACGTGCCAGCGGCCATCTCGAGAAAATAGCGTAGTTCGGCCATTATCGTCATATGTAGAAGAATGGGGAGGTCTGCCCTGTCTCGCCTGCAGGACAGCGGAACGTGGAGCGGGGGGACAGCGCGGTGGACGCGGGGCGCGTCGTCCGACTTGCCGGATCGGCGCTTCCGTGAGATGTTGGAAGCGTCCGCCCGGGCGGGGTTCGCTGGCATCCGCCGGCCCCGACCCTTGGGCAATCCTCTCTCCGGTGGTCCAGGAGAGATCCCCCGGCAGCTCCCGCGGAGGGGTTCGCCCGCTGGTGGACGAGCGATTTCAGTGCTCGTCGCCGCCAGCTGTAGCAAGACCGCGCCCCCAGCGCGGCCACTGCGCCTGGCACCTGAATTGCCCAAGGGGAGGAGACGGTGCGGTCCCTCGGCCGAGCCGGCTCCCGAGATGACAACGGACCGGGCATCCGCCCGCGTCTATCAACCACTGCACCAGAGCCACGACGAAAGAAGAGTGAGCACGCAGGAATCGCTTGGGATCCTCGAGGTCCTCGGGAGCAGGTCCGGCTTCATTCGCAGACGCGATGCCGGTTACATCCCGAGCAACGACGATATCTACGTCGGCGGGCGGGTCATCCAGAAGTTCGGGCTGCGCACCGGCGACGAGCTGGCAGGCGAGGTCGGCAAGCGCCCCAAGAACGGGAAGAGTCCCCCGCTCGTCCAGCTGGCTCTCGTCAACGGGAAGGATCCGGAGGAGGCGCGCCGCCGCCCCGACTTCAATCGCCTCTCGGCGATGCACCCGGACGAGCAGCTGCGCCTTGAGTGCGGCCGCACCATCCGTGGGCACCCCGACTACACGAACCGCGTGATCGACCTGTTCTGTCCGCTGGGCAAGGGGCAGCGCGCGATGATCGTGGCGCCCGCCAAGGGCGGGAAGACGATGGTGCTCCAGGCGATCGCCGAAGGGATTGTCACGAACCATTCCGAGTGCACGCTCTACATCCTCCTGGTGGACGAGCGCCCGGAGGAGGTGACCGAGATGGAGGCGTGTGGGTTCGGCGAGGTGATCGCCTCGACCTTCGACCGCTCCGCCGACCGGCACACCGCCGTCGCCGAGATGACGCTCGAGCGCGCGCGCCGGCAGGTGGAGTCGGGGCAGGACGTGGTGATCATCCTGGACTCGATCACCCGGCTGGCGCGCGCCTACAACACGGTGGAGGAAGGGAGCGGGCGCACCATGTCGGGTGGCCTCGACGCCAACTCGCTGGAGAAGCCGAAGCGCTTCCTGGGCAGCGCGCGCAAGATTGACCCACGCCAAGAGGGCGGCTCGCTCACCATCGTGGCCACCGCCCTGGTGGACACCGGGTCACGCATGGACCAGGTGATCTTCGAGGAGTTCAAGGGGACGGGGAACAGCGAGCTCGTGCTGTCGCGCGAGCTGGCGGACAAGCGCATCTGGCCGGCCATCGACCTCACCGCCTCCGCGACCCGCAAGGAGGAGCTGCTCCTGAGCGACGATGCGCTCGCGCTCGCGCGCGCGATGCGGCGCCAGCTCGCCGACATCCCGGCCGACTCGGCCATGACCGAGCTGCTGGGCGTGATGAAGCGGATGCCGACGAACAAGGAGCTGCTGGAGTACTACAAGGCTCGGGTGTAGCTCGAGCCGCGGCGGGGGCCAGGGCCGCTCGGGGCCGCGAGCGTCATCGCAAGACCAACTCCCCCAGCCTCTGCAGCGCGTTCTCCATCTGGTTACCCTGCAGCCGGTCCATTCCGAGCACCGTATAGCCCATCAGCGGATTGGGACCGAAGTCGCCCTGCTCTGTCCAGGTCACGCGCGTCCCGCCCCCTTCCGGCTCGAGGCGGAGCGTGCCCTCGGTGATGAGCGCTCCCTCCTGCACCTCGACCCGGTAGAGCACCTCACGGTTCGGCACGGCGGCCACGATCCGGAACGTGCCGTCGCCCATTTCCGGGTGATGCCAGGAGCGGGTGGCCCCGGGGCCGCGCGGCGGGCCCGAGAAGGTGCTTTCGACGTCCCCGAGCGGGGCCCACCGGTCCCAGCGGCGCGGATCGTCGAGCCAGCCGTAGACGGCCTGGGGCGGCGCGGCGAACAGCACGCTCCGCTCGACCTCCCAACGCCCCGGGAGCAGGATCCCGACCGCCAGCGCGAGGATCAAGAGCGCAGCGGCGGCGGCGAGCACCTTGAGGGGGAGACTGAAGCGGAACTCGGCTGAGCGTGGATCCGGCGGGGGCTCGCTCACGGCCGCGGCGCGAGCTCGCGGAGCACCGGCTCGATAACCGGCCATACGGTGCGCGCCATGCGTGCGTGTCCCTCGGCGGTCGGGTGGATTCCGTCGTCCTGGTTCAACTCGTCTACCCCGCCCACTCCCTCGAGCAGGAAGGGGACGAGCGCGGCGGAGCGGGAACGCGCGACGCGCGGGAAGACGTCGCGGAACGCCCGCGCATAACGGGTGCCCAGGTTGGGCGGCGCCTCCATCCCCACCAGGACGATCTGTGCGTCGGGCCAGCGCGTGCGCGTCGAGTCGATGATCGCCTCGAGATTGGCCGCGAGCGCGTCCGGGTCGAGCCCGCGCAGTCCGTCGTTCGCGCCCAGCTCGAGGACGAGGACATCTACCGTGTCTCCGAGCACCCAGGGGATCCTGCGCAGCCCTCCCGCGCTGGTCTCGCCGCTCACCCCGGCGTTCACCATGCGTGCCGGAAGGCAGGCGGAGTCCGCCAGCTCCTGGAGCCGCGCCGTGTACGAGTCCTCGGGCGAGAGCAGGCCGAAACCGGCGGTGAGGCTGGTGCCCATGAAGACCACGCGCGGACCGGCGGCCGGTCGGGGGGAGGCGGGTGCCCTCTCCCCGTTACTTTCTTCCGGTCGACTGACTTCCGGTCGACTTGCGGCCTCTGTCGATGCGCCGGCATCATCGGCCGGATCGCACCCCGGAGCGGCCAGCAGGGCCATGACCAGGACGATGGAGCGGACGCGCATATGATCGTGGCCGAAGGGCTGGGGAAGACGTATTCGAGCGGCGGCCGCCCGCTGCCCGTCCTGCGGGACGTCGATCTCCGCATCCCCGCGGAGGCCTTCGTCGCGATCCTG
>Ga0310123_10001555_pt1 | contig 18913 bp, 12 predicted proteins | sample CB6_AW_1057_MG_FD_203505 | JGI IMG/M metagenome (GOLD analysis project Ga0310123, IMG submission 203505) | Marine microbial communities from Western Arctic Ocean, Canada - CB6_AW_1057 | ecosystem: Environmental > Aquatic > Marine > Oceanic | place: Canada: Western Arctic Ocean | collected... | reverse complement strand
TAAATCCCGCGGAACCGCCTTCGTGCCCGCCCAATACCTGGTTCTTTTCCTCGTCGAACATCAGGTGCTCCCAGAAGTGAACCGGCTTGCCGGCGAGCGACTGCAACATCAGTCCACCGACCGACACGCTCAAATCACCTTCGGTAGCTACCACCAATCCTTTGTCGATGAGCCGCGCCATTCCCAGTGCCGGCAGCATCCCGGTCCTCTCCATTATCTCCGGCGCGAATTCGATGGCCAGGGCATCCACGTTGAACTTTTCGACCAGTCGCTCCAGGCCGATCGCCAGGCGGCAGGAGAGGCGAACTTCGTCTTCTGTCGGTTCCACGACATCGCAGAGGCCAGTCATTTCGCGGTGCAATCCGTCCGTCTCCGCTTCGGTGACCGCTTCCATCTCATCCATTAGTTGCAGCGTGGTAAGAAAGCCGATCTCGACGCCGGTCTGCGCCATCATCATCGTGTCATCGGGAAAGGTGTCGTACATCGGCACGCAGGCGCAGCGGTGGGGCAGGTACCGGATCTGGCTTCCCTTCAATTGCTTAACACACCGCCAGGCCCGGGCGTACTCGCCGATCTCTTCGTACACCGCGGGATTGTCGAAGGCGCCGAAAACATACCCGAAGTGAAATTCCGGGCGCATGCGTTTCAACGTGCCGCAGATTTGTACCGAACTGTTGTTGCCCCAGGCGGTCCCTGACTCCAGGAGATCTTCTTTTTCCGGTATGCCCTTGATCCCCTGGGAGTGAAAATGGATGGGAAAAATTCCCGGGCCGATTTCATCGAGCACGGCCAGGGACATCGCGTCGTCGACATAGGTTGCGTGGTACATCACCACCGCGTCCACGCCGGCTTCCCGAATGGCCCGGGCGCAGGCGACGGCTTCCTCCGTACTCCCCGCCATCCCCGGATAGACGACTTCAAACTTCTCGCTCAATTTTTCCGTCAGGCGCTTCGCGTCGCGGTCCAGCAGTTCGGGCAGTTTGACCATGCCCGAGTCTTTCCAGTAGGTTTCAATCCCCCCGGTGAAGAGGCCGATTTTTGGTTTCATATTATTTTTTCTCCTGCACCGAAACCAACCGCACGCCATCATTGATTCCGGCGGCATACAAATCCTTCTCCACCCGCAACACGAGTTGAACTCTTTCTCCCGGCTTCAGGAAATCCGACACTTGAAACCCCTTGGGCTTGTCCCAGGGGTCCGCTCCGGCGGAACCGGCTGCTTCGCCGTTGATCCAGAGGTTCGCTTGCCCGTCAATCATGCCGAAGAGAAGCCACAACGTTCCGTCTGCATCCTGCGGAACTTCGATCGACGTGGCGTACCAGCCCGCGCCGTGAAAATCCACGTCCTGCTGGGTCCAATATTTGTCGACGCTGATGTCCCGCCATTCGTTTCCTTTTGCCCCGGGGTCGCGGTGCCAACCGGAATCGAGACCGGTCCCGTTCGGATCCGTTTGAAAACGCCACCCGTCCGCAAGGTCAGCGACGACACTCCCGCCCAGCGCCTCGAACGGAGGGAGGTACGAGTTATCGCTGAGTCGATCCCGCCACAAGTCGGTGACCGGGGCATCGTACTTCTTAATCCAATCGAGAGTTTCGCTCTGAACATCCGAGTATTCATAGGGAAGATCCGAAGCCCGCGCGGCGTTGTCCTTGTGCTCGAGCCAGGCCAGGATCAACGCGTTCATGGCCACGCGCATCATCATCACGCTTCGCTCCGCGCGTGGCGTATCCGCCTGATTGCCCGCTCTGACCAGCAGGTGATTCAACTGGACGAGAGAATCCGGATCCAGATCCGCATGCCACGCACCCCAGACCGGGTGGCCGGATAGAGATTTCAGCTTTTTCTCAAACTCTGCGTAGTACGTCTGCATTGCCTCCGCGGCTTCGCCGTACATGTCTCGGCAGAATTCATCGATCAATGCCTCCACGTCGGCGTCCGCATCCCACAACAGTCGCGCTTTCAGGTATTGCCACAGCCCCGAACCGGCCCACGTCCCTTGCCCTTCACCAGCCCACCCGGAAAGGCCCTTTTCGTGGGTGAGTTTTATGAGCTGGGTGTATGTACGGACGAATCCTACCGGGATATCGAACTTCCCGCCCTGTGGCGGGTATTCCCAGATGACGACCCGATTCCCGGTATCGACCCAGCCGCTGAGCCATTTGTTGAATACGGCATTCGGTGGGCAGGTTGGGTCGGTGTAGTCGTGCAGATGGCAGACGCCGTCACCATGCGCGAACTCTATCAGCACATTCGGCTCCAGGGACCAATCATCTCCGGGCGGGGGCGCGACGATCGAACCGTAGGCCAGCGTGCTGATGTACTTGTCGGGAAATTCATTCGCGACGATCGCCGCCACCTGGTTGAGGAACAGAAACCAGCGGGTGCTCATTGGTCCGGGGCCGGTGGGAGAGCGTTCGCCGTACGCGTCGTAACGGTCGTTCTTTTTCCAACGGCTGGAAGCGCCATCCAAGGCCCGGCAATTTTCGCACTCGCACCACCAGGTCGGTTCGTCGGAATGTCCCAGGGAAAACCGGTAGCAACGCGGATGTTCGCGGAAGTAGGCAATGATTCCGTCCGCGGCTTTCTTCACCACCGCGGGATTCGACGTGCACACCTGGACCGGTCGACCGTCGGTGTACTGCCAGACCCGCTTACCGTCTACCAGCGGATACCACTCGGGATGGGCCGCAAATGTCTCCGCCGTTCCCGTGAAGTCGGCGGAGGGAACCAAGGCCGGCAGCGCATGGCCACCGCGCAGGTCCAACCCGTATCCGCGCTCGGGTCCGTAGGTGAACTGCGGGCTGCTTCGAAAGGCGTTGAGTCCGTTTCGAACCGCCCAGTCGTGGAGGTGCGCTTTCCAGGTGCCCGGCGAAGCCGGCGCAGGGTGCCAGCCGCGTTCGTAAAAGGAGGGCGTGTGCTTTCGGGGTTTTCTCGGCAACGGATTGGGTTGGCTTCGCGGGATGAATTCATCGTCCGGAAAAACGTTGTCGGGCAAGTACCAGCGGCACCCGAGGTCCCGCAGGAATTCGTAGGCTGCGAACAGCGTTCCCTGCCGGCCCTGTCCGACGATGGCGATGTCATCGTCGGCGGATCCGTAGCCGATGTAGATTGTATCCAGCGGCCAGGTGTCGGGCTTGAATTTTTCGAGGTTTTCTTGGGTGCGACCGACGACGAGCGCCACGCCCGGACGGCGGTCCGCGGACTCGCCGATGATGGGGAATTTGTCTTTGCCGGTTACGATGGCGATGTATCGAGCCAGTTCCTCAGCCGCCCGGCGTTCGACGGGCCGCGGTTCTGATGGGATGATGATTTGATTTGGAATTGCTTGACGGACCGTCATTGTTTTAGCCGATGAATTCGTGGCGAGGACAACCATTAGAATCGTGAAAATAGTTTTCATAACGCACCTACACTCTCCAGCTCGTACATTGAGGGTGCGGTTACCGCATCTCAATCCCTATTTTCTATTTGAGTCGGTTGACCCATGCCTCGGCCGTGGCTCTGCGCTTGTGGCTTCGCTACACGGGTCGGATACCCGTGCTGCGGGTTGGGGTCAAATCATCCTCCCGAGTAGACCGGGAGCATTTCGGGGGGCCAGCCGCCGGGGACGGCTTTGGTTTCGGTTTGTGACATGTCCTGGCCATGTACGGAGAGCAACTGGCGCCGTTTCATTTTCGGATAGGGCCGGATGCTCGGATGAGCGGAATGCGACACCTCGTCTACGTGGCCGAGCCGGCTGACCACCGCCCAGGTTTCCGGATCGTATTGGCCGGCATCCATGTCCCAGATCGCGATACCGTCCAATCCTTTTACCAATGCGTTTTGCATGGACGTGACTTGCTCCTGCGGTGGCGCATTTCCGCCCGTTTGCTGCTGAAAAATTCGGCAGCCTTTTTCGCGGGCCAGCCGCAGCAGTTCTGGAGGGTTCTCGGTGATCACGATATCCAGCAATTCTTCCTCCAGCCACCGGTAACAGTCGTAGCTGAAGTACCGCATGCGTTCGTCGGAAAACTCCAGCCAGGCGGACACCTGGATTCGGCGGCCCCGTCTCTGCCCGTGGACATCGGCGGCCTTGCGAGCCTGCCGGACGAACTCGGTCATGAAGCCGGCGCGTACGTCAAGCAGCCGCGGATCGTCGTCCGGCACGTCCCGGGGATCTTCATTGTAGAGGCGCTGAAATTCGTCGATGACCGGCTGCTCGTAGCCGAAGTACTCGGGCCCGCGGATGAAACAGAGGGCGACCCCGTCGATGTCGGTTTGCATTGCCTCCTCCATGAGAGAGGCCATGAAGTTCCGCGTTTCGGCAAAGGCGTAGCTTGCCTTGGGCAACGGGGTACCGTTCTTAGTGACGATGCGGCACGCCGGGTGTTCCTTCAGGAAGAAAGAGTCCGTGCTGAAGATGTTGCAGGGCCCGTCATGATCGTACATCGACAGGCGGTAGTAGGTGTGAAACTCGAGACCCATCGAATGCGCGTGCTCACAGGCCGCCTGGTACGGGACGATTCCCTGTCGCTCGAGAGCGAAGAGGCTGTCGGCGCCTTCCTTACGGCCTTGCAGCGCGTAGGAGCCGCCGCGCGTGTAGTAATAGCGCCCGACCTTGGATGGATAGTAGGTCAGGTCCCCCAGGTTCACGCCCCAGAAGACGACTCCCACGTCGCTGTGGCGGTAAGGTTCCACCGATTCCAGTAATTCGTTTTTCGTATGAGGCGCGTGTGAACTGAAGAATCCTTCGCCGTCGATGAGAGACAGCAGGCGGCGGGAGTCCGTGCGGGCCCGCTCCTCGAGGACGATCTGGACCTGTTCTTCGGAGAGTGGTTCGAGTTTCACGTACGCAATGAAGGCCTTGAGCGACTGGGACGAATGGTTCTGCTTCCCGAAGACCAGGTCCTGGCCGGTGAGGTCCGCGTATCGGGGAAATGTCTCCAGCAGGTCCGTGCGGTTCCACTGCAGCGGCCCGCCGCCGGCGCCCGGGCGGTCATGGTAATCGGCGACGGTGAAAACCTCTTCGTCCGAAAAGCGGTACTTGATCCGGCTATCGTAATAGATGCCCGGCCAGAACCCGATGCTCACGGCGTGCCACCCCTCGGCGTTCAGCGGCAGGGTAACTTCCGGCGCCTGCACCAGGCTCTGCGCGCAAATCATGCGGCCTTTGAATTCCTCCGTCTCATAGTCGACGACCTGCCAGGCATCGTCGATCGCAATTGGAGCGAGGGCCGAGGCGGGGGTGCAGGCGCTTAAGTCGGAGATGATGTGAGCCGCCTCACATTCAATTGGCAATAGGAATTGCTCTCGCATGGGGCAGAAACCTAGCGACTCGCCGGGAGTAGGACAAGCCGGAGTTCGATAAAGAGGCTGCCGAAGGTGCGGATGGATCTACCCTTGAGGTTTATATATGGGAGATAAAGGACCATGCAAAACAAACGCATGCTCGCGCATGATCACACCCGCGTCGGCTTTTACATGATCACCATTCTGACGGCAAACCGCCGTCCGCTCTTCGGGGTTTTCCGGGACAACCGAGTGGACCTTTTTCCCGCGGGTGAAACCGTTAAACGGCGCTGGCACGAGATCCCGTCGCACTGCGCCGCCATCGAAACCTCAACCTGGGAGGTGATGCCCGACCATCTCCACGGTGATGGTGTCGCCGTTTATTTCTCCTGGGGAGAAGGGAATTGCCAGGCTGATCATCGAGCAGGACTACGGGAGCCTGATTCTGCTCAAGCCGGAAGGGTTTCCTCCGTTGTACAAGCCCTCCGGTCTCTACTTCCATATGTGCGCAAAAGGCCGGTTGCTGGTGCTCTCTGCGTTTACATACACCGGCCGCAAGCAAGCCCTCACCCGTGAGCGCTGCTTGCAGATGAATGGGTGGGTGAAGAGTCTCTGCGGCAAAAATGCCGCAGCGCAGTAACCGTGGTCGGCCATTATTGGCCTACCTGCTCCACTAATTAACCCTCCGAATCCGATAATTTCTGTCCGCGGAATCCGCGGTGTCGTCGTAGGCACGCATGATTTGGCCGTTGCCGAGAATGGACCACTCCCGGGTGCTCCACGCGTCCGTGGCAATCTCCTCCGCATAGTCCAGCACGTACTCGGCGCCTGGATTGGTGGGAAACTCTATGGAAATCACGTCCTGCACCGGCACTTGTGCCGGATTCTGCAGGAGCCCAATCCCGTAGGTTCGAAATGCCAGATCCCGGCCGGCAATGGGCGCCCAGTTTCCGCCCTGGTTGGAGCTGAAGAAAAACTCCCCGTTCGCGTAGGCACCGGACACACCCGTGGTAAACAGGGTCGACCATTCGCCGGCGACGGAAGCGCCGGCCACCCCGAAGGCAATGAAGAGAGAGTTCGGAATGCCCGTGTAGGCATCGACATCGAGAGGCGTATTCAGAACAAACCGTCCGGACCATTCCCCGATCCAGCCGCCCGAAACGGGGGTGCGGCGAGAGAGGGTGGAGAGGAGTTGATCCGGGAACCCGTTATTCATTGTCCAGACCTGGGCGGTAATTTGTTCATCGGCGAGGATCGAGGTAAACGGGTGGCCATCTCCCAGGCCGACGAACTCCACCGCGGTAAGCGTGCTCACTTTCGGCGTGAAGCTCTGGCCATTCCAGCGGGCATACGAAATCCCATCGACGCCATCCCATAGAACGGGACTGCCGTTGACCTGGCCGTAGTGATCCGTTGGCGGCTGGTATCCGCCCGCCACGAGCGCGTCCCGCCAGAGATCGTTGACCGGCACCTGGAAGTCGGTGATCCATTGCAGTGTCTCGGCGCGAATCGTCTCGTAATCGTAGGGCATGGTGTGCCGTTCGTACGGATTCGCTTCCAGCCAGTGAAGAATCAGCGCGTTCATGGCCACGCGCATCATCATGACGGAGCGAATCGAGCGAGCCGATACGGCTTCGGCGTTTGCCTGGATCAGGATATCGTAGAGACGCACGATCGCATCGGCCCGAAGCTGGCCGGTCCATCCGCCGAATACGGAGTGATCGGGCAGAGCGTCTATTTCGACTTCAAAGCGGTCGTAATAGTTGGTCATACTGCCGGCGGCGGCGCCGTATACATCGTTGCAGTACTCGTCGATCAATGCGTCGACATCCTCGTTCACGTCCCAGAGCAGGCGTGCTTTGAGATAGTTCCAAAGCCCGGAGCCGGTCCAACTGCCCTGGCCTTCCCCGCTCCAGCCGGTGAGACCGAGGCCGTGGGTGTATGCGATCAGCGCGGCGTACCTGCGGGTGAATCCGGACGGCGCATCGAGTTCGCGGCCGGAGGGCGGATAGTCATAAAAGAGAGTTGAGTTTCCGTTCGTCATCCAGCCGGTCAACCACTCGTTCATGGCGGCATTCTGCGGACAGGTCGGGTCGTCCGCCGCGTGCAGCAGGCAGAGCCCGTCGCCGAATGCGTACTCGATCATGATGTTGGGGCGCAACGTCCAGCCGGCGTCTCGCGGCGGCGCCACCGTGGAGGCGTAGGCAAATGTGCTCAGGCTGCGGCCGGGATGCGCGACTGCCACAACGTCGGCCACCTGGTTGAGAAATAGTGCCCAGCGAGTGCTCATGGGGCCGGGGCCGGATCGGGAGCGCACGCCGAAGGCGTCGAAAATATTGTTCACCGACCAGGTGCTGTTGACGCCGTCCATCGCAATGTCGCCCGCAATTTCGCTCCAGTAGGTCGGCTCATCCGCCGGGGAGAGGGAGAAACGATATGCATCGGGATTCAATGTAAGGTAGTCATTGATCAATGTGGCGACTTCGGTCACGACACCCGGTTCGGAGAGGGTCGCCTGCACCGGCCGTCCATCCGGGTATTGCTTGACCCTCACACCACCGACGAGCGGATACCATTCCGGGTGGGCGGCGAAGGCTGCGTCCGTGCCGGGGAAGTCCCCGGAAGGAATGAGGGTGGGCAGCGTGTGCCCGCCCCGGAATTTCAGTCCGTGACCGCGGGCCGATCCGTAGTCGAATTCGGAACCGGGTCTCAGCGCGTTGAGTCCATTGCGAATCGCCCAATCCGTCATGGCATTGAACCACACGCCCAGAGAAACGAGCGCCGGGTGCCAACCGCGTTCATGAAAGGAAGGGGTGTGACTCTTCGGAACAGTGGGCAGCGTCGGAGATGGATTCGACGGGATAAATTCGTTCTCGGGGTAGATGTGATCCGGGAAGTACCATCGGCAGCCGAGGTCCCGGAGGAACTCGTGGACCGCGAACAAAGTGCCCTGGGGACCCTCGCCAATCAGGGCGATGTCGTTGGTCCCGGGCCCGTAACCTATGTAGATCGTGTCGGGTAGCCAGCTGGTCGGGTCGTGAACACTCAGATTGTCGACAGTACCTCCAACTTGGAGTGCACGGCAGGGCGGGTGAGCCTGGTTGTCCTTTGAAAGGGGTATTGCCTGACCAAGCACCAATCCTAGAAAAGCGCCTACCTCGATCGCCGCGTGAGTTTCCGCCGTGGTGGAGCTGAAGGGATAGATTACGGCCCGCGGTACTTCATTGGAAAGCTGGTTCGCCCCGGCATTTGGGGCAAATCCCCCCATGATTGCCGATATCGCCAGAAAAGACGTGAAAGCTACGGGTTTTGAACTCATTGACATCTACAACCTTCAACAAAACAGCGAAATTTCAAGCGAATCGGGTTGACTCAGAGTGGAAAATCAATATATCAATAGCAGCTTAAACAAGCAATAAAGGACTGATTTCGTGAGAGGAGAGCAGCACGGATGAGTACCGTCTTTCGAAGCGTGTGCGCCGCAGGATTGTCCGTTTCGATGATTCTATCTATCCAGGCCGGCGAGGTCATTGATTTGGAGAATGGGTTTCCCCCGCTGGGCGGACCCATTGACGATATTTCATTGGGACGGTGGCACGCCCAGACGTTCAAGCCGAATCTACCCTTCCTCACCGCGGTGGAATTCGGCGGCTTCGGAACCAATGTCACGGCCTTCACGTCCATGGCCGACGGCTCCACCATAACGGTTGAATTTTTCGGGACCGTCGGTGGTGTCGTAACCGGGGCGCCGCTCGCTTCCGTGTCCAGGCAAACCCCTTTGAATGATGGTTTCGAGCAGTTCATGGGGCGATTCTTGCTGCCCGAACCGTTGGATGTGTCCTCGTTCACGAATGCGTCATCGATCGGGATGGTTTGGTCAACGACCGATCCGGGAAGTTGGGGCATCGAATCCACGGGGGACGACACCGACATTTATACCGAGGGTGCGCAATGGGAGAGCACGTCCCAGGGGGTTGTCTGGAACCTTCATGGGAATCGCGACCTCGTATTTCGAACCTGGGGTGTTTCGAACCTGACCGACGTGCTCTCGATAGCAGATGTATCGGTCGGCGATGCAGTTGCCCAGGAGTTTCAAAGCGAGTCCAACGTTACGTACCTGCTGGAGTTCAACACCAACCAGGTCCAGGCGACGTGGGAGTCGACGGGATTCTCGATCGTCGGAGACGGGAATCTGATGCAGATGTATGACGCCACCGGATTCGACATCAACAAAGAGTACCGGGCTCGCGCGCTCGACTAGGCGAAGTGACGGACTTTTGATGAGACTTCTACGACAGAGGACCTGCAACATGATGAATCACAGAGCACTAATAACATGTCTGGCCGGCATCTTCGCGGCGACGATGAGCCTGGCAGGCGCGCCGGCAGATCAAATCGATCAGACCAACGGAGACACCGCGAATTGGGACGGAGTCGACGGAATTTCGTTCGCCCGCTGGAACGCGCAGCAATTCTCGCCGGGTCTCCCGTTTCTTACCGCCGTGGAATTTGCAGGACTGGGCGAAGGGCATAGCTGGACCACGATACCGCCGGGCGAAACGATTCGGGTGGAGATTTACAGCACATCCGGCGGATTGCCCGATACCCTTCTCGCCACGATCGATCGTACGACCCCACTCTCCACCGGCGGCGGCGCCGAATGGTCGGGGCGGTTCGATCTGCCCGCGCCTCTTGACGTCAGTGCGTTCGTCCCCAGCGCCGGCTCGATGTTCATCGCCCTCACCGTGCCGAACGCATCCACCACCGGTGAATGGTCGACCTTGTTCACTGAGGAGGGCGTCGGTTCGGATTTCAGCTACCCGGACGGGACCTGGTTTGAAAGCACGAATGGGGGCTTTACCTGGAATATACGGAGTGATCGCGACCTGAGTTTCCGGACCTACGGACTGTCCAGCACGGGGGCCGTGTTGTCGGTAACCAACGTCGTGGTATCCGATACGGTCGCCCTTGCCTTTCCGAGCACCTCCAATGTCAACTACGTGCTGGAGTGCAACCCGGACCCGGATACGCAACCGTGGGCCTCGGCGGGATGGCAGGTCACCGGCGATGGCAATACGATGTCGATGTACGACGCCACGGGATTCGATTCCAACAAGGTATATCGCGTTCGAGAGTTGAACTGATTCGGATGTATTCCGATAGGATTGACGAGCAATGGCTACTGAGAGTGTGAACAAAATCGACATCCTGGATTCGCGGGATCTCTATCTCCAGGTCAAGGATTCGATCCTCAAGTACCTGCAAGACAGCGAAATTCCCGCCAACGGGAGATTGCCGACGAATCGCGAGTTCGGGCGCATGTTCAGTGTTTCGACGTTGACGGTGCAGCGGGCGGTCGGTGAGTTGGCGAAAGAGAAGATTGTCTATTCGCGTCGCGGTCAAGGCACGTTTGTTCTTAACGAGACTCCCGGTGTCAGATCTTTTAATTCGCGTACTTCCCTGATCGCCTGCGTGATTCCATCCCTTCAAAGCAACACGGTGGCGTCCACCATTTTCGCGTTTGATGACATTGTATTCGATGATGGAGGGGAGCACATCATTGTCTCGAATACCCAGTATGATTCCGGCCGTGAACTGCGGTTGCTGGACTCCCTGCTTGAACGGGACATCGATGCCCTCGTCTATCAACCCGCGGCGCTGATACGCTGGCAACCCGTGCAGGCCCATGCGGTTGACGAGCGGCTTCACCGGTTTCTTGCCCGGGGGATTCCGGTCGTCATGCTCGACGAATTCGGCTTGGCCGGGCGCTACGACACCATCGTGCCGGATGAAAGAAAAATATGTGAACTGGCGGTCCATCACCTCCTGGCGTGCGGCCACCGGCGCCTTCTATTCTTTGGACATACCGAAATCTTTGGCGCCAAGGTCGAGACCTTTCAGCGGCTCGTCCGCGAAGCGGGGTTGGGCGAGGATGAATTCCGAATCTTCGCGCACAATACGGATGATGTTGACGCTACCCCGGATGGACTACGGGCGATGCTGGATGCGGGCTGGACTTTTACCGGCGTGGTTGCCGCCACTGACCACTTTGCCCTGGCCTGTCACCGCTTTCTTGCCGAACAGGGCATCCAATGCCCTCGGGACGTATCGATTGTCGGTTCGGACAACCTCGAAGCCGTTCAACGCATCGACATACCGCTGACTACCGTTTGGTGCGATCCGGAAGAAACGGCCCGCCTCGTTCGAAGACAGATTCGCGCCCGTTTGGCAGAGGATTGCGACCTCCGGGAATCGAAACCTTTGCGCGTCTTGCTTGAACCCAGTCTGGTTATGCGCGGATCCACCTCTCCGCCTTCGCCGGAATTGTGAATGGATTCCAAAAGTGGATGTGCAAACAGGAAGATATAGGTTACAGGTAGATATTGGAGAATGTTGTGCGTTTCGCAGAAACGTACAGAGTAAGAGGACAAATCCTCGAAACAACGAAACAGCAGGAGCAACGAAGTGAAAAGAGTAAGTCAGAAACATGTAAAATCAATATTGATCGCGGGAATGCTGGGCGCAATGGCCTTCGCGAGTTCATTCGCGGACGTCATCGACCAGACGAGCAGGCCTAGTGGCACTGTTGACGTCGATGGATGGGCCGGCACATCGCATGGCCTCTGGGACGGGCAGCAATTTTCCCCCGACCTGCCGTTCCTCACCGCAGTGGAATTCGGCGGACTCGGCAGTGGACATTCCTGGACCTCGATCCCGGACGGGGAGACATTCCGAGCGCGAATCTGGAGCACATCCAGCGGACTGCCGGACACCCTGCTGGCCACCGTTGAACGCACGACCCCGCTTTCGGTAGGCAGCGGCGGCGAATGGTCGGGACGGTTTGACCTGTCTGCGCCACTCGACGTCAGCGCGTTGGTCCCGAACGCCGCGTCCATGTTTGTCTCCTTCGAGGTGCCGAACGCTTCCACGAGCGGCGAGTGGACCACGGGTTGGGTCAACGGCACAACGGGCGACTATGCTGACGGCACCGCATTCTCCAGCACAAATCAGGGCGCTTCCTGGAATATCATCGGCAGTCGCGATATGGTCTTCCGAACCTACGGCGATGCCGTTCCGGAACCCGGCGTGTTCGCGCTATTGGTTTGTGGGGCATTGTTGCTGATCGGACGAAAGCACCGCGCCGCGTAGCCGAACGGTTGCGTTTGTTTATAGCGCGCGGGTTTCGCGCGCGGAAGAGGTTAGGATGGGGCATGCGCGCCACCGGATGGGGTATGCCTTTCGGTGGCGCGGAGGCCAGCCCCAGAGGTGGACAGTGGATCTTGGACGATCGAAATAGGACATCGGATACCCGTCCAGAAGGCAACAGCGGTTTCACGCTGTTTGAATTGCCTGCGTGCTCGCCGCGGTGCATAGTCAAATGGGGCTTTCGACGCAGCTCAACCGGGTTTACCCTGATTGAGCTGTTGGTCGTTATAGCCATCATCGCGGTACTCGCGGCCCTGCTTCTCCCTGCGATCCGTCGCGCGCGAGAATCCGGTATCAGCACCGTCTGCAAATCGGCCGAGCACCAGTTCGGCGTCGCCATGGCGATGTACGCAACGGATTACGACAACAAGCTGGTTCCGGCCACCAAGGCGGGGAAAGATCAGGCATTCGACGTGCTGCTGGACCCCTATCTCGAAACGCTTCCGGCCATCGGAAATACCGAGGCGACCAAGGGTGGCTTGTGGACCTGCCCGGCGGACAATCTTCCGCCTAACCCAAGCTATGTGGAGTACCAGCGCCGATCTTACGGAATGAATCTGTACCTTACGTTTACTTCTCCCGATGCCACGTCCAGCATGGACGACCTGGCAAAGCGCGCAGTGGTTCTCGGAGAAGCCTGGGAAGCGGTGATCGGCACGCGTTCGGTGCTTGGGGCTTCGCAGGTCTGGAACGGCTATTCGACCCTCGCAGTCTTCAATTACGGTTCCAATCTGTACGGACTTTACCATTTTCAGGAAGGTGGCAATTATCTCTTTTCGGATGGTTCGGTGGAGTACTACACGGTGGAGGATATTCGCTTCCGGGACGATCTGACGGCGCCGAGGCGACCAAACGGGTCGTTTTTCTGGGAGCCGGTTCGGTAAAAGAGGGAAATCACCGACATCCAATCCGACAAATCCAGCGAGGTGTTGCTTGCGCCCAATGCTTTGCGCGCCGGCATGCCGGGTGTCCCGATGCTGCGCATCGCATCGGGCATTGATCATGATCCGCTTCCGGAGGCGGACGGACCCGGCGTGCATCTGTACCGCCCGGGCGAAAAAATTACCAGGTTGCTGCCCGGGCACTTTCAAGTTCAGCAGGCGCTTGGCTACCGCATGGTCCAGATCGCCGCCGGTTCTCACTTTAATGAAGACATCGAGCGGGACGGAAGTGGAGACTGGGGTTCGCTGGATGCCAACCTCAGAACGATCGCTGAGCACGGGTCCGACGTCCTGCTGGTCTCCGGATTTTACTGGATGCCCCCCTGGATGAAGGAAGATGAGAATGTTGTGGCGCTTCGGTGTCTCCGGCACGATCGGGCGGTCCCCATCCTGAGCATCTGGAGTTCCTACACATTGCAGTGGATCGACCGGTGTGTCTCGGTGTTGGCGGCACACCTGGAAAATTCGCCGGCAAGGATCGCCGCGCTGAGCGCCATGATTTGCGGCGACTTCGGCGAGGCGATATTTCCCGCCGGCATGGTGAACGTCCTTCCCGGCGAAACGCCAAAGGTCGGCGACCGCGAGCTTCACTCCCACTCGGGTTTCTGGTGTAATGACCAGGCCGCCCGTGCGTCCTATTTTGAGTTTCTACGCACAAAGGCGAATGCAGATTTTCCGGACGTTTCCGCCCCGGACCTCTTTCCATCCCCGGCAACGGACGGTGAAACTGCGTCCAGGTGGCTAGGCTTCCTCGATTGGTACCACGACAGCATGACCCGCTTCGCCGGCGACGTGCTGCAGATCTACCGGAAACACTTTCCCGATCCGGATCTCGTGATCTGGCTGGGCGGCGGCGTGGAGCCTCATGCGCATGGTCAGGACAACAGCGCGTTGCCGAAGATGGTAAAAGGAGTTCGGGGCACGATCCGCGGGACCGCATCCGGCTCGCAATTGCTCTATCGAAAACTGGAGGATCCTTCGCAGACACTAGCTTGGGCGTTTCAACGCAACCACCCCATCGTGCGCAGGGTCGGCACCGCCTGCAAATTCTACGGGGTGCCCTACTGGCTGGAACAACCCTATCCTCCGGGAATGAATGAAGCTGAAATCGTTACCCGGGTGTTCGAGGCGGCAAGCTGTGGCGCGGCGGCATATTTCGAGTGGACGCGTATGCTGGAGAGGCACGGTTCCGTGTACGAGTGGGCGGCGGACTTTCTCGTCACCGCCCGGCCTCGCGTCGACGTGGCGGTTTACTTTCCGCAATCAACTCATCGACTTCGGCCCGACTCGATCTTGCCGGAGGGATACTGGGACGGAGCGGCCCACCTCCGTGGCGTGACGGACTATGATGTCATCGATGATCGCTTGATTCGGGACGGAGCCCTTGCGAACTACGCGATGCTGGTGCTCGTGGAGGCGAACCACATTCCCCCCGATGTACTTGAGGATTTGGGGAACTGGAAGCGTGAAGGGGGCGTCCTCGTCGTCGAAGACGCAGACGGACATGAAATAGACTGGGCGCGCATCGGCGACTCCACAGGATCCGGCCAGGTAATCACGGTGGCACAGAACAGCGACGCCGAATCTACGATTTCAAATGTGGTGCGCGACCAACTACGGAACGCGGCTCCCGGATCGATGGATGCGGGAAAGATTGCGGCAGGCTGGATGGATTCCAATGGATCTGTTTTTGCGACGGGTTTCGATGAGGGAGTCCTCCTCGCAAATCTTTCGGACGAGACCGTCACTGTCGAATACGAAGATCAAAGCCGGACGCTCCCGCCGATCTCAATTGAATACGTTCCCGGGTAATCTCCGCGTTCAGGCATTGCGGATTCCGGGTGATATCGAAGCCTGTCTTCAATTCCACGAGAGCCTCAGGTTGCGCAGCCCCTACCTGCCGGAAATCCCATCAAGGATCCCGGGGGCAAGCCCCGGGGATCTCCCGGAAAACCGAAAACCGAGAACCGAAAACCCACACCGTTTCGCCTACAACACCAGCCGGCCGGTTTGTTCGGAACTGATGCGGATATCGGTTGCCTTGCCGCGCAGAAAGTCGAGCGCGTAGACGTTGAAGCCCACCAGGGTTGCGCGGTCGCTGGGGTCGCAGACTCCATGGCGCGCCCAGATCCGTATCGCTGCCTCGAGACGCAGGACCGCATCGTCAAGCAGGCCGGACGCTTCGATGATCAGCAAATCGAATCGCTCGATATCGAACGGAATGCTATCGCCCCGCACTTCGAGGGCCTCGCTGATGCAAGCCTTGGCCTTGTCCACCCGGAAGCACACTTCGATGTACTCGCGGGCAAATTCGATCCAGGCGATCAGGTTGTGAACATACCATTCTCCGCGAGACTCCGATGCCGCCAGGGCTTCTTCGAGTGGCGGCATCATTTTTTCGTACCTGCGGAGCAGGCGTTTCATCGCACGCTTCTGATCGCCGAGGGTGTGAATCCAGATCTTCTGCAGCAGGTTGGGCATCATGAAGCCCAGTGAATCGAGGCTGTCCGTGTCCACCAGCGCGTTTTCCAGGAGGCTGAACACTTTCAGCATCGGCTTGACCGCGCGCGGTCCGCACACGCCGGACACCTGGCGGCGGAAGCTCTTTTCGGTGGTTGCATTCCGGTCCCAGGCCGCGTCGATCAGGTAGCCGAAGGTCGGTTCCAGTTTGCTCACGAGCCAATGACGGAAATTGTATCCGGATACACCGTGCTTCTTGATCCCGTCCATGAGCTTAGCCATTGGCACCGTAGGCAATTGCGGCAGAAATCCGACATTGTCGTCCTCGGCGCTGGTGATGAGATGAATCTTCATCGGCGTCTCGCGCGCAAAGGACAACGTATCGATGCGGCGCGCGACATCCGCCGGCGTGTAGTCAACCGTTGCCACGAACTCGACTCGTTCCGGGTCGAAAATATGGGGAACGACGGGCATCAGCAGGTGACTCATGAAGCCGACCAGGATCTTTGTGTCGGCTGAGTGGCGACGGTCGACGATCTTGTGCTCATTGATCACCATGTCGAGCATCCGGATCATGATGATGGCGTCCTTGGCCTGCAGCATTGCTCGTCCGGGGGAATGAAATTTAAATTTTCTGCCCGCGGCGAGGATGTCCTTCAATTTGAAGTGGCGGCTGATTCCGTGGCGCCGGTCCAAATCCCTCCAGCACACATCGACGCCCGCGGAGGCGGCGGGAAACTCCAGTTGTCCCAGCCGAAGGATGTCGAAATCGGGATATTCGTCGAGCATCGCGCCCAGCCAGGACTCCGTCATACCCATGTACACCGGATTCAATGGGGTCATCAAATGTCCGAACCGCATTTCGCCGCCGTCGCGCGCGAGGCCGAGGCTGTGAGGGTGCGTTGTTGTTTGCGAGGCTTTCGGCAACTTCACGTTCCGGCTCCACCTGCCGAGGTTCCGCTTCAGATCTTGAGGAAGATCAGTCAGGTTGTGATCCAAGATCACTTCCAGCCCCCGCTGGTGCGCGGCTGCGATCAACCCGTGCATGAACTGCTTTCCAGTTTCAATCTGGTCCTCGTACGAAACGCAATGCCGAAAATCGGGATTCATGTAGTTCCCCATCGGAAGCAGGTTCTTTCCGATGGTTCGTGCGTGAATCGGGTGCTTGAATCCGTACAGCAGTTCTGCGTGCTTGCGGTGTACGCCCCGATAGGACCAATGGACCCAAGGCTGATGAGCGTAGGTCGCGATGTGAATCGCGCTGAACCGCAGCTTCACGAGTTGATCGAGCACCTTCCGGTGCTCGGCAAGGCTCCATGAAGCCGAGGAATTCAACATGTCGTTGATGACCCGGTACACTCGGCGTTCGAGCAGCGGTTTCCGGTTGATGGCCCGGTCCGGAAGCCGGAAGCGGCCCGGCGTTTCAGGCAGTACGTCGCGATGAACGAGGTAGTGCACGCCCCATTGCTCAATGACCGCATAGACGCCCCACAGCACTGCAACCGGCGAACCGCCGATCACGTCGCAGATACGGGCACTGCCCTTTCTCCTGGGTCGAATGCGGAAACCCTGCGGATCGATCCGGATCCCCTCGGACATCGAATGAGAATCCGGTGTGCCGAGGCAGAACGCGCTGCCTTTCCGGGGCAAAGACGTTGAAATCCGTGCCTCCAGTCCGAAGAGCCGGCGGATATACCGTTGCAGTTCCTTTGCCGCCCGGCGTTCGAGGGGGTGGCAGTTCCCGGCGATTTGAATCACAATCTGTTCAGTGGGCATCCTGTTCCTTTGCCGTTGGATTTGAGAAAACGGGTATTCTCGCCGATGCGGAACGACTTCGCACTTGCGAATATGCAATAATCGGATGAATTCATTAGCTCATTCATTCGCCCAACGTGACATTTCGCCAATGCTCCCCTCAGGCAACGATTCGGATGTTCCGCATGAACTGAAGTTATTTCAGGAAATGCCGCTGGTAATCACCGCAGCTAGAAAGCCTCAAAGAATTACGGAAGCGCCTTCGACGATCGATGTTATTACGGACGAGGATATTCGGCGGTCGGGTGCTTTGACGCTTGCGGAGTTGCTGGAGCGACTGCCCGGAATCTACACGCCCCGGGCTCATAATGGTTTGGGCATGCTTTGGATCCGTGGTGTGGGAGGGCGTTTCAATGATAATGCGCTCCTTCTGGTAGACGGAGTTCCGTGTCGGACCCTGTACTACTTCAACTTTCCCCATCAACGAGAAAATCCCACTGGAGGGAGGAACGCAACGGGCTGAATCCGTTCAGCAGCCTGGATAACGATGGCCCAAACGGCGATTTGGACATAGACGGCATTCTGAATATCGACGAGTGGATCGCGGACACGCGGCCCAACGACGCGTCTTCGTTTCCGAGAATCGATGACGTCGAAAAGAATCAGGATCCCGTGACTCTGTTCTTTGAATCCTCACCGACTCGCATCCACCACGGACAGTCCGGCGATGATCTGAACCCGTCCTCTTTCAATACCTTCGAAGCCGTACCGGGGAACGGCCGCACCCTGTCAGTGACCGACACGAACAATGCGGGCACAAATCGGTTCTATCGTTTGGAATACAAAGAACCGTGGAATTATTTTCGATTGTTGATTGTTGATTGTTGATTGTTGATTGAACGAATGCGGAATATCGGCAAAGATGATCTGATCTCGTCGGCGCAAGAAGCACATTCACACATCTGTTCCACCAAAAGAAGAGGCGCATACCCGAAGGTCTGCGCCCTGCGCGTCACCGTTTCTAAATCGATCGGGTCTCGATCGCCATCCCGACCAATGGTCGGGCACACATAGACGTCTACCATTCGCTCGTGATGATTGCAAGCATGGAATACTTGAACGGAGTGGAATTTCTAAACCTGGACGCTGCCGATAGTGATTAACAGACCTGCACTGAAGACCGTTTTTCTCGTCACGGTGCGACAGAAAAAGATTCAGGGCTGAATGATAATTTTGGCGCCGGAGATTTCGCCTTTTGCAAGTTGAGACATTTTTCCCGGAG
>Ga0310123_10001554_pt1 | contig 18921 bp, 16 predicted proteins | sample CB6_AW_1057_MG_FD_203505 | JGI IMG/M metagenome (GOLD analysis project Ga0310123, IMG submission 203505) | Marine microbial communities from Western Arctic Ocean, Canada - CB6_AW_1057 | ecosystem: Environmental > Aquatic > Marine > Oceanic | place: Canada: Western Arctic Ocean | collected... | reverse complement strand
TCTTCGATCTTCTCCCTTGGAAAACGGGCCTTCTCCTTTACGATCGTGTAGTTCGGCCAACGGTCTGCCGCCCCTCGCAGTCCGATGCCTTCATCCAACAGATGCTGGAGAATCAAGGCACATGCAAGGGACGCATCACGGGTCAGATTCAGATCGGGAAGAATCACACCTCCATTTCCTTCCCCACCGATGACCGCACCCTCCCGACTCATCATTCGGGAGACGTTCACCTCACCCACGGGGGCCCGGATCAGACGGCTTCCACAATCTCGCACAACATCTGCTACGACTCTCGAAGTGGAGAGGTTCATCACCACGGGCCCCTTCCTACGTTGAAGCACCACAGCCGTACACAACGCGAGAGTCAGATCCTCGCCAAGGGGCTCCCCTTCCCCGTCGACAAGGGAGAGACGATCCACATCAGGATCCACAGCAAACCCTAGCTCGCTTCCAGATTCCCGAACCAGACTTCCGAGACCGCCGAGGTTCATTGCCGTCGGCTCCGGGTCGCGTGGGAAATATCCGTCGGGCTCCAGGTCCATCCCACTCACTGTACATCCCAGTGCCTCAAGAAGCTGGGGAACCATCAGTCCTCCCGCGCCACGGACACAATCGAGCGCCACGCGGAAGCCCCGCTCCCGGATGCGATCAACCTCTAGCACGGGCAACTCGAGGATCCTTCGGATATGGCGCTTAATAGCCTCCGGGTCCCTCCGTACCGAACCGAGCCGATTCCATTCGGAGCGGAGCACGACCTCCTCCGAAAGAAAGCGCTGGAATCGCGCCATCCGGTCCACGTCGAGGAAAGTCCCGTTAGGGCCCACGAACTTGAGCGCGTTCCACTCGGCGGGGTTGTGGCTCGCGGTGACCACGAGTGCGCCGGCTGCACCTGCGTCTTTGACAGCCAGGAGGACCGTAGGTGTGGGAACAACCCCTAGATCGACCACGTCCGAGCCCACGCTTACCAGTCCGGAGCGCGCCGCATCTGAGAACATTCCCCCGGAGGTCCGCGAGTCACGAGCTAGATACACTAGTCCAGGGAAACCCTCATTTTCTAGGAAGGACCCAAAAGCGGCTGCAAGGGAAGCAATCAGCTCAGGGGTTAGACATGATCCCACCTTCCCTCGAAATCCAGAGACACTCACCATCAGATGGCCCGGAAGCGAGACGGGCATCAGAATCAACCTCTTGGGAATGGATCGGGCCGGTGAAATCCAACCAACCGAGAAGGCAGATGGAACGGTCCAAGGTTCACGAGAGGTGAGACGCATGTCAACGCCGGTTTCCGTGGTGGGATGCTACATTCTGCAAATAGCTTGCTCACTCCGCAGTCTTCTACTGAGCCGCGTAGACCGCGCGCCTGAAACGAATCGAGGATGGACACAAGAGAATTTCGAAGCATCGGGCATCGCGTGATCGATCAGCTCGCAGACTACTTTCATTCGATAGAAGACAGGACCGTGTTCCCCGATGTCAAACCCCAAGAACTCGAATCACTGTTTAGCGAACCGCTTCCGCGCAGTCCTTCGACTTCCGGGGAGGTCCTCTCCGCACTCGAAGAGAAGCTTCTTCCCTATTGTGTGCATACCGGGCACGGCGGCTATATGGGGTTGATCACGGCAAGCCCCCTTCCGATAGGAGTCATTGGCGACCTGATCGCATCCGCCGTCAATCAGAACCTCGGTGCCTATTCGATCGGGCCGAGTGCGGTCGCCATGGAACGAAGAACAGTCCGCTGGCTGTGTGACCTGGTGGGGTATGGAGCCGAGGCGGGCGGAAATCTGACGAGCGGGGGGATGATCGCCAACCTCATAGGACTGAAACTGGCTCGAGACTGTGCGAGTGGCCAGCAGGCTCAAGAAACCGGCTCAAGGGGCCGCTGGGCAGTCTACACCAGTGAAGAACGGCATGTCTCTGTGGACAAGGCGGCCGACACAGTTGGATTAGGGCGGGAGAGCATACGCCCGATAGTGACCGACGATGAATTCCGGATTCGACTTGATGAGTTGGATCGGGTGATCAGTTTGGACGCACAGGCAGGAGTGCGGCCAGCCTGCATCGTCGCAATGGCAGGATCCACCAATACCGGGGCCATTGACGACCTGGTTGGCCTTCGCAGGATTGCCGACAGCCACGGAATGTGGCTGCACGTCGACGCAGCTTATGGGGGTGGGCTACTCCTGTCCCGATCGTGGTCACACCTCCTGGCTGGGATCGAGCTGGCCGATTCGATCACAATCGATCCACACAAGTGGTTCTTCTCTCCCATTGACGCTGGTGCACTCTTAGTAAAGGACGAGAGACAACTCAGGCGGTCGTTTGGACTCCAACCTTCCTATCTCACCGATGAGTTTGACGTTGCTGGTGACCGCTATCAGTACTACGTAAATGGCCTCGAGCAGAGTCGGCGGTTCCGTGCACTCAAGGTCTGGATGAGTTTCAAGCGATACGGTGTAGATGAGATCGGTCGATGGGTAGACGGGAATGTTAGGCACGCCCACAGGATGCATGAGATTGCTGCCACGAGTCCTCGTTTCGAGTCAGCCGTATCACCTCCGATGAGCTCGGTTTGCGTGCGGTACGTACCCGAACGGAAACTCGATCAGGACCAGATCGACGCGATTCATCACATGGTCGTCCAACGAGTCGAGCAAAGTGGTGAGTTTTGGATCGGTACTACGCGGTTGAAGGGCAAGACCTGGTTCAGGGCCTGCATCGTGAACTTCCGCACTACGGAGGCGCACATCGAGCGACTCATGCAACTGCTTGAGCAGCAGTGTGGGTCGGTCGAGGACGAACTGAGGTGAGCCTGATAGCATCAGTATAGCCGATGATCGACAACGACACGCCCATCATCCCGGACCACGAAGCCCTCTCCAAACCCCAGGACCCCCTTTAGTGCGTCGACATGCCCTGGACCGATCCCGGACCGGGTTAGAGCTCTGATCGATCAGGAAGAGTCGCCGGAGGAAATCCTCCACGCGGATCCGACTGACGGATTTGGACCTGGCGACTCGGAGTGGTTTCTCACTGCCGTGTAGAACAGATTCGCCCCCGGAGTGGCCGATAAGGCTAAGGGCCAGCACTCTACGGATACATTCCGGTCGCTTTGACTTCGTCCCTAACCCTGAATACGATTGGCCCATGAAAATCCTGATGGTTGGCAACGGAGGTCGAGAACATGCCCTTCTCTGGAAACTGAAGCAGGATGCGCCCTCGGCTGAGTTTTTCGCCACCCGTCCGAACCCGGGAATGGCGTCCCTGGCCACTCCCCTTGACCTAGCTCCCGACGATATCAATGGCCTGACCTCGTGGGCCGAGAGTAACGATCCCACGCTCACGGTCATCGGACCGGAGATCCCGCTCGCTCTGGGGTTGGGGGACGCCTTCCGGAAGAGGAGTCTTCCTGTGTTCGGGCCCACAGCTGCTGCGGCCCGGATTGAGTCTTCAAAGGCGTTTGCCAAGGAACTCATGGTGAGGGTAGACGTGCCGACCGCGGCTCACCGAACCTTCACCCGCTGGCCCGCCGCCAAATCCTATATTTCGGACGTCGGGGGGCCCTTGGTGGTAAAGGCATCCGGTCTCGCGGCCGGGAAGGGCGTGATCGTTTGCCCCTCCACCGAGGAAGCGCTCGACGCGGCGCGGGCGATGCTCACAAACGACTCCTTCGGAAAAGCCGGTTCTGAGATCGTCGTAGAGGAGTTCATGGAGGGAGAGGAACTCTCCGTGTTCGGAGTGACCGATGGGAGAAACGTGGTCCTTCTTATCCCCTCTCAGGACTACAAACGGATCGGTGAAGATGACATCGGCCCAAATACAGGTGGAATGGGATCTTATTCTCCAGTACCTCTTGTTACTTCTGAGATGATTGACGAGGTGCGCGATAGGATATTTCTGCCAGTCCTAGATGGGCTCGAGAGCGCAGCAACGCCATTCCGTGGGCTTCTCTATGCCGGGCTCATGATTACAGGGGAAGGATTAAAGGTGATCGAGTTCAACTGTCGGTTCGGAGACCCCGAAACGCAGGCTGTCATTCCACTCATGGCAAGCTCCCTCCTCGACCTCATGCTTCCCGTGGCGCGCGGTGGAAGCATTGAAGGTTCTACCTGTGAGTGGCAGGAGAGCACGGCATTGAACACCGTTCTTGCATCCGAAGGGTACCCGGGGAGCTACGAGAGGGAAAAGGAGATCTCGGTTCCCGCTGAGCTGTTAGATCGCGAGGGACTCCTAATCTTTCATGCGGGTACGCGCGAAGAGGGAGGTCGACTTCTGACTAACGGCGGCAGAGTTCTTTCCGTGGTTGGGATCGGCAAAGACCTCGAGCAGGCCCGTGATCGAAGTCTCGCAGGAGCCGATGAGATCGAGTTTGAGGGCAAGACTCTGCGACGAGACATCGGCTGGCGAGCCTTCGCTTCGCGTGCCAGAGCTACCCGAAGCTGAGACGATCGTTGAGGGACTGAGGGGTCCCGTAGTCGGGCGATCCTTCTCTCTGGTACAGGTGCTCAGGGAGGATCTCCTCAATACCTCTGCTGACAATTTCTCTCAGGCCCTATCCGGTGGCAGCATCGCGAAGATCTTTCGGAGAGGGAAAAATGTAGTCCTTCGGATCGAGATTGAATCCGGATCGCGGCCAAATGCACTCCTCCTCGTGGTCAACCTAGGCATGTCGGGAAGGCTACTCCACCAAGCCCACGCCGACCGTTCTAATCCTCCGTCCCACCCGGGAGTCCTCTTTTATTTGGACGATCGGTCACTACTGGTCTACCACGATGTACGTCGGTTCGGACGTCTTACCCTCATGACACCCACCTTTTACCGGACATGGTCACGGGCCATGGGTCCCGAGCCACTTTCTCCCAGCTTTACGGAGTGGGACCTGATCAGGACCCTAACCCGATCCAGATCCCCTATTCGCTCCTGGCTTCTCGATCAAAAACGGGTCGCGGGCGTGGGGAACATCTACGCAAACGAGGCGCTCTGGAGAGCCGGCATCCACCCCAAAAGACCAGCCCAGAAGGTGACACCCGAGGAGGGCCGTCGTCTCCACCGCTCACTCCGAAAGGTGCTCCGGGCCGCGATCGCTGCACGAGGCACGACGCTCCGGGACTACCGTACTGCGGAAGGCTGGGAGGGGGGCTATGCGAGCGAACTCAGTGTATACAGCAGGCAGGGAAGCCCGTGTAAACAATGTGGTAACACGATCGAGAAACTCAGCTTTGGTGGCCGCTCAGCCTTTTTCTGCCCGACCTGTCAACCCCCTCCACGGGAATCCGCGCGTGACACCTCTGCTTTCCGCTGATCCGAACCATAACCCATGCCGTATTTAGTTTAGCTCGGTGCTGGTGGATTCACCTCTTGAATCATGTCCCACACCCAAACCGAGAAAGGTATTTCACACGGCGCGTCCTCGGTCTGGACAACGCCGATTCGGTACGAGGGGCTTCTTGGAGCCCTTACCACGACCAGCACCGAGACGATGTTGAAGGCCACGAACCTGCTTCTGGACATCCTACAGACTTTCAAGGATTCGCCCCCATTCGTCGATGAAGTGCAGAACGCAATAGAAATAGAAGTGGTTACGACTGGATATGTGTTCGCCTTCGAGTCACCTTCTCAGGTCATCGCCAGGCAGATGCTCTACCGAGCGCAGAGGCTTTCGGACAGCTGGCTGTTCCGTTACTGGGAAGAGCTACAGGAAGTCATCTTTAGAAGTGTCACATCCTTGGTGAGAGAACATCTGGACCGAGGTCGGATGACGATCCTGATCAGTGGCTGATCCCGCTCAGTTACAGCGCCCTTTGGGGAGCGTTCGAGTCCGTAAGCGCACTGTTCCCTGACGGCACCCATGCGCCGTGGGTCAACCCACCCGTCGGGCCAGATGGATCGCTGCCATCCCTCCGGTAAGATAGGACCACTCCACATCCTGAAAGCCTGTGGTCCGCAGCCTTTCAGCCAACGGCTCCGGCCCAGGGAATCCTCGGACCGATTCGGGAAGATATGAGTAGGCCCACGGATGCCCGGACACCAGCCGTCCGATCACTGGGAGAATCCGATGAAAGTAGAAGAGATACAGGTGTCTCAGGAGTGGGTTCGGCGGGATCGTAAACTCCAGGACAACCAGCTTCCCTCCAGGACGTAGAATTCGCAAGAGCTCCCGGAACCCATCGTCCACGTCCGACAGGTTCCGGATGCCAAAAGCCACCATAACCGAGTGAAACACTGCATCGGCAAAGGGTAATTTCAAGCTGTCCCCGCACACCGGACTAACGGCATGAGTTGACAGCTTGGTTCGTCCTTCAGCCAGCATCGGGAGGGCAAAATCCAGGGCCACGACTCTACCCCAGAATCCCGGTCTAGTGACGAGTTCCAGGCTCATATCGAAGGTTCCGGCGCAGGCGTCCAACACCGTATACGAGCTGGATTCCTCAAAAGGGCCGAGGGCATCCACAGCGTATTTCCGCCACCGTCGATCGACGTTCAGACTCAGGAGATGGTTTAGGAGATCGTACCGGGGAGCGATCTCCGAAAAGATGGTACGAACCTGCCGATCCCTACCCTCTGCCTGATTGGGGAAGGCATCAGGTGTACTCGCCATAAGAATTGAGCTCGGGTTACAGTGCTACCACGCAACTGGTGAAACCTCATCCCACCTGGCCTCGTAAGGAAGTGGGAGGCCCCAACCCATTGGGAGGAGTCCACCGTTGGATCTGAGTAAGCTAGCGGACCGCGAACTCGCCACTCAGACATGCGAGGGATGAAAGCGAGCATATTGAGAAGCAAGCTCTAGAGCTAGACAGTGAACCTTTCTAGACTCGTAAACGTAATGGTGCGTGGCAGCCAGAAAACTCGGCAAGACCCCTTGGAACCGGACGCCGGATCCTTCAGATCGGAGGGTAACAGTGTGGGTACACTACTGACACTCTTCCGGGTGGGCCTCATCAGCATCCTAGTGGTGGCCATCGTCCTTTTCGTCATCGGAGTCGTATTCTTGCTGACTTTGGGGCTGACGTCTTTCATTCTGTTCAAGGTCGCGCCCATTGTCTTGGTGGGTTGGATCGTTCTGAAGATTTTCAATCGTCGGAGATCTCGTGACCACCTATCCGAAGCGGACCGAGCTTGGCTGGAGAACCGGAAGTAGCGGACCCCTAGGGTATCCGGATCAGCGGGATCCGGACCCGGGTCCCGACCTCAGCGTTAAGGAGTTCTGCCGCGGAGGTATCTCGGGCAGCGACTTCGACACAACCATCTGAGTTCACTACAGCCGCCAGAGAACCGGTAGGGACATCACTGTACGTACGCACCACCGGAATTGTTCGCCCCTCGATCTCCACTCCCGAATCCTCATCTACGCTCGTCCCTGGAAGGTTCGTTAACAGATTTCCAAACCGGTCAAGCGATACAACTTGACCCACGACCCCCTCTCCCTCCTCCACGACATCTGGCTTCATGAGCCACACAGGATCCCGAACAGGAGGGCCTAGGCGACCGAGGTGGACGCCGCGGGCGAGGAAGGCGGCCACTGGGGCGAAAACATCCCTCCCATGGAAGGTAGAACTCCTATCGGGAAGCATGAAATCGGAGTTCTCGATGCTCACAATCCGGACTTGCCTTGCCGCCTTGAGAACTCCACTCAGCAACCCGTTGTCGGGCGCGACGATGAATCTTCGGTCCGCTTCGACTGCCAGGGCACGGCGCTTCGTTCCGACGCCTGGATCGACGATGACAGCATGGGTCGTTCCCGCTGGGTAGCGGTTCCAATACCGGGATAATGCCCGGCTTGCAGCCTCCACGTCGCCGAAGCCGATCGAATCGGCTAATGTCGTCCGTAATCACCCCCGGGAACACGGACGTGATGACTCCCTTCATCGTACCTACGTAGCCATCTCAGGTCCGAAAGTCAGTGAGAAGGGTGATCCGTGCCATCCTCGCTACCCGTTACGCCGACACTGAGCGGGGCCGCCAGGAAGTCGACGCCTCGAGGTCATCCAGTATGGGTGCGGGGTCCTCGAACTCCTTGAGCATGCGATCTCCCAACTCCTCGAGCGATATCCCGTGCGCGCGAAACTCCGCCAACGTCTCCGGAAAATCCCGACCAATCACATGAAGGGGTCTCGTGTAAAGCTCTTCCCGCGAGGGCTTTGGGTGGAATGTAATCTTCATACCGCTTCGCCGGTGTCAGGAATCCGAACGGACTGAAGCAGCTGGCCTGCAAGATCCAGAAGCGCCTTCCCTGCCGGGGACTCGGGAGCCGATGCAACGGTGGGCGTTCCAGCGTCTCCAGAACGCCGGACCGAGGGATCCAAGGGTACGCTCCCTAGGAAGGGAACATCCATCTCATGTGCAAGACGCTCACCCCCGCCATTCCCGAACACTTCGATTAGTTCATCACAATGGGGACAGGCAAACCCCCCCATGTTCTCAATGATTCCAAGAATTCTGGTATTCACTCGCTCGAACATCTTCACTCCCCGCCGGACGTCCCCCACCGCCACCGCCTGTGGCGTAGTGACCATTACCGCTCCGTCAATATCAATGATCTGCACCAGAGAAAGCTGCGCGTCACCCGTTCCGGGTGGCATGTCAACCACCATGAGGTCGAGGGGACCCCAAGCCACCTGCTCGAGAAATTGCTTCAGAATCCCAGCAATCAGTGGCCCTCGCATGATAGCAGGCTGCTCCTCCTCCAACAGAAAACCGAGACTCATCAGTCGAACGCCGTGAGCCTCGAGTGGCTCAATCATCTCGCTTCCCTTTTCCCCGGTTACGCGAGGGCGTCTCGTCACACCAAACATCCTCGGGATGTTGGGTCCGTAGATATCCGCATCAAGAAGCCCTACCCTCAAACCTTTCCTTGCCATGGCAACTGACAAATTAGTGGCCACCATGGACTTACCCACTCCTCCCTTCCCGGAGGAAACGGCGATGACATGATCTACATTTGAGAGTAGCCCCGGCTTTGGAGTCGGCGCCGGCACCGAACCGGGCTGAAGTCTGCTTCCGCCTGATAGGCCCTGGGGATTCTGGTTGGCCGGGCGCATCATCGATTGCGGAAGTTGCAAGTTCACTCTCACCGACATTACACCCTCTAGATTCTCCACTGCCGTACGAGCAGTCTTCACCAAATCTCCAGGATCCTGTGACCCAAGCTGGAACGAAAAGCGAACGTTCCCTTCTCCGTCTACATCTAGATCCTGAACCCGTCCGCTGCTGACCACGTCGTCGCCGGTATCAGGATGTACTACGCCGCTCAATGCTGCCATGACCGAATGCTTTAGTTGATCTGCTGTCATAGTCTAGTTCGCTTACCAAAAAAAGGGGCGCCTCTCCTCTCGAAGAAACGCCACTTCGACGGGCACCCAACCAACTCGTCACCACTCAATCGGCGCCTTTCGTTTCAGATCGCCATGACCCCAGTGACCTCAGGAACCGTGCTCCGAATCCGCCGCTCGATCCCCTCCTTGAGCGTCAGCATCGAGATCGGGCAGGACTCGCAGGCCCCAATGAGCCGCAGGCGTACCACTCCCTCCGCCTCATCGAAGCCGATAAACTCGACGTCCCCACCATCTGCGTGGAGCGCTGGGCGAATCTGGTCTAGGACTTCTATGATCTGGTGCTCCTTGGACATGAGCAGCTCCCTGGCTCTATCCGCGGTCATGGGCGTCATGCGCTCAAACCCCCAGAACGAGGGATCAGTTCCCTGGATGGGCTAGGCCACCTGTCATACCCGCCGCTGAATGAGAGTGCTAAGCGCATGCAGGTCCCCCTGAAGAGGATGTTGAAAGAGTAGATGTCGCTCAATTAGTACTTCCAAATGTTTCTGTGCCCCAGCCTCCTCCAGCAAGCGTCCAACCTCCGACGCCTTGACCCATCCTAACTGCTCGAGTCTCAGCCAAAGCTTTCGTTCGCCGTCCGATCCCGAGCCCATTAACTCGAAATGATCGGAAGCAGTCTCGGCAACCACTGCGAGATCATGCCGCTCGAGCACCGCTTGGATCGGATCTCGATGATGCTCCTGGACACCTCGTAGCACGAAGAATACCCCACCTCCCCACCCGCTGCTACGCAACAGGAGCTTGGCGATGACCTCGTCGGCACATGAATAGTCAAGAATCGCGACAGAGGACAGATCGACGAGAGAGAGCGCGGGAGTTCTGAACTCCTCCAGTTGGCTCTCAATCGCGAGTCGTACAGCACGACCGGTCGGTCGTGTCACCAAGTGCGAGTAGAGGTTTGCGACACTCCGCTCCAAAAGCGACCGAACATCAACCGCACACGCATCCAACTGAGGATCACCCGGACGGCTCATTCCACCTCTTCCTCTAATCTAGCCGGCAGAATGATCGTGATCTGAGCCCCAGGGAAGGGTACAAGGCCATCTTCTAGAGGCGGAAGGTCTTCCCAGTCGGGCACATCCGCAATCTGAGCCGTTCCGCTTCGGATAGAGATCGCACCATCCCAGCGCCTCACCTGTTTGCGGATCTGTTGGATCCCCTGCCCCCTACCCTGGTCGGGAAATCGAGTCAAGCCGTGGATGAACGCTGCTTCCAGCGCGGTTGCGTCACCCCACCGGTCGGCGAACCGACCTGAGTACTCGCCCTCTAAGGACCCCCGGAAGCCCCGTCCCACATCACCCACACCGATGACGAGCACCTCACGACCCAGCCTCTTCTTCCAAAAGTATGTCTGGGCCGCCACCCAGCCCGGTGCCTCGGCATGCTCCAAGATGTTCTGACACACCTCAGAGAGAATTACGGAGAACTGAACCACAGCGGCCGGAGGGTACCGGAGCGTTCGGGAAAGGATTGCACCGGCCCGATCATGGACTCTTTCAACCACCTCATGCACATCTTGGTTCTGCTGGACTGGGGTCAACTCAAGCATCACGTCCGATGATCCTCCTGTACGTCGCAATATGGGAACGCCCCCGTCGAACACTTCTCGAGCAGCCTCCCCAAACCCCATCCGGGCAAGATACGATAGCAACTCCCCTCCCTCGGGAAGCTTGAGCGAGGGCAAAAAGCCACTTCGGTCCGCCAGCACCTTCCCTACCGAGAGTAACCCGATCATTCCAACCGGATCGATCCAACGAAGACGGTGGGCATCGAAGAGAACCTTCGAATCAGCGAGGTCAACTGCAGCCTCGATTAGCCGGTCTATGGTCCGGTAGTCCAGCGAAGTCGGGACCGGGATCACTCTCATGATGATCCCGACCCCGGATGTACACGACTAGTAAGGTGAAGGCCGAGCCCACGCGCCCCGCGGTGCTCGACGTTGCGAGCAGCCATCCGGATGGCGTTGGACATGGCCTGTTCCAGAGACTTGCCCGAGAGCAGGTGCGCGAAACACGAAGCTCCCCAGACATCCCCACATCCAGTTGGATCTCCGTCGGCACTCGTCACCTCCACCGCATCTAGCTTTGCACTCCGTACGGGGCCCGGGGCGGCCAGGCAGCCACGGAGTTGGGCCCACATGAACGGATCCGATCGAAATTCAGCGCCTGCCACGTAGGTAGCTCCCCGTGACCCAAGTGTCACGGCAATCAGTTTCGGGTCGGTGCCAACCATGTCGGCAGCAAGTTTCCAGGGGTCTCCGTGCGCCCGACCAAGAAGTTCGAACTCGTTTTCGTTCATTTGTACGGCATCGAAGCAGGTCATCCACTCTGCCCAATGTGGAAGCGGACATGGAATCCGGTCGCCGTCAGGACCAATCCCCAGGAAAAGCGAATGCAGATCCGCGTAGATCGGCCCCGGGAATCCAATACGCAGGCTTTTCGCGGTCTCAAGCTCCATCTCGAACCCAGAAATGAAGTTTATGTAGAGAGCATCGCACAGCCCCATGAGAGGGCCTAGCTCATTCCATGCCCAAGGGGGAACGCCTCCGGTCAGTCGCTCCGTCTGCCGTTCCTGACCCAAATAATGCATCTCTACGCGGTTGTTGGATGCCGGCACTACCATAACACCGGGTTCGGTAAGCACTCTGGGAAGCCCACGAAGGAAGCCGAAGGCCTCTTTGGAGAGGTCCTTCCCGACCTTCACCAGAGGAAGAATATCCCAGTTCTCGGGCAGCGCCACAGTCAAAGCCTCGAGAGCATACCCGATACCACCCCACTCGGTCACAGGCTCAGCTCGCCCATCCCGGTGCAGGATGGTGTCCCAAACCAGGGTTCCCACCACCCCGAGAGTGCGAGTCTCTCTCCGCCTAGACCGAAGTTCAGTCATCCAAAGACAGAACAGCCAGAAAAGCCTCCTGTGGGATCTCCACCGAGCCCACCTGCTTCATCCGCTTCTTCCCTTCCTTTTGTTTCTCCAGAAGCTTCCGCTTACGGGTGATGTCCCCCCCGTAACACTTGGCGGTAACGTTCTTTCGAACCGGCCGGATGTTTTGGCGCGCAATGACCTTACCTCCAATCGCCGCTTGGAGCGCAACCTCATACTGCTGACGGGGAATTAGCTCTTTTAGTTTGGTGACTAGGTCCCTTCCATAGGCCTCAGCCTTCGCACGATGGATGATCACGGAGAACGCGTCGACAGGATCACCATTTATGAGAATGTCGAGGCGAACCAACTCTCCTTCACGATACTCTAGGAACTTGTAATCGAAAGCCGCATATCCGCGGGTTCCTCCCTTGAGCCGGTCGTAGAAGTCGAGCACGATTTCGGCCAGGGGCAACTCGTATTCGATCTCGACGCGCTCCCCGTCCAAGTATTGCATCCCCTTGAAAACCCCTCGACGATCGTGAGCCAACTTCTGTACGTTCCCGATGTACTCTGCCGGGCAGACGATCCGGGCCTCTACAACCGGCTCATCTATCCGTCCCACCACACCGCGGTCCGGGAGTTTGGTCGGGGTCTCTACCTGGAGGATGCTTCCATCGGTAAGCTGCACATGGTACTCCACATTTGGTACAGTGGTGATCAGCTCCACCCCGAACTCACGGTCTAATCGCTCCTGAATGATCTCCATATGCAAAAGTCCGAGAAATCCACAGCGAAAGCCAAACCCAAGTGCTGCAGAAGTCTCGGGATCGAACTGAAGCGAGGCATCATTGAGTTTGAGGCGACCCAGAGAATCTCGTAGCTCTTCATAGTCGTCCGGGTTAGTCGGATAGAGGCCGGCAAACACCATCGGCCGGACCGTTTGGTACCCGGGAAGGCACTTATCTGCCGGGCTCCGGGCATCCAGGATCGTGTCTCCAACAAGGGTATGGGAGACCTCTTTGATCGCGGCCACCAAATATCCCACTTCGCCAGGCCCTAGTCTTGTCGTCGCGACACGTTTCAACTGCTGTATACCTACTTCAGTCACCTCATAAGTCTCTTGGTGCGAACCGAAGGCCACTACCATCCCCGGTTCGAGTACACCATCCACGACCCTGACGGAAGGGACGGCACCGAGATATTGGTCATAGTAGGAGTCGAAAATGAGCGCCCTGAGGGGAGCGTTGGGGTCACCCTGTGGTGTCGGGATGCGTTGGACCACGGCCTCTAGGATCGGCTCGATTCCAACCCCTTTCTTAGCCGAAGCTGCGAGAATAGTGTTCGGATCGACCCCCAGAAGATCCGCGAGTTCAGCCCGCCGGAGTTCAGGATCCGCCCCCGGAAGGTCGATCTTGTTCAACACCGGAACGACCTCCAGGCCGGCATCCAGCGCCAAGAAGAGGTTCGACAAAGTCTGCGCCTCGATCCCCTGGCTAGCGTCCACTACAAGGATCGCTCCTTCACACGCCGCAAGCGATCTCGACACCTCGTACGTGAAATCTACATGACCCGGTGTGTCGATCAGATTCAGGACGTACAAAAGACCGTTCGACGCCCGATAGTCCATGCGGACCGCGTGGAGCTTGATCGTGATGCCACGTTCCCGCTCAAGTTCATTTGAATCAAGAACCTGTGCGCGCATGGCCCTTGGGTCCAGCATTCCGGTCAGCTCTAGAAAACGGTCGGCAAGGGTGGACTTGCCGTGGTCGATGTGCGCCACGATACAGAAGTTTCGGATGTTCGAGATAAGCACGCAGGGGTCCTAGGGATTAAGTTAGAGCAGGAAAGAAGTTAACGCCTCTCGCACGGTCCTCTCCAGAGGTCTGGACCTGTCCGACCAGGGGACGCTGGCGCATCTTGTCCAGCCCGAGCACCCTTCCCCTTCTTCACTCCCGCAGATCAAACTTAGAACCAGTTACTTTGCACGGATTGTACTGGACACCTGCGGCTCTAGAGCAACTCTTTCCCAGGTGAGGCGTGTGTGATCCCCTACGAGAACGTCGATTCTCATTCTCTGGGGTACAATGGTAGCCCCTAGAGAAGGCTCCGGCATGCGCTGACGCCTACCTGTCTCTAACTCGTGCAGGTAATTGCCACGAAAACATTCCCCGGATAGGTTCGGCCCGCCAAATGAACCAATCAGCGACCATTCCGAGTCGGCCATCTAGGCCAGAACTTCTCAACCCGCAGGAGCTTGCGGCTCTGGGAGACCTAGAGATCCGTGCCCGCGCCGTAGTTGAGGGATTCTTTATGGGACTTCATCGGTCCCCGCATCGGGGTTTCTCTGCGGAGTTTGCTGAACTCCGCGGTTACCGTCCCGGTGATGATCTGCGGCATATCGATTGGCGAATGTACGCTCGCTCAGACCGCTTCTACGTAAAGCAATTCGAAGAGGAGACGAACCTCCGCGCGCATCTGCTTCTCGATGTCAGTGCTTCGATGGGATGGAGTTCCAAGCCAACCACACTCCCGACCAAGCTTTGGTACGGACGTACAGTTACGGCTGCCCTCGCTCTGATCCTCCTGCGGCAGGGAGATCGAGCAGGACTCGCGGTGTTCGACGATCAGATTCGTGCCTGGCTTTCAGCCCGGGGGGGACGTCGGGAATGGGTGGAATTCGTCCGCAGCCTTAGTGGTCTTGAAGCCTCCGGATCAACGGACGCCTCGACCGCGATCCGCGAGGTTGCCCTTCGTTTCCACAGGCGAGGCCTGGTGGTGCTCATCTCAGATCTCCTCATCGACCCCAAGGAAACCATCCGGGCCCTCCATTACCTCATTCACCGTAATCATCAGGTGATAGTGTTCCACCTTCTTGATCCGGGAGAGAGAGATCTGTCGGGTACTGGTGATGCACGGTTTCGTGATCCCGAGACTGGAGAGGAGATGCTCGTAGACGTTTCGGAGGTTAGACAGGACTACCATGACGCGGTTGAGAGAGCGCTAGAGGAATGGCGCAGAGCGCTCCGCCCCGTGGGAATCGAATACATGCTCGTCGACACCTCGGCTCCGCTGGCTACAGTTCTTCGGGCATTCCTGAGAAAAAGGGAGAGGCTCGGGTAGGTAGATGACTGTTCTCACTCCCCTATTCCTCCTGGGCCTCGCAGCCCTGGCCATCCCGATCCTCCTTCACCTGCTCCGGCGGCCGGAACGGCGGACGCGTGTTTTTCCAGCCCTCCGCTACCTTAAACGAACGACGCGAAAGCACGCACGAATCATCCGCCTCCGACAATTTTTTCTTCTAGCCCTGCGTCTCTGCTCGGTTCTCCTCATCGCGCTAGCTGGCGCCCGCCTCGTGCTACCGCTTGGCGGAAGCGACGACCCTCCGGCTGGCCTTGCGATCGTCGTCGACAACGGGCTGACCTCCGGGGGCGTGGTGGAAGGAGATCGAGTGCTAGACTCCATCATAGTCCGCGCGTTGCAGGCTCTCGATCGTACCGGTCCTAGGGACCAGGTCTGGATCGTGCCGGCAGGAGACCCCTCTCAAGTATCGGTGCCGCTCTCCCCCGATCGTGCCCGCAGCGTGATCGAAGCTCTGAGGCCCACTCATGTCACCCCTAGCCTGCCCGCAGCGCTCGACCGAGCTGGAAGCCTGCTAGAGGTCGCAGCCCCGGAACTACGCGAACTCGTCGTGGTGTCCGACCTCCGATCCGACGTGATTGGGCCGATTGAGGTAGGATCTGGGCCGCGCTCGACCCGAGTGGTGATCGCACCGCCTCCCCGTCCACTCCTAACCAACCGGGGAGTAGGAGAACTTCTGATCTCCGGAGGCCTCGTTCCACGGGCGGGCGAGCTAGGGGAGATCGGGATAAGAGTCGTGGGCGCCGATGTCGCTGGAGCAAATGTCCGCGGATACGTGGGGGGACGCCTGGTGGGAACAACTAGTGTCGGCGCAGACGGGACCGTAGTTCTTCCCCTCCCCAGACTGTCCGCCGGCTGGGCCGAGGGCAGGGTGGAGATAGAACCGGACGGTCTCCGTGGCGATGACGTAGCATACTTTGCGGTCCGTGCCATTCTACCGCCATCCGTCCAAATACTCGGTCCGATCTCTCCCTTCTTGGAGGAGGCCCTCTTCGTGCTGGAGGAAGCCGGTCGCATCCGGCTCATCCAGGATGGGGAGGCAATGGTACAGGTGATGAGCGCCGCTTCGGTCAACGGACCGTCGGCCGACGCTACAGTCATCGTTGTTCCCCCGGATGAGGCAGCGCTACTTCCCTCTCTCAACCAAGAATTGAACGAACTTCTGCCCGGCTGGAGTCTTGAGGCAGGGCCTCCAGACACTGGAACCGAGTTGCGGGTAGATGAAGGGATCCTGATCGAGTTTCTTCCCTCTCAACCAAGCGTACGTCAGGCGTATACAATCCGAGCAGAGGGACTTGAAACCGGGTGGTCGGAGCTTCTGACACTCTCCGACGGACGACCCTGGATCACTGAATCTGAGACCTCCGGAAGGTCGATCATCGTACTGGCTTCACCGATGACGGTCGAGGCATCCAACCTTCCGTCGTCGGCTTCGATGCTCCCCCTAGTCGAACTCCTGACCAGTCGCTCGTCTGGCTCCATTACAGAGACGAACCTGCGTGCGGGACAGCCCTTCATACTTCTCGAGGGCGCAGCAAGTGTAAGGCTACCCGACGGAACCGTGCGTCCCGTGGTAGATATGGGGGTTTTTCGGGAAACCCAACTCTCAGGGGTGTACCACGTCCTCGATACGAATCAGCAGGTCCTGGCCCTGGTCGCGGTGAACCCCGTCTCTCCTACTTCGGCCGGAGCCCTCACCGCGAGTGATGCCGCCTCGCGCCTGAGCGAGGCATGGGGCAACGTGGACGTCGGGGAGCCGTGGCCACAGGCGGTCCTCCGAGACCGCCACGGTCGGGAGGTCGCGGGTCCGTTTCTTATCGCCCTCTTCCTCCTGCTCATAGCAGAAAGCTGGCTGGCTTCCGTAGACCCCCGAAGTTCGCGAGAGACCGAGGAGTGAGGGCCAGAGCAGACTCGTGAGTAGAACCCACCCCATCATCGAAGCGATAAATCACACACCGCTGGCGAACAAGCTTCGGAAAAGGCTTCCCCGAACTGGGGAGCACCTCATGATCGGAGGAATCGTTGGCGCAGCGGGATCAGCCCTGGTGGCAGCGTTGCATGAGACGCACCTGAGGAGGATTCTGGTCGTTGTGTGCCCGGGGCCGGAAGGGGCCAACCGAGTCGAAGCGGATCTAAAATCCCTACTGGACCCTGGCACGCCCCACCTCTACCCCCAATACGAAACCCGCCTTGACTCGAGGGAAAACACGGATCCCGGGATTGATGCGCTTCGGGTCGAGGCTGTTGAGGCCCTCCTCGGAGGACACGGCCGGATTTTCGTGACGACACCTCGGGCCCTCCAGGAACGGATGGCGATGCCCGACAAGCTCACTCAACTGCACCTGGAGTTGGAGACAGGAGATGAGATCGGCCTATCCCTGCTCATTGAAGAGCTTGAAGCCATGGGATACAAACGAGTTCCGCTCGTGGAAGAGGTCGGCCAATTCGCCGTGCGGGGAGGGCTCGTGGACATTTTCTCCCTTGGGCTCTCCGATCCCATTCGGGTTGAGTTCTGGGGTGACGAGATATCCTCCATCCGATCGTTCGAGGTTACGGATCAGCGATCAACCGGGGAGCTAGCCACCGTCCGATTCCTCCCTGCCGCATTTCAATCTGGCGTTCGGATGACCAGGACCGACAGCTCCTCGCTCCGTAGCTTTCTTGAGGTGTTGCCTACCGAAACTGTGATCGTGGAGATCGGGGAGATTCACTGGGAAGAGGAGTTTCAAAAGAACTGGTCCCATATCAGGAGACCTCTCTCGGACAATGTGCTTGAAGGGGAGACCCTTCCGAACCCGGAATATGTTCTGGTCCCGCCCAGTGAGGCGTCGACAATGCTAAGGGAACTCCCCGTTATTCGCCTCACAGCTGAGGAGGGACACGCATTGTCACTCGAAGCGACTCATCCGCCGATCATTGAGCGGAAGATGACACGCCTCACGGCATTCCTGAGAGAAGAAGCAGCAGGTGGTGCAAGCACCCTCATCCTTTGTGACAACGAGGGGCAGGTCGAGCGACTCGAAGAGATTCTGCTCGAGTCGGGCAGTCCGGTCCCCGGTGTGCAAGTGGGACTGGGAACGATTGAGGGTGGATTCCGAATCCCCTCATCACCACCTCTCAACGTCCTTACTGACCACGAGATATTCCGGCGCCGAAGACGGGTTCGCTCAGGCCGGCAATTCAGCGGTGCTATGGCTTTGGAGAGCATTGCTCAGCTATCCGCGGGTGACTATATGGTCCACATGGATCATGGGATCGGGCAGTTTAAGGGACTGGAGAAAATCGATATCGGTGGGGAGAGTCTTGAGGTTCTCACGATCCACTATGCCGAGGGGGAAATGCTCCGGGTACCCGTCTATCGGCTGGACCTAATCGAGCGCTGGGTCGGAGCAACCGATGAGTCCGAGCCACCGGTTGTGCACCGGATAGGGGGGAAGCAGTGGAAGACCCTGAGACAAAAAACCAAGGCAGCAATCGAGAAGATGACTCAGGAGCTTCTCGACTTGTACGCGGAACGGCAGATCAATAAAGGATTTGCATTTTCACCGGACTCGAAGTGGCAGACTGAGATGGAAGCCGGGTTTCT
>Ga0310123_10001551_pt1 | contig 18933 bp, 28 predicted proteins | sample CB6_AW_1057_MG_FD_203505 | JGI IMG/M metagenome (GOLD analysis project Ga0310123, IMG submission 203505) | Marine microbial communities from Western Arctic Ocean, Canada - CB6_AW_1057 | ecosystem: Environmental > Aquatic > Marine > Oceanic | place: Canada: Western Arctic Ocean | collected... | reverse complement strand
AGGTAAGCCAATTACAACCTCCTCCCAGAGGAGCGGAAGTTTTAAGAGAGATTGAACAACAGAAAATGTTGAGAGGCTATGCATAATGATGCTGTCGAAGCATTTCAGCTTTGACGAAATGACAAAGTCCCAGACCGCTGAACGGTTGAGGATTTACAACAAACCGGGAGACCATGAACTGGCCTCTCTGAAAGAGTTATGTGAGAAGATACTTGAACCCGTCAGAGAACACTACGGCATCCCTTTCAGTCCCTCGAGCGGCTTTCGATGCCCGGAACTGAATAAGGTCATAGGCTCATCTGACAAGTCGCAACATGTAAAAGGAGAAGCAGTAGATTTTGAAATCCCGAAGATACCCAACACGGACGTTGCCCGGTGGGTCATGAACAATCTGGATTACGATCAATTGATACTGGAGTTTTTTAAAGAGCACCAACCCCGTTCAGGATGGATACATTGCAGTTATGTTGGAAGTGGAAACAGAAACAGTGCCAGAAGATTTGACGGACGAAATTGGGAAGATTTGTCCTAAGTGCGGATGCGATAAACCGAAGGTGTTTGTCCATGGACACTACCAGTGCGCCGATTGCAAGTGCATTACCCATGGTGAATGCTGTCAAGGGGAGACTGCCTGATGGCTACTGTTCAAGAAGAAATTGATGATTTTAAGAAAGCTCTTCAAGTCCTTAAAGAATTTAAATCTCCTGTTAAACCTCTTCCACAGCCTGGTCCCGGAGTAGGACTTCCTTCTGTTGATGCAAATTTACAGGGGGGAGATTCATTAAGACCAGGTAACGAAAGCGGTATTCTTTCTATAGGGACGCCTGGAACAGGATATCAGGATTTAGGTACTGGATTTGGTCCCGCAACATATGATCTTCAGGAATCAATAAGGGATCAGGCAAGAGCAGCGGAAGACGAAGCGGCAAGAACTGGTCCTAGTCTAGCAGAGCAACAGGAGCAACTCAGGAATACGTTTTTGCAATCCCTACAACCAGAGCAGGAGAGTCTTGGCGGAAGACTTCAACGGGCTGGTAATTTAGCAAGTGGAGCGTTTACGCTGGGGTCAAAAGCAGGGTTGACTTTTCCCCCCATAGCAGCAGGACTTGCCGCAGCTAATACTGTCGGAAATGTTTATAACCAAGCGGTGCAAGATAGACAATTCATACCAAATGCGAATCCTCTTGCAACCTTGTTGAGAGCAATGACTCCTCAAGGGTTCCATAGATTTATACCTGGCTTAACCCCCGGTCTTGAAAGGACGGTAGGAAAAATACCTCCTGGTCTTGGTTTCCATCCTACTCCCCAGCAAATTGAGACATCATCAACTCCTCCCGTTTCGTTGCCACCTAAAAGACAACCCGTGACAGTAGAGGATTTACCTGCACTCCCTATAACAGACACGAGTCCAGAGCGTAAGGCCGATATGTGGAATCAAATACAACGGTTTCAACAACGACCCACCGTAACCCCTCCAGAAGCCGGGGATATTTATGACGCACCATCCTATAATCCACAGTCTGAATCGTTTGTTGACTGGGACGAATAACGATCTTATTTCTTTAATCTCCCGAATTCCCATATGCCTTCTTTGGTTTTTCCACTGGCATAGGTAAAGAGGCCTCGTCCGTGGGCTTTGTCATTCTTGAATTTCCCAACGTATTTGTTTCCATCGGCGCCAGTGAAGGTGCCTTGTCCGTTCCGTTTGGCATATTTCCATTGACCAACGTATTTGTTTCCACTTTTGAAAAATGTGGCAGTGCCTTCCCCATCAGGTTTTCCATTCTTCCATTTCCCAACGTATTTATCTCCCTTACCGCTGACATAGGTGCCAACACAATCAGTCCATTCTTTAGCAATAATCAAATTGTATGAAGGACTTCCCAAGCAAACAAGCGGACGTGGAACAATCCTAATCCCGTTCCACCCTTCTGTTGAAGACAACAACAGGAATACCAAACCCAGTAGAACTCGTTTCATAAGGTGTTGACCTTACTTCTTCAGTTTCCAGATAATGTACGGCTCCCCGTCTGGCGGCGTTATGGTGATAGCTTTAGCTGTGGGGTCCGGTGGTTGTGGTCCAACTTTATGCCAAGTTGCTCCATCTCTCATCTCCTCCATTGCCGTATCGATAAACTCTTTGTTTTGAATCATGAATCCTATTTTTAAAACCGTTAATACTAAAAATATCATTTTGCATTACCCCAATTTGTTCCAGTTCCAACATCGATTCTTGATGGTATCTGAAGATCAGGAATACAATTCTCCATCAAGTCCTTAATCTCTTTCACCTGATCATCATTCTTTATTGAAAAGCAAAGCTCGTCATGGACCGTGAGCATGGGCAGATAACCATGGTCCACGCACACCTTCATGGCCATCTTGGTCTGATCGGCAGAGGACGCCTGTATCAAACGGTTCAAAGCCTTATAGGTAAAGGCTACCTGATAACGGTTGGGTTCAAAACTTTTCCAGCCTTTCTCACGTTCTTCTTCTGGGGTATCCAGGATACCGCGCCATCTTTCCTCAAGCTTGTCGGCGTGGATCAGGGAACTCGAATCCCTGTTATATCCTCGTAGCTCTCTCATGGGGAAGCGGCACTTGCGACCCAGCAAGGTGCGAATTTCATGACGCAAGGAAGCAACATCCATAACTGAGGAAGCCATCTCCCTGATGAATGGAACCTTCTCATCGTATTCGTTTCTCAGTTCCTTGGCTTCTTCAAAGGATATGCCTCCCATGACAGTAGCCAGTTTCCCAATGCCCATGCCGTACATGATCCCCAAGTTAATTGTCTTGGCAACGGAACGGTCAACGTCTGCTATGTCTGCTACCATCTGGTGGAAGTCAAAATCAGCCTTCTTGTTTCCGACCTCGAGTTTGTGCTTCGCTTCCTCTTGGTACTGATCTACTATTTCTAAAACCTTTTCGTTATCCCTTACCCCAGGGGTCTTGGAAGCATAGTGCATGAGCCATCTGGGTTCCTGTGCGTTATAGTCAAAGCTTCCCCATTGGCACCCCTCCTCCGGGATAAACAACCCCCGGATCATCTCCTTTATTTCAGGATGTCGAGCGGGAACCTGCTGCAAATTAGGATGGCTTGAGGAGAACCGACCCGATACGGTGCCTCCCTCATCTGAACGCAACTGGTTAAACTCACAGTGGATACGTCCTTTGTGTTGGTGGTTCAGTATCGTATCTACAAAAGTAGTATTGGCCTTGTTGTATTCCCGAATCTCCAGAATTGTTTTGGCGATGGGGTGAGCGTGGCCTTTGAGAAAGTGTTTGGTAAAGCTTGGGGCTTCCGTTTTCTGGGTTTTCTGATACTCCAGTCCAAGGACATCAAAGACTGAGGCTAGTGATGTGGCGTTCCATGGTTCAAGGTGAATTTTGGTTTCGTCATGTACCTTCTTCAAAAGAGCATCTTCCTTCTGTTGGAGAAACTCTTTGGTTTCCTGGGCTTTCTCTACATCGACCCGTACACCTCTCCTTCTCATCTCAAATATAATCGGCAGAAGATCAAGTTCCAGCTCAAACACTTTGTCACAGTTTTCTTCCTTGAGCTTCCGGCTTAACACATCCCATAACTTTAAGGTCAGACGTGCATCCGTTTCAGCGTACAAGGCTACCCTTGACGCTGGGAGTTTCCACATATCCTTCTTCGCATCCACCCCATGCTGACCTGCTGCCCGTTTGAGATCTTCTTCCTGCTTACGCTCCCCCAGATATGTCCCCCCAAGGGCATTCAATGAATAACTGAACCTGTTCTCATCAAGCAGCGGTGCGGCGATCATGGTATCGAGTATCTTGCCTTTTATCTCGATCCCTTCAGTTAACAACCATCCCACATCGTATTGGGCGTTATGAAAGACCACAGACATTTTGTGATCTAGCTGTTCCTGTAGCCAACCGCACACAGTCCGCTTTGACATGTTGTCGCCGCCCTCATGGGCAATGGGGAGGTAAGCATTCCACTGGGAGGACGCTACGGCGATCCCGATCAACTGACCATCGTCCCTTGACCATCCGGGGCCTTTGGAAAGGAGGTTAGGGTCGCGGGTTTCCACGTCTATGCATATTATCTTTTCCCGGGATAAGTCAGGTAAGACTTCTGGAGGGGTCCAGACCGTTTCGTCAAAGAGGTCTTCTTTCATTTTCGATTCTCATCATAGTGAGAAATAAGATCCCCCCAGATTCCGGTATAGGCGGTAGCATCCACAAGGTTGTCATCGTTTTTCCCTCCTACTTCCTGTCTGGCCACTTTAAGAAGAACCATGCAGAAAGCCACTTGGTCTGGAGAAACAAAGGTTTCAAGGTATGTGGACCATAGAAGGGCAATCCTTTCGTGAAGTTCAACGTAATCACCGTGCTGTTCCCCTCGTTCTCCTGAGACAAGGACTTTAGCCTTCTCCAGATTTTTAGATGGTGTTTTCATAATTCGTAATATAACTCGCTGTTAGGCTCCATGATGTGAAGCGATTGTTTAGCTCTGGTAACGGCCACATAAAAAACCCTATGCTCTATGGAAGGGTTTTTTTGGTACGTTTTATAAGCCGCGTAGGAGAGTTCTGGTATCACCAGAACGTTATCACATTCACCCCCTTTCATGGAGTGAATGGTACTGACTTTTATTCTTGGATGTTTGACATTGTCCCCCCGTCTCAAAGCATTAAGTATATAGTTCTTGGTATCAATATCAATCTTGGTCAACGCTTCATGCCACCGGATACTTAGCTTCCATCTTAAACCAAAACGATCAGCCGCCATATCAATATCAATAAGTTCTTCTTGATTTGAATCAAGGAAGGCACGACAACGAGGACCAAAGCCCTTCACGTAATCCTCCCCGGAAGTCATCTGCATGTATACACTTCTGAGTTGGGCAATTGAAATCTGATCTCCTTTTGCCAGTTTCTCCCAGGAAATGATGGCGTCATATATTCTGGAATCAATACTGGGACGACCATGACGACTGTAAACCCATCCTTCTTCTCTTAGTTTGTTGGCGTATTTTGTAGCGATATAATTTGTTCTTGCAAGAATGCACCATTCTCCCTGATCCAGAGGAACATCCCAGAAGTTCTGGTAATAATGAACCGAACCTTCCGCGTCTCGAGGAGACCACCGTTTGGGTGCTCTGCCTTCAATACGGGATACAATACGCTGCGCTTCCTCCCACACTCTACGAGGGAGTCTGTAAGATTGAGTTAAAACTTGCTTCTTGTCTGTAGCCGTTAAGAAAGCGTTAACATCTGCGCCCTGGAAATTCATGATGGCCTGGTCATCATCTCCAGTGAAGACCTGAACATCAGGTGTGCGACGGAGCACATCGATCATTCCCCATTGAAGGGTAGATAAATCCTGTGCCTCATCCACAAACAAGGCGTCTATATCAAGCGGTTCTTCCCGTGTTACAAAATTTTCAATCATGTCAGTGAAATCGATTTTGCGGTGTACCCTCTTGTAGTCCCTGTATGCATCAACAAGACGGGTTAGTTCAGACCAGTGCAAGTCATAGTTTTCCGACTGCCGGTAACTTTCTTCCAGTGAAATCCAAAGGCCACGGGAGAGTTGGTATATGTTCAGATACATATCCCCCTTGGAAAACCCCAGTATATCAAAATCGCTTTCAAGATCCTTTTTCTTGGAGTCCGTAAAAAGAAGACCTACTGACTTCCCCAAGGTTTTTAAATCTGACCCACGCATAACATTGTCAACCTTATATCCTCCGCTGCGAAAAGCCATAGCGTGAAGCGTCTGGAAATGAGGAAGACTATCTTCTTCAAGACCCCAGTCCTTGCATACTCGTTCACGGCTTTCCTGTGCTGCCTTACGTGTGAAGGAAACACAGGCAATTCTTTCAGGAGAGATGTTGTCCTCTAGGCAGTTGCGTATGAGGTTGGAAAGGTTTTGGGTTTTGCCGGTTCCCGGTGGCCCCAGATAAGTTATGGGTTCTGTCAAAACGGGACTTCCTCTTCCTCAAAGGTCACTGGTGGTAGATCCACTTCCCCCTTGTCTATTTCCGGGACATGCCATACCCTGATCTTGCGCCATTTATCCTTATTATCTTTAAAACGATATTCCCTGTTAGACGCATCCCCGTTGTTAAGTTCCTTTAGTCTTTCCGTTACCTGACCACGGGTATAGGACGTGAAGTTGTGGCGCTTCAAGAATTCCTGGAGACCACTGAGCTTGAAGTAGGTTACGCCTTCATCAGTCCAGGGTTTGCCTGTAAGAAGTTCTTCCGGGCTTTGTGCCTTGATCCTCGACGTGCAGTACATCTCAAGGAGTTCGTTGAACTGTCCCTTGTGAGTGAGTTCTTCCGGCACCGAAATACGTGTAGCCGTTTCCAGTAGCTTGTCTATCAGGTCACGCCAGTCAGGGTCTTTCATTTTAGGGGGCATCTTGTACATCTGTTCCATACACGCCCTCTGAAATTCCACCTGCATCTGCAATTGTTTGGTTGCAAGTTCCAGACGGGAACCATCCACATCCACAAACCAGACAGGAGGTTCAGATTCCACCACGGTTAATCCGCCAAGAGTAGCCGCCCCTTGGCTGGTGCTGATGCCATACTTGCGTGTTCTGCATAAGGCACGGTTACAATGACTGTGCAGAGGTTCCTGCTTACATGCGTAGATGTAATCTTTCTTTTCCAATTGCTTCTGGATGGTTACTATTTCAGAAGCTGGTAAAGGAGGACTGCAATAGTCCTGATTGGCTTCCTCCAATAACTGTTTCCAATTAGACGGATCAACCATTTTGAAATAGACCCCTACATTTAGTAAGGTATTATTTCTCCCTCCTTCTGGTATCCCGAACTCTGCTATTTGCTGAAGACATGGGGGGCCGTGCGGAAGGACGGAAGCATTAACCCCGATGACGCATTCCTTTAATGTTTTGAAATCAAGCCGCATACTTTCTGCGCGATCAAGGAACTCTTCAAGGGGCAGACTTTCGCCCTTCTTATCAAGACCGTACCGTGTCGTATGCTTTGAATCAAAGTAGGGGAGGTTTATAAAATTTCCGACATCCCCACGTTCTACTATTACTTCTTCCTGTTTAGGAAAAATCTCACAAGTTCCCCAGCCCAACGCTGATGCGAACTCTGCAAGTTTGTCACGGATTTCAGATGCCGCAACGCTCTCAGACATGAACAGGAATAAGTGAGCGCCCCCTGATTTGGATCTGCAAAGAACCAAAGGGAGTTTTAAATTTTCTACTTTCTTATATAAAGAGACAAGGTCTAGATTGTAATCGTCAATGTCCAATGCCCCGAACCAACAGCAATTGGTTTCATCTATGGGGATGCTGCCCACTCCCAGTTTACCGTCCAGATGATCTTGGACAAGATCAAGTGTCAACGGTTCACGGACAATGAAGCTCTTGGCTTTTTTCTTACCCTCACGGTGACTATCAATAACCGTGGTTTGGCCATGTGCTCCATTATACCCTTTAAAAAGGGATATAAATCTTTCGGTCAGGCTCATAGAAGACTGCCCCCGCCTTTTAACGGGGGCTTCCCTTAATTAAAATGGGACTTCTTCAGCCGACTGATCCGTAACAGGGACCATTTCATCAGGTGGGAGAAGGATGTTCAACGAGGCCGGTTTCCATTCCTTTGCCTCATTATAAGCCTCAATGCTAGGCACCAATCCTTCAAGGGATATTGACCAGGAATGCCACTTCCCTTTATCGTTGCCGTCAGGCACTGTTTTAAGACGGTAAGTGTTGGCGAAACTGGGAAGTGTTTTTCCATTTAACTTCTGCATCGACATCATCGAAAGCCACATCCGCGACTTCTTTAACTGAGTCTTTTTGGGGTCCATTATGGCACTTTCCAATGTCCCGTCATCATGAACAATCTTGACGTAGTGTTGAGCGGTGCGGACAAGCTCATTACCGCTGTCAAGAATCTCAAGTCCACTGGATTGATCTCTCACAGCTTTTTTTACTTCATCAGATTTGGCTGAGAGTTCTCCAACAAATCCACCACCGTCTGTTCTGGGAACAAATTCCAGAAACTTCAACTGAAAGTAGACCGGAATAACACTCACCCCTTCCTCACCATCCCAAAATCTCTGGGTTACAGTATTGAAGATATCACCGACTGAGGCGCCCTCAATAAAGTTTGCGTCATTTTTATCAACTTGGGGGGAAAGGGACTGAATTATCCTCAGAAAAGGAACCTGCATATCTGAGGTGGATACTTCTTCAAAACCCTTACCAGAATCTTCGTCTAAAGCTTTCTCTAGTTCAGCGAGTACGCCGCCATTCGTTTTCTTAGCCATGGTTCATGCTCCTTTTATCTTGGCTTTTTGTCCAATGTGTGCATTAAAAATTTCAAGATCAATTTCCTGACCGTTCTCCACACGCTCCCGAATAAGCTTCTTCAGCGTCATGGGTTCCACCCAAGTCTTGGCACTTGTGTCAAAACCCTGTTCTTCAAGATCCTGTTGCATTGACTTAGCGCGATTGTCTTCAGTGACACCAAACGAAACGCTTACTTCGTTCTTTATAAAGTCACTGGCTCCAATGTCGCGCAAATGCGAAAAGGCTACATCTCTCTGTAAAGGGTCTTTAGGCAACGTGCCAAAAACAAAAGTTGAAAGGCTAACAGAATGCCCATCGACTTCCACCTTGTCCATTCCAACTTCCTGCATCTTTGCAGGGATTAGTTCGAACAGATAACGATCCACTTGCTTTTTTAAAGTCTTTGCTGCTTCTTCTGCTTGGGTAAAAGCTTTCTCCGTAGACAACGCTTGTCTAATAAGATCAGAAAGTTCTCCACCGGCTTCAGTAGTAAGACCTTCAAAAGCACTTGCATCAGCTTTAATGCTCTCTAAAACATCTTCGTTCATTTTAACGTATCTCCTCGTCAGGTTTAAAGTTCTTCAATGCCGCCTCGAACACTTACCCGCACAGGATAATAGGTCTTCTCCATCTTATCCCACTTGAGAATGTTAACTCGTCCTTGGTTGGCATTTGCGGCAACCGCGAATGCGATACCGATTATGACTGGGTCTCCCATCGCCAGTAACCAATCATCATCATCAAACCCTTTAAGCTTTCGCCGGACCTGAGAAACAACACGTCCAGGGTTCATATGAATTTGATCAAATGGAGATGCGAGAGGAACAAGATCCCCCCATTGATTTGCCGATACGATATCGACCTTGGGATTTTCCTGCGTAACATAAACAGTCATCAATTTCTCCTTTCTGGAAATTCAATATAACAGCTTATTTTGGTATTGCAAATATAAAATGATGGGACTATATTACCATGTATGATGGGTTACCAATTCAAGACACCCCCCTACGAACATCAAGCCACGGTTTTAGGCCAGTCGTGGAGCCAGACTAATTGGGCGTGGCTTATGGAAATGGGGACTGGGAAGTCCAAAGTTTGCATAGATAACGCTGCGATGCTTTTTGAAAAAGAATATATTGATACACTTATCGTGATTGCTCCCAAAGGAGTTTATCGGAACTGGGCTAACCTTGAGATCCCGGCACATCTCCCCGACAGGATAAACGTCAATATCGTTGTGTGGAACCCAGCAAATACTAAGTCCAACCGGCACACCCTTATTAGTTTTTTAGAACCCTCATCAAGTCTTAAAATATTTTTAATGAACGTCGAAGCCTTGTCCAGTAGTAAGGGGAAGAAATACCTGGAAGCTCTTCTTCGAAAGTCTACATCCCTGTTAGCCGTGGATGAATCAACCACTATTAAAAGTCCAAAGGCAAAACGCACCAAGACACTTATTAAGCTGGGGCCACTCGCCAAATACAGACGCATCCTTACCGGATTTCCTGTTACGCAGTCGCCTCTGGATTTATGGGCGCAATGCAGGTTTATGGACAAAGCATTGTTGGGGGATTGCGGGGATAACTTTTTCCAGTTCCAGTACCGCTATGCCATCATGAAAAAAAGCAGCGTAGGCACCCATACTTTTAATCGTGTTGTAGGCTACAGAGATTTGGAAAAGCTATCGATACTTCTGAAAAAGTTTTCATCTCGTATAACAAAGGACGAATGCCTTGATCTTCCTGATAAAGTTTATACCCAGAGAGCCGTTTCCCTTACACCAGATCAAACAAGAATTTACAGTGAACTGAAGGAGTTTGCATTAGCCGATCTGGATAACGGGGAGTTTATGACGGCCCCTAATGTCATGACTCAATTACTCAGGATGCAACAGGTTCTCTCTGGTCATACCAAAACAGACTATGGGGAGCTTGTAGAAATAAAAGACAACCGGCTGGATGAACTGATGTCCTGTCTCGAGGAGATGAAAGGGAAGGCCATTATATGGTCCCGATTCCGATACGATATAATTCGTATTAAGAATGCCTTGAACAAGAAATACGGTAACGGGAAAGCTGTGGATTACTTTGGGGACACTTCCGATGATGATCGTGTTGAAGCCGTTGATAGATTTCAAAACGGAGACGCTCTCTTCTTTGTGGGCAATCCTCAGACGGGAGGGTACGGGTTAACACTGACCGCTGCCCAGAACGTGATTTACTTTTCAAACAGTTTCGATCTCGCTGTGCGGATGCAGAGCGAAGACCGGGCGCATCGCATAGGCCAACGGAACACTGTTACTTATGTGGATTTAATTGCGGAAGGGACTATTGACGAGAAAATAGTCAAGTCTCTCCGTGCCAAACTCAACATCGCCAGTCAAGTGATGGGCGAAGAGTTTAAGGAATGGTTAAGATGACAAAGAGGGAAAAAGAACGTCGAGTCATACGAAGTGGTAAAAAAAAGACGAGAGAGATGGGTAAATACAAGAAGAAAAAAGGACGCAAATCAAGTGTAAAGAAATTTCATAGGAGATAGATATGTCTACTGAGTTTAGAGTAACCCTGACTAAAGCGGAAATACTTATGGCCGAATTGATTGGACACGGACGTACAATCGAATCCAGGCGACAAGGTCTTAAACCAGTCCTTGAAAACGACAGCCAAGAGTATAATGCTGGAAAGCAAGAGTATCGGGATAAGCTGGGGAGTTTGGGAGAATTGGCCGTTGCTAAAGCGTTCAATGTTTTTTTCCCCGGCCACGTAAACGTTAGTAAAGAAGTACCTGACGTTTACGATTGGGAAGTACGCGCCATTGATACCCCCGGAAATCGTTTAATAATACGACCCCACGATAAGCTTGACCGTATTTATGTTTCAGTTTGCGTAGACATGGATGGATTGCAAGAGACACCTCCTTATCTTCATTGCTGGGTGAAGGGGTACTTTGATGCAAAGGATCTCACGGAGGAGCGCCAGAGAGAGTGGGTACAAAATCCTGGTGATCGGGGGGCAGCCTATTTCATTCCAGATAATGAGTTAAAAAATTGTGACGACTTGTTAAAAAATATCCAGCACCCAGATGTTAATTTTATTCATGATGAGACTTGGGATGAGGAGTGGAAAGGCCCAACTCGAGACCCACGATTTAGAGTATCTGCGCATGATGACTTTTCTGATTATCCTCCGCTCAATCTACCCCCAAACGCAGGAGAGGTTATACCTTTCCCTAAAAAGTAGGAGATGACTATGACACGTTCCTTTATTCAACTTCTGGTTGGCGTTGCCGTTATAGCCGGGTTTATTTATTTTATTTTTGAGGTGATGCAATGAGTCAGATCGTAATAACCATCGACAATGATAGTGGGGCAACAACAATCAATATCAATAATTTAGGAGGTATCACACACCAAAGACAACTTACTACACACAAAGCAGGAAATTGGGAGCACCATTGTTTCAATCGTGAACGCTTTAAGTCTGCAAGATTAAGCAAGGGACTTACACAAGTAGAAATAGGAGAGATTCTAGGTGTAGCACAATCATCAGTAGGTGGTTGGGAACTAGGTGCAATTTTTCCTGGTGCAAAACACATTGATCGCATTGCAGAAGTATTAGGTATATCACGAGAATATTTGCTGGGAAGCATCGAAGACATCGAAGCAGGAGAATAACAATGAGGTATCGCCATGCATGGTCCTTGGACAAAACCAAGAAGCTCAAAAAACTTTTCAAGAAGGGTTTAACCTTTCTTGAAATTGCCCATGAACTTGGAACCAATCGTTCCGCCGTAGCTGGGAAACTCAGCCGCTTGGGGATATATCGAACACCTCACGATTATAGATTGTCCGATAGGAAAAATCTTCAGATAGAGCACCGTAGATCCATATCTATGTTTGGGGACTGGGATAAAGTAGGGGCATTCAGACACTGCAAATGGCTGGATGACGATAACCGATTCTGCCATGAACCCGTACACAAAGGGTCTTCTTTTGCTTTTTGTCCGGATCATTTGAAAAGAGTTATTTCTCAACGGAGTCAACATGACTTATCTTAAACCTTGGACAATAGCCTACGTTGCCTTAATCGTTCTGATTAACATTGGCTTCAGTGTCGTACCACTCGTTCCTGTTTTTGGAGAGATGTTTCCCCCGTTATCTTTAGCGGTTGGCCTCATCTTCGTTGCCCGTGACTACGCCCAGCGTGAAATAGGGCATAAGGTTATTATAGCAATGCTGGTTGCCGGTGTGTTGTCTTATATTATGGCGTCCCCTTTAGTGGCCGTCGCATCATTGGCGGCGTTCCTAGTATCTGAATTCGCTGACTGGGGCGTCTATACATGGATCAAGAAGCCTTTTGCAGAGCGCATTTTGATTTCCAGCGCAGTTTCTACACCTTTGGATAGTGCGGTATTTCTTGGGATGATCGGACACTTTAGTCTAACTGGGGTTATCTTAATGACCGTTGCCAAAATGGCGGGTGCTCTGGTTGTGTGGTGGATGCTTAAAAGACAATGATCCATTACCACGGTACACCTCTAACCCCTAGGTCAGAATTATGGGGGATGGCAGGGAAACACTTTTGCGTTTCCTATGGCGACCCACGTGATGCCGATGTGTGCTTACGTATCGGCCAAAGCGTGATGTGGGACAACGGCGCCTTTAGTCTTTTCACCAAGGGAATACCAACCCAATGGGAAAAGTTCTACGCTTGGGTGGGACCGCGTCTGGGTCATCCTCACTGGGCGGTGGTCCCTGATGTCATTGATGGAGATGAACAGGATAATCTTACCCTCGCCAAGGAGTGGCCGCACCGTGAAGACTGCGCAGCAGTCGTGTGGCATTTATCTGAATCCATGGATCACCTTCTTCGACTGAGGGATCTGGGGTTTGGGAAAATTGCCTTCGGATCAAGCGGTAAATACTGGAAGATCGGCACCCCCGAATGGGAGCGCAGAATAGATGAAGCTTTCAATACGTTAGCGAACCACGGTCCATTGCCCTGGGTCCACATGATGAGAGGACTTTCCATGGGGGGGAAGCAGTGGCCGTTTTCTTCTGCCGACAGTACGAATGTAACTCTCCACCACGCAGAGAATAATGTGACAGCCGAATACATGGCCCGGCAAGTAGACCATGCCCAGTGTCCAGTCAACTGGACACTTAAACCAATTCAAAAGGAGTTATTAAATGCCTGACATTAAAAAATACAAAAGTGTAGCTGTGCCTATCCCTACTTGGGAGAAGCTACAGAAGATTTCTGGGAAAAATAACAGATCTCCGGCGCAGCAGATTTCTTTTCTAGTTGACCTAGCTGAAGATGCCCCTGGTGACAAAGATATGGTATCCCTGTATCATCATATTAAGAGGGAGCATTATTCATGAGTGATGAGAACATAGAAGAGTTCTATTCCCTCACTAAAAACTTTGTTCAAGAAAAGGAGGCTGACCTTTCTCCTGAAATTTTAACGGTTGTTCTTTTTCGTGTTGCTCTCGAAAAGGGCGCTGAAAAAATGGGAATGCCACTTGTGACTTATTTAATCTCAAGACTTTTAAGTGTCACTCTTGGTGTTATGGCTGGAGATCCCAGCGCAACATACGAAGATGTACTCAAAGATTTTGAAGGCGAAACACAGCATTAGAATTGTTTTCTTAACAGTTCTAATGTGCATTACCGTTTCATGCCAAACCACCGATACAACACCCCCCGCCGCAACGGTCACCAAAGCTATGTCTCTTCCTCCGGGGTACGTTGTCTGCCTCAAAACTTTTGAAGAAGTTATCAAAGCTACTTCCCATGCTAAAGAATACTTACTTTTCAGAGGGTTATCCCAGCAAGGCATATTGTATTTGTTTTTTTTAGGGAAAACCTCGTATAGTGTTTTCTTTATGGATGCCACGCACAAGGCTTATTGCACATCCATTTCTTTAGTAGGGAAGATAGTTGAAGCTCCAGGAACAAAAACCTAATCATTGGGCGTCTATTCTGGTGACGATACGAAAAGAATCTGGTCTTACCAGACCTGAACTTTCTGCCTTGTCTGGTGTTGGCACCAGTACAATCGAGAACTACGAGCGCCGGAAGATACAGGAGCCGTCCATTTATAAAGTAGAGCAGCTACTGCAATGTATGGGTTACGAACTTGATGCGCTCAGAGGTTCGTCAGGATCGCTTACGATTTCTCCGCACTGACACAGCCATACGACTTTATCTCCGCCTATGATAGGTTCTGCCATACATTCTTCAGGATCTACTGTTTTCTTGCACCATCTGCATATCTCCGTCATCCTTGTCCTCTCTTTCGTCCCCTCACCCCACGCCAACTGTTCACTTTTCCCACCTGTAAAATATGTGGTCGCCTATCTTGGAGATTCTTGTTTTCTCTGTCTTCCACTTAGGAGACACGTAGTACGCATGATAGTGAGTAGCACCTTTAACCAGGTTGCCTGATTCGCCAGACAGAACATATCCCGCGATGACTTTTGCCCACCTGTAAGCATCCTTGTCTCGAGGCCGGTCTGACTTTTGGTCACAGTACCAACTGAAATGGCATTTCCACTTCACGGGTTCCCCCGTAGAAACGGAATGAACTCCCTGCTTTATGACATTGCATACGGTATTCGGGAATCTGGAATCAGCCACGCGGTTCATTACGACCTCCGAAACAGCAATCTGAGCTTCAACAGACTGATTCCGGGCTTCGTAATACACATTCATCGCCAGACATACCAAGGATACTTCAAGCATTTTATACTCCGCACATTCCTTCGCATTCATTTATAAAAAGATTGAGCTGTCCTTTATCTTCCAGATTTCTAAAGTCTATTTCATCCAGAGGCTTTAGGGAACGGTGCATATATTGTTTGGAGTTCATGCTCTTCTCCCCGTTATGGGTTCCACCGTCCCGGATCAGGGAGTCCACCACAACCGTATCCGCCCACTCCTCTGGGTCTCCCATTTTAAGATCCCGCCACGCTGCGTTGTTGTGAAAGGGGCAACCCAGACAGGATGATTTCCCCAGCTTCCTGGTCGGGTAGCGATCAGAAAACCATTCCAGACAGTGACGGCGTGACATGTCCACTTCTATCAGAGGCCAAGTGTTTTTTATCCACCGCTCTCGAGAGGGTTTCATTCTTAATGATTCGTCAGTAGAGATGCCGATCCACAACTCAACATGGTCAATCGGTATGCGTTGGCGTGGTTTGTATCCACACAAGGATCTTAATTTTTTACTTAACGGAACAATCTTGTAGTCGTAGGTGCATTGCCTACGCCCCATGCCCCCTTGATCGGTGTACCAAGGAATGGATGAAAACCTCTTGCGTCCTCTGGCCCTTACAGGGTGATTAGCAATCGCATCTTCACGCAAATTTCCGTTAGTAACACGGTAAACCGGGAAGGGAAGTTGCTTCTCAAGCCACTCAAGGTGGCTATACACCGATTTTGGTTCCCATTGCGTGTCAGAGAAAATGGCACAGTCGGGCATCGGAGTAAGTTCTCCTGACGCTGCCATGAGTGACATAACACTTGATTGAACTCCTGCACCTAGACTAATGACCTTCATCTTTATGCCTCTCGTTATCCATCATAATAATCGCCTGTGCCAGAACCGAAGCGCCCCCTTCTTCCCGACCCGTATGCAAACTGTGTATCAACTGTTCCAAGGGAACTCCGTACTGTAGCGCAAGAGATAGTACCACGGTTGCGTCATCCAACAGGATGTCCATATCACTTCCGATCTTGGACCCCCGTATGAACACTTCTCCTATTCTACCTGTTTCTGGTTCAATGCCAAATGACACATGGTACTTACCACTCCCTGTTTCCAGGCAGTTGGTTACATTCAGTCTTCTGTTTTTCAGTTTCTGACGCTCTGATTGCATATCCTATTTCCTCTGCGATTTGCGGGATGATCGAGTTCCCCAAGGCACGGAGTTGAGATACTCTGTCGGGTAGCCCATCAACCAGGCGACCCACCGGGGGTTCAGTTTCCCAGTAGCTTGTGGCTGCTCTACTTGAACGGTAACCTCCAGACGCCTCTTCGGATCTCCCTTGTCCACTTCGCTTTGCGCCACTCCGTTTGCACTCGATACCCGTGGGGTCGGCCATAGTCGGGTCGGGGTCGGCCATATCTGTCCCCAGCTTCCCTCGTCCCTGTTCACCATTGAGGGCGCCATCTGGTTCGCTTTCGCTGTCGGCGTGTGCAATAATCCAGAGGCGTTGTCTGAGGTGGGGGGCGCCAAGCGCACAAGCTGGAATATTAAACGTCCTTGTGGCGTAGCCTTCGTTCTCCAAGTCAGAGAGTACTTCGTCCAAGCCCAGTTGCGTGATTCCAGTAACGTTTTCTCCAACAACCCAAGTGGGCCGACATTCTTGGATAAGCCTAAACATTTCCGGCCAGAGATGTCGGGGGTCTGATTCCGCTCTCTGAAGTCCTGCGTGTGAGTAGGGCTGACATGGGAAGCCTCCCACAATGACATCTGGGTCGGGGTCGGGGAGGTCGGGTCTGGTGACATTCTTTATATCTCCTAAGATCGGGGTTCGCGGCCAATGGGACTTTAGCGCCAGGCGGCAGTAAGGTTCCATCTCAACGAAACAGGTCGTGCGAAAAAATCCGGTGGCCTCAAGACCAAGCGCGAAGCCACCGATACCAGAGAACAGATCCAACGTCCGCAGCATCAAATGATCTGTGCCAGACTTAGGATAAGTTCCCCGATCCAGACCAACAGAGTGATGTCAAAGTTCATTATATATTTTGTCCCTTCGATCCTGTGCCTCATCTAAAACAATGTCCAGTTCATCCGTTACCATCCGATCTGGAGTAAGTGGCCCCTCAAGGGGGACCACTTTTTTGCCGTCCGAAGACCACGCTGTCATCTTAAAATTGGTCGCTGAATTCATAACCTTCTCCTACATATCCGCCGTGGATGTCTAATTGTGGCCAGTCTTTCCTGAGTTTCTCAACGATCTTCTCAGGGGGAGACCACGCCGTTAAAAAATCGTAAGTGACGTATTTCCCGCCAACATGTTTGTGCGTCCCTACATCACGCTTCACGTCATAAGCGTTCCACTTGGTGTCCCAGTTTTCACAACACCAGTCATACCAGTTGGGGTTTTTCGTTTGACTTAGTGCGTCGGGCATCGGGATTATCTTTTCGAAGTCGAAGCCCTTCCCCATGTGCTTCAGAAAACGGTTCACTTCCTTCGTTGCACCGTCCACTGTCAAGTTGTTGCTTACATGATTAGGCATACGCTTTCTCCTTTCTTTGGTTAGCCAAGAAAACCGCTTTGGCGAACCCACGCGGGGTAGCCGATCTGATGTTCTTGGTCTTGAGTGATTTCCCACCTGTCCTCGCATGGATAGGTGAAAAGTTCTTCCCCTTCTTGGGGTCTTTCCGATTGCAGACCACGTTGCGCGGATCAACTGAACGAGTTTCCGGCATTTCGAAGGTGCTGCCCGTCCATAGGCAAGTGCGCTTTCGGTATGCATCACGCGGTGGAATGAGGTCTGGCCATTCTGGATGCACATCGTCGGTGGGCAAGTAACCCCCGTACTCATGTGGGTCGAATACGAAGTTTGCCTTCCTCCACAATCGGCTTAACGCCCCCACCGGATTTTCTATGTAGAAGGGGACGTGCAAAGAACAGCCAACCAAGGAACATTCCATGACGTGGTCGGTTGCGGTTTGCTGAAAGTGGGGATCTTTTTTCTCTTTGTCTTTCCACCATCTTGCCCCAGCGGAACTGAGGTCGGTGCATGGGGGGAAGGCTGACATGAACACGGCCTTGTTCATGTGACGATTGACAATTTTCAGAAGTGTAATGTTGTCGTACAGGTCGGCATGGATATTAAAAATATTCCCACCACCCTCAAAGGATTCAAAATCGGATGGTTCTAACTGACCCAATGGACTTGGCTTATGCTGGATGTCGTAAGCAAAGCACTGATATCCAGCTTCCGCCCAAGGGCGAAGTGCTTCGCCCGTGAAATCGTACAATGATATGACATGGTTTTTTATGTCAGGCATCTTACTACCCTTTCAATTTCGCCGTGGGGATAATCTTCCCTCACGCCTTCAACGTTTTCGTACAGGGTTTCGATGTCGGTGTGTTCGCCAGTGCCGTCACATACTGGGCAAGACGTGTCACCTATCCAAGGAGCGGTACAATTTTCAAACCACCCCATGCCACTGCACTCAGGGCAATCACCCTTGATGTGCCATTCTATTTTCCAAGTCATTAGATTTTCTCCCCTTCCATCATACGCTTGACCATGTCCGCTGGTGCAACCCGATGGGTGCCGTCAGAACATTCTAACATGATTTTGTTCTTTCTGGCCTTGGTTTTTAAACCAGTGATTTTGTAGGTATCGCCACCAATGGTGCAGGATTTGTCCAGCCAATCTGGGTCTAGGCCGCATAAGTTCTTGGCGTATCTGGTGAAGTCTGACCGCTCACGTGTCAGAACAACACCGTCTTCGCTAACGATGTTCGCTGTAATCTTGGAAGTGAAACGGTTGCCTTCGAATGAGATGTTCCCGATATCCAAAGTAATGCCGAAGTGATCAGCGACATCATTCAAGGACGTGTTGATGGCCGACCTGACATCGGCAAGATTTGAT
>Ga0310123_10001550_pt1 | contig 18938 bp, 14 predicted proteins | sample CB6_AW_1057_MG_FD_203505 | JGI IMG/M metagenome (GOLD analysis project Ga0310123, IMG submission 203505) | Marine microbial communities from Western Arctic Ocean, Canada - CB6_AW_1057 | ecosystem: Environmental > Aquatic > Marine > Oceanic | place: Canada: Western Arctic Ocean | collected... | reverse complement strand
CCGCCTGGAGGGTCAGCGGTCTCGGATTGCTCGACGTCTGTCACTGATCGACGCCCAGTTGGGTCTCAGCGAGACTCATCCGGTCCTGTCGGTGGTTGCTGCACGTTAGCCGGGGTGGGGATGCTGGCAGGTGCGGGTGCTTGCGGTGTACAACACCGTGATGGTCCGCATGATCTCACTGGGCGTGCTGCTGGTCTTGATCATCTTCCTGGGCATCACGTTTTACCAGGTGGTGGCACCGTTCCTGCTGCCGTTGTTCCTGGCCGGCGTGGTGGCGATGCTCTGCCGCCCTCTGCACGAGCGGATCCAGCGTCGTTTGCCCGGTCGGCCTCGCCTGGCCTCGGGCCTGACGACCGGATCGGTGCTGGTGATCATCCTGGTGCCGTTGCTGGTGGGGGTGCTGGTTGCGACGTTGCAGTTGTACGCGGTGGCCCGCGAGGCGATCGGGAGTGCCGACTGGGACGAGCAATTGGGGCGGATCAGTCGCTTGGCGGCCGACTGGGGCCTGGTCGAGGCGGTGTCGGGCCAGGACGAGGCTGCCTTGAAGCAGGACGTGTCCGATGCGATGCGTGGCCTGGCCGACCGCAGCGCCGGGATTGCGACTCAGACACTGGGCCGATGGGTCGGCAGCCTGGTCGGCATGACGGTTGGCGTGGCGATGTTCGGCATCGCGTTGTACTACTTCCTGGCCGACGGCCCGGCGCTTCTGGCCGGGACCCGACGCCTGATCCCGGTCAAGGACGACTACCAGCAGCGGTTGCTCGGCGAATTCGAGACGGTGGTCCGCAGCGTGGTCTCGGCCACCCTGTTGGCCGCGGTCGTCCAGGGCGGCCTGACAGCCGTGGCACTCTGGATCGTCGGAGCGGTCTTCGATCTGGATCTGCTGCGGCACTTCTTCCTGTTCTTCATCGTCTCGACTCTCACCTCCCTGGTCCCGGTCACCGGGGCCTGGCTCGTCTGGGGACCCGTGGCGGTCTGGTTGGGCCTCGAAGGACACATGACCGGTGCGATTGTCCTGACTCTGTTCGGAGTCGCCGTGATCGGGACTCTGGACAACGTGATCCGCGTGCACGTGCTTCAAACCGACACTCAACTGCACCCCCTGCTCGCATTCGTCAGCGTGCTGGGGGGAGTGCATGCGATGGGGCTGTGGGGAGTGTTCATCGGTCCGATCGTCGCCTGTTGCCTGCACGCGCTGGTCGGGATCTTCAACACCGAACTCGGACGGGTGTCTAGCGAGACCGAGCCACCTGTCGAGTCACCTGGGGAGCCCACGTCCGGCGACGGGTGAAATCGTCACGGGGCGTGGATATGCTGAGGCATCACTGTCTTCCAGCTCCCGCCACGAGACCGACCGCCATGACGTTCCGCTCAGCCGACCGTTCCTCCCGCATCGCAGGCCCGATTCTCTCGATCATCGCTCCGCTGCTGGCCGTCTCATTCTGCGTCTTCGCCCCGGGTACGTCTTTGCCGGCGGCCGAACCGGGTGGTCACCTGGACATTTACTTCATTGATGTCGAGGGGGGAGCCTGCACGTTGTTTGTATCTCCCTCGGGTGAGTCTCTGGTGATCGATTCGGGTTACCCGGACAACAACGGTCGGGACCTGAAGCGGATCCTTCACGTCGTGCGAGACGTGGCGGGCCTGAAGCAGATCGACCATGCGGCGGTGACCCACTGGCACCGCGACCATTACGGCAACCATGCGGCGCTGACGACGAAGATCAAGATCAAGAACTTCTGGGACCGTGGGATCCCGGATGCCCTGTCCGAGGACCAGCAGTTCGAGGCTCGGGTGGCCGACTACCGTTCGGCCTCGCAGAACCGTTCGAAGGCGTTGAAGGCCGGGGACAGCCTGCCGTTGAAGTCGGGCAAGACGCCGTATTCGATCAAGATCGTCACGGCCAGTCGCAAGGTGATCCCCAACACGGGCAAGCCGAACAAGTTTGCGAAGTTGCACAAGCCTCAGGCCGAGGACAAGTCGGACAACGCCGCGAGTCTCAGCTTCCTGCTCAATTTCGGAAAGTTCCGTTTCCTGTGCTGCGGCGACCTGACGTGGAACATCGAGGCGAAGCTGATGACTCCGAACAACCCGATCGGCAAGGTCGACATGTTCATGGTCACTCACCACGGGTTGCCTTCGAGCAACAATCCGGTCTTGGTGCATGCGATTGATCCGCGGGTGGCCGTGATGTGCAACGGCCCGACCAAGGGGGGATCGGCGAGTGTGCTGAAGACGTTGAAGGGGGGCAGGTCGTTGCAGGCGCTGTACCAGCTCCACCGCAACGTCAAGCTCGACCCCAAGCTCCAGGCTCCCGCCCCGTTCATCGCCAACGGGGGTCAGACCGAGGGCTGCGAGGGGATCTGGGTCAGGGCCCGGGTGGCTAAAGGCGGCAAGAGCTACACGGTGCAGATCGGCCCCGAGGGCCAGCCGCGTCGCTACAAGTCTCGCTAGAGAACTCCTGCTTGACACTCGTCTTGGCCTCCGCGGCCGGATGACTAGAATGCGGTCCTCGGATCGTGTTCCCGGAGTTCAACTTACGTGTTCAAGCGGTTGGGTCGGTTCCGTGCATCGCTGCGGTCTCGCCTGGCATTTTCTGCCGGCTGGACGCTGGGCTGGATCGTCCGCTGTCTGTTTCTGACTCAGCGTCTGAAGGTCGTGGCCTTGTGCGAGGGTGTGAGCCCCTACAACAAGCACCTCGACAAGCGGTACCTGTATTGCGGTTGGCACGAGCAGTTGCTGTTCGGCGGTTGTGCGGGCCGCAGCTACGATCTCTCGGCCATGGTCAGCCAGCATCGCGACGGGGCGTTGGCGGCGGGTGCACTTGCGGCGATGGGGATGGCGATCGTGCGAGGTTCGTCGTCACGGGGCGGCACCCAGGCGTTGCGGCAGGCGATCGAGATCACTCGGACTCTGCACATGGCGATCACTCCGGATGGTCCTCGAGGACCTCGCCGGGTCCTCAAGGAGGGTGTGGTCTACCTGGCGTCTCGGACCGGCGTATCGATTGTGCCGGTGGCCTGTGCGTCGAATCACACCTGCCTGGTCCGCGGCAGCTGGACCGACATGATCGTGCCGTTGCCGTTTGGCCGGACCTGGATGATCTACGGCGATCCGATCCACGTGCCGCCGAAGATCCGTCGAGAAGAACTCGCCCGGTACACTCGAGAGGTCCAACAGGCGGTTGAGGATCTCAACGACCGTGCGGTGGAACTCTCGGGCGCCCCGATGCCGCCGCTAGAGGCAGCACCGCAGGAGCCTTCGGACGCTCAGCAGCCCGACGACCAGCTGAAGACTGCCGCCTAGTCTTCGGCGGTGATATTGAGCGTGAAGATGTTGAAGCGGGATTCGGGCTGAACATCGATCGCGAGCATCGTGTTTTCCAGTGACTGGTAGGCCTGGGGAATCTCGACGCCTCCGGTTTCGCCAGCGGGTACCAAGGTCACGCGGTGGTGTCCGACCGGTGCTCCGGGTTGACCGTCGGTTGAGAGCTGAAATCTGCCGAGGGCATCGATGGTGCCGATCGAGCTCGCTTCGTCGCTGGTGGCGTTGTCCCGGCGTGTGACGACCTGTCCGGAGGTGAGTGCTTGTCCGTTGACGCGAATCGAACCCTGGCAGGCAACCAACCCGGTCTCCTCGTCCACCAGGTTGGTCAGCCAGCCAATGACGATCAGCGGAACCGCCACCATGATCACCGCGATCAGGATCAGCAATCGGCTACGGCTGGGGCTGGGGCTGTGGCTGGGAGGCGCAGCGTTGCTGGAGTCGGCAGTCGAGAGGTTCATGCGTGGATCGGCCTGGTTACTGGGAGTAGCCTGATGATGACAGATCCCAAGGGCTGTCGCACTCGGTTGGAGCGCGGTTTGCGGGCTTCTTGGCCGGTAGACTACAGTCGTGCGGGAGAGTGGTACTCAGAGTCGTCCGGGGAGTCGAGTTGCCGATGAGTGACGGATTGGAGCGGTACAGTCGCCAGATGCTGGTGGCGGGCATTGGTGAGGAGGGTCAGCGTCGCTTGCTTGCCAGCCGGGTGCTGGTCTGCGGTTGTGGTGCATTGGGCAGCGTGCTGGCCGACAGCCTGGCGCGAGCCGGAGTCGGCTTCCTGCGGATTGTCGACCGAGACTTCGTCGAACTCTCGAATCTCCAGCGGCAGGTGCTCTTCGACGAGGACGACGTGGCCAGGCGGGTTCCCAAGTCGATTGCCGCCGCCGAAAAACTTGCCCGGATCAATTCCGGCATCGAGCTGGAACCGATCGTCGCCGACATCGATCACACCAACATCCTGAAGTACTTCGAGGGCATCGACCTGGTCGTGGACGGCACCGACAATTTCGAGGTCCGCTTCCTGGTCAACGACGCGTCGCTCGAGACGTCCACGCCGTGGGTCTACGGGGGCTGCGTGGGGAGCCACGGCCAGACGATGGCCATCTTCCCTGGCGAATCGGCCTGCCTGCGGTGCCTGATCGAAGACGTGCCTCCGCCGGGGTCGGCCGAGACCTGTGACACGGCCGGGGTGCTGGGTGCGGCGATCAACGTGGTGGCATCACTGCAGAGCGTGGCGGCCCTGAAGATTCTCATCGGCCGCGGCAGCGAGGTCGAACGAGTGCTGAGTGTCGTGGATGTCTGGGACGGGACCTACCGCCAGCTGGGTATGGGAGATCTCCGTGAGCGGGCCGGGTGTCCGGCGTGTGTCGACGGCGAGCGGACCTGGCTGCGGGGCGAGCGAGGCACCGAGACCACGGTGTTGTGCGGCCGCAACGCCGTACAGGTCGCCCCGCCTCCGGGCCTCTCGCTCTCGCTGGAAGAACTCGCCGGGCGGCTCGAGGGCACCGGGCAGGTGACGTCGAATCCGTACCTGCTGAGGCTGGTGCTCAGTGAGCCTCAGCTGGACCTGACGGTGTTTGCCGATGGCCGTGCGATCATCAAGGGAACCCAGGACCTGGGCGTGGCCCGGTCGCTGTACGCTCGGTATGTCGGAAACTGATGGTGTGGCCGACTTGTAGCCTGCGGGACGGGACAGACTGATGGACGGATTCGGCCTGCAACTGCCGACGATCCAGAACTGGAGCTGCCACAGTTGCAGCGAGTGCTGCCGGCGGCACGTGGTGGAGATCACCGAAGAGGAGCGGCAGACGATCATCGAGCAGGGGTGGCGAGACGACGACGAATTCACCGAGGGGACTCCGGTGCTGGTCCGCGACCTGGGCCCGTTCTGGAACCGTCGCTGGCGGCTGGGTCAGAAGCCCGACGGGGCCTGCGTGTTCCTGGACGAGGCGGGCCTGTGCCGGATTCATGCCAGGTATGGTGAGCCGACCAAGCCCCTGGCCTGCCGGGTCTATCCCTACGCCTTCCATCCCCAGGGTCGGCAGGTCACCGTCAGCCTGCGGTTCAGTTGCCCGTCGGTGGTCGAGAACCGGGGCCAGAGCGTGGCCGACCAGCAGGAGGTGCTCTACGAGATGGCTCGCGAGGTGGTCCCCGTGGGGATCACGAAGTCTCCGGCTCCGGGGCTCAGGAGATACGGGGATCTCGAGTGGGTGCCGTTTCAGCAGTTCGTCAACGCCCTCGAATACCTCCTGGCCCGCGACAGTACGCCGATCGCAATCCGGCTGAAGGCCGCGGTGCGGTTTGTCGACCTGGTCTCCGAGGCCCGGGTGGGCCATCTCGAGAATGACCAGTTGGCGGACTTTGTCGAGATCATCCGCGAGGCGGCCTTGGCCGAGACCGAGGCGGTTGCCGGTGATCTCGAACAGCCCTCGGCCACCGGCCGATTGCTGTTTCGCATGCTGGCCGCCCAGTACGCCCGGAACGACTCGTTGTCGAACTGGCGAACCGGGTGGCTGGGCCGACTGAGGCTGCTGCGCATCGGCGCGAGATTTGCCATCGGCCGTGGAACCGTACCGCCGCTGCAGGACATCGATCAACCGGTCCGGTTTGAACAGCTCGAGGAGCCTTTTGGCGGGCTGACCGACGCGGCCGAGGAGATGTTCACCCGCTACTTTCGGGTCAAGATCCGCGGTCTGCAGTTTTGTGGTCGTGCGTTTTTCGGTTTCGGCCTGATCGAGGGCTTCCGGTCCCTGGCCCTGGTGTTCCCATCGATGATGTGGCTGGCGCGGCTGATGGTGGCCGCCGACGGGCGGGATCGCCTCGAGACGGCCGACGTGGCCAAGGCGATCGAGTTGGCCGACCACTACCACGGCTACACGCCGATGTTCAACCGGCAGCAGTACCGCTGGCAGATCGCGATGCTGTCTCGCACCGGAGACATCCCTCGAGCGATCGACTGGTACGCGACCTAGTCGGTCTGAGGTGGGCGACTAGAACGCCACCTGGTACTGCACCCGGAACAGTGTGCCGACCTGTCCCAGTTCGTAATTCGGGCTGGAACTTGACGTCGTGGTTGTCGTCGGTGTCGGCGTCGAGGTTCATGAAGTACCTGAGCTTGGGGTCGTACATCTGGCCGCGGAATTCGAGTCGGCCTCGTTCGATCTCGAAGTGGTTGCCTGAAACCTGCCCGGTTCCGGAACCGGAAAAACCGGTGTAGCGACCCTGCACGCTCTGGTCCTTTCGTGGGATTGAGATGAGAGTCGAGCCACCACTGGCGGCTGTTTGCACTGGCGACTGCTCTAGAAGTCAATCATGAAACGGGTGCCGATGACTTCGTAGTCACCGCCAGCAAAGCCACCGAAGTCCCGGTCGGAGATTCTCCCGTTGATGTAGTTGAACTGCATCCTCGCGTTGGGGTTCCAGTGCCAGTTCAAGCCAAGGGTCAGGGATTCGCCCACACCTCCGGCGATGTCCTCGTCGGTAAAATCGGCATACGACCACCTCAACGCCACCTGCCAGGCACCCCACCCGCCGGCATCGCCGTCGGAGGCGAGGGAGAAGTTCTGGTCGGGTATCACTCGGCCCACCGTGCCCGACTTCCGTGACCAGACCATGTTTTCACCGGTCAGGAAGTACGACACGTAGGCGTAGCCGCCGTTGAGGTAGACGGTGTTCCCGAATCCCGTGTCGCGGTCCAGCCACATGTTCTGGTACTCGCCACACAACTGCAGCGGGCCGAAGTTCCATAGCGACTCGAAGCCGATCATCGTGTACCAGTCGGCTCCGGCGATCGGACCGGTATCGAGCCAGCGATTCACGCTGCGGGCCTCGGGGCGATGACGGAAGCGGGCCTCGTTGTCGAGATTGATGCTGCCGGCACTGACTGCGGAGCCATCGGGATGAGCCAGCGTGCCGTTGATGGCCCAGTGGCCGTGGGTCCGCCCGTCGTCTTCCCACATGAAGGTGTTGGCCAGTCGCCCCGCGATTTCAGCCTGCAGGTGATCGTTGATGTGCTGACCCTCGTCCTGCATCAGCCGCTGGTTGTAGACACCCAGTCGCCAGTTCCAGTCCTGTTCCTCGGAAACGCCATACGAGGCGACTCCGAGTCGGCGGGCGTCCTGGTTGAACGACTCGATCACGAACGGTCGCTCGATGAAGACGTTGTATCGGCTGCTGTTGAGGTGATCCAAACCGTAGGGCCGCTTCTGGTTGCCGATCAGGACCGTTTGCAGGACGCCCATGTCCCTGAAGCCGAGCCAGGCGTCGCGGAACTCCGACTCGTTCCCCCCGGCCATCTCCAGCTCGATCCGGTATTCCATGTTCGGAGCCACCTCGCCCCGTACACCGAGCCGCATGCGGCGGAAGCCAACCCGATCCTGAGGTGTGTGGGCCGCGTCTCCGGTCTCGATGAAGTTGATGCCGGGGCCGGAACTGGGAAAGCCCCAGTAGTCGATGTGGACGCGGCCGACGATCCTCATCGTCGATGCCGACGTTCCCGGCCGGGCGGCTCCGTCGACCCGCTCTTGCAAACCCGAGAGCAGGTCTCTGATCGGGATTCCGTCGTCGTCGGATGTCGCCCGGTCCTGAGCGGTGAATGAGATCGGTGTGAGATGGGCCTGCCGTCTCAGAGCGTCGATTTCCTTCTGCTGAGCATCCAGCCGTTGCTGCAGGACTTCCCAGGCCATCGGTTCAATGGCCTGCACGCTCGTCGCCAGGGCCAGGCAGGCCACTCCGGCCAGGCTCAAAACCCCTGCCGTCCAGTGTCGAAAAAAAACGGCTACAAGTCGCACGGTGATATTGCTCTGCTGTCCAAGCCAGTTTCTTGGCGAGGCGTCCACCGGTGGCAGTTACGGCCGGCTGCCCGCACCTCGTTGTCTGGCACTTGGTCGTTGGCAGTCGACACAGTCCCTAGCGGTTGAAGTCGTCGTACCGGCTGAATGGGCTTGACCGGTCCTGGCGATTCGGCAGGATTTTTCGCGTATCCCGATGAGAGGGAATACAGCGAATTTGCGGGTTGTGGCTCAAGGTGTGTACGGTGATCAGGGGCAGTTGAGATCAATCGACGTAAATAATTCTGAGACAGTGAGTTACGACCACCACCAACATCCAACCCCGAAGGGGTTCCATCGCACAGCCCAGTGTCAGCACGCCGTCAGGCGTGCGCCACGCTGGGTCTCCGCGATCTTCACACCACCAAACCCCGCAGGGGTTTCACACGTCGAGGTGTCTTGCTGTGGAACCCCGTTGGGGTTCGAAAACATGTGGGGGCGTGCTGGACCCAGCGTAGCCCGCCTGACGGCGGGCAACACTGGGCTTTGGGATGGAACCGCTTCGCGGTTATTGGGTATCGGGCCGCTCTCGGGGTGTTGTTCAAACGGCCGCCGGCGGGCTAGCGGTCGTTGAGGATCTTGACGGCGATCGGTGCGACGGCATCGACGAACCGCTGCTGGCCGAGCTTCGTCAGGTGGCAGACATCACTGAAGTTCTTTCCCGTCGAAGCGATCAACTGCTCCAAGTCCACCAACTCCACGATCGGCTGGCGGCCGGCCACCTCTCGTGTCCGCTGGTTGTGAGCGGCAATCCCGGCCAGGACCTGGCGAGGGTCTCCCCACAACTCGGCCGCGTACTTCGCGTCGCCGGATCCGTAGTCGAGCTCTCCGCCTTCAAAGGCCTCGCGGGTGTAGCCGGTGGGGAGGTAGGAGGCCATCGTCAGGAAGAGGACCCGGTCATCTCGAGCCGCAGCCTCGGAAGCCAACTCCGACAAATGGCTCTCGAAGGCGGGCGGTGTCTTGAGTGCGTTTCCAAGGGGGTAGTCGGCTGGGGCCGGTGGGCCGAGTCCCTCCTGTGTGGCGAACTGCAGGACACGATCCCAGAGCGTCAGGCGACCGAGTTGCACGTCGCGGGCGAGGTCCGAATACCAGGGGCAATGCGTGTAGTCGTTCTTGAACAGCGACGTCGGCCAGTAGTTCATCCGGACGTCGTTGATGCCGTGGCAGAGGATCACGAGGTCGAACTTCCGCCCGGCCAACTGCTGGTATTTCTGGAGGCTGTCGCGCGAGGTGTGGGCTGTGGTCGAGAGATGGTAGCAGCGAACGCGGTCTCCCAACTCTACTCGCAGTCGCGACTCGAGCACCGACTCGACCTGCAGCAGGACCGAGCCACCGAGCGTGAGCACATCGATCGTGTCGTCGTCGCGGGAGACGGGGGCGGAGGTGGCCCCCGAGGCTTTCAACTCGGGGTAATAGTAGTCCCAGACATCCGCTTCGACCGTCACCAGTCGCAGCACGGCCGCGACGGCCACCACCAGGAAGGCCGCGTAGGTCGCGATGAACCAGCGGCGGCGGCGGCGGCGGCGGGGGCGGCGGCGGCGTGGGGGAGGCGAGGTCGATTCGGTCATGGCGCGAGGGACATTATAGCCGGGGGAGTGGTGCGGTGTGCTATTGTGGTTCGGTCAGTCGAGGGAGGAGCCCGGCGGAGTGAGCGAGTCGAGCCAACAGGGGTCAGCCGGTCCGCTGAGCCGTTGGGTGCTGATGGCCTGGTCGTTCCTCTCGGCCCTCGCACTGCTGGCTCACATGGTCCCCGCCTACATCGGCTGGTCGCGGCCCGAGGTGCGGGTCGAACGCACGGTGGGTGACCTGGCCGGAGTCGTCGCGCAGATCCTCGAGCGGGTCCCTCCCGATTCAGCCATCCTGGTCGATACCTGGCAGTCGCCGCTGGTCCCTGCCAACCAGTTCCTGGAACGGGAGTTGGCCTACTGGGTCTTCCCCCGCGAGATCCATTCGGCGGCGGCGATCCGGGGTTCGAGGAGATCGCTCGAGGAGTTCGTACGGAGTCGGGGGATCAGGTGGGGTGTCCGCGGCAGGAGCCTGATTCAAGTCGATCCTTCGACGATCGAGGCAGACTTCGCGGCCGGATCGTTGCTCGAACCGCAGGGCGAACCGATCTCCCGGTCCGGTTCGAAGGGACTGTTTGGTCCTCTGCGGCGGCCCGGTTGGGCGGGATGGCTGCTGGTGGTCCTGGCGGTTGCGATCGGGTTGGCAGGTGGCCGCGGCGTGTTACGGCTGCTGGGTGTCGACGGCCAGATGCCGTATGGGTCCGAGCGTTGGGGCTGGTCGTGGCTGATTGGCTTCTCGATCACGGCGATCTCGGCCCTGCTGCTGTTCTTCTCGGGACGCCCCGTATCGCCCTGGCTGCCGCTGGTCCCCTCGCTGTTGCTCGGACTGGCCGGGGTAACCCTCGGGCTGGCCCGTCGGACTTATGGGGACCGGGTGACCGGTGAGGGCGACCCGGTGGTGTTGCCGAGCAGGAATGTGAAATCCCAGTTGCTGGTGGGTGTGCTGGTGGGTGTGCTGGTCGGTTCGATGCTGCTGATCGCGGTGGCACGTGGCATCGACGGGTTCGACCAGAGGATGCAGTGGGCGTACAAGGCGAGGTTGATGCAGACCGAGGCGGGTCCGTGGGGCGAGTCGGTGTTCCAGGATCCCGACCACGTCCACTTTCATCCGCGGTACCCTCTGCTGGTCCCCGCGGCCGAGGCGGTGTGGGGCGGTGTGGGGTTGCCCGGTGATGGGGCCGGTGTCGGAGGATTCAGCGAGTCGTCTGCTGTGCTCGTCTTCCCCCTGACCTGGGTGGCGTTGGCGGGAATCGTGGTCGGGGCACTGGGTCGTCTGGGCAGCGACGATCCGGTTCGTGGAGGCCTGTTGCTGCTGGTGTTGCCGGTCTACAGCGGGCTGGGTTCGTTCCAGAACAACCTGGCTGCCTACAACGGCTGTCCCGAGTTGGTGGTCGGAGCCGCGGTGCTGGCCGCGGTGCTGGCCGCACTGGCGGCTCACGAGAGAGGCGGTGGCTGGTGGGTGCTGGTCGGCCTGTGCCTGGTGGTGGCGGGGTTGGCCAAGGCCGAGGGTCCTGTTGCCGTGGCCGTCGTGGTCGGCATCGCCCTGGCCAGTGCGGTGGCCCATCGCGATCATCGGGCGATACGTCAAGTCGTCGCGGTTGGGCTGGTGGTCGGTACCGTGCTGATCGCTCACGAGGTCTTTTTCACCCGAGGCGTGGTGCGAGGGATCCTGCCGGATGATTATCGCGAGTTGCTGGGGGTGCGGGCCGCCTGGGAGGGCGTCGGGCGGTTGCCGCGTGTGGGGCTGAGAATCCTGCTGGAGGTGAGCGTGGCACCGTGGTTCGGAGCGATCGGCCTGCTGCTGTTGATTGCCATCCGAAGTAGCCGGGGCGGCTGGGCGTGCCCGGCGGCAGGCTGGCCCCTGGCCATCTGCGGCGTGATGCTGGCAGCCTACTGCGTGCCGTTCCTGGTGATTCCCCGCTACCTCGACAATCTCAACTGGGCCGCCGGTCGGCTGGTGGTCCAGGTCGTACCGCTGGCCACCTGGGCACTGATCGTCATCCTCGACCGCAGCCACCGCAGCCACCGCAGCAGTTCAATGGACTCTCTGCCCGGGGACGGCTCCGGAGTCGGGAGCGAGTAGGAAGATGTCCTGGCCGCCGGGTCCGGCGGCCAGCACCATGCCCTCGCTGATGCCGAATCTCATTTTTCGCGGGGCGAGGTTGGCGCAGCAGATGACCAGCCGGTCGACGAGGTCTTCGGGCTGATAGGTCCCCTTGATGCCGGCCAATACCGTCATACGGACATCGCCTCCGACGTCGAGCACCAGTTGCAGCAGCTTGTCGGCTCCCTCGACATGCGACGCCTGGGCGACGCGGGCCACTCGCATGTCGACCTTCATGAAGTCGTCGAAGCTGCAGTGTTCGGTTGTCAGAGGTTCCTGTTGGTGAGCGTCACAGGTGGCCAGGGGCTCGTCGGCCGCGTCATTGTCTTCCGAGGTTGCTGCGGCCGAAGCGTCCTGGTCGGCGGCCTGATCGGCGGCCTGATCGGCGGCCTGATCGGCAGTCTCATCCGCTTCCGGCTCGGGCGCCTGATCCGGAGTCTCCTCTGCGGGTTCGCTGTTCAACTGCGGAGCTTCCCTGCTGTCATCGATCATGGCTTGTACCTGCTTGGGGTCGACTCGTTGCATCATGTGCTGGAACTCACCGACGGGGGTCCCGGCCAGGGGGGCCTGGGCCTGGTCCCATTCGGTGATCGGGTGATTGAGCAGTTCGCCGGTCTGGACTGCCAACCGGGGCAGGACGGGTGCGAGGTAGATGGCCAGTTGTCGGAAGAGGTTCAGTGCGATGCTGCAGACGTCCAGGAGTTCGGCCTGTCGGTCGGGGTCTTTGCTGAGCACCCAGGGTGCGGCGTCTTCGACGAACTTGTTGGCCGCGTCGGCCAGCGCCATCACTTCTCTCATCGCCGAGTTGAAATCGCAGGCCTCGTAATCCGCGGCGATCCGGTCTCCTGCGGCGGCGGCGTTTACGAACAGCCCGCCGTCGTCGGGGTAGGCCGCGGCGGTTTCCTGCCCGGCGATGAACTTGGCGGTGCGGCTGGCCAGGTTGACCACCTTGCCGACCAGGTCCGAGTTCACCTTGGCGGCGAATTCGTCGAGGTTGAGGTCGAGGTCATCGAGTCGGGGTCCGAGCTTGGCGGCGTAGTAGTACCTCAGCCAGGCGGGGTTGAGGTGTTCGAGGTAGGTCGAGGCCTGGACGAAGGTGCCTTCAGACTTGGACATCTTGCGTCCGTCGACGGTCAGGAAGCCGTGGATGTGCACCCTGGTCGGCAGGTTGAATCCGGCGGTCTTGAGCATCGCGGGCCAGAACAGCGTGTGGAAGTAGGTGATGTCCTTGCCGATGAAGTGGTGCACCTCGGTCGTGGTATCGCGCCACCACGTGTCGAAGTCCTCGCCGTGAGCCTGGCACCACTGGCGGGTCGAGGCCATGTAGCCGATCGGGGCATCGAACCAGACGTACCAGAAGTGGCCGGGCGCGTCGGGGATCTCGAAGCCGAAGTACGGTTCCGGTCTCGAGACGTCCCAGTCTCGGAGTTCATCGCACAGGAAGTGACCCTTGAGGTAATTGGCGACCTCGGGCTGCAGGTGCTCGCCCGACTGGGTCCATTCCTCGAGGAATTCGTGGTGATGTTCGATGCGGACGAAGAGGTGATCGGCGGTACGGATTTCGGGGGTGGCTCCCGAGAGCGTACTGCGTGGGTCGATCAGGTCGGTGGGGCTGAAGTTGGCCAGGCATTTCTCGCAGCTGTCGCCGAACTGCTCGGGTGCCGCACACTTCGGGCAGGTGCCTCGGACAAACCGGTCGGCCAGGAAGGTGCCTTCGACCGGGTCGAACAGCTGGGTGACCTGTTGCTGGTGAACGAGGTCGGCATCGCGAAGTGCCTGCCAGATCTCGGCACACTGCGAGCGATTTTCGTCGCTGTTGGTGCTGCCGTAGTTGTCGAACTCGATGTCAAAGCCCGAGAAGTCACGGACATGGGCCAGTTGCATCTCGCCGATCACTTCGGTTTCGCTGCGACCCTCCTGGCGGGCTCGGATCATGATCGCCGTGCCGTGGGTGTCGTCGGCACACAGGTAGATGCAGCGGTGTCCTCGGAGCTTCTGGAAGCGGACCCAGATGTCGGTCTGGATGTACTCGACCAGGTGCCCGATGTGGATGTGCCCGTTGGCGTAGGGCAACGCCGCCGTCACCAGGATCCGACGCCCGCTCATGGTCCGTGCCCGCCTGGTTCCCGCCTGGAGATCAGCCCCGCATTGTATTGATTCAGCAGCAGTCGACCAGAGCGCCCGGGACTGGCTCCGCAGCCCCGCCCTTTGGCGGGGCGCAGGTGCCTGTCCCCTGACCCAAGGGGTCTCATCAACTCGGGACAGGGCCGGCTGGAGCTCGGGACAGGGCCGGTGGGAGCTTGGGACGGGCCCGCATTGTATTGATTCAGCGGCAGTCGACCAGAGCGCCCGGGACTGGCTCCGCAGCCCCGCCTTTTGGCGGGGCGCAGGTGCCTGTCCCCTGACCCAAGGGGTCTCATCAGCTCGGGACAGGGCCGGTTGGAGCTTGGGACTGGCCCGCATTGTATTGATTCAGCGGCAGTCGACCAGAGCGCCCGGGACTGGCTCCGCAGCCCCGCCCTTTGGCGGGGCGCAGGTGCCTGTCCCCTGACCCAAGGGGTCTCATCAACTTGGGACCGGGCCGGTTGGAGCTTGGGACAGGGCCGGTTGGTGCTCGGGACGGAGCCGGTTGGAGCTTGGGACAGGGCCGGTTGGTGCTTGGGACAGGGGCGGTTGGAGCTTGGGACGGAGCCGGTTGGAGCTTGGGACAGGCACCTGCGCCCCGCCAAAGGGCGGGGCTGCGGAGCCAGTCCCGGTTGGTGTTGGGGACGGGGCCGGTTGGTGCTTGGGGACAGGGCCGGTTGGTGCTTGGGACAGGCACCTGCGCCTCGCCAAAGGGCGGGGCTGCGGAGCCAGTCCCTGTTCTAGTCTGGGGGGCCCTTGGGGAATGTCATCCTGACTGTGACGTCTCGCCCCGATCGTCGGAGCACGACCGGGATGGTGTCGCCCCAGTTGCGGTTGAGCGTCGGGTGTGCATGCAACTGCTTGATGTTCATGTCGCGGGACTGGCCGTCGAGACCCACGATGACGTCCCCCACCCGGATTCCGGCCTTGCGGGTATGAGGCCCCCAGATGTAGGTCACTTTCAGCGCGAGCTTGTCGGGCTTGAGCTTCAGGCGGCGTCGTTCGTTGACGTTGAGCTTGCGGCCCCAGAGTCCGCAGTTGGGTCCGACCATGTGCAACGACTCGCGCCAGCTCGGATCCTTCGATTGTCTCCAGCCATTGGCCAGCTCGAGTCGCAGCGGGATGACCTGGCGGTCGCGTTGCACCTGCAAGGCCAATCGCCCGGCGGCCGGGGTCGTTTCGAGCACTCTCGACAGGTCGCCGAAGGTCAGTACGCGGTGAGCTTCGGCCTTGACGATCCGGTCGCCGACCCGGATCCCCGCCCTGGCGGCCGGGGAACCCGTTTGAACCGTGCGCACCAGTGCCTGCTCGCGGGCGTCGACGGTGATTCCCAGGTTCGCTGAGGTCGGGTACGTGAAGACCATGTGCCGCTTGAGCTTGTCCTGGTTGCGGAGGTGTTTCAGTTTGGCGACCTTCACGTCGTGGCAGTGGATGCACTTGTTCTTCCGCTTGGCCATCATCCTGGCCATGGTCGGAATCTGCTCGGGTGTCCGCGGCCTGCGGCCGGTGCGGCCGTTGGGCTCGAGCGGACTCTTGAGCACGTCGTTGAGCTTGTGCAGCATCACGACCGAATTCATGGTCGCCAGCAGCGAGTCGCGATTGAGGTGAGACTCGGGGTGCGAATCGTCTCGACCGCCGTACCGCGTGTAGATGCGGTTCTCGGCGTCCATGAAGAACGACATCCAGGTCAGGTCGTACTCGAACTGGAACAGGTCCAGGTTGATGCCGTTCATCGACTGGACGCGGACACAGACAAACTGGCGGGACAGCTGTCCCACCTGGGGGTCACGACGGACAACCTGCCCGTCAAAGTCGTTGCAAGCCTCTCAGCGTTCGCATCGAAAGACGACGAACATCGGCTTGCCGGTCCGCTTGGCCAACCGGCGGCCCTGCTCGTAGTCGTAGACCCAGCTGATCAGGCCGTCGAGTTTCTGGGCAGCGGGCTTTTCGAGTGTTTCGGATTGGGCCAGTGACGGGGCGGCCGTCGTGGCCAGCATCGCAGCCGCCAGCAGTGCCGTGCGTGACATCGGGTGTCTCCGGGGGGCGGGGGCTGCGAGGGGGTGCCGGGAATCGGGTCTGTGCCACGGCTATCGTACGGCGGCCGTGAGTCGATTGCGAATCGCGGGCGGTGAGCTACCCGCCGCCGGGACCTGATGTCCCGGGCCACGGCGGCTATCATGGCTCCGTCCCCACTCCACCCTCGAGACACCTCATGACACACCTCCCCCGCACTCTCGTCGTCGGTCTCGTTCTTTCGGTCCTCTCAACCGCGGTCACCTCTGCAGAGATCGCCTGGACCGACATTCGCACGCTGGGTGTCGAGGGTCGGGGGTTCGAGAAGACCAAGTCGTATTTCGACCGATTGCCGGCGTCGGCCGAGAAGCTGGTCCGTCCGCCGGTATGGAGCCTCAGCCACGACTCGGCCGGCCTATGCGTTCGCTTTGTCACCTCCGCAACCACGCTGCATGCACGCTGGACTCTACGTCGTACTCGCCTGGCGTTGCCGCACATGGCCGCGACGGGGGTCAGCGGTGTCGACCTGTACGTCCGCGATTCCCAGGGCCGATGGCGATGGCTGGCCTGCGGCTTCCCGACCCGCACGCCGACCAACTCGGTGCGGCTGGTCACGGGGATCCCCGAGGGCAGTCGCGAGTACATGCTGTACCTGCCGCTCTACAACGGGGTGACGTCGGTGGAATTGGGAGTTCCTGAAGGGAAGACGATCGACAAGGCACCGACTCGCCCCAAGTCCCACGCCAGGCCCATCCTCTTCTACGGCACCTCGATCACTCACGGCGCCTGTGCCTCGCGGCCGGGAATGACTCACCCGGCCATGCTGGGCCGCCGCTTCCAGCGCCCGGTGATCAACCTCGGCTTTTCGGGCAACGGTCGAATGGAGATCGAGTTGGCCGAGCTGCTTTCGCAAGTTGACCCGGCCGTCTACGTGCTCGATTGCCTGCCGAACATGCGGGCTGCGGAGGTGACCGAGCGGGTCGGGCCATTCGTCCGTCGGCTCAGGAAGACGCGGCCGGGGACGCCGATCGTATTGGTCGAGGATCGCAGTTATGCCGATGCGTTTCTGGTGACCAGCAAGCGAGAACGCAACGACAGCAGTCGCAAGGCGTTGGCCGTGGAGTATCAGAAGCTGCAGCGCGACGGCGTTACCGGGCTGCACTATCTGAGGGGCGCGGACCTGCTGGGCGACGACGGCGAGGGGACCGTCGACAGTTCTCACCCCAACGATCTCGGGTTCATGCGGCAGGCCGCGGAGTTTGCGAAGGTGCTGGGTCCGCTGTTGGAGTCGAAGTGAATCGCAAGGGTCACGGCGGGCCCAGGACACCGGGTGCGAAGATCGTGCTGGGCAGCCGGTCGCCTCAAAGGCACCAGTTGCTTTCCGGGCTGATCGGCGAAGATCGGATCGAGGTGCTGCCACCCAGTTCCGGGGACGAACCGGGTTTCGCCGAGATCTGTGATCTCGATGCGGTCCACGCCCGCCTGCAGCAGATCGCTCGGGCCAAGGCCGACGACGTGCGTCTGCAGCTGGGTGCTCAGCGCCGTGCCACGGGCATCGCCGCGGTGATCTGTGCCGACACGGTGATCGTCGTCACCGAGCCCGACGGAACCCCGCGCGTGCTGGGCCAGCCTCGAGACGCGGACTGGCAGCAGGAGGTCGGTGACTGGTTCTGCAGGTATTACCTCGGGCAGACTCACACGGCCGCCACGGCGGTGTGCATTGTCAGTGGTTCGGGACGCGTGCTGGAGCGGTTGGTAGAATCGAGAGTGACGTTTCGGGCGGTGGGGTCCGAGTGGGTCGTGGGTTACCTGACGAGTGGCGAGTCGGTGGGCAAGGCCGGGGGGTATGCGATCCAGGGCCTGGCCGCTGAGGTGATCGAGCGGGTCGAGGGGAGCACGAGCAATGTTGTGGGGCTGCCGGTTGAGGTGGTTGCCGAGATGTTGAGTGAGTTGGGAATCGATGTCGATTGAAACGGCCAACTCCGAAGCGCTGAAACCGGTGCCGCCGGTGCTGCCGGTGCTGCCGGTGCTGCCGGTGCTGCCGGTGCTGCCGGTGATGGATGACGACTCGAGCGTCGAGGTCGGTCGTCGGCGTTTGCCGTCGCGGTATTTCCTGGCTCCGTTGGCCGGATACACTCACCTGGCCTTCCGCCGCGTGATCCGGGAACTGGGTGGTGTGGGCCTGGCGACGACCGACCTGGTCCAGGCCACGACGTTGCTGTCGGGTCGGAAGCGGGCGATGGAGTTGATCGAGACGTCGCCGGAGGACCGGCCGCTGTCGATACAGATTTTTGGTAGTCGTGTGAGCGAGTTGGTCGAGGCGGCGGTGTGGCTGGAGGAGCGGGGCTACGAGGGGATCGACATCAACATGGGCTGTCCGATGGCGAAGGTGAACAGCCAGGGCGGAGGAGCTCGGTTGATGTGCGACACCGACGGGGCGTGCGAGACCGTCTCACGAGTCGTCTCGGCGGTCGAGGTACCGGTGACGGTCAAGATGCGGCTGGGTTGGGACAGCGACCAGCTCACGGCTCCGGCATTGGCTCGGGCGTTCGAGCAGGAAGGCGCGGCGGCGATCACCGTTCACGGCCGGACCCGCGCTCAGGGGTTCGGCGGTGAGGTGAATCACGAGGGGATCCGTCGGACGGTTGAGGCGGTCGAGTCGATCCCGGTGGTGGGCAATGGGGACGTGCGGTCGCCGGAGGCGGCATTTGCCATGCGACGCTCGACCGGTTGTGACGCGGTGGCGATCGGCCGCGGTGCGATGCTGGACCCGTGGCTGTTTGTTCGTATCGGCCGGTCGCTGGCCGGTGAGCCGGCCGGGTGGGAGCCATCAGCCGAGGACCAGATCGCCTTCCTGGTGCGGCACTTCGGCTTGATGGTCGAGCAGCACCAGGAGTACAGCTGCCTGCTGTTCCGCAAGTTTGCTGCCTGGTACGGGGTCCGGCTGGGGATCCCCGAGGACCTGGAGGATCGGCTGCGGCG
>Ga0310123_10001549_pt1 | contig 18943 bp, 17 predicted proteins | sample CB6_AW_1057_MG_FD_203505 | JGI IMG/M metagenome (GOLD analysis project Ga0310123, IMG submission 203505) | Marine microbial communities from Western Arctic Ocean, Canada - CB6_AW_1057 | ecosystem: Environmental > Aquatic > Marine > Oceanic | place: Canada: Western Arctic Ocean | collected... | reverse complement strand
TCTGTAATCCACCACCTTTGAGAAGTCCGCTCCGCCGTCTCGATGGAAGATATCCAGGTTTCGCTGGTCCATCATCGGGAAAGTCAGTTTGATCATCTGCGATTCGGACAAAGGCGGCATTTCCAGTCGCACCAAAGTCCCGCGAATACGCAGAATAGGCGGCTGCCCTACCTGCAAATGGACGTCCGAACAGCCCTGCTTGATGCCCATGCGAAAGATCTTGTTGACCTCAATCTCAGCTTCAGGATCGAAGGTGGATTTCACCCAGTCGCGTATTTGAACCATTGGTTATTGAACTTTCGACTGCATTTGTCTCACGAACGTCAGAATCGGTATCTGCAAACTGACCATCACACCGTCTCGATCATTCGCACGGGGACATCGTGGTCCGCCAGATACTGCTTGGTTTCCTGAATGGTATAGGTTCCGTAATGGAAGATACTGGCGGCCAGAGCCGCACTGGCTGCACCATCCGTGACTGCTTCCAGGAGATGCTGCGGTGATCCGGCTCCTCCGCTCGCCACCACTGGAATCGACACGGCATCAGCGACGGCACGAGTAATTTCCAGGTCGTAACCATCTTTCGTGCCGTCTGCGTCCATACACGTAAGAACAATTTCCCCAGCTCCCAACTCCTCAATCTGTCGTGCCCATGCCACTGCCTCCAGACCTGTGGGAATCCTTCCACCGTTAATGTGTACGTCCCAGAACTCTTTGCCGTCCTGGTTGACTCGTTTGGGATCAATATTCACCACGATGCACTGGCTGCCAAATCGTTCAGCTGCCTGCTGCACGAATTTCGGCGTCGTGACGGCCGCGGAATTGATGGAAACCTTGTCGCAGCCGGCGTTGAGTAATTGTCGGATGTCATCTACCGTACGAATGCCGCCACCGACGGTGAGTGGCATGAACACGACTTCGGAGGTGCGGGAAACAACGTCCAGAATAATGTCACGTTCTTCATGGCTGGCGGTAATGTCCAGAAAGACGAGTTCATCTGCTCCCTGCTCTTCATAATTTTTTGCGATCTCCACGGGATCACCTGCATCCTGGAGATTAACGAAATTCACGCCCTTGACGACACGGCCGGCGTGAACGTCCAGACAGGGAATGATACGCTTTGCCAGCATGTAAACGGACTCGTTCCAGACGCGCACCGTGTGAGTCCACGGCTGAGGGTGAAAAACATCTGCCTCCTATGAGAGCTTCGAGGCTGACAGGGGTCAACTGTCCGCCTGTTATCAATTTTCGATCCTTGGAATTCCTTTCGCGGTCGGCCGCATATGTCCCCTTCTGTCCAGCGAGTATCAGTCAATTTGGCTGATCGTTCGTACGAAATCCACATCGGTGACGGGGTTCTGATGGAGCCTCCGCAATTGCTCGGTGAGAATTCGACTCGATTTCTGATTGTGACGGATGACAACGTCCACCGACCGCATGCGGAATCAGTTCTGAGTGCCCTGCACAAAGCAGGGGCTCAGGGGACCATCGCCTCGGTTCCCGCTGGCGAACGTTCCAAGTCACTTTCCACACTGTCCACGCTCTACGACCAATTAATCGAACTGTCGGCAGATCGACGTACTGCGGTCGTGGCAGTGGGCGGTGGTGTTGTCGGCGATTTGGCGGGTTTCCTGGCCGCTACCTACGCTCGTGGTCTTCCTTTGATCCAGGTGCCGACAACGCTGCTGGCGATGGTCGATAGTTCTGTGGGTGGCAAGACCGGAATCAACCACGCCAGGGGCAAGAACCTCATTGGAGCCTTCCATCAGCCGAGAGTTGTCATCGTTGATACGGCGACTCTGACCACTCTGCCCGATCGGGAATATAGGTCCGGGCTCGCGGAAGTGATCAAGTATGGTGTGATTCTGGACGAGGGTTTCTTTGTCTGGCTGGAAGACAACGTTGACGGAATGGCGAATCGCAATTCCAGTGTTTTGGCCCACATTGTGGCTCGAAGCTGCGAGATGAAAGCAGCCGTGGTTCGGGATGACGAATTCGAAACTGCGGGACTGCGAGTGATCCTTAACTACGGTCATACATTTGCCCACGCCTTTGAGTCCCTGTCCGGATACAATGGGCTTCTGCACGGCGAAGCCGTTTCGATCGGCATGGTGTGCGCCAGTCGACTTGCTGCCCGCCTGGGACGCATTCCGCCGGAGATGACCGAACGACAGATTAGACTGCTGAGTGCCGTGGGGCTGCCGGTCAGTGTCCCGCAGAGTCAGCTGAAACGTCAGCGGGAGATTGTTGACTGTATGCTGCTGGACAAGAAAACAGTCGATGGGCAGCTGCGATTCGTCCTTCCCGACCGGATTGGGCACGTGGAGTTGGTGGAGAACGTCGCGACGAAACTGGTTCTCGAATGTCTGTCCGGAGCACCTTGAGCCAGGTTGTATTCCATCTCCGGTCACCATAGCCTGATCACATGTCGGACGTTCCTGCACGCATTCTGTTGATGGCTGGTGACCTGTCGTTTCGCGGTTCCTCAATCCTTGCTCTGCGCCTGGCACGTGGTCTGCAGGATCGTGGCATCGATGCGGTGATGGTGTGCACTCAGATCGGTCAGATTAACCGCAGCTTTGTTGAAGGCATCTCTGTTCATGAACTACCAGGATATTTGCTGCCGGTCTGGAGCCGAATTGTACGACGTTCCGTGTTGCGGAACCTGGTCGAGCAGCCGCCGGACGTTATTCACGTGCTGGCCCCGGACCTCCTGAGTCAGGCGATCTGGCTCGGAAACCAGTTGTCCTGCCCGGTAGTAGTTGGCATTAGTGACCATGCAGGTGCGTCGGGGCTGGTGTTGTCCTCTTCCGCGCGCTGCTGTCGTATGATTGTCTGCGTGAGCGAAAGTGTGCAGGCGTCGTTGCCCGGTCATCGACAGCTGAACCACATCGAACAGCGAGTGATTCATCCTGGAATTCCGGTGGGTCCGGACTCAGACTTATTGCCTGTCCTGAAATCGAACCGTGTGCCGGTGATTGGGATGGCAGGGCCTCTGGAAATTCTAAAAGGTGGTGCCTTTTTTCTCCGTGCGTGCCATCGTGTCATTGAAGCCGGCACGGAAATCCGAATTGTTATAGCCGGATCCGGACCTGAAGAACGAAGTCTCCGAAAGCTGGCAACATCTCTGGAGCTGGACCATCAGGTGACCTTTGTCGCCGACAGGACGGATATGCGGACGTTTCTTACTGCCATGGATGTGTTTTGCCTGCCGTCGCTGCAGCAGGGAATTGGAGTGCTGTTGCTGGAGGCCATGGCTCTTGGTCGTCCGGTGATTGCCTCAGGTGTTGGTGGCATACTCACAGTTCTCGACAATAACCAGGCGGGCATGACTGTGCCGGCTTCCGACAGCTGTCAGCTGGCAGGGGCTATCAGTCGGCTGATCAACGACCCTGCACACGCTCGGCAAATGGCTCAATCCGGACGTTCACTGGTCAAGCAACGCTTCTCTATACAAAGTATGATCGACGATGTCACGGCGATGTACTCCGAACTGTGCGGCGGTCCTCCGTCCAGGGTTTGACTTCCACAGACAACACCTCCATGCGACCAGGCCCATTATATGAACACGGAACTCGTTGCCATTGGTTCGGAACTCGTCTGCGGCGCCAGTCTGGACACGAATAGTCAGTGGTTGAGTCAGGAACTGGAAGCACGCGGCTGGACGGTAGTTCGGCATACAACCATCGCCGACGACCTTCCTTCCATGATTGAAACTCTGCAGGCGGCAGCTCGCCGCTGTCGTATCGTGCTGGTCACTGGTGGCTTGGGACCGACGCGCGACGACATCACTCGCGATGCATTCGCTGGCGCCTTCGATCAGCCGCTGGTGGAAGACCCCACGGAACTGAATCATATCGTTGCGATGTTTGCAAGTCTTGGCCGAAATATGCCTGAACGCAATCGAATCCAGGCCATGCGACCACGCGATGCAACCGCGTTGCGCAATAACCATGGCACGGCGCCCGGAATTTTGCTCAAACTTCTGGAGCCGGAGTGCCTCGTGGCTGCCATGCCCGGTGTTCCGCGAGAAATGAAGAAAATGTTTACAGAGCAGCTCGACAGCCATTTGCCGGAGAGTCCGGTAGTGGTACGGCGAGTGGTCTTGAGAACTTTTGGATTTGGTGAATCCCATGCGGAAGAACGTCTCGGCGAGATGATCGACCGCGGCCGTAATCCGGAAGTTGGTATCACCGCCAGCGGGGCCGTCATTTCACTCTCGGTAACAGCACGTGCTGACAGCGAAACAGAGTGTGCTTCTCTGATCCAGCCTGTGTTGGAAACGATTCACGCCAAACTGGGGCACGCCGTGTTTGGGACTGGTGCCGATGAACTCCATGATGTGGTCCGCCAGCGCCTTGCTGAAGAAGAACTGACTGTTGCCCTGGCGGAAGGGACCAGCACCGGCGGGCTGTTAAGTCACTGGCTGAGTGATGCCGACGCCCACAGTGCTTCCGTCATCCGAAGTGATCGACTGATTGCCAGCGGCGAAGACACAAACAATCTCGTGCAATTGTGTGAGTCCGTTCAGGATGGTGCGGACTATGCCGTCGCCACATCGCATTCCCGACTTAAGACAGTTGACGAGAGTACTCCGGCGATCCTGCAGGGACAGTTTGCCGTGACCGGTCGCGGATTGCGTCGGGTGACCAATGTTGATTTTGCCGGCGATCTCGGGATCTTCCGTGAGCGGGCGGCCCGGATGGCACTGAACCTCATTCGGCTACACATGAGCGGCCATGAAGTCGAACATGATGCGGCCACGCGAGACGTTAGATAAACAATGAATTCGCGTCCAGCAGCAAACCTTACGGTACGGCCGGCGACATTGGAAGATCTCCCGGAACTGACGTCTGTTGTACATCACTTCGTCCGTGCGAATCGTTTGCTGCCGCGAACCGTCGACGAACTTCAGCAATTGCTCCCGAACGGATTCGTGGCGGTCAGTGATGACACCATCGTTGGATTTGCTGCCCTGGAAATCTATTCTCCAAAACTGGCTGAGATTCGCAGCCTGGCAGTGATGGATCACATGCAGGGACTGGGCATTGGACGTATGCTGGTTGCGGAATGTGTTCAGCTGGCTGAATCAAAGAATGTTCTGGAAGTCATGGCCGTAACATCTTCAGAAGATTTTTTCGTCTCATGTGGATTCGATTTCACGCTGCCCGGTGAAAAGAAAGCTCTGTTTATTCAAACTCGAGAGAGGGGGCACTGATTTCTGTCCCGCTGATACCATGAACGACAAGCTGGAAACAATACACTTTGGTGACTGTATTCAAGGCATGAACGCACTGCCGGCGCAGAGTATCAACCTTGCCTTCGCTGATCCACCGTTCAACATTGGCTACGAGTACGACGTCTACAAAGACCGCATGGAGGCCGAAGATTATCTCAACTGGTCTTCGAAGTGGCTCCGCGCGGTCTGGCGCGTCCTGAAAAATGACGGCACATTCTGGCTGGCCATCGGAGACGAGTTTGCCGCGGACCTGAAAGTAGCCGCGACTGGTGTCGGCTTCCACATGCGCAGCTGGGTTGTCTGGTATTACACCTTTGGCGTGAACTGCGTAAATAAATTCACGCGCTCGCACACACATCTGTTTTATTTTGTGAAGGATCACGAAAGCTTCACATTTCGCGGCGATGATCCGACGAATCGTGTCCCGTCCGCCCGGCAGCTGGTCTACAACGACCGGCGAGCCAGCAGCAAAGGCCGATTGCCGGACGATACCTGGATCATCCCACCAAATATTGAGCAGACATTTACTCTGAGACCGCAGGATCTCGCCGCACAGTTCGGCCCGGACGAAGACACATGGTACTTTCCGCGAGTCGCCGGTACGTTCAAAGAGCGTGTCGGATTTCACGGCTGCCAGATGCCCGAACAATTGCTCGGACGCATCATCCGCTGCTGTTCCGGTGACAACGATGTCGTCATGGATCCGTTTTCCGGCAGCGGGTCGACACTCGTCGTCGCTCGTAAACTGGGGCGCCGAGTCATCGGGTTTGAATTGTCGGAGGAATACTCGAAAGCCGGAATGGAACGGCTGGAATTGACGACAGCGGGTGACTCACTGACTGGCGCCCCCGAACCAACTATGTCAGCCAAGCCGACACCCGGAAAACAGCTTCCCGCAGTACCTGTCCGGCCGTCAGAACCCACTCACAGTCAATCGGATGCCCAACGATCGTCCCCCGTGACGACAGGTACGGGAATGACCGCTGAGTCATCGGTTTGTGACGGACCGAAGTCGGATAAAACGCCGGCCGTCACAAAGACGGTGTCCACCATGCAATCTGCTGGTCCCCTTATTTCTCCTGCACCGCAAAAAAATTCAGTCAGTCTAACCCACCGACTTTACGACATTCTGAATGAAACGATCGCTACTGCCTTTGAGAATATCCACGAAGGCTGGACTGTGGACCGAATACTCACAGATCCGCAACTTCAGTCAGGCTTCTATCAGGAATGTATTCGTCTCGGTCTGCCGCTGTCACAAAAGGAAACGTGTCTGCGATTGCTCAAGCTGAGAAAGAAAGGTAGTGCCCCGAGGGGATCCAAACGTTATTCGGTCTCTGGGGCAGACTGTGAGCCGTACCTGCATGCTTGCGAAATTGCCTGGGCGTCGGTTCATGCCAGGTATCCTGAAATCAGTCTGGAAGAAATCCTGTCGGACCCGGAACGGGCTGCTGAATTTGATGCCGTGGCCGAGCAGTTTGCTCCCGGATTTACGAGTCTGGAATATCGCTGGGGAGCCCTTCGTTTGCGGAAAAGTCTCAAAAAAGCGCGCGAACGCGGCCTGGCCCTGAGGCCTCCGAGACGTTTACACCTGGGAGATCAGTTTGCCCGTTTCGATCTCCATCAGGTAATGGATGCATCCGGGATCTACCTGCTCTACCTGAAAGATGAATGCGTATATGTCGGCGCGGCGACCAGTCTGCAGCTGCGTCTTCAGAAATTGACAGCGACACCATCGGCACGCTGGGGAGCTCCACGGCGGCAGCTGAACTTTCGATACTTCACAACCCCGGAGAGCGAATTGGATCGGCTCGCCTGGGTTAGCGCAGTTGTCAGTCAGCAGCGAATGGTCCCAAAATACAATCTGGACGAATTACATGCTGCGCGGCAGCGCGTGACTGGCAGCAAACGATGAACGGTACCAGCAAGGCTGTGGCGAAAACCCGCGTGAGAGTTCGAATGTCATGACAAAGCTTCTTCCGACGGAGCTCATCGGCAGTTACGCGCTACCGAGCTGGCTCCATGTGACACTTCAACACCGTGGAGATCTGGGTGCCGACGACCTTAGTGAAGCGCTTGACGACGCGGTGCGCATCGCGGTGTTCGATCAGGAACATGCTGGGCTCGACGTTATTACCGATGGCGAAATGCGGCGGCGTGATTTTATCCAGAGCTTCTACGATCGGTTCACGGGCCTCCGCGCACTGCCGCCAGCCCGCCGATTTGGGGCGGCTGGTTACGACCAGAACGCGCGGCACGAAGTGGTCGACAAAATTACCGCGCCCCGCGGTCTCGGAATCGTTGAGGAATTTCAATTTCTGCGGTCGCTGAGCGGGGCGCCCGTGAAGATATGTCTGCCAGGGGCAATGACCCTGGCGTTACCGCTTATCCTGCACGCTGGCTACCCTCGAAAAGAAGCGTTGATCGAAGACCTCGCACGCATCGTGAACGCCGAGATGAAGGCGCTGGTAAAAGCGGGTGCCAGGTTGCTGCAAATCGACGAGCCCCGCTACGCCACATCAGAGATTGATGCAAAAAATCTGGTGGAACTTTTCAATTTCACGCGTGGAGGCATCACGGCAAGCGTTGGTCTGCACCTCTGCTTCGGCAACTTCAGGGGACGTTCCCGCGATCGTCGCGACTACAGCCCGCTGTTTCCGGCAATTCTTGCAGCTGAGTGTGAACAGTTCAACCTTGAGTTTGCCAACCGCGAGTTTGCACAGATTGAACTGCTGGGGCAATTCCGCGCTGACCAGAGAATCGGCATCGGTGTTATCGATGTGAAGTCCTATTTTGTGGAGACGCCTGAGGAAGTGGCCGCAGGGATTCGACGGGCCATGGAACATGCTCCGGCGGCGAGTCTTGTCATCACGCCGGATTGCGGATTGAATCATTGTCCTCGCCATATTTCGCTGAGAAAAATTCAGTCGCTGGTAGCCGGAGCGGCTCTGGTGCGGCGGGAGATCGGGTAGCGCGAGCCATGAACTAAAAACGACAGGCCTCACCTGTTACACTTTGCCCTCCGACAGAAAATGGATTCAGCAATGGGTAGTCTCTGCATTCAAAATGCGATGCTGGTCGACGTCGTCCGGGGCGAGATTCGGTCCGACTGCTCGGTCATCGTCGAGAACGGTGTCATCACAACCCTGACGCATGATCCGACTCCAACGGCCGAGACCGTGATCGACGCCACGGGCCTTTACCTGGCGCCTGGTCTGATCGACTGTCACGTTCACTTCTTTCTCGATGCGGGACACGCCCCACGTGTTACCTATCTTGAGGCCAGCGACGAGACTCGCATGGAGTGGGCGAAGAGGAACGCAGAGATCGCCATCCAGGCTGGCATTACCACGATGCGCGACCTGGCGGCGCCGGCACCTCTGATGTTCGAACTGGAACGCCAGGTCAAGAGCGGTGAAGTTCGGGGGCCGCACATTCTCAGTTGCGGTTATGCCCTCATGCGCCCGGCAGGCCACTGCCACTGGTTTGGTGGCGGCGAGGTGACGAGCGTTGCGGAAGTGCGGCGGGCAATCGAGCGCAATCTTGAGCAGGGCGCCTACTTCGTAAAGCTGATGGCGTCAGGCGGGGGCCTGACTCCCGGCACCGTCCCGCACGAAGCCGACCTGGATCTGGAACTGATGCGCGAGGCGGCGGACGTCGCGCATGCGAACGGGACCCACATCACTGCCCACTGCCATGCCACCGCCAGTATCGAGCGGGCGATCGAGGCAGGACTCGACATGATTGAACATGCGAACTTCGTGGAGCCACCGGGGCGTTACCGCTACGACGAACAGGTGGCGCTGCGCATCGGCGAACGCGGGATCGTGGTGAGTCCGACCGTGTTCAGCGCGATCCAGACGGTGCAGCGCTTCCGGACAGCCGGGAAGACCCATCATCCCGGCGACGTGGCGGCGGTGGAGCGGTTGGAGGGACGGCTTGTCAACACGGGACACTTCTATCGGCTGGGACTCAAGATCATCGGTGGTACCGACTGTGGCGCCACCGACACACCCTTCGACTCGCTGGTCGACGAAATTCTTTCCTACACGCAGGCGGGGCTCTCCACGGCCGAGGCCCTCCGCAGTGTGACAAGCGACGCGGCGGTGTTTCTGGATCTTGGCACAGTCGGCCAGGTACAGCAGGGCTGCCGCGCCGACCTGACCCTTTTGACGGGCAATCCGTTCAGCGATCTGGAGCACCTGCGCAGGCCACTTCGCGTGTTTAAGTCCGGCACGCTCATTCATGAGCTGACCGGAGGAACGGGAAACCATGCGGATTGAGAAGGCGATCGTTATTCCGGCGCGCGGCGGTTATTATAACGAAGACTTGGAGGCCATTCGTGCCGGGGCGCAGCGGGACGGATATTTCTACGAGGAAATACCGCAGGCGCCGGGCTTCACTTCGATCCGTCAGCCAAGCGAAGCGTTCTCGATCATGCTCCTGCTCGACAGCGGGGCGACGGCCGTGGGTGACGGGATGAGCGTGGAGTACTCGGCCGCGGGTGGTCGGCAGGGGCGGTTCCAGATCGCGGAACAACTCCCCTACCTCCGCGGTGTGTGTGAGGCTCTTGAGGGACAGACCATCCGTAGTTTTCAGCAGATGACGACGGCGCTTCAGTCGCAGGTCTTCGACGCGCGTTTGCACAGGAACGCGACATTCTATGGGGCCTCCCAGGCGCTGCTCCAGGCGGTGTCGCTTGACACAGGAAGGCCACCGACGGAGATTCTTGCCGAGCACCTTGGGGTGCCGCCCGCAGAGCAGATGATCCCCATCAACGTCCAGTGCGGTGAAGCCCGTCACAGCGGGGTCGATAAGGCAATTCTCAAAGGCGCCGACGTTCTTCCCCATGGTCTGATCAACGAAATGGATCTACTGGGGCGGGACGGTCGGCGGTTGCGGGAGTATATCACGTGGATCGTCGAACGGATCCACAAGTACGGTCGTGACGACTACCACCCTGAACTCCACATCGATGTCTACGGCATGATCGGGGTGATGTTCGAACACGATGTGGACCAGATGACCGATTACATTTCCGGTCTGGGCGAGTGTGCCAAACCGTACCGCCTGTGTCTGGAGGCACCGATTCTGATGGAAACGCGCGCAGCGCAAATCGAGCTGTTCGGCCGGTTGCGACAAGGGCTTCGTGAACGTGAGTCGCACGTGCTGATCATCGTTGATGAGTGGGCGAATGACCTGAACGACATCCGGGCTTTCATCGATGCGGGTGTGACTGACATGATCAACGTCAAGAGTCCTGACCTGGGTTCGATCGACAATGCCGGGCAAGCGATTATTGACTGCTGGGCTGGTGGGGTGCGGCCCATTCTGGGCGGTTCCTGTACGGACACCGACGTTTCGGCGCGCACCATGGCGCAACTGGCGCTTGCCGCCAAGCCGGCGTGGGTCCTGGCACGGCCGGGAATGGGTGTCGATGAAGGGCTGCAGATTGTGCACAACGAGATGGCGCGGAACCTGGCACTGATGGCGGCACGCAAAGAATGAGGGAGAAAGACGATGACAGCGCTTCATTTTGTTGAGCTTCAGGGTGACAGCCGCCAGCGGGGCGAGCAGCACGGACATCTGCTTCGCAAGCCGATCGAGCGGGCCATCGGGTTTTACTTTCCGTTCTTCACCCGGCATCTTGGTCTCGATCGGAACGAGGTGCGAAGGCGGGCGGCAACCTTCATCGAACCCACGTCGCGACTGAGTGCGGCGCTTATGGCGGAGTACGAGGGTATCGCCGCGGGTTCCGGTCAGACTCTGGAAGATATCTTCGTACTCTCGGCCCGTTACGAGATCACGTTTGAGGAATTCGCACTCGGAGAATGCTCGAACGTCTACGTCGGGCCCGCAAGTTCAGCCACCGGCCACACGCTGCTCGGGCAGAACTGGGACTGGCGACCCGAAGTGATGGAATTCCGGGCAGTGTTTGTGGCACGCGCGGATGACGGGCCCGACCACGTGATGATCACCGAATGCGGTCAACCCGGGAAATATGGCCTGAACCAGTTCGGGCTGGGTCTGGTCGGGGCGGGGTTGAACTGTACCGAGAAGACAGGTCTCGGTGATCAGCTGTTCGTCGCTCTGGGACGCGCTGCTCTGGAGCACGAAAAACTGTCCGGAGCTGTGGAAAGGTTGGGCCGCTTTGCGCCACGCAGCACGGTTAATGTTCTTGTCGCCGAGGCAGAGAGGATGGGTGTTGACTTCGAGTACGCGCCCCGGACGGTGGGGCGGCGGGACTTGGCTCCTGACGAGGTGTATTGGCACACCAATCACTGTCGCGAGGTGGATGAGCCCTGTACGTTTGAGAACAGTCGCCAGCGGGGCCGGCGGTGGGCCGTTCTGGCTGACGTTCCAGGGCCGATCGAGCCGTCGACTGTCAAAGCCTGGCTTGCAGATCGCCAGTCTTCGGGCGACTCCATCTGTCAGCTCCACGACCCGCACCAGGCGGACAGTCCTTCACGCATCCAGACGCTTTCTTCGGTGGTGCTTGACCTGGGATCCCGCACGCTGTGGGCCAGCGACGGCCCGTCGTGCCAGTCATCCTATCGACCATTTGTTCTGGCCGGTACAAAATGATGATCTGCTGTGGTTCGGCCGGAAGTCATGCAGCGCCAGCCAATGCCGAACGGAATTTCTGAATTTCGATTACGATGGAGTTCAACGGTTCATGAGAATCGTCTGAATTCAGGACACAGGCTGTTGAGCCGGCCACTCCGGCGATAGACTGCGGCTCCGCGTCTTTTTGGCTTGCCAGGAGTAATTGCGTATGTCTGTCGCTGACCCGACTCTTCAGGAAAGTTCATGGTCCGGTATGGCAGACGCTGTACTCCGCGGGGAGTCACTTTCACGTACAGCCGCGCAGCGGATTCTGGCGGCCGATGACAGTCAGCTGTTGCCAATCCTTGATGCTGCCTATCGGGTGCGTCGTCGGTATTTCGGGAAATCGGTACAGCTTTATTATCTGAAGAATGCAAAAAGTGGTTTGTGCGCAGAAGACTGTGGCTACTGTTCACAGTCAAAACACAGCACCGCTGCAATCGACAAATATACGATGCTCAATGCAGAACGACTGATTGAGGGAGCTCGATGCGCCTTCGAAAGCAACGCTCGAACTTACTGCATCGTCGCCAGCGGTCGCGGTCCGTCTGACCGCGAGGTTGATCACGTTTGCAGTGTGGTCCGCGATATCAAGCGTGAGTTCGGTCTGCATATCTGTGCCTGTCTGGGACTACTGAGGCCCGATCAGGCCAGACAACTCAAAAACGCGGGTGTCGATCGTGTCAATCACAATCTCAATACCAGCGAACGGTTTCACGACAGCATTGTTTCGACCCACTCGTTTCAGGATCGGCTGGATACACTGCAAACGTGTCGTGATGCTGGACTGGAACTGTGTGTCGGGATGATCGTTGGTCTGGGAGAAAAACACCACGACGTTGTCGATGTGGCGATGAAACTGGCCGAAACTGGAGTGGAATCGATTCCTGTTAACTTTCTGCACCCGATTGACGGGACACCGCTGGAAGGCCGGGATGAACTTGATCCCAGGTACTGCCTCAGGGTTTTGGCCATGTTTCGACTGACAAACCCGAACACGGAAATTCGTATTGCCGGCGGTCGTGAGCGCAATCTGCGGTCGATGCAGTCAATGGGCCTTTACGCTGCCAATTCAATGTTCGTCAGTGACTACCTGACTACGACCGGTCAACAGGCTGAAGATGACTTCTGTATGATCAAGGATCTTGGGTTTGAAATCACAGCCGGTGACTATGAGTCAGCACAACTGATGAAGCAGCTGGGACGGCCGGTCAGGACGGAGTGTCGGCCGACCGGCGACAGCTGCCGCTGATTCTTAGAAACAGTTCTGCGCCGGGTTTGCTTAACGGGCTTTTGCACTCAGGACAATTAACTCATGAAGGCTGTTCTGTTTGATTCCCCCGGTGAACCACATCAGGTTCTTCGCAGCGACACAACTGAGTTGCGGCCACCCGGTCGGGGAGAGGTTCGGGTCCGGATAATTGCCAGCCCGATCAATCCTTCAGACATGATGTTCGTGCGAGGAATTTACGGTATTCAGCCTCAGTGTCCTCAGTCACCAGGGTTTGAGGGAGTTGGTGTCGTGGAACAGTCCGGTGGGGGACTGCGGGGTACACTGTTCAAAGGCAAACGTGTCGTCGTAATGAATTCGGCAGGAGGCAACTGGGCGGAACAAGCTGTTGTTCCGGCATCTCAGATCATTCCGATTTCCAGCGGCCTGTCAGATGTTCAGGCGGCGACTTTCTTTGTGAACCCTGCAACAGCCTGGATCATGACCCAGGAAGTATTGGGCGTCCCGAAAGGTGCCTGGTTACTGCAGACAGCTGCCGGCTCGGTCGTGGGGCACATGATCGCTCGACTTGGGCGGCACTGTGGATTCAGGACATTGAGTGTCATTCGTCGAGACGTTCATCAGGACTCACTCAGGCAAGCCGGCTCGGATGCAGTCGTTGTGTTTGACCCGACAATACACTCTGCGGATACTTTTGTGGAACAGGTTCGTGCTGCGGTCGGTGCGGACGGCGTTCGTTTTGCCGTGGATCCGGTCGGTGGAGCAACCACTGCGGCTGTGGTCGGTTGCCTGGGGCCACAGGCAAAGATGCTTCTGTTTGGAACGCTGAGCGGTCAGGCGAGTGAGATTGCGCCTCGTATTCTGATGCAACAGGATGCAACAGTCTCCGGTTTTTGGCTGGGAAACTTTATGATGCGGCAGGGCCTGCTGTTCAAGTTGAAACTGGTGCGTCGGATTACCCGGTTGATCCAGTCAGGAATCCTCACAACAAAAATCGGTGGGCAGTATCCTCTCGATCAGATCACCGAAGGTGTGTGTGCAGCTGAGGATCAAAACGTTTCTGGAAAGATAGTAATGCGATGTTCGAAAAACTGAGTTCCGGGCCAGATGATGGTGTCGGGGACGCTTCGTCAGCTTCCCGAGTGCTGCGGGTGGTTCTGGCCATTACCATTTTATTTTTATTCACCGTTGCTGCGGGAGATGACACCATTCCCGCGAAAGTGTCGTTTGTTTCAGAACGCTCGGAGTTGGTCGAACAGCATAAACTGGAGCAGGGTGCGGCGCAACAGGGTTTGGCTTTGGCGAAAGACGGCTATTTTACGTCGACCAGCTCCACCGTCTATCGCTACGACACAGTCTGGAATTTGCAGGCGAGTCAGCAGATTTCAATTGATGGTGTCAATCATCTTGGGGCCATTCATCACCACGACGGATTCATTTGGGCCGGTTTGCTGCATGGTCCGCAGAACGGACAGTACGATAAGCAACTGGACCGCTCCGTGATCGCCAAAATTCGGGCCAGCGACCTGTCAGTTGTGCAGACGTGGGACATCACCAAAGATGTCACCTGGATTGATCCGGTGTGTTTTGACGGAGAATCCCTGTGGGTTGGTGATCTCAGTGACCTGGGAATTCATCGTTATCGGCTGCAGAATGACCGGCTGATCCGCGATGGAATCTTTCGTTACCCGTCTCCCATGCATTTCTCGCAGGGGATACGCATTGTGGGCAACAAGCTGTACACAATTCATACATTTGGTGAGATGGATGGATTGTTTGAATTCGATATTCCCGGAAAGCTGACAGAGAACGTGAATCAGCCGACTCGCGTGTGGGAAATCAGGGAAACCCGCATGCACCTGGAAGGTTTCGACTTTGTGCCTGGTACAACGGGTCAGATCTGGCATGCGCAGGGACAGTGGGTTGATCGATATCAGCTTGATGGTTTCTCCCTGCGGGACTGAATCCTGAGCGGGTCTCGGCCAAACACTGAACGGGCAGAACTGGTGAACCAGCTGACGTGCCAGGACCTGCGCAGGACACCTGTATTCGAGAGAAGTGTTTACGAAACTCTGCCGCGTATATTCTGACTGGTGTGCGGCAGTGTTTCGTGCTTCGTCACTCTGAATAAGTAACTCGCATTTCAACTTTTTCCAGCGACATTTGCGGGTCCTCTCCACTGCGTCCGGACACGCGCACTCCCACAAGATTTTCTCCAACAGCAAACACATCAGGCGCACATGGGAACACCAGCCAGCCGTCCTCGACGTTGGCGGTTTCCAGTAAAATACCATTCACCCGCACTTCAGTGTGCATCTCGATGCCTTTGCGCGGCGGAGACGTAAACAATTGCGGGATCCCCCAAAACGGGTTGATGGCCGCCTTCCCGATCTTCTGATCGTCGGGCACGGACGCAGTGTCCGGGTCGGAAAGTAATATGGTTAACGTGGCAGACGCGATCTGCGCCCTCTCCTCAGCGACATCGTCGCCAACTCGCAATCGAACTAGCGTATCCGCCCTGCCGGTGTTATCGATGAAAGCCGGCAGCTGTCCGAGCATATTGGTGTTTTGGTACGCGACTCGCGGTGTACGCCATTCATGAATGTCGGCTCCACCGGAGCCCCCGCCCCCACGGCGCTGTACGACAAACGTCTTGTCCTTGTGCCTGAGTGTCTCCGGGCTGCCAAGCTCACGGTATGCCTGCTGGTAGACGGCGATTCGAGAGGAATCATCCCGGTAGGCCTGGCGCACTGACATTCCGGTTTTGGCCGCAATCTCAGCAGAAGCTGTCCCCCAGTTGAACGTCTGCAAACCGTCTATGCCCTGCTGCCACCAGTTCGCCACGACACCTCGCATGACTTCGATTGGCGGCCACGAATATCCGTCGGTACAGTGGTGATCGTCCAGGGTGGCAAAAAGTTTTACTGGCCTGGATCCAATCAGGTGACGAAATCCTTCAATGTCCAATTCGTAAGACCGAACACCCAGTACCAAAATGTCGACAAGTTCCTCACGGACCCACTTTTCCACATGCAGTCCGTCGAAGTGGCATCCCAGGAGATTATCAGGGATCCGTACGGCCAAAAGAAACGGCCTGCCGCGTTTCCGTTCAACGTCAAGTGTAGTCGCGCGCAAATCACGCATGAACTGAGTCAGACCGTCTCTGTTACGCCACAATTGTCCTTTCGTCAAATTGTTAGGTCCTCGGGCGAAATCAATCTCCAGACCGTCGAAGTCAAAGTCTGCTGCCAGTTCTTTCAGAACGCTGAGTTTCTTTGCGCGCACCTCCGGGACTATAAAATCCCATTTTTTGTTGCCCCATTCATCCTCGGTTAACCAATCCAGGTGAGCCTGAGTGAACTCCACTCCGAATTCATCATGAGAATAGGCGTCGCTGATGCGGTACGTATAGAAACACTCCAATCCACGCTGCTTCGTTGCCTCCAGATAGGCGCGCAGGATATTGAATCCTTTCTCAGCCCAGGTATAAATTGTTTCGTACTTGGGGTGCCACAATGCGACGTCTTTGGCCATTTCCTGATTGCGCTGGTGCATCGGTCTCGATTTCAACGGGAACAATCGATCCAGACACCACCATTGCGCATCGATTTGATTCCCAGGTTCTGTGGTAAATCCCAGTTCATATTCAAGCAGGTTCTCTACGCTGACATCGTGGCGGATGGCTTCCAGCAGTCCGTCGGCTGGATGATTGACAACGATGCGCCGCTTCCTGTTGACAGCCGCAATGTGATCAGCCGTCAGTTGAGAAGTACCTTCAGGCGATGTGACGTCCGTGACTTTTGGCCGCTCACTGTCACCCGTGCAGCCGGTCAGTACGAAAATCAGCGAAATCGACAAAAGGAATCGTTGTTGCATAGGTATCTCACACGACATCGATCAGCTTTCCGGAAACAGCTCGCTTCTTTTCAGCATTTGGATTGATCCCCTGCAGCTCGGAAGCATCTTGGGTAACGATTTCCCGGGTTGCGCATGGCGCCATAACTGGTCTGTTGCCAGGCAAATTCTGACTCCGACGTTTCTTTGCCCTACCTCCTTCTCGTGGGGTGAATTCATGGAAGTATTAAGCATAACACTGACAAGCAACACCAACTCGAACGGGTTGTGTGTCATACGGAAAATAAAATATTGCCGGACCACATGACTCAAGTCTTTAAACAGATGGCGGTCTGCCATGGCCCGATGCCACAGGACGCTGTTCGACGAGCGGAACCAAATTTCCGGCCAAGAACGGATCATGCAATGTCTTCACAGTGTCGTCGATCTCCTGCCGTCACTCACAGTGGTAAGAGACATTCATGTCGTTGAATATGAGAATAAAGCAGTCCGGCTTTTGCGTCACCGTGCCCGCTTCGTCGAAGAACTATTTCATTAGAATACGTTCTTTGGCTCGGTTCGTTGCCAGGATACTGCTCGTACTCTCCGATGGATAAGACTGCACCGACAGGCAGCTTGTCATCGCCCGGTGTCAGAGTTTCAAAGATCGATCGGAACACCGTAATCCCCTGACGTCTTGTCGAATATCTCTGCGTTCGGGTTCTGGTCACTGGAAACGGATACGACATCCTCACCGGAATCGGTCAACGTGGCGTTGAAGTATTATTTTCAAGGAAAATTTCACGGAGCACCTGTGGGTACGGTCGATAAGTGAAGCTGGTCACCAGCGCCACCATTGAGCGTCGGCGCGCAAAAATGAACATAAGTCGAGCCGGCACCGCGCAATCAACTCATCGCCGGATTCAACCCCGAAACCGGGTTCTCATGACCAACGACCAGCCAGATCACGATGGCAGCCTGAAATGGCATGAGGGCATTTCAGGCTGCCAGTGGCTTGTACTGGCGGTTGCCTCGCTGGGTTGGGTCTTTGACTTTTTTTGAAGGGCAAATCTTCGTTGCGTCGATGCGTGATGCAATGCCGCAGCTGCTGCGAACCGCATCGGCAGATGAATTGGTCGTCGCCAGATGGAATCATTACGCTCTGGCGTCTTTTCTGTTCGGGGGAGCGTTCGGTGGCGTCCTGTTTGGAATGCTGAGTGACAGGATCGGACGTTCAAAGACGATGATCATCACGATCCTGTTCTATTCGGTCTTCACCTGCATAACTGCTCTGGTGAATGCACCCTGGCAACTGGCGCTGCTGCGATTTCTGGTCGCAATGGGAGTTGGCGGTGAATGGGCCGTGGCCAGCTCCATGATTGCCGAGGTCATGCCCAGACGGTCGCGTCCGGATGATGGGGTCAATTTTTCATGCGTCAAGCGTGATTGGAACGTTGATGGCAGTTGCTGTCGGTTACTTCGTGATCAGCGCACGGGTCTGGAACGATGATACCTGGAGACTCGGATTCCTGATTGGCATCGTGCCGGCCTTACTGGTCATCGTCATTCGCTGGAAACTGAAGGAACCGGAGCAATGGCGTCAGGCGAAGGAACGCGAAAAACAGGACGCAACTCAGGTAACCGGTTCCATCCTGCATCTGTTCGGCCGCCAGAACCTTCGAAACACAATAGTCGGCGTGACTTTGGCAACAATTGGCCTGGTTACGTTCTGGTGATGTCACATCTACGGCAAGAACGCTTTGCTGCGCGCAGCGGAAAACGAAGTTCTGGTTTTGGATGAAAATCAGTAAAGACGCGGAAAAGACGGCGAAGCAGGCTGTCTTCCTGGCTTACTCTGCAGAGTTCAAACGAGCCGAAATGATCAGCATGTTCCTGAACACGGTCGGCGGCGGGCTCGTATTGTTCGGATGGATTTCAACTCTGCTGGGACGCAGAGGAGCCTTCATCTTCTACCACACCGGCGGGTTTTTGATGGCACTGCTGATGTTTATGGTCCTGATTCCGCACAACGC
>Ga0310123_10001548_pt1 | contig 18958 bp, 13 predicted proteins | sample CB6_AW_1057_MG_FD_203505 | JGI IMG/M metagenome (GOLD analysis project Ga0310123, IMG submission 203505) | Marine microbial communities from Western Arctic Ocean, Canada - CB6_AW_1057 | ecosystem: Environmental > Aquatic > Marine > Oceanic | place: Canada: Western Arctic Ocean | collected... | reverse complement strand
CACGGTTTTGAGACCCTGAGCGATGGCGCGTTGAGAAATGCGCCATCCCTGTTCGCGCAGCTGTTGTACCAGTGCCACCGCGACTGCGGCATTCTGGGCTTGGTGGGCCCCAATAAGCGGCAGCCGATAGGTACTTTCTTGTTGTGGGCGGGCAGCTGGCCAGAGGTGGAATTGCTGTCCGGAGGCGCTGTATCTATCGCACCTCCATCCCCATTCTGCTCCCACGTCTATCAGGGGTGCTCCAACGGTATCCGCTCGCTGTTGCAGTATCGACTGGGCTGCCCCCGGCTGCGGCGCGACAACGACTGGTACCCTGCTTTTAATGATGCCGGCCTTTTCGCCTGCGATGGATTCTATTGTATCTCCCAGCAATTCGACATGATCAAAACTTATCGGTGTAATCGCACAGACGACCGGTTCTATTACATTAGTGGCGTCGAGCCGTCCCCCTAGCCCGACCTCTATCACAGCAATCTCGACTCCCTGACGGGCGAACCATTCTAGCGCGAGCACCGCGCTTATTTCGTAGAAGGTGATGTCGGGAGTGGCGTCAATGTGTGAGCGTAGCTCCGCAACGAGTGCGGCAAGAGAATCACGTGGGATCATTTTCCTGACAACCTGAATGCGTTCGCAGAAATCCTGTAAGTGTGGGGAAGTGAATAGCCCGGTACTATGGCCGGCGGCACGCAGCACAGATTCAACCATGGCAGCCAGCGAACCCTTACCCTTCGTGCCAGCGACGTGCACGTTCGCGTACTGCCCTTGGGGATTGCCGAGACGCTCCAGCAGCCGGCGTACGCGCCCAAGGCTGAAGCGCTCCGGCGCGTACGCCTCGGCCGGTTTTGCCTCGAAATTGACGAAGCTGTTGAGATAATCGAGTGCGGATCGGAAGTCCATAGGCGCTTATGGCGTTTTCGTGGATTCTGCGTATGGGCGGATTCCATACTTTTCCGGCAGTGCATGTAGCAGCTGCAGCGCGGTGCGTCCGCTGCGCGGGTGTTTCCAATGCGGTGCTATGTCGGCAAGCGGCCGCAGCACAAACGCGCGTTCGTGTACTCCAGGGTGTGGGATGATAAGGTCAGGGCGCCGCAGCTGCTGCCCATCGTAATCGAGGATGTCGATATCAATAACACGGGGGCCAAACCGGACGGAAGCTGTACGGCCCAATTCACGTTCTTTCTGTTTTATGAACGATAGCAGGTCGCTTGGCAAAAGTTCGGTCACGCCGTGTAGTGCCATGTTCAGGAAGGCAGGCTGGCGGGGAAGGTAAAGCGGTTCGGTCTCGTAGATTGGGGACGCCGCGCGGATAACCATTCGCGCGGCCAGTGCCTGCACAGCAGCTCGGAGGTGATCCATTCGCTGACCTAGATTCGAGCCGAGCGACAGCAGCACTGTGTGCACGGGGTGTTATTCGTCCAGCAGAATGACCGGTTCCTGGTAGTAACGCACTTTGCGATGGGTCAGCTTCTCTGCAAGCGTTTTGTTTAGCCACGCGTTTTTCCGTGCCAGCGATTCATCTGAGCGCAGACGGTCGAGACTGACATTGAGATGGAGCACTCGCCCGGGTATCAAGAAACGGGTAATACCGGCTGGGAGAACCGCATCATTTAAGGCCGCATCGAGCACGTCCCGCAGCGTAAATTGGGGAAAGATTATCAATGCGCATAGGTCGGGTGCCTCGGTTCGCAGCGTGGCCAGATCTGTGTTGAGGGTGCGCGTGACGCTGCCTATCTCAGTGTATGCGGTCACAATCTCTTTTAATGGGGATAATCTGTCTGCAGTTTCGTTAGCGGCACGCGCGATGAATCCGTTGCCGTTGCGAGCAATGAGGCTGCAAAGTGCTGTGCCACTATCTAACTCCTGTTGCAGCTGGTCGTGCCGGGCTTCTTTTAGCACCACGTTCGGAAGCTCACGCAGGCATGACAGCAGCGCTTCTGGATCTGGGCCGCAGACGGCGTGGTACCACGTGTGAAGCATCAAGTCTTCGGATTCGTGTGGTACTAATTGCACCACAATGTGCGGGTATCCGAGTCGCGTGAAAGCGCTGGTGCGAGTGGCGCCGTCCAGTACCACATACTTGCCCTGCCATTCTGTCACCACCGGTGGGTTGACAAGGTACGTGTCGTGCGCCAACCTGTCGGTCAGGTCGGCGACGCGTTCCGGGTCGTATTGTTCATGCGGAAGAATCTGATCCACTGGTACCACGCGCAGCGCTAGTGGGTTTCCGCGCCGGTGGCTCCGAAGCAGTTCTTGTATATGCTCGACTAGATTTAGAGCGACATCGCGGCGCACCTCCGAGCGGTTGGAGCCTGTGTGTGGCAATGTCTGCAGGCGGTCGTGCGCCACCGGCAAAGTGCCATCCGACTGAACCCGAATAGCTGCCCCGGCCAGTTGCCCGTGCTCCAGGGCGTTCTGCACGGCGCTCAAATCGAGGGCATGGTGATTGCCGACGTTGATGAGTACCGCACTTTTTCGGCAGAGCATTAGTTCATCTACGCCGAGCATCCTCTCTGTCTCCGAGGATTCTGGAAGATGTACGCTGATGAAGTCAGATCCGGTCAACAAGTCTGGTAGGTCGCGCAGCTCCACGCCAACGGTGAGGGCAAGTTCCGGAGTCAATCTTGGCTGGTGTACGAGCACGTGCATATCGAAGGCGCGGGCTCGCAGCGCAACCTGGTGTCCGACTCCGCCGAAACCTATGATTCCCAGCGTGCTTCCGGCCAGCCGCACTGCCCCATGGGTATGTGCCTGCGTAAGCAGCGCACCCATAGTTTGCTCGGCCGCTCCTAGCGTCCGCGGATCAGGGACGTTGATTACCTCTACCCCGACCGCACGGGCAGCGCTGACACTGATATTGTCGAGCGCAGGCCCGGCTACGCCAATGACCTGCAGGCGGTAGCCATATTCAATAGTGCGGTCCGGCACGAATGTCTCGCTGTCGACTATAAGCGCATCGTATTCACCGATGCAATTTTCCAATTCCTCCGGCTTAAGATTTGGGCGAAGGTCAACGTCCGCGTGCGATCGCAGCTGAGAGACAGCAGTGCTATCAAATCTGGAGGCAATTAGGACGTGTGGCTTTCTGTCTGTCATTTGGTCGTATATTGGGTGCGCTACCCTTATTCTCGCTCATTTATCGGGTTTTGTCACGGGGCGGTGAGGTTGTGGTTTCCGGTGGTGGAGATTCTCGAATGATATAATATGTTCATGCTCTCTCAGCCCGCATTCCATGTGGGTTCTGTTCCAGTGTTCGGAGAATTGATTCTTGCGCCGATGGCTGGATTCTCTGATTTACCCTTCCGGTCTATTTGCCGCTCACTCGGATCCGCTATGAGCTACACAGAATTCGTGAACGTGGACGATCTGCAGAGTCGGCGCGGTGGTAACCGGCGCGCTAGGCAGAGGCTGCGCTTCCGTGAGCACGAACGCCCGGTGGCGTTCCAGATCTATGGGCATGATGTGGACCGCATTGTAGATACCGCTGACCGCCTGCAGGAACTTGGTCCGGACATTATCGACATCAACATGGGTTGTTATGTAAAGAAGATCTCAGAGCGGGGAGCTGGAGCTGGGATGCTGCGAGACCCGTGCCTGATTGCGAGGTTGATGGAACGGCTTGTTGCGGTGCTTCATATTCCTGTCAGTGCGAAAATCAGACTCGGGTGGGATGATGACACTCGCAATTATCTGCAGGTGGCGCGCGCATTGGAGGACCATGGCGCCAGCTTGGTGGCGATGCACGCGCGCACGCGCGCGCAGGCGTATGCTGGGCATGCAGATTGGGATGCTATCGCGGCTGTGAAGCAGGCGCTTTCAGTGCCGGTGATCGGCAACGGCGATGTGCGCGCGCCGGCGGATATCGAGCGCATGAAAGCGCACACTGGCTGTGACGGGGTGATGATTGGCCGCGCCGCAATCGGAAACCCGTGGATGTTCCAGTGCAAAGACCGGCAGCAGGTTTCACTTGCCGACCGGTTGGTACTGCTGCGGGAGCACCTTGATCTGAACTTGGAATTCTATGGCGCGCAAAAAGGGCTGGTGCTGTTTCGGAAACATGTGGCGCGCTACATTGAGGGTACGCCTGCAGCCGCGCGAGATCTGCGGGTTGCGCTGCTCACCTGTGATCGCAAGCAGGATTTCGAGGCTCTGCTGTATCGTCTGGAGAGTAAGTGGCTGCCGCGCTTGGCCGCCGGTCAGAAGAGGATACTCGCCAGTTCGTCGCGGTACTGGCGAGTGAGCGGGTCATCATCGCCCAGTAGAGCGAAAACTCCCAGAATCACTAGCCGGGGCTCTCCTGTGCGGAAGCCTTTGTCCTGACGCAGTACACCCAAAAGGCCATCCATAGCTGCAGCGTGCTGACCGAGCGCCAACAAGCGCGCGGATTGCCAGTACTGCGCCTCGATTGGGTTCATGTCGTCAACCTCATCGCCGTTGCGGCGCTCAACTTCCGCGAGAAGTCTCGCCAGCGGTTGCAATTGCTGGGCGGCGACAATTTCGGAGCTGGCAGGAAAATCCTCGATAAACGCTAGAGCCGCATCTCCCTTGCCTTGCGCGATGAGAGTGCGCACCATTCCCAGCGTGGCAGCCGGATTGTGGGGCTGGCTGTCCAACACCATGCGCAGACGCTCCTCTGCTTGCTCCCAGTGGCGCGTCGCTAGCAAGCTGGCTGCCTCGCTGATGATTACGTCACCCTCGCCGGGGGCAACCCTCTGGATGAACTCGCGTACAGTCGGCTCCGGCGCAGCGCCGGTAAACTGGGCGATTATATCCCCGTTATGGTATGCCTTTACCGCCGGGATTCCCTGCACGCCGAAGCGCACGGCCAGGCCCGGGTTCTCATCCACATTAACCTTCGCCAGCAGAAAAGCGCCGCCGCGTTCATGCGCCAGCGCTTCGAGCACCGGGCCGAGCGAGCGGCACGGGCCGCACCATGGCGCCCAGAAATCCACAATCACCGGCGTCTCATATGACCGGCTGACTACGTCGGTTTCGAAGGTGTCTTCTGCGGTGTCGAAGATGAATTCAGAAAATGTCACGAAAACCTTTTCATTCTGTGGCTCTAATTGTACCATTGCGGTGAGTGTCTCTCTACTGTAGCATTGATTTCTAAGCCAACGTTAATAGTAATGCTACGCGGCTAAGACAACCGTGCTTATTCAGCTATAATCGGCCTCCAGGGTGCAAAGAATGCAGGCACGGGTATAAACGTATGAGGATAATGGTGACAGGAGCGGCCGGGTTTATAGGCTCTCATCTTGCGGAGCGTCTTGCGGGAAAGGGGCACGATGTGCGTGCTGTGGACTGTCTAACCGACAATTACTCGTACGTCCTGAAGGAGATGAACGTGCGCGCGCTGCGTGACGCCGGCTGTGCATTTTTCCGCCGTGACTTAGCGCAGGATACACTCTTGGACGTGCTAGAGGATGTTGAGGCCATTTTCCATCTGGCGGCACAGCCGGGTCTTTCTGCCACCGCGCCGTTTGAGTCCTATGTGCATAATAACATTTTGGCTACGCAGTGCCTGCTGCAGGCAGCTGGACAGGTATCCGCGCTGCAGGCATTCATTTACATTTCCACCTCCTCTGTGTACGGCGCACGGGCCACTGGAGATGAAAAAGCCGAGCCGAGACCGATTTCTTATTACGGTGTTACCAAGCTAGCGGCCGAGCAGCTTGTGATGGCTGCAAGCCGAGAGTATGGGCTGCCCGCTTGCTCGTTACGTTTGTTTTCAGTCTACGGCCCGCGCGAGCGCCCGGAAAAGCTATATCCGCGTCTGATAGGATGTCTGCTCGAGGAACGAGAATTCCCGCTGTTTGAGGGCAGCGAGGGGCATTACCGTAGCTATACTTTCGTGGACGACATCGTCGCGGGCATGCAAGCGGTGCTGGAGAACATGTCGCGCTGTCGGGGGGAGATACTAAATATAGGCTCTGAAACGGCCATCACAACTGGCGAGGGTATGCGCATCGTGGAGGATCTGGTGGGACGTAAGACGAGAATCATGCTTCAGCCGCCGCGCGAAGGCGACCAGATGGAAACGCGCGCGAACATAGAGAAAGCCCGCCGGGTTATAGGGTACAAACCGACTACCAGTGTCCGCGAGGGGCTAGCGCGCGAAGTGGCCTGGTACCGTGAAGAAATCCTCGGCAAAGTATACTTGTAGTTCCCCTGCCTCCGGCAGCTATCGGGAGAGTTTGTGTACGCTGAAATCCTTCCCAATATCCCCCAACTGAAAACGGCTTTTCATTACCGCGTCCCGGATGTGATGCAGAACCGGCTGCGGATTGGCCATCTTGTGCAGGTCTCTTTCGGCAAACAACGCACACAGGGGATTGTGATTGTACTGGACAGCGAGCCGCCTGCCGACGTCACCGAATTTAAATCAATCGAATCTCTGCTGGATCCAGAGCCTGTGTTGACCGTGAAACAAATGGAGCTGGCATATTGGCTCGCGCGGCGCTACCTCACCTCCGCGATTGATTGCATCAGGCTTATGCTTCCTCCCGGACTGAGCCAGCACTCTGATATTCGCTACCAGTTGCTTGATGAAACATTTTCCCCGCAAACTGAGGCACAGAGACGCATTGTGCGGTTGCTATCGGCGCGAGGCGTGATGCTCGGTCGTCAATTAGCGCGGGCGCTGCCGCGCAGCAATTGGCGGTCTGTGGCCGAGCGCATGGCGCGTGCAGGCGTGCTGCTTAAAACCTCAGTTCTGGCGCCGCCGGCGGTCAGACCAAAGCATGTGCGGACGGTGCGGCTGACTGCATCGGCGGAGCGCACTGAGGATGCTAAACGCGAGTTTTATCATCGTTCGGTGCATGCTGAGATTATTGAGCATGTCATCGCGCTCTGGCCGGGCGAGCCGGTGCTGGACGAACTACTCCAACTCGTAGGCTGTCAGCGCAGGTATGTGCATGATTTGCGCCGCCGTGGTTGGATCAAGATTGCATCGGAAGAACGTCTGGTGCGTAAAGCGGTGCCTGATGATGCGCTACACATCTGGTTGGAGAAGCGTGAGCGCGCTGCTCCGCGCCAAGCTCAGGTGGTGCATGCACTTCTCGGTAGACGGGACTTTCTTCATGAGGTGGAGATTCCACCGGTCTCTGTGGGGGTGCTAGGAGCATTGGAGTCGCAGGGTTTGCTGCGCATTTCGGTCAACCCGGAGCGCGTGCAACTGCAAAAAAACCCGGCGCAGGCTCTAAACGAGATAGCGCGGTTGCGGAAGCCGGACGCGAAAACGCGTGTGCTGCAGTTCTTACAGGCGCAGATGGGTGAGGCGGTGGCTCTTGGCCGCGTTTATGCGCAGACCGGATCCAGGCTGGCTGACTTGACCGCATTGGCTGAACGTGGCCTGCTGGTGCTGGCGGAGACTGAGATTATTCGCGATCCGCTCGCGCATCTTGATTTTGTGCCGAGTAAGCAGCCCATACTTGTATCGGGCCAGCAGAGTGCATGGCGTGCGCTGCGGCAGGCGTTCAAACAGTCTGCACCAAAGCCTTTTCTGCTGCATGGCGTCACCGGCTCTGGAAAAACAGAAATTTACATGCGGGCGGTGGATGCGGCATTACGATGCGGCAAACAGGCAATCATACTTACGCCTGAAATCGCGCTTACCCCGCAGACAGTGCGTCGCTTCTTTGCGCGATTTCCTGGGCGGGTGGGACTGTTACACAGTCAGCTTTCTGCCGGTGAGCGTTACGACACTTGGCGCCGCGCGCGCTCCGGTAACCTTGATGTGCTTGTGGGCGCGCGCTCAGCGCTATTTGCGCCGCTGCCGCGCATTGGAGTGATTGCCGTCGATGAGGAACACGATGAGGCCTATCGGCAGGACCCGCCGGTGCAACCGCCCTACTACAATGCCCGCGATGTTGCCGTGGAATACGCGCGGCGGCATGGAGCTGTCTGCATCCTTGGGAGCGCCACTCCGGATCTGGTCAGCGCAACGCGGGCGGAGCGGGGCGAATACCAATTGCTCACTTTGCCGGAGCGCATAATGGGTCATGGCGAGCGAATCTCCGGACAGGCCGGACGGTTGCAAGTGCGCCCGAAATATCAACCGATTGCCGGGGATCACTTGCCGGCCCAATATATTCCGCTTCCGCGCGTGCAGGTAGTGGATATGCGCCACGAGCTGCGCGCGGGCAATCGATCCATGTTTAGTCGGGCGTTGCAGCGTGCGCTTGAGGAGGTGTTGCGACACGAGCATCAGGCCATTTTATTTCTCAACCGGCGCGGGCATGCCACATACGTTTTTTGTCGCGATTGTGGCCACACTTTGGAGTGCTCCCGCTGTGGCATCCCTTTTACATATCACCGCACTCAGAATCGGTTGATCTGCCATCATTGCAACGGACGGCGGTCGGCTGTTGAGCGTTGCCCACAATGTGACGGTGAGCGCATCAAGCATTTTGGGGTGGGTACTGAGGCGGTACAGGCGGAGGTAGAGCGTTGCTTTCCCGCTGCGCGCACGCTGCGATGGGATTGGGACGTCACTCGCCAGCGTGGTGCACATGAGGAGATTCTGCTCCGCTTTCGAAAAAGGGAGGCGGATGTGCTCATCGGTACACAGATGATTGCAAAGGGTTTGGACTTGCCACTGGTGACACTGGTCGGGGCAATCTCGTGCGACGTAGGTCTCTCGCTGCCGGATTACCGCGCTGCCGAGCGCACTTTTCAGGTGCTTACCCAGGTTGCCGGACGGGCTGGACGTGGGCTGCTGGGTGGAAAGGCGGTGCTGCAAACCTATATGCCTGAGCATCATGCCATTCAGGCGGCTGCTGCACATGACTATGCAGCTTTTTACAAGCACGAAATCGCATTGCGCGAGCAGCACGGTTATCCGCCCTTTGGCAAATTGGTGCGCCTGATTGGGCGTGATCGTAGCTTTTCCCGCGTCGAGAGAAGCGCGCAGGAAGTGGCAGCTCAGCTGCGCGCCCGCATCCGCTCCGAGCGCGCAAACAGTACGGACATCATCGGTCCAGCACCATGTTTCTTTGGGATGGTGGCCGGTCGGCACCGCTGGCAGGTGGTGTTACGTGGACCGAATCCGGCCGCGGTGGTGGATATCGAGGTTCCGCCCGGATGGCGGGTGGAGCTCGATCCCCTCAGTTTGCTCTAAGGCATCGGAGGCTGTACCAAATGGAGGATTGTTGCGGGGTGTTCTTAATGATAAACTGAATGGGCATGAAAATGTTGCTCGGTGCCGGGCTGCGACAGCCATCGGTGGAGCGTATGCGAAAAAACCATGGTCTGGAGCACGCTACCATCCACGTGCTTAGCGAATGCCTGCGTCGGGTTAGTATGGCGGGCCGCTCAGACCGTCATGGGTTTACGCTCTACGGCAATGTGTCCACAGAAGTGCTTACCAATGCGTGCGAGCGTGCGTTGAAGCGCCTGCGCTCCGGGGAACGTGGATTGGCTATTCATCCCTATTGTGGTACCAACTTCGTCACCACGGGAGTGCTGGCTAGCGTGGTGGCTGCACTGGCACTGCTGGGCGCGGGGCGCGGCTGGCGCGCTAGTCTTGCTCGGCTGCCGTTGCTGATATGCCTGATGACGGCGGCCCTCATTTTTTCGCAACCTCTCGGTCAGGTAATCCAGCGTGATGTGACCACAAGCGGCGACCCCGGCGAGCTGGAGATCGTCTCTATCAAACGCCGGCGCCTTGGTAGGTTCACCCTACATCGTGTTGAGACGTGCGGATAAGATGAGCGCGCTTCCGCCGGTTACGCTGCTGTACGGCGACGATGAGTTCGCCATCGCTAGGTACATTAGGGTGCTCAAACGTGGCCTCGGCACGGACGAGAATATAGCTCTCAATGTCACCGAATTCGAGGCTGGCGGGCTCTCCTTTGCGCAGTTCCGGTCTGTGTGCGAGTCAGCCCCGTTTTTATGTGTGCAGCGGCTAGTAATTCTAGGCGGCCTGTTGGTCCCATGGAAAAGCGAGGTGCGGTTCAAGGAGGCGCGGAATGACTTTCTCGCCGCCCTGATTGATTATCTGCCTGGATTGCCTCCATTCACTGCCCTGCTGCTGATGGAGCGCCGGAAGATTCCGAAGAATAGCCGTCTGCTGAAAGCGGTGCTGGCAATGGAAGGAGCAGAGGTGCACGAGTGCACGCTTCCAGAGAAGAGGGATCTCCCGGGGTGGATATTAGAGCGGGCCTGCCGGGCCGGCGGGGAATTCTCGGCCGGTGCTGCGCAGGAGTTGGCTGGGGCTGGAGTGGATGGCCCGCGAGCGCTGCAGTCTGAGATTGAAAAGCTGCTGGCATATGTAAACTGGGCCCGAACAGTTACTGCGGAGGATGTGCGCTGCATAGTGCCTGCCGCTGCGCAGGCAGACATTTTCCGGTTGGTGGATTCTCTAGGTGAGCGCAACGCGCGCCGGGCAATGGCACAGTTACACCACTTGCTCAACTCAGGCGAGCGCGATGCTATGGGCGTCTTCGGAATGGTGGTGCGGCAGTATCGGCTGCTGCTTCAGGCGAAGGAGATTCTAGAACAGGGCGGCATAGCAGCGGACGTGAAAGCGCACCTCGGGCTACCATTCTTTGTCGCCGAAAAAATCAGCATGCAATCGCGATCTTATAGGTTGGGCGCGCTGGAACGAATCTATCGGCGCTTGTTGGCGATGGATATAGCCATGAAATCAGGAGGCGACAGCCAAGTGGTTTTGGACATGATGGTGGCCGGACTAACTGTTTAATTGGCGTGATTTTAGCAGTCTGATTACAGGAGGTAGTCATGAGCGTACAATCGTTAACATGGGATGATTTTGTGGAAGCGCGGCAGCAGGGTCCGGAACCAACGGTGCTGTCTGGTTTGCCGCTCTGGTCTGTGAGGGTGCTGTGGGCGCTGGTGATGCTGGTCACGGTGGGCCTCTTTGTGGCCAGTATAAAACCGTATTTCGAGTTTGTGCTCTTCTTCCCAAAGTTCTGGTTCAGTTCTCCTGATTATGCCCCGGCCCTGGAGCAAATTAGCGTTACGGCCGGATTCTATCATGGCTACCTGATTGTGTTGCAGGGATTGCAGGTGGTGGTGTGCCTGGTCATCGCTGCGCTGATTTTCAAGAATAAATCGGATGATTGGCTTGCGCTTTTTGTCTCGCTGACGCTGGTGGCGTACGCGGCCAGTCAGGGGGACCAGATTGGAGCTCTTCTGATGAACGTGCCCGCGCTGCGTTACGCGGCGCTGCCCGCGCTGGCCCTGGCCGAAACCGCTTTGCTGCTATTGCTGTATTTCTTCCCTGATGGAAATTGCAGCCCGAATTGGACCAAGCCGCTGGCATGGATATGGGTGCTCTGGCAAGTTTCCAATCTGGTTTACGAGGCCTCGCCGCTAAACCCTGCTCTCTGGCCGACCTTGACCCGTAATCTGGTGATGCTGGCATGGTTTAGCACCGGTCTGTTTGCGCAGATATGGAGTTATGTAAAAGAGTTCTCTCCGGTGCAACGGCAGCAGACCAAATGGGTGCTCTTTGGGTTTGTGCTCTCTGTCGTGGGGATGTACGTCCCTGGCGTGCTGAAGGGCCTCATTCCCTCTCTGGGCAGTCCCGGACTTGGGGCCGTTGTATACGACATCGCCATAGTGGAGGGGTTTTCGCGGATCGCCTTTTTGCTTATTCCGGTGGCGTTATTGGTATCGATTATGCGCTTCGGCCTGTGGGAAGTGGATTCGCTCATTAACCGCGCCCTGGTTTATGGCGTACTGACTATCGTGATGGTAATCTTGTTTGAACTGTTTTCGGGCCTGATTGAGAATCTCACCGAGCTGATTATGGCCGAGCCGCCCGGGATCATCGAGGCTGTCACCGCGCTGGCGATTGGCGCCCTGATACAACCGGTGCAAGATAGGGTGCAGAATTTCGTGGATGGGCGCTTCTACGCCGCAAAGGTCGATCTGGGCAATGCCATCAGGGCGTTCTCCGACCAGATTAGCGATGTGATTGACCGGCAGGAATTGCTGCATCTGCTCCTCGACCGCACAATCGAGTTGCTGCAAATCGGGCACGGCGCTGTGTACCTGTGTGGCACTGACCGTGCAATGACTGCGACCGAGACCCAGAACATTGCCGACGAGCGGTTCAAATCTATCCCGCTCAGTGAGGAGGTGTTCGCCGAGCTGGAGCGGGGAGACCCGGTGTTCGAAGGTGATGAAACCTTTCAGACGCTGCACCTCGGCATGCGTCAGACTTTTCAGATGCTTGTGCCGCTGACGATTGTACGCGAGGGTACACGCGATCTTTCTGGTGTGCTTGCACTGGGCCCGCGCCTTTCAGGAATGGGTTACTCGCGTGAGGACGAGACTCTGATGAATACGCTAGTGGAATCAGTCTCGCGGGCGCTGCGCGTGGCCGAACTGATAGAGCAGACGCGTCGTTACGAACAGGCCCCTACTTAGCACCCTGGCCTGCGCGCACATCTCTAAGGTAGAAACGAAACGCCCCGACCTATGCATAGGTCGGGGCGTTTGCTATCAACTCAGGACTGTGTGCGCTAGACCAGATTGGCCATTCTCACATCTAGGTCACGTGCGAGTGAAAGTAATCGCTATGCCAGGGCCTCCGTGCCTACTCCAGTATCGTCCTCGTCATCCTCTGAATCCTCATGGTCATGCTCTGCGTCGTCCTCTGGATCGTCATCCCAGTCCTCGTCCTCATCTTCATCTAAGGTTTCTTCGTCTTCTCCAGCCGCAGCGATATATTCATCGCTTCCCTCACCGGATTCGGTGCCATACTCGCCGCTACCGTATTCACCGTGTGCGGCGTCATCGTGTGCTTCTGATGTCCATGCGAAGTCGTCTTCCGCTTTCTCATAAGCTTCTTCGTAGGTGATTGCGCCGGCTTCTGCTTGGGCAAAGAGGTCTTGCACGCCAGCGGGAGCATCATCTAGCTCGATTGTCGAAGGCGGTACATTGGCGTCAAATGCTCCGTACTCGCCACCATATGCTCCGTACTCGCCGCCAGTTTCGCCGTACTCGCCGCCAGTTTCGCCATACTCGCCGCCATGGTCGCCATACTCGCCGCCATGGTCGCCATACTCGCCGCCAGTTTCGCCATACTCGCCGCCAGTTTCGCCGTACTCGCCGCCATGGTCGCCATACTCGCCGCCATGCTCAAGTGCGCCCTGGTCGTCACCGTATCCACCGCCCTCTGGCCACTTTGTGTCATGGTCATCACCCGGAGCATGGTCAGTCTGAGATGCCTCGGATTCTGCTTCCCACTGGGCAACTTGCTCAGCGCTCGCGTCTTCGGGGGGTGGGGCGCCTTCGTCCCACTGGGTGTCTGGAGCACCTTGATGCTCTTCCTCAGGAGGTGGCTCGTGGTGCTCTTCCCCACCGCTATCATCCTGGTGCTGATCGTGGTGCTCTTCCTCAGGAGGTGGCTCGTGGTGCTCTTCCTCAGGCTCGTGGTGCTCTTCCTCAGGAGGTGGCTCGTGGTGCTCTTCCTCAGGCTCGTGGTGCTCTTCCTCAGGAGGTGGCTCGTGGTGCTCTTCCCCACCGCTATCATCCTGGTGCTGATCGTGGTGCTCTTCCTCAGGAGGTGGCTCGTGGTGCTCTTCCCCACCGCCATCATCCTGGTGCTCTTGGAAGTCAAAGTACCCTGCCTTCTGTTCAGTGAACATTTGTGGCTCCTTTCATCCACTCGGGATGAGAACAATATGCAATTCGCAGCCTAAATTACTAAGTTAAGTAGGGGTTGGCTTAGTCCAGCGTGTCGTGTGCTAGGCGGCTCCCGTCACGAGCGATGGCTATTTCCTGAGTGATGCTTAGGAAAGGATTCGGGTCGGCAGATATTCTTTTTTCCCGGGCCTATCTGATGCACCGCTGGTGAGCGTATGTAAATTGGCCTTAACCGACTGATTTCAGTGTACGCGAATTGTCGGGTGTTGTCAAGCCTGGCGGCTTTTCCCCGCGATGGGTTTGGTGGATGGGCCGAGCATGGACGTGGCATTGGATTGAGTCGACCCGGCGGGCTTTGTGGGCGGCTTGTATACATTGGAAGGACGAACCATGTCGCGCCGATTGAACTGCGTCGTAGAGACCCGCCAAGCGGCAAAGATGTCATCGTTCATAATGGAAATGTTGCTGCGCACCTCATCCTCGCACGGTACATAGTCGGAATGGTCCGGGTCTTGGCTATCATGGAAATATGCCCCGTCCTTTTTCTTGCCCATTCTGTGTGCGAATTTCCACTGACAGCGCAGCAACGCCCGCGAGAGTATGAATTTCTCCGCGATGAGGTCGGCAAATTCTGAACTACCATGGTATTTCTTCAGCGCACCCGCCATTGATGAGAGAATGGTGAAGGTGTCGTAGCGCGGATTGTCAATATCTGTCATGCCATATTGATACCAGTACTTATAGTATTTGAGCCGGTAGTTGTAATACCCTGGCTTTATACTGCGCTGGCGCAAGCGGCCTCGTCGGCTTCTTATACCGCATGCGCTATCAAAATCGCATATTTTTACTAGAGAGCTTCGGACTGGCAGGGCGTACAATTGGTCATGGCTTAGCCGATAATATATGTTGTCACAGTTCGTATTCTCTTCTATTAACACGTTTCCTACGTGCAGGTCATTGTGCCTGATACCAACACGGTACAGGCATTCAGCCGTGTAGATAATTTGAAACAGCACGCTCTTTAGCTCTTGATAGGTGCGATCGGTTTGCAGCCATCGACGCAGAGTATGCGCGCGTACGTGCTCTAGGCCGACAAAGGTTAGGGTGTCCACATCTCGGATGCGGATACCATCGGGGCCGTGGTCACGCACCTCTTTCGCCTTTACTCGTTCTCTCCATTTGTCTAGAGTGGCTGTACACTCGCCGAGCGCCCGCCGGGCATCACCGTAAGATTCTGAGAATGAACCGTAATATCGCAGTAGATTTGGTGTCCTTCTGTTGCTTAGCAGCGGTCGCAGCAGCTGTTTGTAGATGGTGCGTTCCAGTGGCAAGCTGTTGTCGCGTCGTTCACCATCTGGGGTGTTGTTGAAGAAAACCTTCAAGACCAGTGGCTTTCCTGTGTCTTTCAATCCCAACAGCAGCGCGGAGAGGCTTTTGTTTTTCTCCCCTCCGGTTTCAAGCGGCGAAAAAATATACCCCTGGTTTTTCAGGGTTTGTATAGAAGTGATTGTGGTCATATCCTGTTGGCGTTGCTCCGTTGCTCCGTTGCTCTGAAAACGGGAGACTGTTGTCCGCTGCCGGCACAAACAAACAAAACACCTCGCCCACTGTGCGGGCGAGGTGTCATATCTTTTAACTTGAGCCTAAGTTTTAGGCATTCAACTATTCGTTTTGCTCCTCGTCCTCGTCCTCCTCTGAATTCTCATTGTCATTCTCTGCGTCGTCCCAGTCGCCATCCTCGTCCTCGCCATCCTCCTCCCAGTTCTCGTCCCAATCCCCATCTCCGTCGGGTGTACCACCTTCTCCGGTACCACCTTCATGTGGAGTACCACCTTCTCCGGTACCACCTTCATGTGGTGTACCACCTTCTCCGGTACCACCTTCATGTGGTGTACCACCTTCTCCGGTACCACCTTCATGTGGAGTACCTTCGTGAGGCGTACCTTCCTCATGGCCATCGGGCGGACTACCTTGAGGCGTACCTTCTGGCGTACCTTGAGGACTACCTTGAGGCGTACCTTCTGGCGTACCCTGCTCCCCGGATGGTGAACCGTACGTACCTGGTGTACCCTGCTCCCCGGATGGTGAACCGTACGTACCTGGTGTACCCTGCTCCCCGGATGGTGAACCGTACGTACCTGGTGTACCTTCTTCCTGGAATACTATGGGCATTGTCAACAGATCGTCAAACATCAAATTCTCCTTTCATCCCCATCGGGATGAGAACAATATGCAATTTGCAGCCTAAATTACTAAGTAAGTAGGGGTTGGCTTATTCCAGCGTGTCGTGTGCTAGGCGGCTCCCATCACGAGCGATGGCTATTTCCTGAGTGATGCTTAGGAAAGGATTCGGGTCGGCAGATATCCTTTTTTGCCCGGGCCTATCTGATGCACCGCTGGTGAGCGTATGTAAATTGGCCTTAACCGACTGATTTCAGTGTACGCTATCGGTATCAGGTTTGTCAAGCAGCACCGCCCTGTTTTTTTGGGGCAGCATCAAGTCATTTGCCGAATCGGATCTCATTGGTTACAATAGACAGCATCAAAGCCGAAAGGAGCGAGTTATGATTACCTTACTGGGCAATGGGCCACTGCAGGTGTTCCTTGGCACCCTCTTAGTCTGGGGTGTGGCTGCGCTGGTAACGTATTGGCTGTGCGCATACATTTTGCTCTGGGCTTTCCGGCGTACAGATACTGACGTTGATGACGTGATCTTGGGCGTTTCGCGCCGGCCGGCGGTACTGCTGGTTGTGTGGTATGGATTGCGCAACGCCTTCGGTGCGTGGGGTTCCACCCTGCCCGGTGTTATTTGGATTGACCGCATCATCTGGGCGTTGATCGCAGTCACACTCACGCACTGGGTGGCGCGCCTCTTCGTGGATGTGCTTGTATATTACATAAAGGATTTAGCCGAACAGACAGAAGCAATCTGGGATGATGTATTGGTGCCGGTTCTGGAACGGCTGGGCGCACCGCTGATTTATGTTGTCGGCCTGTTTTTCGCGCTGCAGTTCCTGGGGCTGGATTTGACCGGTCTGTGGGTTGCGGTTGGCGGCGGTGCCTTCGTTCTAGCGTTCGCTCTTCAGGGTATCCTGAGCGACTTTTTCGCCGGGTTGATTCTGCTGGTGGATACGCCCTTTCGGACTGGAGACGTAATTGTACTTCCGGATACTGTCACCAAAGGGAAGAATATCACGGCCGTAGTGCGAAGCATCGGCATTCGTATGACGCATCTTTTCAATGTGCAGAACTACACCGACATGTTCATCCCCAACGGAGCGCTGAGCCGTTCGACATTCTTCAACGCAAACCGTCCGACCACCAATCTGGTGGCGACAGTGGGCTTCGCGGCCAAGCGCCAGGGCACCAATCCTAATAAGGTGATGGCAATGCTGCGTGAGGCCGTGCTGGCGCATCCGGACATCATTGGCGATCCGATACCCAAGCTTGAAGCGTTACCCTCCATAAAAGGCCTGAAGAAGAAGGACGATGCGGCAGGTACACCATCCAAGAAGAGAGCTGCGTATAACCGGTTGCGTGCCGAGGTTTACGTTAACCGTCATCTGGACGCCATACGTAAAGAGTTGCACGGGCTCATCTCGAAAATTAAGGAGTTGGAGTTGGGTGGTCTAGACGCGCAAGAGGTGGCCGAATTAAGCGAAGTATATGACAAAACCCTTTCAATGATCGGATTGCGGCCGTTGGAGCAGACAGGCCGTCGCTGGCAAAAAACGCAACTGGTGGAAGGTGGCGGCGATGATGCAGATACACTACTCAAACTGATACACAATTGGCTTGAAATCTGGCTGACTGACCCCAACCTGTTTCCGGATGACCGGGAAATCCTGCACGGGGAATGGGATCAGAAAATTCGTTTTCTCTCAAATCGCCTCGCCAGTCTGTACGATGTAATCCATAACCCGACTGGGCAGGAGACGCGCGTTGATGACATGGTGCAGAGCCTAGACGGCTGGCTGGATGAGAGCTTCAAACGTACCAAGGTCATGTGGCAAGAGCCACAGGTATGGCTGACAGCATTTAACCAAACCTTCATTGGTTTCAATGTGCGCTACTACGTGGATAATATCCGTCTCGAGCACTGGAGACGTCCATGGCGGGTTGAAAGCGAACTCACCAAAGACGTCATGCGGCGCTTCAAAATCGGGGGTGTAAAGCTGCCGAAGGCAATGTATCGCTCAGGCGATGAGACCACGGAGGCTGGCGTGTTTATCACCTAACGCCTGCTGTGAAATAGAAAAAGGCCGCTGCCTGTAGTAGGCAGCGGCCTTTTTCTATTCGGGTTCCCCAAGCCTGGCATCAATGTTCAGGAACAAAGCCTTCTGCGACCCCAAAGAGCTCTGTGATTTGCGCCTCGTTCTCCCCGCTCATTATCATGAGTAGGTAGTCACCCACCTTGATAGTGATTGAGCCGGCAGGGTTCTTTATAAGCCGGCGACTGCCGTCCTGTTCCAGTTTGCTTATACCAATCAAGATAATATTGTGTTCTTCCTTCAGCGCGTGAAAGACATCCGTATAGTCGCGGTTCAAATGTGGGTTATTCTCGGTGACAAGGTATTGCTGGATATCATAATCGTCCGCGGCAACCGCCGAGCTGAGCAACTCGACGGAATATCGGGCCACGTCCGGCTCGAAAATGTAGCTGGCCACTATTTTGGCTGCGATGCCATCCTTGGAAAGAGTGAAGGTGACGCCGGCGCTGTGGAATGTTTCCTCTAGATCGGTGTTGTTCAGGATGACCACGTGTTCGTTCTCACCGTACTGTTTTTTCAGATTGAGCGAATAGACTAGTTTCTGCGTGTCGTCCTCTAAGTTAAGGAACACAGTCGCCGCTCGGGCGATGTTCGCTTTTTCCAGCACCGTGTAATTCGAGAAATCGGTTACCAGCACGAACACATCCATCTCGCCGTAGCGTTCATTAATCGGGTCTACATGTTCCTTGTTGTCGGTAACGATTGCGACTTTTTTCTCTGCACCGATTAATTCGTCCACGACCGATTGCGCAAACTGATCCCAGCCAATGACCACAATGTGGCCTGTGAAGTCTGTGCCTAGCAAACCCATCTTTCGTGTCTCCCTAATGTTTACAAATGCTTCGGTTATGCGACTGATTAGTAGCCCCAGAACGCCTAGGCTGCCGAGCACGAACGTGTATCCTATAGCCCGCCCGACGGCGGTCACGGGATAAGCATCACCGTACCCGACGGTGGTAAGCGTGACGATGGAATACCAGAGCGCGTCGGGGAAGCTATTTATCTTGCCTCCGGATGCCCCCCGCTCTGCGGCCGCCAGTCCGAACAAGAGCAACATGTATACCCCGATG
>Ga0310123_10001547_pt1 | contig 18960 bp, 13 predicted proteins | sample CB6_AW_1057_MG_FD_203505 | JGI IMG/M metagenome (GOLD analysis project Ga0310123, IMG submission 203505) | Marine microbial communities from Western Arctic Ocean, Canada - CB6_AW_1057 | ecosystem: Environmental > Aquatic > Marine > Oceanic | place: Canada: Western Arctic Ocean | collected... | reverse complement strand
CGAGGTCGCTTTGCCGGTCTGGACTGCACCGCGGGCGGACAACTGGAGGTAGTTGGCCAGACTCAGGCCGGTCGCGCCCAACGCGCCAACCTTCAGGAAATCCCGCCGCTTCACGCCGTCGCAAGTCCTATGCAATGCCATCAATCCGTTTCCTTTCGGTCCCCGTCTTGGGGTGAATTACCGTTGTGGTAGTTTGAGTGTGTCGAGCCTAGTGGTTGACGATAAATTCCTTGGTGTTGAGCAACGCCCACAGCAGGTCGCGAAGACCTTGTATGGTGTCCTCGGATCCCTCGACATAACTCCGCGAACGACTCAGTTCCGCCTCGCTGGGCAATCGACTCAGGGTCCTCAGGTAGGCCTGGTTGACGATCGCCGTGGAATCCAAGTCGGCCACCTTCTCGCCGGACGACTTGGGAACCGCACGGTTGCGAGCAGCCTTGGCCAGGTCAGCCTGCAGGTTGCGGGCCTGGATGTTCAGTTTCTTCACCAACGGGGTGTCCTTGGCCTTGCGGGCGGCGGCCATCTTGCGACGGACCGCCTTCAATTGCTTGGAGAGCTTCAGCATCTCGGGAGTCGCCTTCCTGGTGGGACGACGCGCGGGCTTGATGTCCAGTTCGCCGGTGAGCTGGTTGATCCAGCCGTCAGGATTCGAGGCAATCAGCTTCAGCGTGTCACTGTCGTTCTGCAGAAAGACCGTCTGCAACAGGCTCGGCTCGTTTGAGCGATCGCAATCGCAGTTGCTTTCCCGGGTCGATCGGCCGAAGACGGTCAGGGCATAGCCAGGGCCTTTTCGCGAGTTGAGCCGACGACCGGACCCGGCAAGCGCGATCGCCCGCCCCTCCAGTTCCGTCTTCATCTCGACGCCCCGCTGGTCCGAAGCAGTGGCCTGCTGGATCGCATCGTAGGCAACCTCGGCCGGCAACCGCCGCGGAATCGAATGGCTGAAGTTCCGTTCGTCAAGTCGATTGGTCTCGTTGGGTTGCCAACTGGCCTGGTAGGTGCGGCTCGAGATGATCTCCCGGTGCAGCCACTTCATGTCGTAGTTGTTCTCGATAAACGAGACGGCCAGGTAGTCCAGCAACGGCTTGTTGCTCGGCGGATTGGCCAGGCTGTGGTCATCGGGCGGTTCGACGATGCCAACGTTGAAGTAGTTGGCCCAGACGCGATTGACAAACGCCCGGGCAAACAACCGGTTGTCCTTGCGACGCAACCACTCCATCAGCGGAGTCCGGATGTCGGCGAACTTGGTCAGGTCGACTTCCTCCGCACCCAGCAGCGTGGCCTTGGAAGCCACCGAACCGCGGTTCCTCTTCTTGCCTGATTGTGCGAGCTGACGTTGCCGCTTTTTCAACCTCTTAATCGACTTTTCGATCTGCGTGATCTGGTTGGTGACCTGGGCAGTCTTGGGATCCTTGGCCTGCAGGTCTTTCAACCGCTGCTGCAACTTGACGATCTGTTGCTTCACCGCCCTGGCGGCCTTTCCGCCGGTGTTCTTTTTGGCCGCTTTCGCCCGGGATGACTTTGTATAGACCTCCTGGAATGGCACGACCTTGCCGGAATCGAGAGCTTCCGAAACCGCCTTTCGCAGCTGGCCACCCTTCTTGTCACCCAACTCCAGCGCCGCCAACATCTCGTTGTACTCGGTCTTCGTTTTCGGGTTGGTCCCGAAACTGACCCCGGTGAAGAAGCCCTGGAACTGGGCGAAATCACTCTTGGTCCACTGGTCGAATGGGTGCTTGTGGCACTCGGCACACTGGATGCGAATGCCCAGGAATGTGTAGGCGAATCCAACGGCCCGGTCCTTGGGCTCACGGAAAGTGCGTCGGGCCCAGTAATGGGACATGCCCTCGCGATCGGTGAACTTCTGGTCACCGTCCGCACGGTACACGCCACTCATCGTCGTGCTGAACTGCTTGAACGACTCGCCGGAGTTCCGGCTGGTCGCCATCACCAGTCCCTCGACCAACTTGTCGTAGGGCACGTTCCTGGCGACGCGATCCTTCAGCCAGTCGTACCAGTCCTGGCTGGCACGACGTCTTCGCGAGGGGATCACGTTGTTCAACGCATCGTCGTTGTTGCCGGTGAAGTCCGAGAGTCGCGTCGCCCACCAAGCGGCGTAGGCCGGCCGGCCAAGCAACTCTTCGACCTTCTTCGTCCTCTTCTTTGGGTCGGTGTCCTTGAGGAATGCCTCCACGTCGGGAGCCGTCGGCAGGGTGCCAACCAGGTCCAGGGAGACGCGGCGGAGGAACTCGGCGTCGGTGCTCAGCGCCGAGGGGACGATGCCCAGTTTCCTGAGCTTCTGGACCACCAAGCGGTCGATCTCCGTCGGCGTCGCCACCTTCGGATAGTTTCGGCCCACCTTGTCACTGAGCGGACGCATCACCGGCACCGACACCACGCCGTTGTCGTAAAAGGCGACAACAAAGGTGTCACCGGGTTTGCCACTGGTCAGCAAACCACCAGAACCCAGCTTGGCGACCTGGTCGTCGTTGCTCTTGAATCGTGTCAACGGCGTCACGTCCTCGCGAGTCCCGTCGCTCCAGACCGCCACGGCCTTCAACTGGACCTTCTCGTCCTTCTTGCCCGAAAAGACCAACTCGGAGGGAGTGATCTCTAGCCGCAGCAGCTTCGCCGCATCCTTGGACACCTCGGGGGCACCTGCAGCAATCCACTTCCGCAGCAGGCGGTACTGCCAACTGTCGACCTTCATTCTCAGGCCACCCTCGTGGTCCACCGTCTCGGTCGGCTTCTCCAGCATCAGGCTCTTGGCCGGCTTCGAGACGTTGGCACGAGGATCCTCGCCATCGGGGGCTCTCAGCAACGCGTCATGGTCAAACTTGAAGTCATAACCGAACAGCGACAACCGGAAACCGCCGCGGCCCTGGAACGACCCGTGACAGGCACGGCCGTTGCATCCGAGCTTGCCGAGCAGCGGCACCACGTGACGCTGGAAGTCGGGCACCTCATCGGTCGACTCGGTGGCGAATCGCTCGGGGACCGGGGGACTCGCCTTCGACGGAGCCACCTTGGCGTTGTTGTTGGCATGGGCCGTGGCTACTAGGCCACCGACCAGAAGTGCGGAGAGTAGATACCGCGTCATGGCTTCGATTTGTCCTTAGTTTTGACCGTCGCTTTACTTGGTTTGCGCGGTGTGCCACGAGGTTTGACGGGCTTGCCAGCCTTGACCGGCACCACCGTCCTGGGCTGCTTGCCACCGCGGCCCTTCCTCCGTGCAGCGGTTGTTCTCGCCGACCGCTTCAATCGCTGCAACTCTCGATCTGTCGCAGCGTCCAGGTTCTCCAGTAACTTCAACTGGGCCTGGATCCGATCGATCCGGGCCTGCGACCGCTTGAAATCAGCCAACAGCATGATCCGCCGTAACTCCGCCCGCTTCCTCAACGTCTCCCGCAACAGCGCATCACGTTTCGGGTCGGGCTTCATCATCGAACGAGCCACCATCAGGCGGGCCTGCGACTCGAGCTTCCACAACTCGACCATCATCTCGTAACGCTCGGGATTGGCCGTCTTGATCGGCTCGAGGCGGCGGGCCGTCCGAGACAACTCGGTGATCGCCTTGTTGTAAGCCGCCCGGTTCCCAGCCGACTGCAACCGACCAATCAGCTTGGCCAACTCGGGATGATGGGCCTTGGCAAAAGCAAACGCCTGCTTGATCTGCACCTTGCCCAACTGTGCCCGCCGCTTGGACGCACCGGCTCGAGACCGCTTCACCGGGGACTTCGGATTGGTCGGCGACTTGGCGTTGGCCGGGTTCTTGGCCGGGTTCTTGGCCGGCGACTTCTGCGCCAGGCCGTCGGTGGCCAAGGCGATCACGAGGCAGAGACATATTCCGATTCGGGTCATTCGTCGTGGCCTCCGTTCATCTCTTCGGGCAACGCCATCGCGGCAATCATCCACTCGGGCACCACCAGCTCGCTCGTGGCCACCTCAGCCTCCGAACCGGCCGCACCCCGCATCTCGTCCGGCTCGGAATTCGTCCCGCCGGCCCATGTCGACAACAGCAAACCATCGACGGCACCTTGATCGGCCACGATGTCCAAACCCGGTTCGTTGGGAACCTGGTCCCCGCTGCGGATTGACAAGGCGACGACCAGCATCAGGCACACCGCCGAGGTGACCACCAGCCTCCAGCCCTCCGCACGCCTGTCTGGATTCCCGGACACGCGCTGGCCGACCACCACCGGCCGGCTGGGAGCCGAAACGGCCCCGACCAGTTCGACCGCCCGCACCACCGCCTCGCAGGCCTCAATCTCGCCCTCGGCCAAACGGACCTCAAACTCGGACAGCTCGGCACCGTCCAACTCGCCAGCCACGTAAGCAAACGCCAACCAGTCGGTCTCGATCAGATCCTCGACGGCGACGCCGCCGGCCAGGGGTTGATTGGTTTCTGCAGCCATCATTCACTCACCTCGTCCAACTCATCCTTACGGGCCTTGCTCGGACAGTCGTTGGTGCAGTTTCGCCAGGGCCGATCTCATCCGTGTCAGCACGGTTCCCAGCGGTGCACCCAGTTCCTCGGCAATCACCTTGAAGGTCTTGTCTTCGTAGATCCGCTTGCGAAGTACGGCCTGTTGATCGGCGGGCAACTCGTCGATCAGTTTCCTCACGCCTCGTATCGACTCGTCCAGGCTGACCAGGTCTTCGGGAGTGGCGGTTTCGGTCAAGGGAGTCTCGGCCAGCCGCTTCAGGCTGCGGTCCTGCCGCTGCCTCTTGCGACCCGCCAGCATCGCCTCGTTGTACGCCACCCGGAAGAGCCAACCCTTGAGCGTCTCGGCTCGAGCCGTGTGTCCGGTCTCCAGCGCCTTGGTAAAAGTTGCCTGAAGTGCCTCGTCGGCCGCATCCGGATCACTGGTCACACCCAGCAGAAACGACCGCAACGGCCCGCCATACTGGCGAAACCACCGGTCGACCTCCGCAGGATCAACCCGTTCTCCATCTTGCGACGTCAAACGTCTCACCCCGCTTCAATCGCCCTACCACTTCTGATGCGCTCGGGAATCGGTTTATTGGTGGAATTCCCAGATTTCTCCGGGGTCAGATCACGGCACGTCCCGCAACCGCAAGTCAAAACCGCCCTTCCGCTCGGCCACGTAGACGATCCGCTTCCCGTCGGGATGCCACGTCGGGTAGTCATCCCGCTCGGGATGCTCGGTCACCCGCGTCACTCCCGACCCATCAGCTCCCATCACGTAGATCTCGCGGTTCCCATCACGATTCGACACGAAGACCACCCGTCGACCGTCCGGAGAAAACCTCGGCCGCACGTCCTGTGACCTGTGGTGGGTCAGCCGCCGCGGGTTGCTGCCGTCGGAGGCCCTGGCCCGGTAGATCTCGTAGTTGCCATCCCGGGTCGACCCATACAACAGCATCCGCCCGTCCCGAGAAATACTCGGCCAGTTGCAGATCCCGTTGACATCAACCAGCACCTTGCGATCTCCCGCGGAGGTGTTGCACGAAAAGACCTTCTGTCGACCCCCCTCGGCAAAGACATACAGCACGCGTTTCCCGTCGTGACTGAACGCCGGGCTGCGCATCCCCGAGAATCCCGAGGCGGGAGGAATCTCGGCGGTCTTCTGCAGCTTGGTGTCCTCGATCACCATCCCCACGCTCGCCGCACTGCGACTCTGCAGGAACGCCAGGAAGCGGCCATCGGGTGAAACGGCGGGTTCGAGTTCCGAGCGGGTCTCGTCCTTGTGAACCGGCCGCTGCTTGCCGCTCTTGAGATCCCTCCGCACAAGCTGCAACTGCTCGGGACGTGCCTGCACGACATAGATCAGCGTGTTGGCATCCAGGAACACCGGGTCGCGTTTGTAGCGGTGGTCGTTGGTGAGTTGGCGGTCGGCGGCTGGGAGTGTGGTGGCTGTGGCGAGAATCAGCAGGAACAGCGATACGGGGCTGGGCGCTGGCGTGAAGGGGTCAGGCCCCCGCTGGCGGACCGTTGAGGGTGGAGCAAGACCCAGCCGACGTCCGCCACAGGCGGATCTGACCCCAGGGCGGTGGCTAGAACAGTTCATCAATCAATGTCCCGCCGGGCAGCACGTTGAGTTCGGCTCGGTCCTGAGTGGTCAGCCCGGCCAGTTCGCTGATGGTTGTGCCGACCATCAGCGGCGTGATCGGGTTCGTCAGCGGATGCTCGCCCAGCCGGTCGCTCTCGCCAATCGTCCCCCCGGTCGGCACACCGGCCCCGGACCACAGAGAGAAGTAGCACTGCGGCCAGTGATCCCGAGCGGCTCGCGGGTTGATCTTGGGAGTCCGACCGAACTCGCTCATCACCACCACCAGGGTCTCATCGAGCAACCCCCGCTCGTGCAGATCGTTCATCAACTCGGGCAGCACCCGGTCGAGCAACGGGCAGTGGCGGTCCATCAGCATTTCGAAGTTGTAGATGTGAGTGTCCCAGCCGAAGTCGAAATTCGGAGTGATCGCCTCGACCGTCTGACTCCAGTTCAGTTGCACATACGGCACGCGGGCCTCGATCAACCGCCGGGCCACGAGTGCACTCTGGCCGAAGTGAGTGTACCCGTACCGCTGCCGGGTCGACTCCGACTCGCGGGTCACGTCAAACGCTTCCCGCGCCGAGGGGTTCGCCAGCAGTCCGTAGGCCATCTGGTAGGTCCGCTCCCAGTCGTCGATCCCCGCCGCCTCCAGCCGTCGGCGTCCGATATCCAGCTGTCCCAGCAGCGAGCGGCGGTCGGAAATCCGCCCCGGAGTGATACCTTCCAGCAGGTCCAGGGCCGGCAGATCGACCGAACCGTCGTTCTTGACCACGACCTGGAACGGATCCCAGGCCTTGCCGAATGTCCCCCCGCCGTAACCCTCGACGATCCGCACGCTGTCCTGGATGATCCCTCGGCCGACCGAGAGAAACGGAGGCAGGTCGCCGTCGCGGCCCCGGTGCCGGGCGACGATCGCTCCGAAGTTGGGCTGCACCGGACCGGGCTTCTCATGGAACCCCGTCAGCGCCACCGTGCCGCCGTCGGGGTGGCCCGGCTGAGTGGTCACGTGCGAGCGGGCCAGGGCAAAGCGATCGCTGATCGACGCGATCCGCGGCAGCAGGTCGGTGAACCGCACGCCCGGGGTCCGCGTGGCGATCGTCGAAAACGGACCGCGGTACTCGCTGGGCGCATCGGGCTTGGGGTCGAAGGTGTCCAGGTGCGAGGGGGCTCCCCACAACCAGACCACCAGCACCGACTTGGCCCGTGGCCCCGATCCGGACTCCGCCGCGGCCAACAGGTCCGGACGCCCCAGCACCACAGGCAACGATGCGCCCAGTTTCAGGAACGCACGGCGACTCGGCCCGCCGCAGGTTCGTGAACGGAATTGACCCACGTTGATCATGCCAGCCAGTTTCTCATACCCATCGACAGCACTCAAGCTCTGACCCCGGCGATGGCGGGGGTCTGACGCCGCCCCCAGAGGGGTCTGCTTCACCTGAAGCGACCCGCAGGCGGGGCCTGACCCCTTCGGCCGGAAACCGTGGTTGGAAAAAAGGGGTCAGGCCCCCGCGTGCGGACCGTTGCAGGTGGAGCAAGGAGCACTTGGGGTCCGCCGCAGGCGGATCAGACCCCGACGCATCAGAGGGGGTCTGACGCCGCCCCCAGTTGGGTCTGCTTCACCTGAAGCGACCCGCAGGCGGGGCCTGACCCCTTCGGCCAGAAACCGTGGCTGGAAAAAAAGGGTCAGGCCCCCGCGTGCGGACCGTTGCAGGTGGAGCAAGGAGCACTTGGGGTCCGCCACAGGCGGATCAGACCCCGGCGGCGGCGGGGGTCTGACGCCCTCCCACCAACCCACAGTTGAGTGCCCGACACCAGCCGAGATATAGTGGAAGCTCCCCCCCGCCGCATTCCGATCTTCTAGTCAAAGGACCGGCTCGTGCGAGTCCTGCTCACCACCCTCGCCTGCCTGCTGCTCACCCGGACCGTACTGGCGTCCGAACCCACCCCACCGGAACGCAGCACGCGGCCGGCCCGGTCACTTACCGTGACCCCCAACCCGATCACGCTCGGCGGCGGAAACCGCGTGCAGCAGATCCAGGTCACCGCAATCGGCCCCGACGGCCGGCCGTTCGATGTCACGCACACGGCGACCTTCCAGAGCATCGACAGTGGGACCGCGGCGGTCGAGGGAACAGCCCTGCGGGCGGTGTCGGATGGCAACACCCGGCTGAAGGTGAGCTACGGCGGACGGGAAGCCGAGGTGGAGGTCGGAGTTGTGGACCGGGACACGATCCCGCCGGTGCACTTCAAGATCGACATCATGCCGATCCTCTCCAAGTTGGGCTGCAACAGTGGAGGCTGCCACGGCAAGCAGAGTGGCCAGAACGGATTCAAGCTCAGCGTCTTCGGCTTCGATCCCCAGGCCGACTACAACGCGCTGGTCAAGGAAGCTCGAGGCCGACGCGTCTCGCTGGCCGCTCCCGGAGGCAGCCTGCTGGTAGCCAAGTCGAGCAACTCGATCGCTCACGGCGGCGGAGCCCGCACGGCGAGCGGGTCCGCCGACCACCAGGTCTTGGCCAACTGGGTCGCCCAGGGAGCCCCGTGGGGCGATGACGATGCACCACGAGTGGCCTCGATCCGCGTCGATCCCGCCCAACGCGTGCTCGGGACCACCAGCCAACAGCAGCTGCTCGTCACCGCCGTCTTCACCAATGGAACCACTCGCGACGTCACCAGCTCGGCCGATTACACCAGCAACGCCACGCTGGTGGCCGACATCGAAGAGGCCGGACACGTGCATACCGGCCGCGTGCCCGGCGAAGCGGCGATCACGATCAACTACATGGGTCACGTGACCGCAGCACGTATCACCGTGCCTCGCTCGCAGGGGACCCGAGACTACCCCAGGCTGGCGTCCAACAACCGGATCGATGAGCTGGTCTGGATCAAGCTCAAGCGGATGAGCATCCTGCCTTCGTCCACCGCCAGCGACAGCCTGTTCCTGAGACGACTCCACCTCGACACCCTCGGCACGCTGCCCTCACCCGGACAGGTCCGCGACTTCGCGGCCGACCAGCGAGACGACCGCCGCGAACGAGCGATCAGCGAGGTGCTGGAGCGGCCCGAACTGGCCGACTACTGGGCACAGAAATGGGGCGACGTGCTGCTGGTCGACCGTGAAACGCTCGGAGAACGCGGCGCGTTCGAATTCCACCGCTGGCTGAAGAACCAGCTGCAGACCAATCGGCCCTACGATGAGTGGGTCCGGGAACTGCTGACCGCAACAGGGAACTCGGGACGATACGGACCGGTCAACTTCTACCGCGCGGCACGGACACCGATCGAATTGGCCCGCAGCGTCAGCCAGGCCTTCCTCGGCATCCGCATGGAGTGTGCTCAATGCCATCACCACCCGTTCGAGAAGTGGGGGCAGGACGACTTCTACGGCATGGCCGGATTCTTCAAGGGACTCAAGCACACCTCGCTGGGTCCCGGCCGCGAACTGGTCTACCACGCAGGCTACCAACCCACCCGCATCCCGCTGGTCAACCGGCTCGTACTGCCCCGCCCGCCCGGGGGGGTGGGGATCGCCGACTTCGGGGAATCCGACCCGAGGGTGAAGCTGGCCGAGTGGGTCACCCGGCCGGGGAACCCCTACTTCGCACGGCTGGCGGTCAACCGGCTCTGGAAGCAGTTCCTGGGCCGAGGCCTGGTTGAGCCCGAGGACGATTTTCGCTCGACCAACCCCCCCACCAACCCCGCGCTCCTGGATCACCTCGCCGAGACCTTCGTCGCCAGCCGCTTCGATCTCAAGAAGCTGATGCACTACATCCTCTCCTCGCGGGTCTACCAGCTCTCGAGCATCCCCAACGCGACCAACGCCGAGGACCAGCAGAGCTATTCTCACTACCTGGTCAAGCGGCTGCCTGCCGCGGTGCTGCTGGATGCGATCAGCGAGGTGACCGGGACTCCCGAGTCCTTCACCGGGATGCCTCGAGGCACCCGTGCCATCCAGTTGTGGGACAACCGCCTGCCCAGCTACTTCTTGGACACCTTCGGCCGATCCGAGCGGAAATCGCCGTGCGAATGCGGTTCCTCAACCGAGCCGACGATGGCCCAGACACTGCACCTGATGAATGCTCCGGAGATCGACGCCAAGATCACCGCCGTGGGCAGCCGGATCGATCGCCTGATCGCCCGCAAGGCCAGCCCACGCGAGATTGTCGACGATCTGTGCCTGGCCGCGCTGGGCCGTCCGCCCAAGCCTCGCGAAGTGCGTGCCGCAGAAAAGCTGTTTGCCAGCAGCCCACCCCGCGAAGCTGCCGAAGACTTCCTGTGGGCGCTGTTGAATTCCTACGACTTCCTGTTCGTCCACTAGTCGGCTCCCCCCCAATAAAACACCGCAACGCGTACCGCTGCCTGTACAATCCCGGCACCGCCGCGTCTTGACCCAAAGGACCCCAGGCGATGACTCGATCCACCTCCCCCCACCGCTCAAGACTCTCGTCCTACTGCGACGGCCTGAGCCGCCGCGAAATGCTCACCGTCGGCAGCCTCGGCGGATTGAGCCTGGCCGAGTTGATGTGGATGCAGGACTCGTTTGCCAAGTCCCAGGGCAAAAAGGCCCGAGACATCAACTGCATCTTCCTGTTTGCACTCGGCGGACAGCCGCACCAGGACATGTGGGACGTCAAGCCCGAGGCGCCCTCGGAAATCCGCGGCGACTTCAGCCCGATCTCGACCCGTGCCCCGGGAGTCCACCTCTCCGACGTGCTCCCGGGCATCGCCACGGTCACCGACAAGCTGGCCATCATGCGCAGCGTCACTCACGTCGACAGCGACCACGGTCGCGGCTACCACGTGATGATGACCGGCAAGCGACCCGGAGCCGGCGACTTCAACGGCAACCAGAACAACAACCATCACCCCTGCCTGGGTTCGATGATCGCCCGGCTGGGCACCCCCGGCGAATTGCCCCCCTACATCTCCGTCCCCAACTTCCTCAACAGCGGCGGCCCCTCGTTCCTGGGACCCAGCTACGGCCCGTTCGTGATCGAAGCCGACCCGGCCGCGCCGGACTTCTCGGTCCGCGACATCACTCTGCCCACGTCGATCTCGACCAACCGCAACGCCCGACGCCAAGCGGTGCTGCGTGAAATCAACCGCTTCGAGCGGCAGGCCGAGACGGTCGGGCAGAGCGTCCGATCGCTGGACACCTTCTACAAGAAGGCCGCCGGGCTGATGACTTCGAAGAAGGCCAAGGAGGCGTTTGACATTCACCGCGAGAGTGACGCGACGCGAGCCCGCTACGGGATGACCTCCGTCGGCCAGTGCTGCCTGCTCTCGCGTCGACTGGTCGAAGCCGGATGTCGGTTCGTCGCCATCGAAAACGGACACTGGGACACTCACCGCAAGAACACCTACAGCCTCCGCGACCTGCTTTGCCCCTCGTTCGACCAGGCCGTCCCCGCGCTGCTGGGTGATCTCGAAGACCGAGGCCTGCTCGACGAGACCCTGGTGATCATCTCCACCGAGTTCGGACGCACGCCGCGGATCAACGAACTGGCCGGCCGCGACCACTGGCCCAACGTCTTCTCGATCGCGATGGCCGGTGGCGGAGTCCAGGGGGGGCAGGTGATCGGTGCCAGCGACCGCAAGGCCTCGGCGGTAGCCGATCGACCGATCACACCCGGCGACGTGACCGCCACCGTGCTCGACCTGATGGGCATCGACCCCCACCAGATGGTACGCACCCCGCTGGGACGCCCGATCCCGCTGGTCGACGAAGGACACCCGATCAGCGAATTGACCTGACACAAGCCAGGGGTCAGACGCCGATTGTGGCCCGCCGCAGGCGGGCCACAATCGGGGCCTGACCCCTTCTTCTCCCATCACCATCGCTCGCGTGAAGGTTTCAGACCCCCCACCACGGATCTGACCCCAATCGCCGCACCCAACACCCCGGAAGCCTCAACGTGATCCGTCGACTCACCCGTGACCGCTTGGCAACCAACCTCGTCACGCTCGTCGCACTCCTCGCGCTGGGACTGGCTCCCGCCCCCGCCGACGCTCAGCCCAAGCCCGGCTACACCCCCTCCAGCACTCACATCTTCCCCGCCGGAGGACGCCGTGGGACCACGGTCCGGGTGCGTGTCGGCACCGAGTGCGCCCCCGGCGACACGGACTTCCTGGTCTACGGAACCGGTGTCAGCTCCGGAGATCGGCTCGCCAAACGACTCCCGCGCGGCCTCGGAGAACCCGACCCGCGTCGCAAGCCCACCGAGGTCCCGATCACCTACCCTCGAGAATGGGACCAAAAGATCACGATCGCCGACGACGCGCCTCTGGGCCAGGCACTCTGGCGGATCAGCTGCGCCCAGGGCGGCACCGGCACCCGGCCGTTCCTGGTCGGTGAGTTGCCCGAACACATCGAGGCCGAATCGAACTCGATCCCCGCCCGAGCCGAACGGCTCGAGCTGCCCGTCACGCTCAACGGCCAGATCTACGGCGAGCGGGATGTCGACTTCTTCAAGATGTCACTCAGCAAGGGCCAGGTCCTCGTCTGCGACGTCCTGGCCGGCCGCATCGGCAGCCGACTCGACCCCGTGATCGAACTCCTGGGCCCCGACGGCCGCCGTCTCGACGCTCAGGAAATCCGCGTCGGCCGCGATCCGGTACTCGCCATCCAGGCCCCCCGCGACGGCGACTACCTGCTGCGGGTCGCCAACATCACCGTCGACGGCAACGCCGCCTGCGTGTACCGCATTACGCTCTCGACACAGCCACTGGTCATCTCGGCCTTCCCCAGCGGAGGCCGCTCGGGCAGCAAGTCGATGGTCCAGTTCCACACCCTGACCGGCCGGCCCGGCCCGCTGGCGGTCGCCGAAACCGAAATCCACTGGACCGCTCCCAAGGCTCTGCTGCGACCGTGGGGCGGCCGCGGACCGGCCCTGGTCGTCAACTCCGGCGATCACATCTCCGAAATCGAACCGAACAATTCTCTCGAGACCGCCGGCACAATCGAGGCTCCCGTCACCGTCCACGGACGACTGGCCGAAGCACGCGATGTCGATCGATTCCGCTTCACCGCCACCAAGGGACAGGGCTACGTCCTGATCGCAGAGGCCGCGATCTCGGGTTCACCCATCCTGCCGATCCTGACCCTGACCGGTTCGGACCAGAAACGGCTCGGACGCGCAACCGCTATGGGGAACGCAGATCGAGAAGCCCGCATCGAATGGTCGGCACCGGCCGACGGAGACTACCACGTCGAGATCCGTGACCTCCGCTTCGGATCACGTGGCGGCAACGACTTCCTCTATCGCTTCGAGCTCACCAGGGCCGCACCCGGCTTCAGCCTCCACGCCACCACCGATGCCCTCAATATCATGCAGCAGGCCGACTCGAGCCTCACGCTGAGGGTCAAGCGGACCGGTGGCTTCCAAGGACCGATTGACCTGAAAGTGGATGGGCTGCCCAAGAGTGTGACGGTCACCCCCAAGCAGGTCCCCGCCAAGGCCAACTCGGTCAAGCTCACCTTCAAGGCCACCGCCGAAGCACCCTCGAAAGGCTACCCGCTGACGGTCACCGGCACCGCGAAGATCGGTGAGACGACCGCCACCAGCCGCCTCGCGGCTCGCCACCTCGGCGTCGACGTCGAAGGCCTCTCGGCCGTCTCCGCCACCTCCGAGCAGTTGTACCTCACCGTCTGCCACAAGCCGGTCTTCCGACTGTTCTGCAACGAGGCCTACATGTACGCCCACCGCGGAACCGTCTACCGCTACGCGATGGAAGTTCAACGGCTCGATGGGTTCGACCAGCCGATCACCGTCCAGATCGGCGACCGGCAGAACCGCGACCTCGACGGGATCCAGATGATCCCCTTCGTGATCCCTCCCGGAAAGACCGAGGGCTTCCTGGGGATCTACCTTCCCGAGACGATGCACATCAACATCCAGTCCCAGTCGCAACTCTACTCGCAGGCCTTCGCCCACTTCACCGACAAGCACGGACGCCGCCAGGCCGTGCTGGTGCTCTCGGAGAAGCGGAACATGATTCGAACCCGACCGCCGGTGGTCAAGATGTTCGCCGTCGACGAAAGCCTCAGCGGAGCACCCGGCTCGACGGTGAGCTGCCGATTGAGACTGGAACGTACAACCAACTTCCCGGGTGGGATGAGTGTCACGTTGCACGCTGTCGAGGGAGCCGCCGGGTTCTCGGCCAAGCCGACTCGCTTCGAGCCCGGCAACAACTCGACCACCGCCACCGTCACGGTGCCCCGGGGCGCCGACGCACAAAAGCCCGTGACGCTGGTCTTCCGCGCCTCCGGTCGCATGCCCGATGGCACCGAGGCCATTACCGAGAGCCGGGTCAGATTCCTGCCCTCGGCAACCGCCTCGAAGTAGCCGGGTCGGTAGGGATCCGGGCCGAGTCGCCTCGGGATTCTCTTCGAAGCGGCCTCGAGCAAAGTGATCTGTGGCGTCGCGATTCCGTTGAGACTCCAGGAAGTCTCCGGCTCGATTGCAGCGGGTGAAGATCGCGGTAGGCTGTTCCGAACTACAGAGTCTTCATCAAACGTTTTGGAACGTCTCGAAAACACACGGAGACACACCTTGGTGACTCGCCCGCTCTTGCTGGCTGCAGCTCTGCTGAGTGCGACGCCCATCGCCGGTTCTGCCCAGGACAAGATCTTCGAGACCCCCGCTCCGCGAGTGATCGGCATCGTGGCGTTTGTCGAGGGTCCGGCCTGGCACCCGAGTGGGAATGTCTACTTCAGCGATGGAGGCAACAACCGGATCATGCGCCGCGATCGCACCGGCGCGATGCACGTCTTCCGGCACCCCTCCGGAGCCGCCAACGGACTGCTGTTCGACTTCCAGGGCCGACTGCTCGCCTGCGAAGGACCCGGGCCCGGCGGACACCGACGCGTGACCCGCACCGAGCACGACGGCACGATCACCGTGCTGACCGACAACTACCAGGGCAAGAAATACGCCGGACCCAACGACCTGACCATCGACTCCAAGGGCCGTATCTACTTCACAGACCCCCGCTACGGTCCTCGCACCGGACTCGAAATCCGCGACAAGCAGGGTCGAGCCGTCGAGGGTGTTTACCGCATCGATCCCGATGGCAGCGTCACCCAGGTGATCACCCACCAGGTCGATCGCCCCAACGGCATCCATATCACCGCCGACGACCGCTTCCTGTATGTCGTCGATAACAACAACAGCAGCAAGGAACGACCCGATGTGGCCCGGGCGGTCTGGAGATTCCGACTGAGCGACTCGGGAGACGTCGTCGCCGACAGCCGCAAGAAAATGTACGACTTCGGCCGAGGCCGTGGAGGCGACGGGATGGCATTGGATGTCGACGGCCGTCTCTATGTCGCCGCCGGACGCACCGTGCCCAGCCCACCCAACGAAACCACCGAAGTGCCCGGTGGGGTCTACGTCATCTCGCCCGAAGGCAAACAGGTCGGCTTCATACCGATCCAGGAAGACTCGGTGACCAACTGTACCTTCGGAGGCAAGGACCTCAGAACACTCTACATCACTGCCGGCCATACACTGTGGAGCATCCGAGCCACCTCGCCGGGGTTCGTGCCCTGGCTGAGCCGCAAGGGCAAACGTGGCAAGAAAACGACCAACGACTAGAGACAACCGACCATGGCCGACGACGGCAACACGCTGAGCTACGACGAGGCGGCCGGGATCCTGGGCGTGAGCGTCGACGCACTCCGTGACCTCAGGGCCGACGGCCGCATCCGCGACCACGCCGATTACGGCACATGGACCTTCAAGGCCGAAGATGTCCAGACGCTCAAGGCCGAACTCCAAGCCGAGGCCGCCGCAGCCAGTCAGCCTGAAGAGGAGACCGAGTCGGATCAACCTGATCCGCCCGATCAGCCTGAAGCCGGAGAGACCAAGTCGTACACGCCCTCGAAATACGAACCCGGCGGCGACACGCAGTCCTATACCTCGAAGTACCAGTCGACCTCCTACGAAACACCACAGTACGACACTCCCAAGTACGACACTCCCGAGTACAGCAGCCCGGCCTACGAGACGTCGTCGTACGAACCGGAGATCACAGACGAGCCACCCGCGACAGACCAGGACTCTGCCACGACCGACGACCAGGACCCGGTTGACGAGGTACCTCCGGCCGCAGAAGGGACGCCCGAACCAGCAGACGAGTCGGCTGAACCTGAACCTGAAGCCGCAACGCCTCCACCCGCAGCCGAGACTTCGGAACCGGTCGGTGAAGCGTCGGACGTCCCGGTCGCACAGCCTGCCGAGGACACCGCTGCGGCCCCCGATGAGACGCCTGATGAATCCTCAGGTGTCTGGGTCGCGCAACCCGACTCCAGTTCCGGTGTGCCTGAGTCGACAGATCAGGCCAGCCCAACCGACAAGCCGTCTCAGGCCCAACGCCAATCCACAGCCGGCTCGAAGAGCCAATCCCAGGGGTCGCGTCGCCAGAGCCGTGCCGAACGGAAGCAGCGAGGAGAACAGTCCCGGTCGCGAGCCTCCGCCAAGAATGCCGCGTCCCAGATAAAAACGATCCTGTTCGTAGTTATCGGCATCGCCTGCCTGCTCTTCTTCTGCGTATGCCTGGGCGTCGCAAGCTTCGAATTCGGCTAGCACCTCTCCAAGTCAAATTGCCCCCCCCTGCTCATGCCAGGTCCTTCAAGTCGCATCTCCGTAGAAGAAGCCGCACAGCGGCTGGGCCTCAGTCCCGACGAGGTCATCCGGCTCCGCCGCAGCGGCAAGATCCGCGGATACCCCGACTACGGAGACTGGGTGTTCGAGGAGGCAGACGTTGCCGAGTTGGCTGCGGAGATGGGAATCGCGCCGCTGGAAACAGCCGGGGAAACACCCGCTCCCGAAACCGACCCAACACCCCTTGCCGATGCCGACCAGCCCGATGCTGCCCCACCACCGCCCAAGCGGCCCGCCGAGACGTCGATCGAAGCCGTCTCGCTCGAGGAACTGGCCGGGTCCCAACAGCCTGTCTCCAGCGCCCGGTTGATCGCCTCGCTGGCCGCCCGGCACGAAACGGAGTTCCACCAGGCCGCCGCCGTCGTCGACGGGTTCTGGGACCACCTGCTCGATCCCCGCCACTACCGGCGGGGCAAAGGCAGTCTCGTCATGCCCCACTTCGGCACGTTCTCGCTCAAGCGAACCAACGAGGGCCAGACCGAACTTCGCTTCAAGTCACGTCCACTCACACAGCTCAGAGACCGTCGAGCCTCATCCGGGACCCAGCGGCCCAGCACCAACTGGATCGATCACTGGCAGCAGCACCCACCCAGCCAGCAGCGGCTCAATGCCCTGTCCCTGAAACGGCGATTGACGGTCGCGATCGCCGACGACACCGGCCTGGACCTCCCGACCACCTTCCTGATCCTCTGGGACCTCGTCGAGACGATCACCGGGATCATGACCGGCAGCGGAACCGAAATCCGCTGGGCCAAACGCGGAGTGATGAAGGCCACCTCCGATCACTTCAGCTTCCGCACCTACAAGCGACTCGCTGACACGCTACCCAGCCTGCCGGCACCACGGCGATCACGCCGACAATCCTCCTCCAGCCACCGCAGCCACCGCCGCAGGTCACAGTCCGGCTGCGCGACCACACTGCTGAAGGTCATGTTCTACGTGGTCTTGAGCGCAATCGTCATTTTCATGAACGCGGCCAGCCCAGGCTGATGTACGCCTCCACCCCAGAACCAGCTCCTGCCGCTTCATGACCACACTGACCACCATGATCGCCAAGTCCCTGCCTGCCGAACTGGTGGCACTCGCCCCGACCGCCAGCCAGCGGTACCACGTCTACCCGCTGGTCACGGGCAAGACGGTGAAGAAAACGCGGTGGATCGAGGCTCCCGACGCAGAACTCAAGGCCGCCCAGCGCTGGATCCTCGACACCCTGCTCTACCGGCTCGCCCCGACCTCCTTCGCCCACGGCTTCGTCCCCGGCCGCTCGATCCTCACCAACGCCGCCGCTCACGTCGGCCGCCGGTTCGTCGTCACCGCCGACATCCGCGACTTCTTCCCGTCGATCACCGCCCAGAGAGTCGACGACTGCCTCGAGCAACTGGAATTCGACCCGGCCCACAGACGTTCTCTCGTGCAACTGGTCACCCGCCAGGGCCGACTCCCGCAGGGCGCCCCAACCAGCCCGCACCTGGCCAACCTGGTGGCACGACCACTCGACCTGCGACTCGCCGGCCTCGCCCGACAGCACGGTTGGACCTACACCCGCTACGCCGATGATCTGACCTTCTCAACGAATTCGTCTCAGGAGTTCATGCCGCCCGAGGAACTGCTGTGGGTGATCGAGCGGATTGTCACCGACGAGCACTTCCGGCTCGCCGCCGACAAGACCCACGTCATGCCGCATCACCAGAGACAGACGGTCACCGGGCTGGTCGTCAACCAGCGTCTGGCCTTGCCCAAACCGCGTCGACGGATCCTGCGCGCGATGCTGCACCGACTCGAGACCGCCGGCCCGGGTGAACTCGACCTCCGAGACCTGCAGGTCGCCGGCGGCCACCTCGCACTGGCCCGCCTGGTCGACCCCGACGGCTTATCGGACGCCTGCCGCGGCCTCGCGAGGCTCTTCCGAGAGGCTCTAGGACCCGGCACGGCGGCCTCTGGATCGGATCATCAGCATGAGGTAGACTGCCCCTCAAGTCAGGAGACACGATTCACAAACACATGACTCGGGGTTCCTTCGGGAACCTTAGCTACTCCTGGTTTCGCACGGCGTCACGTTACGACTCCACGAAACCACCCTCGGGCGTTTCGCCCCGGGGTACTTCACACCGTCCTTCGCGAGCGAACCCATCAGCGGGTTCGATCACCGCGCGAGACGGCTCGCGACGGAGGACGCGCCGCCGGCGGCGGCTCATCGTCCTCCTGCTCGCCTCGCAGCGATCGAACCCGCTGATGGGTCCGCTTGCTCCGGAACGTAAGGCATCCGGGGAACCCCAGGTCAT
>Ga0310123_10001546_pt1 | contig 18964 bp, 14 predicted proteins | sample CB6_AW_1057_MG_FD_203505 | JGI IMG/M metagenome (GOLD analysis project Ga0310123, IMG submission 203505) | Marine microbial communities from Western Arctic Ocean, Canada - CB6_AW_1057 | ecosystem: Environmental > Aquatic > Marine > Oceanic | place: Canada: Western Arctic Ocean | collected... | reverse complement strand
TGTCGAATAGGGATGTGTAAAGACCTAGAGGTTGGATACCGTGTCCCGCCAGTACTTCTAGACTGAGGGTGGTAGCCGCTGAAGTTACCGATCCGTAGGGAGCGGATCAAGCAAATCGGCGCTACTCCCCGCCTCCGGCTGAGAACGACTCGAGAAGGACTCTGAGCTCTGCCAGAAACTCTCCAAACCCCTGGAAATCACCTGCCCGCAGGGCGGCCTCCGCGCGTTCCAGTAATGCGAGGGCCTCAGCGGGCCACAGGCTCGTGTCGAGGGGCGCGACGTCCAGGGGTGAAAGGGGTGAAGGGGTCAAGGAAGCAGGCACGGGTAGTGAAAACTGCTCTCCTTCGAGCAGGGCCAAGGCTTGAATCGCCTCCTCCAGGCTTTCCTCCATCGCGACCCGATGGCCGTCGCTCACGACGAAGCGCCTCAGCTCGGGGATCGCGTCCTCCTCGGCCGCCAGGAAGACCGGCTCCATGTAGAGTAGCGTTCTGCCGACCGGAATCAGGTGAAGATGCCCAGTCCAAACCTGACTTCCCCCAGTACGCCAAAGTGAAAACTGTTGAGAGATGATGGGGTCCTGCTCGATCAGCGCTTCAACTTGCCTCGGGCCCGGTATCTGGTCCTCGACGGGCACGTCGAAGAGAACGAGTTCCCCAAACCGTTCGGGGTCGCTCCGAGCGGTCAGGATCGCGGTCAGATTCTGCCGCCCTCGCGGGACGAACACGGTCGTGAGCAAGAACGCGCTCCGGGCTTCTCCCGGTAGCCGGTAGAGCCCGTACTCCGGTTGATACGGCACCGGCGTCGTCCCTTGCGCCAGTTCCTGGGGCAACGCCCAAACATCTTGCTGCCCGTGGAAGAGTCGAGCCGTCTCTTGATGGTACTGATAGAGGACACGGGCCTGGAGACCGAGCATCGACTTGGGGTATCGGAGGTGCTTTCGCAGCTCTTCGGGCATGTCGGCAAACGGCCGGAAAAGCGTGGGGAAGGCCTGACGGTAGGTTTGTATCAACGGATCGTCTTCATCGACCACATAGAAATCCACTCGCCCGGACACGGCGTCGACCGTGACCTTTACGCTGTTACGGGCATATCGGAGGGGCCGCCCCGCCTGCAGAGGATACGTCGTCGAGAGTGGGAACCAGCGCGTACCGGTAAAGCCCTCGAGAATCCAAACGACCCGCCCCCGGTAGATCACTGGGTAAGGGGCCTCCGGGAACCGCAAAAGGCCGCCGGATATGGCGCTGACCCTCTCCTGCACGCTCCGTCTGAAGATGAACCGACTCGTCCGATCGACCTGCGATGAAAACAACAGATTCGCATCTCGGAAACGCCACGCGACAGCAAGGGTCCTCAGCGTCGAGCTGAGCTGAATTCCCTCAGGGAAGTCTACGCCGGCCGTTGTGGCCTGCGCGCCCGGACCGGATCCGTCTGTCGGGTTCACGACGGCGTATTCCTGACGTCGAGAGCCGATGTACACGTCGGGCTGGGTCAGCCTGAGATCCTCCGGCGCGATCCCTTCCGTCGTGAATTCGGGGGGAATACCGGAAAGGTACATGAGGGGGCGGCCCTCGGGGGTTCTCGTTCCAGCTTCGATCGCGACCACCCCCATCCCACGTATGTAATCATCACGAAGGTGGAGATTTTGCCAGTTCGGATCTTGAATTCCCCCCGGGAGGATCTCGCGGACCGAAAGCGCTACCGGGACCATGCCCTCAGAAGTCTCGTAGCGATCCACCGTAACACCGGAAAAATCGTAGTAGGGGAATCGAGCCTCGAGCTGTCGGAACGTCGTGAGGAGGGCCTGTGAGCTCCAGACTGGCAACCCGCTGAATTGAGACGCCGCGGCCTGCCAATCCACTCCGATCTCTGGCGCGTCGTAGTCGAATTCCCGGCGTTGGAGGTCGGTGAGGTCGAACCCCATCTTGGTAAAACGTATGTTGTGGTCGATGAACGGCGTCTCTCGTTCAAGCTCATTGGGCTCGACTCTGAAACGCTGGATGAAAGACGGGTACGCTTGGCCGGCGAGGGTTCCTCCGACAATGAGTGTACCGAACGAGACCGTCAGCGGAAGCAGATGGCCCTTGAAGCCGCTCCAGAGCGAGCCGACCGCAACGAGTACAGCCAGTAGCGTAAGGATATGAAGGGCCGGAAGCCGAGCCTCCGCGTCGGCGAATCCGAAGATCCCCTGGACTCCCGACGAACCGGCCAGAAGCAGAAGGTAACGCCCGAGCCAAAATCGAGCGGCCAGGATCAGGAAGAACGACGCGACCAGGACGGAAAGATGCTTACGTGGCTGATCTTCGATGGCAAGGCGTCCACGTCCCCACTGGAGGGCTCCCGTCATCGCGTAGCCGGCGGTGGCGATGCCGAACACCAGAAACGCCACGAAGATGCCAATGGTCACAACCCTCGTAACCACAGGAAGGAGCATCACAAAAAAAGCGAGATCCTTTTCGAAGACCGGATCGGTGATACCCCAGACGGGAGCCTTGCGGAGGAACAATAGCTCGAGCCCCATCGCTCTTGGAATCATGGCCCCGAACCATGCTCCCAACAGCGTTGAACCGGCGACGATCCCGCCCAATACGTATCCCTCGGGAAGCTGCTCTGAGATGACGAGGTCTCCCACCCGTCGCTTGATCCGAATTCCCCCAAGGGTTCGCGCGATGATCCGCAGGTTCAGGAAGAAGATGACGCCCACGATCACTCCGCCCACAGCGCGGGCGCCCCATTCCCAGAAGACCCGAGTCCACAGGACAGAAGAGAATCCCATGGACCGGAACCACAAGATCTCTAGATAGATACTCGATGCCAATCTCCCGAAAAGGAGGAGTGACACCACCGTGATCGCCAAGGCGAGTAAGAAGCGCCCACCCTTCACGTCTCTGAGGTTCATGCTAGACGGCCACCCCCTGCGCGCTTAGCCAGGATTCCACTTCACTCCGAATCGCCTTCAATTGCTTGGCAGTGCTGGCTTCATAGCGTGCAACGATTATCGGTTGGGTATTCGACGCCCTCAGGAGCCCCCACCCACCGGCGAAGCTGATTCTCGCACCATCGACCGTGTTCACCTCTCTTGTCTTGGAGAAATGATCCTTTGCAGCCTCCACGATGGCGACCTTGGTCTCTTCCGTAACGTCGATCCGCAGCTCCGGCGTCGAAACCAAGCGGGGGAAATCCGACACCATATCGGCAAGGGACCGCCCGGAGCGGGCGATGAGGTCAATCAACAGGCACGCCGCGTATGGCGCGTCATCGAACCCGAAATAGCTGTCGGCGACGCAGATGTGGCCCGACAACTCGCCACCGAGGGCAGCACCTTCCGCTTTCATTTTCTCCTTGATCAAGGAATGGCCGGTTTTCCACATGATGGCCTCCCCACCTGCCTTCGTGAACTCGTCTGGGAGAACTTGAGAGCATTTTACGTCGAACACCAGCTTCTGTCGCGATTCACGCCTGCGGATCAAGTCGAGTCCGAAGAGCAGAAGCAGAAGATCACCTCGAACAACGTTGCCTGACTCGTCAACGGCGCCGATGCGATCGGCATCACCGTCGAACCCGATTCCCAGATCAGCCCTTTCCCGGCGGACCGTGTCGATCAGATCCACCAAGTACTCATCGACCGTCGGATCCGGGTGATGGTTTGGAAACGTGCCGTCCGAGTCACAGTAGAGGGGAATTACTTCCGCACCAATTTCCTCCAAGAGGCGCACGCCGACGAGGGAGCCCGTCCCGTTACCACAGTCCAAGACGACCTTGACTGGCCTTGAAATCTTGAAGCGCCCAGCCAAATCCGATAGGTACTGCTCCAGCACGGCGATATGCTCACAGGTTCCCTTGCCCCGTCCGTAACCCTCCGTGTCTATGCATACCTTCAGCCCCTGGATGGCCTCGCCGTACACCGAAGAGCCGCCGAGGGTCATCTTGATCCCATTCCATTCGGGCGGATTATGGGACCCGGTGATCTGGATGGCCCCGTCGGTGGGAAGGGTCTTTTCGGCCCAATAGGCGGTAGGTGTGGGGACAGTTCCCAGATCCAAGACGTCAGCACCCGAGCGCATCAAACCCTGAACGAGTCCATCCGACAAGGCTGGAGACGAGGGGCGGTTGTCACGACCGACGGCCACTCGCGGCGTCCGTTGGAGCTGCTCACGTGCCAGCGTACCGTAAGCCTTCCCGACACAACAGGTCACATAGGGCGTGAGTTCCCCGTCGACAAGACCCCGGATGTCGTACTGCCGAAAAATATGATCCGGAATTTTCATGACACCTAAATCGACCTTACTCGGGGATCGAAAGTTGCTACGAGAGATTGCTACGGACCGATTCCGACGAGGCCCCGGCTCCCGTCGGTCAATCCGCTGACACTCGATTGCGCGAACTGGAGCGCCGCGTCCGGGAAAAGACCCAAGTACAGGACTAGCGCAACACCCACCCCAAGGGCAAGGCGCATCGCGAACGGTACGTGGATCGCCCTGTGGGTCGCCGCGTCGGCGGCCGGCCTCATCCACATGAACCACGCAACGCGCAAGTAATACCAATACGAGGCGACCGTAGTCAGGACGAGTATGACCGATAGGTAGACGAGTCCCGCCTCCATCGCACCCTGCAGCAGGAAAATCTTGGCCATGAATCCGCCGGTGGCCGGGAATCCAGCAAGCGACAGAAGAAAAATCGTGAAAACCACACCTAGAACCGGCTGGTCCCACCCGAACCCGGAATAATCGTCGATCTTTAGACGCTCCTCTCCGTGCCCGGACACTAGAATCACGACACCGAACGCTCCCACATTCATGATCGCGTAGACCAAGAGGTAAAAGAGCAGCCCGGCTGCTGCAGTTTCATTGGCCGAAACGATCGCCACCATGAGGTAGCCGGAGTGCGCGATCCCCGAGTAGGCGAGTAGGCGTTTGACGCTCACCTGTACCAATGCAATCAAGTTCGCCAGGACCATCGTGATCGCCGCAAGCCACCATAGGATCATCCACCAACTCTCGTAGGCGCCCTCGAATGCCACCGAAAAGACCCTCAGAAAGGCGAGGAACGCGCCGGCCTTCACGGCTGCGGACATGAAGGCCGTCACAGGTGTCGGCGCACCCTCGTAGACGTCGGGTGTCCACATGTGAAAGGGTACCGCTGAGATCTTGAACGAGAAGCCCACAGCCATGAGAGCGATGCCGAACAGGAGGAGTGCCTCATGTGCCCCCCCGCTCCATACCGCGTCAGCGATCTCGCGGACGTGAGTGCTCCCGGTCGCCCCATATACCAAAGCGATTCCGTAGAGGAAGAACCCGGTGGAGAATGCGCCCAATATGAAATACTTGAGCCCCGCCTCGGCGGATCGCCGGGAGCGCCGATTGATGGCGGTCAGCGCATACACCGCAATCGACATGATCTCGAGGCCGATGAAGATGACCATAAGATCTCTAGCCGCCGCCATCACCATCAAGCCGACAGTAGAATAGATCAACAGACCATAGAATTCACCCGCTTGTAGACCCTGCCGCTCCACATATGACAGAGAGATCAGGATCCCGAGTGCCGCGGCCGCGAGGATGATCCAGTTGGAGAACAGGGCGAGTCCATCGACCGCGACCATGGCATGGTTACCCACTTCGGTGACTCCATAGAGCCATCCGTTGACGAAGCCGGCGGCGAGAATGCCCAGCAGAGCTAGCCATCCAAGCTCGGCGGCGGATCTCTTTTCGTCACTGACGCCGCGAAGAAGGACAACCATGCCCCAGGCGCACAGCACGATTTCCGGTGCCAAGGCCACGAGGAAGTGGGCCTGACTGCTGAAGTCGAGTTCCATCCGCCTCTACTCCCCCGCTCCGTCGGCGGATCCGGTTTCGTCGACATCCGCCACGGGCCCCGAGTCCGACCCAACTGCAGAAGAGGGCTCGCCCGCCGATATGGTCACTCCCGAACTCGCCGGGCTACGCTCGTATACGCGAGCGAGCACGGCCTGGACGCTGGGCTCCATGCGTCGCAACAAAGGCGTAGGATGTACGCCGATCAGGATCATCAGTGCGAGCATCGGTGCCAAGATGACCGTTTCCCGACGTGACAGATCCTGAACGGCCCGGTTTTCCGGGTTGTCCAGTGCGTTGAAAAACACCCGTTGCACCATCGGAAGCATGTAGTAGGCCGCGAAAATCACTCCGGTCGCGGCAAGTATGCCAAACCCGGGATGGTCCTCGAACGTACCGAGAAGGGCCAAGAACTCACCCACGAAACCACTCGTACCGGGAAGTCCGATGGACGCGAGCGCAGTGATCACAAAGGCTGTCGCAAGCCACGGGGCCACGCGTCCAAGACCGCCAAAATCCTCGATCCGTCGAGTATGGCGCCGTTCGTAGAGCATGCCGAGCAGGAGGAAAAGCGCACCCGTCGAGATCCCGTGGGAGATCATGACTAGCAGCCCTCCCTGAAGCCCGTTGACGTTCAAGGCGAATACTCCGATGACAACGAAGCCCATGTGTGCAACGGACGTGTACGCCACCAATTTCTTGGCGTCCGCCTGTACAGCAGCGACCAAAGCCGCATAGACGATACCCACGACCCCGAGAGTGAGCATGATCGCCACCACGGTCGGGTGCCCGGCCGCTGCAGGGAAAAACGGCAGCAGAAACCGAACGAAGCCATACGTCCCCATCTTCAGCAAGACGGCGGCCAGCACGACGGAGCCGGGGGTGGGAGCCTCCACATGGGCGTCAGGCAACCACGTGTGAAACGGGAAGACAGGGACCTTGATCGAAAACGCCAGAGCAAAGGCCGTGAACAACCACAGCTGCTCACCGAGCGTGAGTGGAATCTGCATCAAATGTGCGAAGGCGAACGATCCCACGCCGAGGAGCACCTTTCCTCGGAAGTAGATGTAGAGGATCCCCACAAGCATCAGGAGCGAGCCGAACGCTGTATAGAGGAAAAACTTTACCGCGGCGTAGATGCGACGCTCACCCCCCCAGATGCCCACGATGAAGTACATCGGGACGAGTGTGAGTTCGAAGAACACGTAAAAGAGGAAGAGGTCCGTGGCCAAGAAGACCCCTACCACGCCGACCTCGAGCAAGAGCATGAGCGCGTAAAAGGGTCTTTCCCGTTCCCGTATGTAGTTGAAGGAGCCCAGGATCGCGAGCGGCGTCGTAAAGGTGGAGAGAAGGACCATGAAGAGGCTGATACCGTCCACACCCAAGGCGTAGCTCACACCCCATACGGTGATCCAAGGGTCGCTGCTTGCGAGTTGATACCCTGCCCCCTGGGACGGATCATACGCCCACCAAAGACCAAGGCTGAGCACGAAGACGGCCAGACTCCAGCGGAGGGCAATATGCTTGGCACGGTCTTCGGGTGCCCATAGGACATGTCCCACGCCCACGAGGGGTAGCCAGATCAGGGCGTGCAGCGCCCAGCTGTCGTACGCGACGATATTCAACATCTAGAGTTCCGTTTCCGAACGTCACGAGCCACCAAGAGGGTCGAAGCGAATGCGCCGAGCCCTCGACTGACCGAGACACGTTGGTGACTGGGCACTATAAGGCGATCACGGAGAGGATGATCAGTACTCCTACGGTGAGGAAAAACGCATAAGTGTTGACCTGACCGGTCTGGAAAAGGCTCCCCACCCATCCGGCGAGCCGAGTGGCGTTTCCAATGAGGTTCACTGCGCCGTCAATGAGGGTCGCATCCACGACCCTCCACAAGAATCGGGAGGTAGTCAGGATTGGATCCACCACCCATCGATGATAGAACTCGTCCACGTACCACTTGTTATAGAGCACTCGGGAGAACCCCTGGGGCTGCACGTCCTCCGCGGCCACCGTCACCTCGCGCTTTCCGAAAAGGCGGACAGTGCCGAAAACGATGATCAGGGCAGCGGACGTCGATATGAGCCCCCACATGACCTCCCCTCCTCCGAACGGAGCCGAGTGCGCGAGTTCACCGAGGTTGGCCTCTTGGACGGCGCGTGCGGCCTCGGTTACGGGCTCGAGCCAATGGTGAAACCATTCGCTCATCGGTAGTAGTCCGAAGCCGCCGAGGACCGAAGCTCGAAGATCTGCAGTGACGTTTATCCAGCCACCGAAAACAGACAGGGCGGACAGGATGGCCAGCGGGATCCACATCGTCCGAGGCGCTTCGTGCAGGTGTTCGGCCTCCTTCACTCCTGTTCGATTGGCACCGTGGAAGGTCATGACCATCAGGCGCGTCATGTAGAACGCCGTGAGCATCGCGGTGGCCAGTGCGAGGATCCAGTAGATCGTATATAGACCCGAATATGGCGCGTTCTCGGCACCGGCCATGGCACCGGTCATCCAGATGATTTCATCTTTGGAGAAGAACCCTGCGAAGGGCCAAATGCCGGAGATAGCCAGCGTGGCGAGCCACATCGTAATCCACGTGATGGGCATGTGAGCGCGCAGGCCGCCCATGTTACGCATATCCTGTGCGTCACAATCCTTGTGCGTGCGATGTAACGCATGATGGACGGAGTGAATGACGGCCCCGGCACCTAAGAACAGAAGGGCCTTGAAGAACGCGTGTGTCATCAGATGAAACACACCGGCCGTATACGCTCCCACGCCCACACCCAGGAACATGTAGCCCAGTTGGGAGACCGTGGAGTACGCCAACACCTTCTTGATGTCGTTCTGCTTGAGGGCGATCGTCGCCGCAAAAAGAGCGGTCAGCACGCCGATCCCCGCCACTGCGGCGCTCCCCAGCGGAGACATCGCGAAGAGGAGGGATGAGCGGGCCACCAGGTAGACACCGGCAGTGACCATCGTAGCGGCGTGGATCAGCGCCGATACCGGAGTCGGTCCAGCCATCGCGTCCGGTAGCCAGACGAAGAGCGGAATCTGGGCGCTTTTGCCCGTCGCGGCCACGAGGAACAGGAGCGCTACCGTCGTGACCACCGGTCCACCGTACACGAATACGTCCGGGGCTTGGCGGAACACCTCTTGGTAGTCCAGCGACTGGAATACCAGGAACAGCAAGAAGATCGCGAGAAGAAAGCCGAGGTCTCCAATCCTGTTGACGATGAACGCTTTCTTCCCTGCGGAGGCCTTTTCCTTATCGCTGAACCAATATCCGATGAGCAGATATGAGCAGAGACCTACGCCCTCCCATCCGACGAACATGATGGCGTAGTTGGCCGCCATTACGAGAACCAGCATGAAGAAGACGAAGAGGTTCAGGTAGGCGAAGTATCTCGGGTAGCCGGGATCGTCCCGCATGTAGCCCACGCTGAACACGTGGATGAGGAATCCGACACCGGTGATGATCATCATCATGATCATCGAGAGTTGGTCGAGCTGGATAGCGACGGCGACCTCGAGGTCGCCCGTGCTTATCCACGTCCAATAGCTGCGGATGATCGGCTCATGTAGCTCCGCACCGAGCATCCCCACGAAATTCACCAACGTGAGCATGAACGCGGCCAGCATGACCCCGGGGCCCACCCAAGTCGGCAGGCGGTGCGTCGTAGCCGTGGTCCCTTCGAAAAAATCGAACTCGTGGCCAGCACGAACGGCATTCGACGACTTGCGGGCGGCGGACAATGCCAGCCCACCATTGACCACGAAGCCTAACAGCGGCAATAGGATGATGATCCCAGGAAGGAAGGGCTCCCACCCACCCGGTGAATCGGCGACTTCCGCGACCTGCAGCAAGAAGAGTCCTAGAGGCGTCACCCGTTCACCACTTGAGGAGGTTGAAGTGGTTCACATTAACCGTCTGGTAATGCCGGAAGATGGAAATGATAATCGCGAGTCCGACCGCCGCCTCCGCAGCCGCCACCGTCATCACGAAAAAGACGAAGAGTTGACCCTCGATTCCGTGATAACGCGAAAGTGCGACGAAGGTGAGATTCACAGCATTCAACTGAAGCTCTATGCACAGGAACATGATGATCACATTTCTGCGCACGATCACACCAAGCGTTCCGATCGCAAATATCAGCCCGCCCAGCACGAGAGATTCGACTAACACTTAAGACGCCTTCTTGGACAGAACGATCGCGCCCACGATCGCCACGAGTAGCAAAATGCCCGTGAGCTCGAACGGCACTAGATACTCCGTGAATAGCGGTTGGGCGATCACACCGACGGCGCCGTACTCGAGCAGCGCGGCGTCGATCGCATCCCCCGGACCTAGGTTGGTGGCCAGTGCACGGCCGCCGTCCGTCAGTTGGCGAGCCAGTAGCCCGCCCATCGCCCCCGTGACACCGAACCCGACGAGCATCGCCAAGCCGCCACGGATATCGCGGCGATAGTCGTGACCCAGGTTCAGAAGCATGATGACGAAGAGGAAGAGCACCATGATGGCGCCGGCGTAGACGATGATCTGGACCGCAGCGAGGAAGTGTGCCTCCAGAAGCACGAAGATCCCGGCGGTGCTGGCGAGGCAAGCAATCATGAACAGCAGGCTCGCGACCGGGCTTCGCCCAATCACCACGCCCACAGCTCCACCCACCGCCACCGCGGCGAAGATGAAGAACAGGATGTCAGCCACGGTTCACCCCATCACCCCCGCGAACGTCCAATTTACTCACTCCTCCCCGTTCTAGGGCGCGTCAAATGGGATGCTAGGCAAGGCGGGCGAGCCCCGGGAACCGAGGCGTACCGTAAGGTACGTCGCAGATTCACGGGACGAAGCCCAACGCCGCATAGCGCCCATTTCACGCGTCCCTTCACCGGTCCCTTCACTCGCTGTCAGGGTCCGCCGGGTCCCACAACAACGCAGTCGGATGATCCTGCTGCATGAGGCGGTCCAGGTCGTACACGAAGCGTTTCCGCGTATACTCGGCATTTTCGTAGTCCAGCCCCACGTGAATCGCCTCGACAGGGCACACTTCCTGACACATCCCACAGAAAATGCACCGAAATTCATCGATCTCGAAAACGATCGGATATCGGTTTCCCTGGTCGTCCTCCCCTCCCACGAGCCGGATGCAGTTGGCCGGACAGACCGTCGGGCATAGGCCACAGGCCACGCACTTGGGTCGTCCGTCGTCATGGACCTCCATGCGGTGGGTGCCACGCCAGCGAGGACTCAGGTCCGTTTGCTCCTCCGGATACTGCTGCGTGACGGTCTTGGGGTTCAGCATGTGCCGGAGGGTCAAGGCCATGCCCTTGAGAGCGGACCGCAGGTACGAGGTCGTACCAGGATCTGGCCTTCTGATGACTTTTGTCGTTACAGCCATCGTACTACTCCATAACGTTTTAAATTCTGTGACCTAAAGATGTTTCTAATCATGGGCGAGCACTTCCTGTCGAGGAGCTGAAGCACCTTTCGACGACGCCGCACGTCTGCCAGCCGCGGCCCCCTGGATGATGCGGCCGCGATCTAGAACGAAAACGAACGCCACCGTGCAGAGAGCGCTTACGCCTGTGAGCGTCATGCCGAAGGCGAATCCGGAGACACCTACTTGATCCAGGACCAAGATCGTACCGGCCACAACCATGACGTAGGCGAGAGCCGTCGGGAGCATGACCTTCCACCCCAACTGCATCACCTGATCATAGCGAAAGCGGGGCACTGTCCATCGAACCCAGATGTAGAGCACGAGGAAGAATGCCGTCTTCACTGCAAATCCCGCGAACGTCAGTAACGTCTTCCAGACCGCCGGAGAGGCGGCGATAGGCGCGCCCGACGCGTCGAATCCTCGGATCAGTTCGCCTTGGTACCAAAAGGCATCGTCCCAGGACCCCGGAAGATCCCAACCACCGAAAAAAAGTGTAGCCATCAGCGCGGAGGCCGTAAGCATGTGTGAATACTCGGCGATGAAGAACATCGAAAACTTCATGGCCGAGTATTCGGTGTGAAAGCCCGTGATGAGCTCTGACTCCGCCTCGGGCATATCGAAGGGAAGTCGGTTGGTTTCCGCAAACGCCGAAATCATGAAAAGAATGAACCCCAGGGACAGAGGCAACACGAACCAGAGGTTGGACTGTTGTTGCTGCCACACGATTTCAGTGAGCGTTACATTGCCCGCGAGCATGAGCACCACGAGCAGGCTCAAGCCGAGCGCCACCTCGTAGCTGACCATTTGAGCCGATGCCCGCAGGGCCCCCAAGAAAGCGTACTTGTTATTGGAGGCCCATCCCCCGATCACGATGCCGTACACCCCGAGTGAGCTGAGCGCCAGAATGTAGAGAATACCGATCGGCACATCGGCGATGATCATGTCGACCACGCCCCACGGCGTGGGCAGCGGCGCTGCGAAGGGTATGACCGCGAAAGTCATGAGGGCTGGCACCATGGCCATCATGGGGCCCAGCATGAAGTAGAACTTCGAGGCGGAACCAGGGACGGCCTCTTCCTTGACCAGGTTCTTCAGCCCGTCAGCGATCGGCTGCAGGAGACCAAGCGGCCCGACGCGATTGGGTCCGACCCGGTCCTGGATAAAAGCTGAGATTTTCCGTTCGGCCAGCGTGGCATAGGCGACGGCCAACATGAGGACGCCGAACATGATCGCGATCTTGAGGGAAGATGATGCCAGCAGCGGAAAGCCGGTAATGGGTTGGATCTCCAGCACGTCAGTCTCCCGCCACAGGCACAGGCGCTTCTGAAGAAGCCCCCTGGGAACCGATGGCATCGTAAGTGAGGCCCCTGTAGGCCTCCACCATCTCCGTCACCACCTGGAACGCCTCGCCAGCGCCGCTCGGTCCTTCCTGCTCCTCGAGGGCTCCCGACAGAGCTCCGATGACGAGCCAGGCAGGACGTGCGGCGCCCGGACCTGCCAGTGCAGGCCAAAAACGCTGCACCCTTCCCGCGTGGTTTGTGAACGTGCCCTCCTGCTCGGCGAACGTCGTGATCGGAAGTTGAAAGTCCGCAGTGCTGAGGGCAGTAGAGCCATAGGCTCCGATGTAGATCACGAGCTCCGCATTCGGAGCAAATCCCTCATCCTCTTCGTCGAGAGTGTCGCCGAGGACCAGGACCACCCCCTCGTGGTCCGTCAGCGCCTCTAGTCCGCCCCTCCCTTCATCGTCACCCACTCGTGTGCAGCCGAGGAGCTCAGCCCCACGCACGTTGGGGGCCAGATCCCTCCGGCGTGCGAGTCCGGCGACTCCTGCCAGCGGCACCTCCTCTTCAGCACGGGGTGAGCGGTACAGAACCTCGCCCCCCCCAAGCGCATCCACCAGGCGAATCACCGCGCTCAAGTCTTCGTTCGACCAGAAGGGCGAAACGAGAGCTCTCACTCTACCGGAGGCCCGTTCTTGGAGCCGCTCCTGGAGGGTGGTGAGTGCCGTCGTCCAACCCATGGCGTCATTTCGACCCTCAATACGTACGACCGGCGCGTCCAGGCGTTCTCCTCGGTTTAGCCACTCATAGCGGCTACGCCCATAGTCGCAAATCCAGTACCCATTTACCTCTGGATTCGTGCGTGGTTTCATACGGTGCACCAGGTTGTCCCTGGTGTGAAGATCGACGTTGCACCCTTGGCTACAGTTGGGGCAGATCGATTCCGTGTGTTCCAGATCCCACGCCCGAGCCTTGTGGAGAAAGTCCTTGGAGACGAGCGCACCGACCGGACAGATGTCCACGACGTTGCCCGCCCACTCGGCCTGCTGGAGCCCTTCCTCGAAGAAGGTGTCGATGACTGAACGGTTGCCGCGGTCGACCACAGTTAGCAACGGCTTCTGCTCGACCTCCGTCATGAAGCGAACGCAGCGCGTGCACATGACGCAGCGATCTCCATGGAAGAGCACATCACCGCCGAAGTCGTCACGACCGAAGACCCGCTTGGCCTCACGGCTGCGTCCGTGTTCCCTTCCCCCTTCGAACACATAGTCCTGCAGGTCACATTCCCCCGACTGATCGCAGATGGGGCAGTCGAGAGGGTGGTTCGCCAGGTAGAATTCCAGGACGCCCCGCCGCATCCCCAATGCGGACTCACTCTGCGTGTGCACCACCTGACCTGCCGCTACTTCCGTCGTGCAGGACGGGAGTAGCTTCGGCCCACCCTCCACCTCCACGAGGCAGAGCCGGCACATCGCGGGGGACGAGAGGCCCGGATGGTAACAATAGTGTGGGACCTCGGTGCCGATGCCCTGTGCCGCCTGGAGGATGGTTGTGCTTGCGGGAACTTCGATCTCTGTCCCGTCGATGGTCAGGGTGACCATCTCTACCTCGCGCGTGTCGGTCATGAGGCTACGCCACCCCCACTCGTTCACCCCGGCGGATCAAGGCCAGGTACTCCTCCCTGAACTTCTGGATGGAGGACTGCACAGGAGCGGCCACGGAGTCCGAGAGTACGCAGATCGTCGTCCCCGTCATCTGGTCGGTGAGTTGGACCAGTACGTCGAGATCCTCTTCGGTTCCCCGTCCGTCCTCGATGCGCTTGAGGATCGTCGTGACCCACGCGGTTCCCTCACGGCAAGGCGTGCACTGCCCGCACGACTCATGCGCGTAGAAAGCAGCCATCCGCATTACTTGATGCACGATGTCCGTCGTTTCGTCCATCACGATGACCGAGGCGCAGCCCAGCATCGACCCGGCCTCGACCACCCCCTCATAATCAAGCGTGCAGTCTTCCACTTCTTCGGCTGAAAGGAGCGGAACGGAACTGCCTCCCGGAATCACCGCCTTGAGGGCCCGATCTTCGACAATACCCCCACACACGTCGTAGATCAGATCCTTCAACGGGAAGCCCAGTGGGAGCTCGTAGTTCCCGGGACGCCTTACGTGTCCACTCACGCAGAAGAGCTTCGTTCCTGGACTCTTCTCAGTTCCCCATTGGCGATACCACTCGCCACCGTTGGCCACGATGGGGGGGATGGCGCACAGGGTCTCGACGTTGTTGATCGTCGTGGGCATCCCGAAGGCGCCTACGGCCGCTGGAAACGGCGGTTTGATGCGCGGCTCCCCTCTCCTGCCCTCCAGGGAGTTCATCAGTCCGGTCTCCTCACCACAGATATAGGCCCCCGCACCGGCGTGGACGGTAATTTCGATCTTGTGCCCGGATCCGAGGACGTCTTCTCCGGCGATTCCGGCCTCGTACGCGTCGTCGACGGCCTTGGCCAACACTTGATTGGCTTCGAAAAATTCACCTCGACAGTAGATATAAACGTGCTCGGCACCCATCGCGTAAGCGCCGATGAGGCAACCCTCGATGAGCAGGTGGGGCACCCAACGCAGAAGCTCCCGATCCTTGAACGTACCCGGCTCCGACTCATCGGCATTGCAGAGCAAGTAATGAGGCCTCGACCGGTCCTTTGGCATGAAGCTCCACTTGAGGCCAGTCGGGAAGCCTGCGCCCCCCCGGCCTCGAAGCCCCGACGCTTTGACGACTTCGACCACCTCTTCGGGGCTCATTGCGAGAGCCTTCTCGAGGGCCTCATAACCGCCTCGTGACTTCCATCCTTTGAGCGTTCTAGCCTGTGGATCTCCGAAGTGCTTCGAGAGGATAGGGACTTCCTTTTCGTGGCTATAGGGGTATCCCATGTTTAGCTTTCGCCCCTCTCCGCCGTCGGCCGCGCACCATCGATTCCGTCTTCGAGAGCCGATCCGCGACTGGTCTCCAGGTGCTCCAAGATCCGCGGCACTTCCTCCACGGTCACGTTCTCGTAGTAGCGGGAGTTGATCTGCACGCAAGTCGGAAAGCCGCACCCGGCCAGACACTCGGCTTCAATGACGGTAAAGGCCCCATCCGCCGTGGTCTCTCCAATCTCGGCACCGGCGTGCTCGAGGAACGCTTCGAGCACTTCCTCGGCACCGCAAAGGTTGCAGCTGATGTTGGTACACACCTGCACCAGATGCCGCCCGACGGGCCGCTTGTTGTACATCGTGTAGAAAGTCGCTACGCCCCTCACATAAGCGGCGGACAGCTCGAGGAGCTCTGCTACGCGATCCATGGTTTCAGGAGAGACGTGCCCACGAACCTCCTGCGCGAGGTTTAAAACCGGAAGAAGCGCAGCTTGCCGAGTGGGATATCTCGTCAGGATCTTCTCGAAACGAGTCTCATAAGGGCCCTCGAACAGGTGCGCTTCCGGATCCTTCTCTTCCAACATGTAGGGGTACGCCGCCACACTCGCGGGGTGGGTGCCCTCGAGCGGAGGAATTCCGACGAAATCGAGCCCCCGAACCTGCTCTTCAGTCAGGTCGTACTCACCTACGTTCCCGGCCCAGCCGGGATTCTTGAAGGGGGCCTCGCTCATCGATCGATCTCCCCCAACACGATATCCAGAGAGGCATTGATCATGATCAGATCGGAAACTAGATGGCCTTCGGCCAATTTATGGATCACCGACAGGTTCACGAACGACGGTGGACGAATCCTCCAACGCACCGGCTTCTCGCCGCCGCCGCTCACGACGTACATCCCGAGCTCACCTTTCGAGCCTTCCACAGCGAAGTAGCAGTCTCCCGCAGGAACCGATATGCCCTCCGTAATTAACTTGAAGTGATGGATCATCGACTCCATATCGTTCATGCAGTCGGTCTTGCTCGGCAACGAAACTCTCGGGTCCGCGACGTTGATCGGCCCGCCCGGAAGTCGCTCGAGGGCCTGCTCGAGAATGCGCAGGCTCTGCCGCATCTCCTCCATTCGCACCAAATAGCGGTCGTAGCAGTCTCCATTTTCACCGACCGGGACGTCAAAGTCATACGTGTCAGAGTCGTAGTAGGGCTTGTCTCTCCGGAGGTCGTAGTCCACTCCTGAGGCTCTGAGGTTGGGACCGGTAAAGCCGCAGTTGATCGCGTCCTCTCCCGAGATGACCCCCACGTCGAGTGTGCGCCCGAGATGGATCCCGTTGGTGGTCAGGAGCGAGTCGATCTCGTCGAGGGTGTTCGGGAAGGTCTTCACGAAGTCACGGAGCGAGTCGGTCCAGCCGTCGGGAAGGTCGGCCATCATACCTCCGACTCGCGTGGCCGATGTCGTGATGCGTGCGCCCGTGAAGGACTCGTGCAGCTTGTAGATGCGTTCGCGTTCCTGGAAGGCGTACAGGAACGGAGTGAACGCCCCCACGTCGATCGCCGTCGTTCCCAGCCACAGGAGGTGACTGAAGATGCGCTCCATCTCCATACAGAGCACCCGGACGACCTTACACCGCTCGGTGACCTGAAGCCCCATAAGCTTCTCGACCGTCATGACATACACGCAGTTGTAAATCAGGGGGGCCAAATAGTCGATGCGGTCGGTGAGCGGAACGATCTGGTTCCAGGTACGGTATTCGCCGAGCTTTTCGAAAGACGTGTGCAGGAACCCGATGTCGGGCGTCACCTTGACCACCGTCTCTCCATCGAGCTCGCAAATCAGGCGTAAGACTCCATGCGTCGCCGGATGTTGTGGCCCGATGTTGATGAGCATGTGCTCTGAGTCGAGGTCGGGATCACTTGCCTCAAGTACGCTCTCCGTCATGGGTTCCCCGGGGGCTCCCCGCGCCGCGGTCACGAACCCTTCCCCCGAGTCGGCAGACAGCCCGTCCGCTTCCGTCGGCGGGAGGGCCGGTGTGCCTCCAAGGGCGATCTCCACGACGGAGTAGTCATTACGGTAGTCTTGTGAAAGAGCCCGCTTGGTCTGCTCCGCCCGGGAGAAGCGCCCGCAAAGTGGGAAGTCCTTCCGCAGTGGATGGCCTTCTTCGTAGTTCTGAGGCATCAAGATACGGCGCAGATCGGGATGTCCTTCGAAGTCGATACCAAAGAGGTCGTAGACCTCACGCTCGAGCCAGTTTGCGGTCTCCCAGAGGCGGACCACGCTCTCGATCACGAGGGCATCGAGGTCTACCTCACATTTCACTCTGAGCGCCCGCTTGTGCGTCATCGACCAGAGCTGGTAAACGACCTGGAGTGGGCGGCCTCCACCATGATCGACGGCCGTCAGGTCCGCGAGGAGATCATAACGCTGCCCGGGATCGTCCCGCAGCCACTCGAGGATTTCACAGTTTCGCGGTGCCTCGGCGAACACGACGTGCTGGTCTCCGGCCTGAACCTCTGTCCGGAGTATGGCAGATCCGAACTTCTCTTGAAGCGCGGACACCGAAGGGTGTCCTGGACCCTCGGTGCTCTCCTCACCTTCCTTATACGCAGGCTCGCGAGAGGTCTGCGGACCCCGCTCTACCCCCTCGAAGGCGCTCGCACCCCCCTCCGTCATGGTGGCTCCCCTATGGGAGCAGATCCTCCGAGCGGCTCGGACGTTGAGTCTGAGCCAGAGCAGCGAGTCGGTCTTGTTGAGTGGAATTCCCGAACGGCCCTGAGAGTGCTTCCACTTCATCTGCGTTGGCCGCCGGACGCCCGACCATTTCCGAAGTCTCGGCCCTGAGCTCGGAATGTTCTGCCAAAGTCTCACAGCGGATTTTTTCCTGAATCATCATCAGGCCGTAGATGAGTCCCTCCGGCCGTGGTGGACACCCAGGAACGTATACGTCCACTGGGATGATCGTATCGATGCCCTGGACCATGGAATACGTATCAAAGACACCTCCCGAACTCGCACAGGCACCCATCGATACACACCACTTGGGCTGCATCATCTGATCCCAGATGCGCCGCAATACCGGGGCGAGCTTGTAGGGTACTCGGCCCGCGCAGATCAACACGTCGGCCTGTCGTGGGCTGAACGACATGCGCTCCATGCCGAAGCGGGCAAGGTCGAAGTTCGAAGCTGCAGATGCCATCATCTCAATGGCGCAGCAAGCCGTGCCGAAGGGCATAGGCCAAAGAGAATTTCGCCTCGCCCAGTTCACCACGAAGTCTACTTTGGTAGTCAAGAACGTGGGGCCGCCTGCTCCGAGGAGCCCCCCTTTGTGCCCACCCGAATGCCCCAAGGCCAGGGCTTCAGAAATGCGCTCGGCCTCTACAGAATCACCGGGATCACCGTCACTCAGTCCCATTCCAGCCCTCCTTTTTTCCACTCGTACACAAGCCCCAATGCGAGCACCGTAACGAATATGCTGACAGCTGCGAAGGCTCCCCAACCCAGCGCCCTCATCTCGACGGCCCAGGGGAGGAGGAAGATCGTTTCCAG
>Ga0310123_10001545_pt1 | contig 18968 bp, 18 predicted proteins | sample CB6_AW_1057_MG_FD_203505 | JGI IMG/M metagenome (GOLD analysis project Ga0310123, IMG submission 203505) | Marine microbial communities from Western Arctic Ocean, Canada - CB6_AW_1057 | ecosystem: Environmental > Aquatic > Marine > Oceanic | place: Canada: Western Arctic Ocean | collected... | reverse complement strand
GGCCAGCGCATTTACTTTTGCCTTGGTGTCCGTACTCGACAAAATACTTATCAGTGACTACATTGGAAGCGGGAAAACCTTTGTCGCAGCAGTGGGTGGTGCCCAAATTCTACTTGGCTTAGCATCGTTACCGCTGGTCACATTTTCGGGATTAGATACCTCAACGATAATAGTGGCCCTGTTATCGGGTGTATTCTCTGGGACATACCTAATTGGAATGTTCATAATTATGGAATCCCAAGATGTATCCCGTGTTGTCCCAGTAGTGTCAACGTATCCTATTTTTGTGGCATTTCTCGCTTTCCTATTCCTGGATGAGCAAGTCAGTCTTTTTGCATGGATATTTGTAATCGTAACTGTCGCAGGTGCCGCAATGGTCTCCCTTGCTCCCAAGTCAATTAACTCAACGGAAGGAGTAGGCATAATGGCATTAGTATTCCTTTTATTAGCGAGTATGTCATTTGGCCTCAGCCAGTTTCTATCAAAAACTATTGCTGAAGAAATGAATATGGAGACTCAATTTTCTCTCAGAGCACTTGGAGGAGGAATTACCTGCGTTTCATTAATCTTCTTGCCAGGTGTGAGGCAAGGGTTAAAATCTTTGTTTACCAATGTTAAGACGATGCTCGTATTCTCTTTAACCGAAGTGGTCCTAGTGTTTTTTGCAATATATTTTTTCTTCCGTTCTGTCTATTCGGGAGATATTTATTTAACTGCCACCGTAATGGCGACAAGGCCCTTATTTGTTTTTGGTCTGACATTACTACTTAGCATCCCTGTAATCGGAATGTTCAGCGAATCTTTCAGAGGAAAAGCGATGATGACAAGGACCACCGGTATAGTACTTACCGTAGGTGGAGTTATCGGGGTTTCCCTCACATAATTATTTTTCGTAATTGAATATAAATAAAAGGCTGACATGAAATTCGGGAACTTTCTTTTTCCACAATCAAATGGTCCTTCAGATGATTACAGAGCGGTTACAGAAGCCCTGAATGAATCTATCCTCAGTGAGGAACTAGGCTATGATGAAGTCTGGATTGGAGAACACCATCTCGATGGTGCATGTGCTTATGTGGACCCAATAGCATTTGCCGGAACAGTAATAGGGCGCACTTCAAGAATTGGAATTGGATTTTCTGCGATCCAAATGGCATTGCATCACCCAACCAGACTTGCTGAACAGATATCCCTGTTGGATAACCTTAGCAGAGGACGTGTGACCCTTGGCATAGGAAGAGGAACAGCTTTTAATTTCTATGAATATAGGGCCTACGGGATTCCTTTCAATGAAGCACAAGAAAGACTACTTGAATCCGAAAAAATATTAACATCATCATGGACCAATAAAACCATTTATAGATACAAGGGGAAACACTTCCATCTAGAAATGCCACAGCTTAGACCCGCCGTCTATACGAAGCCTCACCCACCACTTATAAGAGCCTTAGCAACTGAAGAAACCCTGGTAGAAATGGCCAAGCAAGGACGTCCATTCATGATGGTTGTGCAGTCGGACAAAGAAACAATTCGGCTTTTCCATAAATACAAGGAAGTCATGCGGATTTCAGGTTATAAGGAAAGTTTAATAAAAAAGAATCTATCACAAACCAGAATTTGGAGAAACATAGTCGTCGCTAAATCAGATGAAGAGGCCGCTGACAGAGCACTTCCAGCATTTGAAGAATACACACGTCACATAAGAAATGTTCGGGAAACCTTAAATACCCCTGAAGAACTGGGAAGCATTAGGGAAAATTTAGAGAATCCTAGGTTTACTTCCCATCACAATATAATATATGGATCTCCATCAACCGTATCCAAAAGAATATCCCAACTGAATGATGCTGGTGTGGGAGGATTGATTCTTCACTTTAGAGTAGGAACATTGTCACAAGAGCATAATGAAGAAAGCTTAAGCTTATTTTCGTCAGAAGTAATTCCAACGTTTAGATAAGATTCTCAGGATAATTCTTACATTAAAGCATTCTCATCTGTGATGTCTCGCCCGATGATTAGCGTATGAATGTCCCTCGTGCCTTCGTAAGTATCGACCGTTTCCAGATTCAGCATGTGGCGAATCACAGAATAGTCCAAGGTAATGCCACTTCCCCCCAACACCTCTCTGGCTGTTCTCGCAGCCTTTAACGAAGCTCGAACATTCTCACGTTTGGCCAACGATACGTGGTTGTAGGCCATCGTGCCGGCATCTTTCATTTTCGCCAATTTCCAAGCCAACAAAAGACCTTTCGTATGATCGGCAACCATATCTACCAACTTGTCTTGCACAAGCTGTCTACTAGCAATCGGACGACCAAAAGTACTTCGTGACTTGGAGAATCTGAGCGCGTCATTGTAAACACTTTCCAGTGCTCCCAAAGCTCCCCAAGCAATCCCATATCGAGCCTGAGTCAGGCAGGAAAGTGGAGCAGATAAACCCTTAGCATCTGGAAGCATAGTAGTCACAGACACTTCCACATCTTCTAGTACAAGTTCACTTGTCACAGAGGCTCTCATACTCATTTTTTTTTCTATTTTGTTGGCTTTAAATCCTTTGGTACTAGTGGGAACTAGGAATCCCCTTACAGTGCCTTCATCATCTTTGGCCCAAACCAAGGCAATATCCGCAATATTGCCATTGGTTATCCACATTTTAGTTCCATTCAAAATGTAAGTCTCACCATCTCTCACTGCTGTAGTTTTCATTGCCCCGGGGTCTGATCCTCCATCATGTTCCGTTAGTCCAAAGCAACCAACAATCTTCCCATCAGCCATCTTAGGCAACAATTCATGCTTTTGCTCTTCAGACCCATACCTACTGATGGGATACATAACTAAAGCCCCCTGAACACTAGCAAAGCTTCTGAGACCAGAATCTATCCGTTCTAATTCATACATTATTAATCCATAGGCTAGATTCCCAACTCCGGGACACCCGTATTCTTGCGACAAATTAGCACCGAGAAATCCCATTTTCCCAAAGTCAGGAATGATCCTGGTTGGAAATTCCCCCGATTCCCACCACATCGCAACATTTGGCATTAATTCACGATCCAAGTAATCTCTTGCTGATCTCTGTATCTGACGATCTTCTGAATCAAATAATTCAGCTACACTGTAATAGTCAAGCATTTGTGTTCACTTCCTCACAGATTAGTTTACAAACTACCTAGAGATTCTACATTCACCCGTCTAACATCCTCCATATGACTCCGTAATTGGACTATACATATAAATTTCAATTTGACGAGTACCTCGCATAAACTCAGACAGAAGAATCAATAGGGGCACCTTTAATCAACTATGGCCACAGCAAAACTGAGTGATCTTCCCTTATCGGATAGAAAAATCATTCGTGCATGGTGTATGTATGACTGGGCCAATTCGGCCTTCGCGACAAGCGGTATAGTTGCTATATTTCCAGTTTACTTTGTTTTTCTTTTTAAACATGCGCTGGGAGACGAGGCTATTTTGTGGGGATTCACTTTCACCGGTAGTTCAGTCTGGAGCCTAGCCGCCGCTTCATCAACCGCTATCGTTGCAATCACTACTCCCATACTAGGAATAATCGCAGATCGAATAGCGGCGAAAAAGATTCTACTCTGGACTTATACGATTGTTGGGGCCAGTTGTACTATTCTCACTTTTTTTTCCGCATATACTCCGTTCGCCTGGATATGGTTACTAATCACTTTTGGTATAGGGAATATAGGATTTGCAGGTAGTCTGGTTTTCTACAATTCATTTCTGCCGCACATTGCCCCTCGAAATTTGTCAGATGAGGTTAGCTCTAGAGGCTTCGCCTACGGGTACGTGGGAGGAGGACTTCTTCTACTAATTCACCTGATCTTGAATTTGTTGTTAAGTGAAAGCTCTTATGTTGACCTTATTACAAGGTTTTCCCTCGCATCTATAGGTGTATGGTGGTTTGGGTGGTCTTTATGGACATTCAAGGTATTACCCGAACCCCCCACTATTAACCGATATCCCCAAACTCCCAAACTAACCGCTGCCCAAATTACTAAATTTGGTTTTACAGAAATAGCCAATACGCTTCGCGATATAACTAGATTCAGAGAAATATTGATATACCTTGTCGCCTATCTTCTTTTCAACGATGGCCTGCAAACTGTGATGGGACTTGCCGGAGCATTCGCAGCTGATACTTTACACATACCGTTAGCTTTTAATATGGCAACCATACTCATCATTCAATTCGTTGCCGCCGGAGGGGCCATGCTGTTCAGTGTGTTGGCCAGGCACACAACAACGAAAAATGCATTGTACGTATCACTAATAGGTTGGGTATTCATTGTTTTGTTCGGAATAGCATTAGTTCCACTTTCTCCTGCTGACACACAAAATTACGACTATAGGCTGGAATACGTAGAGGCAAGAGGTAACTATCTTGTCACATCTGCCCCAGATTTAACTGACTCACAGACCGATCAAGCTTGGTCAGCTAAAACAGGCAATATAGGGAAGGGAAGCATATTGTCTAAGAAGGATAGTGTCCGCCTATTAACAACCTTAGAATACGAACAAGAATCTCGATACAGTGCCGTGGCTATAAACGGCCCTATTGGAGGCCGACAGTCGATAGGTATTTCACACCCTTCATTATTGGGCGAAGGACCCATTGACTGGTGGCCTTCTCTGATAAGGTCTAAGGTTTGGGCTCCACTCAGTCTTGGCATCGGATATCAATGGCTGCTGCTTGGACTATTTGTTGGTATGGTGATGGGTGGGAGCCAGGCACTAGCACGAAGTCTTTTTACTAAGATATCTCCTGAAACAAGAAGTGGGGAATTTTTCTCATTCTTTGGTTTTATGAGTAGAGCATCTTCCGTCTTCGGTCCCCTTCTTTACGTTTTTGTAACAGGAGTTCTTGACACCAGGTCAGCTATACTCTCAATACTGGTGATCATAATCGCAGGGACGCTGGTGCTGCGCTGGGTGAATGTAGAATCTGGAATAAAAACAGCAATTGCAGAAGATATCCGTGTTAGGAAATTAGAAAATTAACTACTCATCACTCTAATTTATTCGTTTATAAGTGCGCCAGCTTCAACTGGCCAGTCAACAGTAACACCATCTAGTCCTAAGCCAAGAACTCTCGATAGTTGCTCCGGATATTCAAAACCCCAGGCTCCTACATACAAACCAGAGGTATGTGCATTTGATACAAAATTCTTGTCTATATATCCAACGTAAGGAAATACTCCCACCATACCCTTGCTCACACACCACTCTATTAGCTCATCAGATGCCTCAATAGTTAGAAGACCATGTGCTAATTCAGGAAATATTTTTGCTGACAGCACTAGTTGACTCTGTAAAAATGATATTATCGATATCCCTGGCACTGTTAATAACCCCAGTGACCTGTTGTAATTGCTATCAGGAAGCCATCCCATCGACTCTAACAGATGCCGAAGCTCTGTAAGTAATTTTTCCTCCTCGGATTTAATCTCTACAAAAATGTGAACTCGATTTTCAAATTTTGCTAAGATTTCCCGAAGCGTTGGGACTTCCTCCGAGGGTGAATTAGAATCGAACCACGAACCTGCATCCAGACTCTTGATCTGATCTAAATAGAGGTCCCTGATATTCCCCTCACCATCGGTGGTCCTGTCCACCGTCTCATCATGCATTACGACAATAACTGAATCCGCTGTAAGGTGTATATCCAGTTCTATGTAGTTGAATCCAGCGTTCACGGCTGCATCGAAACTCGTAATGGTGTTTTCAGGATACTCGGAAGAGAACCCTCGATGAGCTATGACAATTGGCACTTTTTTATCCATTTCCATTGATAATTTTTTCGCTAGTCCCTTGCTTATTATTGTGTAGACTTCAAGAAGTATAAATTTCTTTTCATCCTCTGTCATATATATAAATCCAATCAATCCCACCCCGTTTGGCTGTGCTAACATTCCGAGGCTAATGTTCCCTCTTTGGGCCAACGTAGCTCAGTGGCAGAGCAGCTGTTTCGTAAACAGCAGGTCGGCGGTTCAAATCCGCCCGTTGGCTCCAAAACAAAATGAATCTGAAGGACCTTCTATTCAATCAGGGAATCTAGTCCAACTAGAACATTAAGGGACCAAAATGTTGGTCTACAGGAGTAGAAAATGGCCGATCTGGAAGTCCGACGATTGGGACGCACCGAGATGAGACCAAAGGCGCTCGGCTTAGGAAGTGGGTATCTGGGTGACCCCAAAAGCCCAGATGACCAAGCGGTAGAAACTATCCATGAGGCAATAGAACGTGGGATCAATTTTGTCGATACTTCCCCAGAATATGGAGTTAGTGAGTCTCGAGTGGGTTTGGCATTAACTGGCAGCTGGAGAGAAAAAGTATACCTTCAAACGAAGGTGGGCTCCCATCCAAGATTTCTTAGAGACTTTTCAAAAGAGGCAACAACATGGAGCTTAGAAAACAGCTTTAAGTTGCTTAGAACAGACTATGTGGATTCAGTATTGATACATGGCCCTCGCTACGACATTGAAGCACCTCTACAGGAATGTTTGGATGTGCTAGTCGATTGGAAATCTAAAAAGCGCATCGGGCATATAGGAATTGGTGTGAGACAGCCTGAATTCCATAGACGAGCCATTGAAACAGGGGAAATGGACATTGTGTTGTCATTTTTAGACTACACATTACTTTCCCAATCAATCGCCGAAACAACAATCCCATTAGCTCTTGAAAAAGACGTCGGGATCATTCTGGGCAGCCCTTTAACTGGCTCAGTCCTGGCAGGCCCAGAACCGAAAATAGATGTTGAGAAAGAGCTACCTTCAGATTTGCCGCCGTCTCTCATAGGGAGCAAACTAGACCCAGCCGTGTTGCCAGTGGCACACCAGATGTGGAAATGGTGTGATGACCGTGATTTAAACATCCGTGACCTGGCAATACAATTTGCTCTTCAGGCTCCGGTTGAAGGCAATGGTATTGTCCTTACTGGTCCCTCTAACCTAAAAGAATTTGACGAGGTATATAAAAGCGCCACGAATGAAGTCCCGGAAAATGTGTGGCAAGACTTTAAACATGCATTTGGAATAAGTATCTAACTAGAAATAGTGTGTTTCATAAATCACACATATATGTTTCGTAATACGTGAATTGGAATATCGCCAAACCCATCACAGTAATCCAGCTTCGCACATTAGATAGAGAACCCTTTTTAGTATGTAATCCCTCTCCTCATCTAAAAAAGGTCTTATAGCGCTTCTTCATAGTAAACTAGTGTGGTAAAAAGATTTCGTCTGAAAAAATTTCAATGAGTTCATTAAGGAGGCTGACGTTGACAGCAACAGGAGACCAGGGACCAGATTTTACGTTACCGGCAAGTGAGGGAGCACCAATTACGTTAAGTGATTTCAAGGGTAAGAAAAACGTAGTTCTTTCCTTCCACATATATTCATTCACAGGTGGTTGAACGCACCAAGTTTCTTCATTCCGAGTACACAACGAGGCATTTGAAGAGACAGATACCCAGGTTCTGGGAATAAGCTGTGACTCGCGTCCTTCTCAAAAAGCGTTCTCATCCTCATTAGGTGGAATCCCCTACCCGATTTTGGCCGACTTCTATCCACACGGAGAAGTTTCGAAGGCTTATGGAGTTTTTAATGATCAAACTGGCACCCCGTCACGTGCAGTAGTAGTGATAGACAAAGATGGTGTAGTCCGATTTTCACAAACATATAAGGCCGCCACGGATTTAAATCCCCAAGACATTTTGTCGATAGTAGAAAATCTTTAGATCACCCAAAAACATCTATGAAGTTTTCTATATATGAGTGATAGCAACGCATTTCAGTTTGGAGATTATGTAATACTGTTTGATCGCCGAGAGAGACAGTATATGTTTGTCTTGAAAAAGGACGGCTCCTTCGAATCACACATTGGAAATTTAGATCACGAAGAACTATGCGGCCAGAAAGAAGGCACATGGTTTCGAACCAAGACCGGCCACTGGATGGTAGCATTCAGACCCACAAAAGCCGAATATATATTGAACATGAAACGTATTGCAACGGTGGTATACCCGAAGGATATTGGTGCCGTACTAACATACGGGAACCTTTTCCCTGGCGCAGAGATTTTAGAAGCAGGTTCCGGTTCAGGAGCATTAACGATAGCACTGTCCGATGCAGTAGGATCCGAAGGGCATGTTTACAGCTACGATATAAGACAGGATATGTCTGACACGGCTAAAACCAATTTGCACGGTATAGCCAAAAATCCAGACAACGTGCAATTCTTTACCGAAGATATTGCCCAAAATATATATCAATCAGAATTGGATAGTGCAATTCTAGATATGCCAGAGCCATGGCACACAACACAGAAAGTTTACGAAAGTCTGAAACCTGGAGGCATAATCCTCACCTTCCTGCCTACGATTATGCAGGTGACAGACCTGGTCCAAACTCTCAAAACCGTTGGAGAATTCACTCTGATTAACACCGTCGAATTGATGGAAAGACCCTGGGAGGTCGGTGGTAGGAGTGTTAGACCCGCACACAGAATGGTGGGGCATACTGGATTTATTACCACTGCCAGAAAGTGTCAGTCCAGGTAATTTTTATAGAGCCACAAATTATGGATTGGCAGTTGGCCGATATTATTTATTTAGGTGAAATGCCATATGTCTGTCTGTAACAGGAGGAACGGCACTAAAACATCCAGCTAAATTGGTTAAATTGTTCAATTTGGAAATTTCTGCTCCATCAATACCTCTTTGAGATATTTCTACCCTGAAACCACCCAGTCCTTCAGGTTCTACCAACCTATCTATAAGACTTATTTCTCTTCTAGATGTTCCCTCTGACAATCGCAGATCTCCTACCACATCCGAATAACCCAAACCAAACAACCATTCCCTTTGAGTTATGTTGCCAATAGAATTTACCCCTCGCTGGGCAAAAGCCCTTCTTAAAGCCGTAAAATTTACGTGCGCTGTAATGTCTTGGTCACCCACACGAAGAAGAGGACTCAAGTTGTCAACATGTCTGTAGTAAGTTTGAAGTAAACGATTAGACTTATCCATTGAGAGATAATCTGATTCCTCATAACCATAATCTATATTGACGAAGAAGGCTTTGGGAACTAAATCTAAAACGGCGGGAATCCATTGTCCCAACCTTCTACATAAAGGCCCCCTGTATCCCTCCAGAGAAGAAATATCAAGATCGTAAAACTCATCTATGGCAGTTTCAATCAATTCTTCTTTAAGGTTCCCTTGTTTATCGACATCAATCACAACAACCATAGTGCGGCCATCTCTAACTTCAAATATATCAACCGGAAGCGCGTCAATAAGTTCGTTTGACAAAACGACACATGAAGTCAAATCCGAAATATATGAATCCAAAAGGTCAGCTGACACAATTTCAATCCCTGCTACACATTTTCTACTTGGAGTCCTGTCAATTGGTATATATTGCAAGCAATTTGAAAAAGCTATGTTCGTCGAACGTATCGCGGAAACAATATCAATCGCAAGGGTTCCGTCTCCAGCACCTATTTCAACAACTGTAAATGGGTTCGGTCGATCCATATATTCCCAGATATTCATAATCTGAATAGCGAACAAATACCCAAAAAATGGATGTAGGGAGGGGCTAGTATAATAGTCACCATATACCCCAAAAGATGCAGGGTTAGAGTAATAACCATTACTGGAATAAAGAGCAATCTCCATAAATGCTTCAAATGACATAGGTCCAGTTTTTCGTATCTGACTGACTACCTCATCGTATGCGCCGCCCCTATTCTTATCAATAACCACAGAACTCTACCGATACCCCATATAAACCAAAAAAGGCGTCGATGAATATCGACGCCTTTTCAGAATCCTCCATAGATCTTTTAGCTGCTTTTCTGTTTAGGCTTCCGAGCTTGCCCGCTGCGATCCCAGCCAGATCCCTGCATAGAGTTTCGAAACTCCTCTTTAGTCCCACAGTGTTTGCATCTTCCACTGCTGGTTGGACCATTAGGCTGGTCCAGTACCCAATGATGAACACATTCTTCACCCGTTGTTTGTTCAACCACAATATCTCCTTTCGTTTGTACAAAATTCAGCCGGAAGAGATTTAGGATCTTTGCTCAATCGATACAAATTCTCTGTCCAGTTCCCCGACATATTCCAAACGAGGCCTTAATAAAATATTATTTTCAAATTGTTCAATAACTTGTGCGGTCCAGCCTGGTATACGACCCATAGCAAAGATTGAAATAAATAAATCTTCAGGAATATCAAGAAGGAAGTACATCGCTCCAGAAAAGAAATCGACGTTTTGGCAGATACCCCTCCTTGCGTAAGGTTGCATTACTTCAACAACCTTTTGAAGAATAGAGTACCACTTAGGTTGTCCTTTTCTCTCTCCTAATTCCTTGAGATCATCTTGTAAATGTAGGGATCGAGGATCGACAGCACGATAAACACGATGCCCAAAGCCCATGATCCGTCCACCTCCAGATAAGGTGTCTTTAACATACTTTTCAGCGTTATCTTCTTCTCCGATCTCTAACGACATAGTCATTACAGATTCGGCAGCCCCACCATGTGAGGGACCCTTTAAAACAGAAATCCCCGTAGTAATAGCGCAATGAAGATCAGCCTGAGTCGAAGCTGATACTCTTGCCCCAAAAGACGATGCATTTAATCCATGTTCCGCATGAAGAACGAAGTCTTTGTCGATAAGGGCAACGTCTCTTGGATCAGGAACTTCTCCGAAAAGCATATGAAGAAAATTTGCCGCCAAACTCAACGTAGGGTCTGGTTTCACTGGCTCCTTCCCTTCACGTATTCTGGCATGAGTAGTCACTATTGTAGGGGCAGCTGCGGTAAGTCTGGTCCCTTTCCGAAGGGTCGCTTCAGTTGAATTGTCATTAATCTCAGGATCAAATGTAGCCATTGCCGAAATGGCAGTTCGGAGCACATCCATAGGATGGGCTTCCTTTGTGGCCTTGATAATATCCACAATTTGATCTGGTATTTCCATATTTGAGCGAAGTTCGGCTGTAAAGTCTGATAGCTGCCTTTCATTTGGTAGCTCCCCTATCATCACCAGGTAGATCACTTCTTCAAAAGAACAGTTTGGCGCGAGATCGTCAATGTTGTAACCACGGTAATAGAGCTTGCCAATTTTTCCATCTATAAAACTGGAAGTTGTCCTGTCAATATAAACTTCCCTCAGTCCTCTGTGAAGCTCTGTTTTTCCCTGGGTCATCTAATACCTCCGCGTTCGCGTTTCCTAAAATAACTTTGATCAGTTTTTTCCAGCTGCCTTCTCTCAACCAGCTTTTTGTGATTGATTAGGAATTCGCAATCGACCCAAAAAAGCTCTGTAATTTTAGCAATAGGCGTGAAATCCAGTCAAGAAATTAATCTCATTTAGGGAATTAATCCGTCAGTCAAATACTCGCAAGTGATAGTAAATCCTTTCACAATTACTCAACATTCGGTTATACTCCAGAAGAATCCTAAGTAGTATACAGCCCTGAAAACCGTAGTCTATATTCGTAAATATGCTCAGGAGCACCCAGACAATTCATTCAGAAGTCCCGGAAGTTGTTGTACTTAGACTTCCATTATACGTTCGCGTGTTAAATCAGCTAATTGAAGAAGGCACAGAGGTAGTAAGCTCTCAACAACTTGGTGACCTCCTACAGATGACTCCGGCGCAAATCAGAAAAGACCTTAGCTATTTTGGTAGGTTCGGTAAACAGGGAAGAGGTTATAGCATAGCTTTCCTTCTTGATGAGTTAAGACATATACTTGGCATCGATCGTGGCTGGCGTGCTTGTCTGGTGGGCGTTGGAAGACTAGGCCGAGCAATAATTAACTACCCAGGATTCTCTCCGGAAGGTTTTGAGATAGTTGCTGCTTTTGACAGAGATTCGAATCGTCACGGAACCATGCTAGGTAATATATCTGTTGAAAGTATGGAAAGCTTGCCAGAGACGATTAAGGAACGAAATATAACTATTGGCATAGTCGCTGTTCCTGCAATACAGGCACAAATGGTTGTTGATGCATTGATCACACATGGCATTCAGGGCATCCTGAATTACGCTCCTGTAGCTCCCCACGTTCCAGCTCACATAATTATGAGAAACATTGATCCAGTATTGTCTTTGCAATCTATGACTTTCTATATGAAAGAAAATCTATAGGACACATCCTGCATAAGAAAAAATACTTCAGGCTAAGATAGTGACTTTATTATTGAGGACCTCAAGAAATCCTCCAGTCACAGGTATTGTCTCCTCGGTTGTACCTATCCTAACCACAACATCTCCATTGGCAACTGCGGTAAGCAAGGGGGCATGCCTGGGCAATATACCCAATTGTCCCTCTACTCCAGGAGCAATAACTATGTCAGCCTCTCCAGAGTAGATGGTTTCTTCTGTTGTGACAATCTCTAAAATCAATTTATTTTCCTCTGTCCCAAGTCCGTGCTAGCTCTACTCCATTCCCGCAGCCTTTTCAACTGCCTCCTCAATCGTACCTACCATGTAAAAGGCCTGTTCAGGCAAGGAATCATATTCCCCATCCAATATCTGTTTAAATCCAGAGACAGAATCTCTGACAGATACATATTTGCCAGCTTGTCCTGTGAATTGTTCAGCTACATTGAAGGGTTGAGTCAAAAATCTTTGAATCTTCCTAGCACGGCTAACTGTTGTCTTGTCTTCATCTGACAATTCTTCGATTCCCAAAATTGCGATTATGTCCTGCAATTCCTGATAGCGCTGAAGAACCTGTCTGACTCCAGTGGCGACATCGTAGTGCTCTTGCCCAACAATACCTGGTTCCAGAATGTTTGAGAATGACGTCAAAGGGTCAACGGCGGGGTAAAGACCCTGAGCTGCTAACGACCTTTCTAGGGTCATAACGGCATCGAGGTGGCCAAATGTCGTGACAATACCAGGGTCTGTGTAATCGTCAGCTGGTACGTATATTGCCTGAACTGACGTTATAGAACCATTCTTTGAGGAAGTAATCCGTTCTTGAAGGGCCCCCATCTCCGTTCCCAAAGTAGGCTGATATCCCACAGCAGATGGCATTCTTCCAAGTAGGGCAGATACTTCCATTCCCGCGAGTACATAACGATATATGTTGTCGACAAACAGTAGTACGTCTTGACCCCGTTCTTCTTTGAAATATTCGGCCATGGTCAAACCAGTCTGGGCGACTCTTGCCCTAACACCGGGAGGTTCATTCATTTGACCAAAAACTAGAACAGTCTGGGGTAAAACTCCGGCCTCTTGCATCTCGCGCCAAAGATCATTACCCTCACGTGATCTTTCTCCAACTCCAGCGAATACGGAAACCCCTTGGTGCTCAGTTGCTATATTGTTTATCAACTCTTGGATAATGACAGTTTTCCCTACTCCGGCACCACCAAAAGCACCAATCTTTCCTCCTTTCGTAAAAGGGGTGATTAGGTCGAGCACTTTTATTCCTGTTTCTAAAACCTCTACCTCAGTGGCCTGATCTTCAAAAGTAGGTGGCTGCCTATGAATAGGCCAGGTCTCTGCCCCATTTATTTCTTCTAAACCATCAAGTGTTTCACCTAGTGTATTGAAAAGTCGACCAAGGGTTGGATCTCCTACGGGAACCTCTACGGCGGCTCCGGTATCCACAGTCTCAATACCTCTCTTCAAGCCCTCAGTAGGGCCCAAGGCCAAGCATCTCACCCAATTGTTGCCAATATGCTGTTCTACTTCAAGAACCAACTTCTCGTCGCCGATAGAGGTTTCCAAGGCGTTATATATGGATGGCATCCCATCCGGCGGAAATTCTACGTCTACGACGGTTCCAATAATCCGAACAATCTTTCCGGTTGCCATTCTCTGCTCCTAGACTCTAACTAAAGTCTTCAAAATCATATTAACCCTCAACAGCGGAAACCCCGCCAACTAAGTCGAGAAGCTCATTTGTAATAGTTTCTTGTCTGAGTTTATTCATTACTAATGTCAAATCATCAACCATCGCATTAGCATTGTCGGTTGCCTGATTCATTGCCACCATTCGTGCCGATTGTTCACTAGCATTAGCTTCGAGGATTGCCTGGTGGACAACGGTTTGAAAATACCTAGGTAATAGCTGCGACAAAACTGCATTGGCATCGGGTTCAAATATGTATCCTGCACTATTCGATACCGCCAAATCTACGGGCAACACCGGTACAAGTTGGTCGATTACGGGTTTTTGTGAGGTAGTGTTAACAAATTTTGAGTATGCCACGAAGACAGAGTCAACACTTCCATTTTCAAAAGCCTCCATCATGGCGGCCGAAACAGGCTCAGTATCAACGCTGGAAGGTTTGTCACCAATCCCCAAAAATTCATTGATAATTTCTATGTCACTTCTTCGGGAGTAATCACGGCCTTTTTTACCGGAAGCAACGATTTTTACAGGTACGGATTGTGCCCCTATAAAATCACCTGTTGCTCTTAAAACATTCGAATTTAGACCACCGGTTAGTCCTCTGTCCGGGGTTATTAAAATCAACCCAATGTTTCTTATTTCCCGTTCTTCCGCTAACAGTTGTGAGCCGCTTTCGTAGTCCATTTGAGACATCACATTTGAAACCATTTGGGCCATGTTTTCTGCGTAAGACCTACCTTTGGTCGCAGCATCCTGTGTGCGCCTTAATTTTGAGGCGGCAATCATTGACATCGCCTTTGTAATCTTCGCGGTGTTTTCGACACTTCTAATACGCCTTGCAATCAGTCTTACACTCGGCATCTAACTTGCCAAACCACTTTGCTTGAAGCTATCAATCGCAGATTTAAGGCTTTCTTCAGTATCACTACTGATATCACCTTCTTCCAATATACTTTTCAAAACGTCTGAATGATTCGAAGTCATATAGCTGTGAAATGCCTGTTCCCAATTAATGACAGAATCAATTTCTATGTCATCAAGGTATCCTTCATTCAAGGCAAACAGGATGGAAACTTGTTGCTCAACTGGAAGAGGAGCATTTTGTCCTTGTTTGAGAATCTCGACCCCCCTTTGCCCTCGTTCCAATTGACGTCTCGTAGCTGCATCGAGATCATCCGTACCGAATTGAGCAAAAGTCACCAACTCTCTATACTGTGCTAGCTCAAGCCGTAACCGGCCCGCAACCGATCTCATCGCCCTTGTCTGGGCAGAACTACCGACTCTCGAAACTGACAACCCAGCATTCACAGCCGGCCTGATACCAGCATTAAAAAGTTCGGGCTCCAGATAAATTTGACCGTCAGTGATCGATATAACATTGGTAGGCACGTACGCCGAAACATCACCCGCCTGAGTTTCTATAACCGGTAGAGCTGTAACAGATCCGCCACCGTGGGCATCATCTAGGCGAGCTGCTCTCTCAAGAAGCCTGCTGTGCAAATAAAAAACATCACCAGGATAAGCTTCTCTACCGGGAGGGCGCTTCAGTAAAAGTGACATTTGCCTATAAGCCCAAGCATGTTTAGAAAGATCATCATAGACGATCAGAACATCTTTACCTTGAGCCATAAAATATTCAGCCATGGCACACCCTGTGTACGGCGCCAAATACTGCATTGGAGCAGAATCGGATGCATTTGCTGCTACTACAATCGTATGATCCAGCGCACCAAACTGCTCTAGGGTCCCAACCGTCTGTGCAACCTTTCCAACCTTCTGTCCCACAGAAACATAAATACAAGTCAGGTCGCCACCCTTCTGATTGATGATCGCATCCACACAAATGGCAGTTTTACCTGTCGTCCGGTCACCAATTATCAATTCTCTTTGTCCCCTGCCTATCGGGATCATGGCGTCAATCGCCTTAATACCCGTCTGAACTGGAGTATCGACTGATTGTCTTATGGCCACGTTTGGAGCAACAATCTCAACCTCGCGAGTTTCATTTGTCTCAACCGGACCTTTCCCGTCAATGGGCGATCCAATACCATCCACAACTCTCCCAAGCAATTGCTGTCCGACTGGAACTTGCATCACCTGCCCGGTACCGCGAACTTCACTTCCCTCTTTGATTCCGAGAGGATCTCCGAGGATAACAATTCCAACGCTATCCTCCTCGAGGTTCAACGCAATGCCGGCAATCCCACCCTCAAATTCGACGAGCTCGTTGTAAGCCACCCCAGAAAGTCCGTGCACTCTGGCTATACCATCTCCCACTTCAATTACGGACCCCACATCGACCATCGCCAAATCACTTCCGAAACCTTCGATTTGTTTTTTTATAACCGATGCTATGTCCTGTCCTCTGACAGCCATATCACCCTCCAATTTCCTCACGGTCCAAAAACCGTCCGCTAATTTTTTCTATATTTCAGTCCTGAGCTCCTACGTCCCTTTAATAAGTTCCCTTTTCATATCATCTAAACGGGTTTTGATGCTCCCATCAATGAGTCTGTCGCCGACCCGAGCAACAAATCCTCCAATTATCGATTCGTCAGTAAGGGTTGTAACAGAGATTTCTTTCCCAACCAACAACGACAAATCTTTTGTTATTGATTCAATTTGCGTTTTAGTGAGCGAAACAGCTGAGATTATCTCCGCCCTTTCAACTCCTTTTTCGGAATCTACAAATTCCTGAAATGCATCGGTTATATCAGGCAAGCTTGACACAGCCCCGCGAGATGCTAGAAGGCATGTCAAATTAACTGCAAGTTCAGATACCACCTCAGCAAAGACTTCCTTTACTACTGATGTCTTCTTCTCAGATTCTATCTGTGGTGAGTCAACAAATCTCACAAAGGTTTCATCCCTCACAGAATTAGAGAGCACAGAAAGATCATCAAGCCACTTATCCACATCATCTCTCTCGAGAGCAATGTCGTATATAGCCTGCGCATATCTTCTTGCTGATACAGTCCGTGACATATTAGTTATTACCTGAAGTACTTTCCTCGAGAACACTTTCTATAAGTTCTTTGTGAGCATCTTCATCAAGGGAAGATCTGACGACTTTTTCCGCCGCCGAAATTGCCAATCCGGCAAATTCTCTCCTCAGGTCTTCTATAGCAGCATCTCGCTCACGTTGGATATTGGCCTCAGCCCTAACTCTTTCAAGTTCAATATCATCTCGAACCCTGGCCATCTCCTCTTCTCTAAATTTGTCGGCAGTTTCACGTGCCTCCACTACAAGCTTTTGCCCTTCAACCCTAGCTTCGCTCAACTGCTGCTGAATGGCTTCCTCTGAGCGCGCCGCTTGTTCTCTCGCCATATCAGAGGCTTCAAGACCTTCTCGTATCTTTTCAACTCTTTGGTCCATCAATGACACAAGGGGCTTATAAAGAAGTTTAGACAGTATGAAAAACAGGATGCCAAAACTAATGATTTGAGTTATCAAACCAGGTAGATTTATACCTAGAGCGTCCATGAGGACCTCCTAACTGAAATCCGCCATCGCTAAAAGCACGGTAAGTGCCCTAGTTGAAAGCGGTATCCTGTGCTAAACGAACTTAATAATTATTGCTACCACCAAAGCATAAATTGCTATCGCCTCTGTGAAAGCTATAGCCAAAATCATGTTCTGCTGAATCTGACCAGCAGCCTCAGGATTCCTGCCTATGGCCTCCAGTGCCTTTGATGCAAGAATTCCAATTCCTATACCAGGTCCTATCGCTCCGAGGCCAATAGCAAGACCAGCCCCAACATTCATGATATCGCCTTCCATCTCACGCTCCTTAATATGTTTTTCCGGTAATTGCTACCTAACTATATGCTTATCCCGTAAATTGTTATTCAGAATCCTAACTTAATGATGTTGTTCGTCTCCATGGCCGACACTTGCCATTGAAGCAAAAACCAAGGTCAACATGGAGAAAATAAGAGCCTGTATTAGGCCGACAAAAAGCTCCAAACCCAGAAAAGGGATTATCCCGATCATGGGAAGTAAAAATCCCATAGCCATCAAAAGAACTTCCCCAGCAAATATATTTCCAAAAAGCCTAAAAGTGAAACTTATTACTTTGGCAAATTCGCTTATTGTTTCCAAGATACCAACAAAAAATCCAGTTGGCCCATCTTTGAAATTAATGAATTTTCCAAGATGCGTCATCGGACCTAATATACTCAACCCCCAGTAGTGGACCATAACCATTGCTATCAAGGCCATTGCAAGTGTCATATTTACATCTGTATTGGCACTCCTTAAAAAAGGAACCAGATGACCTGCTCTATTGCCCACTCCTACGTCCCCGTGGTTCTCCTCATAATCGGAAAATGTAAGTTCCTTCCTAAGAGATCCCGGCTGCAAAATAGCAACTCCTCCTGTACCAGTGAAAACATGCAAATTAACATTTTCCAAGTGTCCAGAATGTTCTTGCTCGTGTCCAGAGGCAGGCTGACTCCCGTCATCTGCAGCTGGATCCGCGTAGTCATGTACCCCGTGGTGGTGGGCTATTTCTGTCGGATCAGCTACTCGGCCAACAGTTCCGAAACCAGGTAATACTCCCATCCAGTTGGCGACCACTATAAATATAAATATCGTAAATACGAGAGGGAAAAACCTTCGTCCTTTTTCAGGGCCAGCTATACCTTCGCAAAGATTCAGGAAGAACTCCATAATAAGTTCAAAAAGCGCCTGCAGGCGCCCTGGTATTTCACTTAGTCCCATTCTGACGAACAGCGCGACTATGAAAAGCACTATGATGGCTAGCCACGTCGTGACCATGGTGTTCATAAGATTCCAATCACCCACAGGAGTTGCGAAACCTTGCACAACGATTTCTGCGGGCAGTTGTATAGCAGGCAGAGAACTAGAAAGGAAACCGAAACCCAAGGAGTTCCCAAGAGCTCCGCCGAGAATGCTGACAACAAAAACGGCGGCTATGGCTATACTGATTGAGAGAGCTTTTGGGCTGCCCAACAACTTCGCCACTATTTACGGATCTCCTTCCTGACTTTCCTCAGCAATATATCTGAGCACTGCCATTAACATTATGTACATGCCCGC
>Ga0310123_10001543_pt1 | contig 18980 bp, 23 predicted proteins | sample CB6_AW_1057_MG_FD_203505 | JGI IMG/M metagenome (GOLD analysis project Ga0310123, IMG submission 203505) | Marine microbial communities from Western Arctic Ocean, Canada - CB6_AW_1057 | ecosystem: Environmental > Aquatic > Marine > Oceanic | place: Canada: Western Arctic Ocean | collected... | reverse complement strand
CGATCCCCATTTCCGCGCCTAGTTGCAAAGAGGCCTCTTGAAACAATTGGCCACCGGCCGTTGGCATTTGCGCAACAATTCCCGCCATAATCAATAAGCTGATTCCATTTCCGATACCATAAGCGTCAATCTGCTCGCCAATCCACATCAAGAACACTGTACCGGCAGTCATTGTGATCGTACAGGCGATCATATACGACAGCCCAGTGTACTCGGGCAAAATGATCCCTCCTTGACCGCCCATGAGAGCGCCCCCGGCAAGCGCTTTTAACCAAAAGAAGCTTTGCCCCAAACAGATCACTACCGTAGCATACCGAGTATACTCGTTGATCTTTTTTCGTCCGGATTCACCTTCTTTTTGCAGTCGTTCCAGTGGCGGATAAACGCTGGCCAGAAGTTGAAAAATGATCGACGCCGAAATGTAGGGCATAATCCCAAGACCGAAGATCGTGGCATTGCCGATGTTCGAGGCTGTGAACAGCGACATCAGCTGGATCACTTGTCCCATTCCCTCGCCGCCACCTTCTTTCAGATTATCGATGTTCTCTTGCATCACGGACTGGTCGACAAACGGAAGCGGTATCCAGAATCCCATGCGGTAAACCGCCAAAAGCACCAAGGTCAGAAATATTTTTCTGCGGAGTTCGGGAATTTTGAAGACGACCAGAAATTTTGTCAGCATCGAGATTCCATCCTTACTGTAGGGAGCTGACCGAGAAAGTCACAATCGATCACGCTCGCGGCGAACGAGGCCGATCTGCAGAGCAAACACGATGCACATCGACTCATCGCGTTTCCAACGAACCCACCCCTGAGAGTCAATTTAGGACGATATGATTTTTTCGACCGTGCCACCCGAGGCGACAATTTTCTCCTCGGCCGCTTGCGAGAACCGGTGTGCATGCACGATCAGTTTCTTTGTCAAGATCCCGTTTGCCAGAATCTTAATGACATCAAGACGTCCTTTTGCCAATCCCTTTTCTGCCAGCGAGGCAGGATTGACCAAAGCCCCGTCATCGAAAGCCCGCTCCAAAGCCGACACATTGACGATAGCAACCTTCTCGGCAAATTGTTTGTTGTTGAAGCCACGTTTGGCAATCCGACGGAATAACGGCATCTGGCCCCCTTCATGACCAATCCGCCTCGATGAGCCAGCCCGACTGCCATAACCCTTGTGTCCGCGGCCGGCCGTCTTCCCGCTTCCCGATCCAGTTCCGCGACCAATGCGTTTCCGCTTGCGGTGTTTTTGAATTCCGCGGTGAACATCGTCAATGATCATTAGATTTCTACTCCTCGCAACCGCTCAACAACGTTACGAGTGCGAAGCTGCTTGAGTCCGTTGAATGTTGCCTTGACCAAGTTGATAGGATTGTTCGATCCACGGCTCTTCGTCAGAATGTCAGAAATTCCCGTCGACTCGACAACGGTACGGACACATTCGCCGGCAATGATGCCAGTCCCCGGGCTCGCAGGTAACAGCAAGACGCGAGCGGCCCCATACCGCCCCAAGACTTGGTGCGGTATCGTCGTCCCAACAAGCGACACGTCTAACGAATTGCGTTCCGTGTTCTTCACTGCTTTCTCCACAGCCAATGGAACTTCGATAGCCTTACCGTAACCCCAACCTACACGACCGTTGTTGTTGCCAACAACGACTAACGCGGAAAAACTAAACCGCCGGCCCCCCTTGACCACGCATGCGCAGCGGCGTATCTGAACGACTTTTTCTGGAGACTCAGTTTTTGCGTCGGTTGACACGGTCATTTCTCCAACAATTTATTGCGGACGATCAGAATGACAGCCCGCGTTCCCGGGCAGCGTTAGCGAGGGCTCTTACACGACCGTGGAAACGATATTGACCACGATCGAATGAGACCTGAACAATACCTTTTTTTTCTGCCCGTTCAGCAATCGCCATTCCCACTTTCACAGCGGCGTCACTGTTGCCACCGCTTGCACCTTTAGGACAGATCGACTCTTCCGCTGTGCTGGCTGCGACCAATGTATGTCCCGCATCGTCATCGATGATCTGGGCAAAAATATTCTTATTGCTGCGATATACGGACAATCGCAGCCGGCCCGCCAGCGATTTCCGAACGCGATTGCGAACCCGAAACGTTCGACGCCTCTTCTGCTTCGCGATTCGTTTTCGCAATTGCATTCTCAACTCCTATTGAGCACTACTGGAAAACGCTTTACCGGCCTTGTGGCGCACGTACTCGTCTTGATAACGGATCCCTTTGCCTTTATAGGGTTCGGGAGGCCTGACCCGTCGGACTTCTGCAGCAAATTGGCCGACGGCCTGTTTATTCGCACTTTTCAAAACAATGTGCGTATTATCGGGAAGTTCGCACTCGACAAGGTCCGGTAGACTCATTTTCACTGTATTGGCGTAACCTACCTGCAATTCCAAATGCTTACCGTTCAAAAAGGCTTGATAACCAACGCCCACAATTTCTAACCGCTTTTCGAATCGATTGACCACGCCCTGCACCATGTTACTGATCAGACTTCGCGTCAGCCCGTGCAACGCCCGACTCTGCCGATGATCGTCAGGACGTGAGACCTGAATTTCTTTCGCTTGCTGATCGTAAACGACATTCATCTTCAGATGAAAGTCAAATGAAAGTTCTCCGTTCTTACCCTTAATCGCAACGGTTCGACCATCAATCTTGACGTCGACGCCGTCAGGTACCGGGATCGGTTTCTTGCCTACTCGCGACATGTCCAGTGTAGCCCACAAAAACCCTTACTCTCGCCGCCAATCACCACAACTCGCACAACACTTCGCCACCGACGCCTTTCCGCCTTGCCTCCCGATTGCTCAACACACCTTGATTAGTTGAAAGGATGCTGATTCCGAGGCCCTGAAGGACATCCGACATGTCCCTAACTGTTGAATAGATTCGGCAGCCAGGCCTACTGACACGCTTAATTGTTTGAACGAGGCGTTCGCCATTAGGACCGTATTTTAGATTAATCCTCAACACACTCTGCGATTCTTGTTCTAAGACCTCGAAATCCCAGATGTATCCCTCACGCTCAAGTGCCTCAGTAACCCCGACTTTAAGTTTTGACGCTGGGATGTCGACGTACGGCCGCTCAATCCTGATCGCGTTGCGTATGCGAGTCAGCATGTCAGCAATCGGGTCGGTCATCATTGTTGAGGATTCCTTATTTCGCCTTCGTGGCCATGATTCGGGACTCACGCGATGAGTCACCAACTTGCTTTCTTCGCGCCGGGAACCAAGCCGTCAAGACACAGATTGCGCAGACAAATGCGGCACACTTTAAATTTCCGATATACACCCCGCGGTCGTCCACAAAGCTGACATCGGTACTCACGGCGAGTCGAAAACTTCGGTGTCCGTTGGGCCTTTTGAATCTTTGCCTTACTCGCCATAACCAGTTTCAGACCTAATGCGGGGTTGAGTAAAATTATTCCGACCGGAAGGGCATTCCTAATTCGGACAGCAACAATCTTCCTTCCTCGTCTTTCTGACCGGATGTCACCACGGTGATATTCATCCCCTGAACGTTACTAACTTTATCTGGGTTGATTTCCGGAAAAGCCAATTGTTCCGTCAAGCCGAAGTTGTAGTTTCCATGACCGTCGAATGCTTTTGGGTTCAGCCCTCGGAAATCGCGTACTCGCGGAAGCGTCAGAGAAATTAATCTGTCCAGGAACTCGTACATCCGACGTCGGCGCAATGTAACCCGACAGCCGACTTCCATTCCTTGTCGCAGATGAAATCCAGCAATGGCTCGTTTGGACCGCGTAATCTGAGGCTTTTGCCCACTCAACTGTGCTAAATGCTGAGAAGCGGCTTCCAGCCGCTTGCGGTCTTGAATGGCACTTCCCACTCCCATGCTCACAACAATCTTCTCCAGTCGCGGCAAGGCAAGAGGATTCTTTCGCCCGAGCTTTTTCTGCAAACTCGTGACGATCTCGTTGCGATATTTGTCTAGCAACCTGGCCATCAATCCTAGCTTTACGATTCCACTCTTACATCACCGCAGACCCTTATTTGCGTGCGGCGTGCGTCATGTTCTTGCGTAACGGGCTTTCGAGGGACTCACTACCCCAAGCGACCGCCCACACGACTTACACCAACGTTCCTTGGCACCGTCGTTGGTGTATCGAAATCCTGTGCGAACCCCACGGCTGCACGCATCACAGTAAAGCATCACGTTGGAACTGTCAATTGGCATCTCCAACTGCAATCGCCCCCCTTGCGGACTCTTCGGATGACCGCGCCGGACGTGCTTAAAAACACGATTGACACCTTCCACCAACAGCTTGCGTCCACCGGCCAAAACTTTAATCACTCGGCGTGCTGCTGGTCCGGAATTATCTCCGCTGACCACCTGAACCAAATCCCCTTTTCGAATACTCATGGGCTACACTACCTCACTCGCCAGGCTGATAATCTTCATAAACCGCCGACTTCGCAATTCACGAGCCACCGCTCCAAAAATCCGAGTGCCACGTGGATTTCCCTCAGTGTCGATTAACACGATAGCGTTACTGTCAAAACGAACGTAACTGCCATCCAACCGACGCGTCGGCTGTTTGGTCCGAACAATTACTCCACGAACAACTTCGCCAGACTTGATCGGACTGCCTGGATTCGCCTTCTGAATACTGACAACAATTACGTCACCCAGTCCGGCGGTGCGTCGTTTTGTGCCGCCCAGGACCTTGATGCAACGCACAACTTTAGCACCAGAATTGTCCGCCACATCCAGTAACGTCTGCATTTGGATCATTGTGACGTCTGCCTCAATTCTGTATTGATAAACGTCCGCTATCAGTGACTCTCTTTAACCACCCTGAAAACTCTCACCACCGGCTCAGAGCTCGGAACCATTCGACTCCAGCCCATCCGAATTGATGTCAACCGATTCAACCGATTCAACCGATTCAACCGATCCCGCGGACTTGACGATTCTCACAATATTCCAACGTTTTGTCTTGGAAACTGGACGGCTTTCGATGATCTCGACCACATCATTAACCTTCGCGATGTTCCGCTCATCATGTACGTGGCAAACCGTCTTGCCTCGCACGATTTTTCCGTATTTGGGATGCTTGTACAGCTTTTGGATCTCGACGCGCAGCGTCTTGTCCCTTGTGTCGCTCGTGACCCGGCCGGTGAGCTTCTTCCTCATGACGACACTTTCCCCCAAATCGTTTTATAGTTCGCTCGGTTCTGACTGAACGGCACGTTCTCGTTCTTGCTGAATCGTCTTAATCCGGGCAATGTCCCGCCGTAACTTCTTGAGATTACTAGGCGCGTCCAACCGTTCTGTCGCTGCCTGAAATCTCAGCCGGAATAACTCCTGCTGAGTTTCACGTAATTCATGCGTCAGTTGATCGCCACTCATCTCACGTAACTCGCTTGATTTAGCCATTTCTTGGCCCCCCAAAATTGGAGAGTTTCAAAGTTCCAGCCTGTTGTCCCGCAAGATTCCGGTCTGAACCGCCAGAGACCCTTTAGGTTCCGGGCTGGCGACCGATCAGGCGGACACGAACCGGTAATTTATAGGCAACCCTCGCAAAACATTCGCGAGCCCCTTCGCGTGAAATGCCCGCCAGCTCGAACAAGATGCTTCCTCTCTTAACCACAGCGACCCAGTGGTCCGGTTCCCCTTTGCCTTTTCCCATCCGAGTTTCCAACGGCCGCGCCGTCACCGACTTTTGGGGAAAGATTCGAATATACAACCGGCCTTCCCCACGAACATACTGTGTCGCAGCAATTCGGCACGCCTCGATCGTTGTGGCCTTAATGTGTCCGGGCTCGAGTGACTGCAGCCCCCACTCGCCAAAGACGACCGTGTTGCCGCGTGTTGCGTTACTTTTTATGCGCCTTCTTTGACCTTTGCGGTGCTTCACCCGCCTTGGCATGAGAGCCATCACCAGTCTCCTCATCTGCATAGTCACCAAGGTTGATCCAGACCTTTACGCCGATCACGCCCTGAGAAGTTTGTGCAATTGCAAAACCGTAGTCAACGTGACGTTGCAGTGTGGAGAGAGGAATGGAGCCGCGCATTGCTTTTTCGGTCCGCGACATTTCCGCTCCGCCAAGCCGTCCCGAGACTTGTACTTTGATTCCATCAACGCCGGAATCCATGACCTGATCCAAAGTCCGTTTGATAGTTCGCCGGAAGCTGCCTCGCTTTGAAAGTTGCTGAGAAATGTCTTCGGCAACGAGCACGGCACTACGCTGTGGGTGGTTGACCTCGACAATTTTTAGCTCCATTCGACGTCCCGTCAGTTCCTCTAATTCAGCTTTCAGTCGGTCGACTTCTTGACCCTTGCGACCGATGATGAGACCTGGGCGAGCTGAATACAGATAGACGACAACTTGATCTCGTGTCCGTTCAATTTCGATCTTAGGAATTCCGGCAAACTGGTACTTCTTTTTCACGAAATCGCGAATCTTGAAGTCTTCGACCAGCAAGTTGCCGTAATCTTTCTTCGACGCGTACCAACGACTGCGCCAATCTTCAACAATCCCAACCCGAAACCCTGTCGGCCGAACTTTCTGACCCATGACAACATAACTCTTTGTGAAAGAATATGAGGTTCTGTGGCAAAGCTCCTAATTTACCTCGGGAGCTTCAACGGCTACATGAATATGTGACTGTCTTTTACGAATCAAAAATGCCATCCCCCGCGCTCGCGGTTGCACTCGCTTGACCATCGGTCCATTATCAACTCGCGCCTCCACAATCCGCAGTCGGTCGACATTACGAGCTCCTTTTTCCTCAGCGTTTGCCATCGCACTACGCAACACTTTCTCCAACATTCGGGCGCCCCGATTGGGCACATAACGGAGCAAATTCAACCCTTCAGCGGTCGTCTTGCCACGAATCAAGTTAACAAAAGCCCGTACTTTGGTTGCAGAGATGCGGGCAAACCGGTGATGGGCCGTAACGAGTGCCATGACACTAACTCCGACAAATCATTCGTCCTGTAATGGTTCAGGATTTTAAAATCCTGAACCAGGATACCGTACTTATCTCTTTCCCCTGGCCCCGTGACCACGGAATGTCCGAGTTGGTGCAAATTCACCGAGCTTGTGCCCAACCATTTCCTCTGTGACATACACATTAATGTGTGCCCGTCCATTATGGACCAAAAAGGTATGGCCGACAAACTCGGGCGCTATTGTCGAACGTCGAGCCCAAGTCTTAACCGGTTCCTTACGACCAGACTGATCAAGGCGATCAATCTTCCTTAACAGTTTTTCGTCCACAAACGGACCTTTTTTCGTTGAGCGACCCATCGTCTAGAACTCTAAGTCTTGAGTTGACCGTACCGTTTTGATTTACGCCGTCGAACAATTGCTTTGGATGAGGCTTTTCGCCGCCGCCGCGTGTGCCCGCCTTTGGCCAACCGGCCAGTAGGGCTGCAAGGATGCCGTCCACCAGCATTCCTTCCTTCGCCACCACCCATCGGATGTGCCACAGGATTCATAGCTGTGCCACGAACATGCGGCCGCCGGCCCATCCACCGTTTCCTACCGGCTTTTCCCAAAACAATGCTCATATGCTCCGAGTTTCCGATCTCACCAATTGTCGCCCGGCACGCGCTTGGAAGGCGACGGACTTCACCCGAAGGCAATGTAATCTGCGCCCACTTTCCTTTGCGAGCATTAAGCGCGGCACCGGCGCCTGCGCTGCGGCACAATTGCCCGCCACGGCCCGGTTGCATCTCGATGTTGTGAATCGTCATTCCCAACGGAATTTTTGCCAGCGGCAAACAATTCCCGACTTTCGGTTCTGCCTTGGGACCGCTCATCACTTGATCGCCTGCTTCCAGACCATCGGGAGCAAGAATATAACGCTTCTCACCATCCGCGTAATACAGGAGCGCAATGCGGGCGGTTCGACAAGGATCGTATTCAATGGATGCCACCTTAGCCGAAACTAAATCCTTGTTTCGCTTGAAATCAATCATTCGATACATGCGCTTGTGGCCACCACCACGATGGCGAGCCGTAATCTTACCTTGGTTATTCCGTCCTCCCTTTTTCTTTTGCCGCACCACAAGCGACTTTTCCGGTTTTTTCTTGCGGTCAGTGATCTCGGAAAAATCGCTGACCGTCGCGCCGCGTCGTCCGGGAGTCACCGGCTTGTAATGTCGAAGTCCCATGGAATAAAACCTCTGTCAGTCGTCTCACGGCCATTTTAAGCGGCCAACGATCCACTGGTCCCATCAGCCAACTGGCATTCAGCAGTAACAACGTTTCAAACGTGTGCTGTACGAAATCCCTAACTCACTAGAAAAAGGCAATCCTGTCATCCTCGTGTAGTTGAACGATCGCCTTCTTCCATCGCTTCGTAAGGCCATAATGTGTTTTATAGCGGCGCCGCTTACCTTGTCGGTTTTGCGTACGAACGCCCACGACACGAACGTTCCACAACTCCGCGACCGCATTCTTGATATCTCGCTTTGTCGCGAGCGAATTAACTTCAAATGTGTACGTGTTGTTGACTTCCGACAGATGCGTACCCTTTTCGGTCACCAGCGGCCGATAAACCACCTGGTACGCTTCGAACTCGATTCCTGATTTCTGCGAGTTTGACATTGTTGTTACCCGTCATCTTCGACAACACTTGTTTCCGTTGTCGTTGCGGCCTGGCTGCCGCGAAGTGTGTCCAGCGCCGCCTTGGTGACCAATAAGCGACGTTGCTGGAGAAGGACATACGCATTTAGGTTCCTGGTCGGCGAGACCACTAGGTTCGGAATATTCCGCGACGACTTCCAAATGTTCGCATCATGGCTGTCTATCGTGAGCAAACACGAAATGTGTGACATCCCGAGCGATTTGAGAATATCAGCCATTACTTTGGTCTTCGGTTCGGCAACAGCCAACTCGTCAAGAATCGTGGCCTCTTCATCCAAGAACTTGCTCAACAGCGCCATCCGGGTCGCCAGTTTGACCGCCTTTCTTGGGAGCCTGTAACTCCAATCTTTGGGCACCTTCGCAAACGTGTGACCACCACCTCGACGAACTGGTGTTCGCCGCGAACCGGCCCGTGCTCGGCCCGTGCCCTTTTGACGATACATTTTTGCTGTCGTCCCAGTCACCTGTCCTCGCGATTTTGTTTTCGCCGAACCGACTCGCCGATTTGCCTCGTACATCACCACTACATCGTGCAACAATTGCTTGTTCACCGCGGGAGCCAGCTCGCTCGGTTCCAATTCATACGTCCCGACTTCTTGGCCGCTGTTATCTCGAATGGGCAAGGAAATCATCGAAATCTCAATCGATCCTATACAAACTTGTTCGTATGGCGAATCATCAACAATCCGCTCCTTGGGCCAGGGACAGCTCCCTTGACTACCAACATGTGGTTTTGATCATCGACGCGAACGACTTTGAGGTGTCTAACGGTTATGCGTGTGTGCCCGTAATGACCAGGCATACGCGTTCCTTTCAAAACTCGTGACGGATCAGCACTCATTCCGATTGAACCACCATGGCGATGGACACGCTTTACACCATGACTAGCACGCTGACCAGAAAAATTGTGACGTTTCATGACACCAGCGGTTCCACGCCCTTTGCTGGTCCCAATCACGTCAACGTACGGAACATCAGAAAAAATTGCCGTCGTTAGTGTCTGTCCTACTTCGCAGCCGTGATCCTCACCGTAGGTGCGAAATTCACGGATAAACCGTTGTGGTTCACATTCCGCCTTCACCGACAACTCAACGCTGTCCGCCAGTGCTCGTTGTCGCCGACTGCCAATATTCGCGACGTGTCCCCGCTCACTCCGATGAGCGAGCCGACGCAGCTTGTCCTCGAAGCCGACCTGTACTGCGTCATAACCGTCGCGTTCTACCGTACGGAGCTGCAGAACAATGCACGGCCCCACTCTCATGACGGTGACAGGAATCAGATTCCCCCCTTCGTCGTAGACCTGCGTCATCCCAACCTTGCGACCTAAAAGCCCGACAGACATAACCGTCTCATTCAATGATATAAGCCTCACACGACCTTGGACAAACTTTTACAAACAACTCCAATGTGTTCGAATCACGTTCAATGAGTTGCGAAATGTCATAATAGATTCATCCGTGTAAAGCACGGACCACAAAACACAGCTGCCAGCGCATTTTGATCAACCTCCGCCCGCACCTGCTTTGATTTTAATGTCCACACCAGCCGGAAGCGATAACTTGTTCAGAGCATCGATTGTCTTGCCAGTCGGCTGGATGATATCGATCAGCCTCTTGTGAGTCCTGATTTCATACTGTTCACGCGACTTCTTGTCGATATGCGGACTTTTCAGTACGGTGTAGCGTTCGATCCGCGTCGGCAAGGGAATTGGCCCATGCACGTTTGCACCCGTTCGCTTAGCCGTATCGACGATGTCCGACGCAGACTGATCAAGCACCGAATGATCGTATGCTTCCATACGAATGCGAATACGCTCTTGGCTGATACTGGCCACTCAACTTACCCTTTATATAATGGCTTACGTTCACAATCCTTAAACACCTACTCTATTCTTGGAAAACGCGTAATAGTAATAATGACAGTTTAATTTGTCAATAAATTGAGTATTGAGATTTATCAAAATCCGATGAATTCCAGTCAATCACAGACTTCTATGCCAACCTGCAGAAAATATTGGCAACCTTGAGCGTTTACAGAGCAACAGTTGCAGATTTCAAATCTAGTCACGCACATGAATCATATACCGAAAACCATGAGTTTCCGAGTCGGTAGCCGGGCCACTTTATCGTAACGGTCACACCATCATCGCTTCCAGCACCTCTGGTGGAGCTTCGTCGTATTTCAACGGCTCCATTGTGTAGGACGCTCGACCTTGGGAAAGACTGCGAACTTGGGTAGCATACCCAAACATTTTCGACAGAGCCACTTCGGCTTCAATGACGGACAAATCGCCTCGGAGTTCCGAACGAGTAATTACGGCCCTGCGAGCGTTCAAGTCGGCCTGCACGTTGCCCAAAAACTCATCCGGGGTGACCACCTCGAGCTGCATGATCGGCTCCAGCAAAGCGCTACCAGCCTGTGCAATCCCTTTACGGATGGCATCGGTCGCAGCGGCCTGTATGGCAGCCTCAGTCGTTTCGCCCTCGCGATATTCGGCGTCCAACAACGTCGTCTTCACGTTCATCAAAGGATAACCGATCAACCCACCTCCCCGAGCTTCGTCCGAAACCGCCTGTTTCAAAACCGCAACCAATTCGTCAGGCAAGGCATTGGGTTTCATTTTGTTTTCGATCACGATCGGCTCCTCACTGAAAAATGGCTCCATTCGCAGTTTTATCTTTGCAAACTGCGTCGCACCGGCCACTTGGCGAATAAAAACGCCCGTCGACTCGATCGCTTCGCGAATCGTCTCACGATAGCTAACTCGCGGCTTGTGAATCCGAACTTTCAGGCCAAACTCACGTTCCATGCGATCTCGCAGTACCTCGAGATGTAGTTCTCCCATGCCACTGATAATGGTTTGGCCTGTCTCCTCGCTAACTTTCGCGTTAAAGGTCGGATCTTGCCGGGATAACCGAGACAATGTATCAGCCAGCTTCTTCCGCTCTGCACTTGATTCGGGTTCTGCTGCCATCGAGATGACTGTTTCTGGAAAGCTGATCATCTCTAGCAAAAGCGGGTGGTGCACATTGCACAATGTATCACCCGTCACGGCTTCCTTAGGTCCGATCACTCCGACAATGTCGCCAGCACTAACCTGTTCGGCTTCAATTTTCTCACGGGCATCCGCTTGCACACGCCAGATTTGACTAATGAGCTCTTTCTTTCCCGTACGGGCGTTGACGACGCGTGAACCGCTTTTCAAGATCCCAGAATAAACTCGTATGAAACACAAATCCCCGTGTCGATCTGCCTGAATCTTGAAGATCAAACCACAAAAGGGTTCGTCGGATCGTGGCCATCGAGTCTCTTTCCCCGTTCCGCGTTTCTTAGTAGTCGTGCCATCAACGGGTGGCCTGTCGAGAGGACTAGGCAGGTAGCGTGCAATTCCGTCTAAAAGTGGTTGGACTCCAATGTAATCCTTCGCCGCACCACAAAACGTTGGGTGCAACTGACCTTGAATTGTCGCCTCGCGAACCAGCTTGTGAATCTGTACGGACGAAACATCGCCGGTTTCGGCATACAGTTGAAAGATGTCTTCATCCAGCAGCGCGATCGTATCCAGCAGTCGTTTTCTCCACACCTGCGCCTGCGGCCGGAATTCATCGGGTATCTCGACTGATTCGACACTTGCACCTTTGCTCTCTGGATCAAAATACAGCGCCTTCATTTCAACGAGGTCAATTAGCCCATTCAGAACATTTGGCTTCGGCGACGAGCCAACACCCATAGGTATCTGCAACACAATTGGATGCGCGCCCAATCGACGACTCATCGCATCAAACGTCCGTTCAAAACTAGCGCCGACGCGGTCCATTTTGTTAATGAAGCAGATTCGAGGCACGTGGTACCGGTCAGCCTGACGCCAGACTGTTTCGCTTTGAGCCTCGACGCCCTCCACCGCGCTAAAGATGACGACGGCACCGTCCAGCACGCGCAGACTGCGTTCAACTTCGGCGGTGAAATCGACATGGCCAGGCGTATCAATGATGTTGATGGTCGTCCCGTGCCAATCGCAAGTGATCGCAGCCGAGTAAATTGTGATTCCGCGTTTCGCTTCCTCGGGATCGAAATCGGTCGTTGTGGTCCCGTCATCGACCTCGCCCATCCGATGCAATAACCCAGTGTAGAACAAAATACGCTCAGTTGTCGTCGTCTTGCCCGCGTCAATATGGGCGACGATACCAATGTTTCGAATATTTTCGATGGGACCCGACATCATGATCATGAATCGAAAAACGATGGAATTAGTAAATTGTCAACCTTAGTTGTAGGGCTGATGCGGATGAGCGCACAGACACCGCATTCAACGAGAATCTAAGGGCCGGCTAACGAACCATCCCCTTGCCTCTAACCACCCATTCACCAACTCAACAGGCACTCCAGATTGCGAAATCTACCACGCAAAGTGAGCAAACGCCTTGTTGGCATCAGCCATGCGATGCACATTGTCACGAGTGGTCATGGCGGTCCCCTCACGGCGATAAGCACTGAGGAATTCGTCTGCCAGGCGAACGTCCATCGGCCGCCCTTTCTTTCCACGGGACGCCTGAAGTATCCAGCGAATGGCTAATGTTTGTTGCCTTTTTGAAGTCACCGGTGTCGGAACCTGGTATGTGGCCCCGCCGATACGCTTCGAGCGAACTTCGATCGATGGTTTGACATTTCCCACTGCCGTGGTGAACACCTCCAGCGGTTCCTCATCTGGAAGCCGACTCTTGATGATCTCCAACGCAGAGTAAAAGACACGCTGAGCGATACTCTTCTTCCCATCATGCATCAAGCAGTTGACAAACTTCGATACAAGAAGTGAGTCCAGACGAGGATCGGGTTTCAGTTGAGTCTTGCTAGCTGTGAACCGTTTCATCGCTCTGTTTGTCTAACTTTTTTCTAAATTCTATTCAGGATTTCACACAAAATGTTTCTTCTGCCAGCTTGGTGCCCAAACTCGTGATTTATTTTCACAGTCATACCAATCGGAATGCCGTGCGTGAATCACTTCGCCATCTTTGCACCGTAACGGCTACGGGCCTGCTTACGATCAGTGACACCCAGCGTATCCAACACGCCACGGATAATCTTGTATCGCACACCCGGCAAATCGCGAACGCGACCGCCTCGCACCAAAACGATCGAGTGCTCCTGCAGGTTATGGCCTTCACCGGGAATGTAAGCCGTAACTTCCTTTCCATTCGACAGACGCACCCTAGCCACTTTCCGCAATGCGGAGTTCGGTTTTTTAGGAGTAACCGTTTTGACCTGTAAACAAACACCACGTTTTTGGGGACAGGACTCCAGTAGGGGCGTCTTGCTTTTCGCACGCTGTGCCTTGCGCGATTTTCGGACAAGTTGATTGATTGTCGGCATAGAATCGACCTAAACTAAGTCAGCTCCAATCACAAAATCGATCATGAAAACTATCGGTATTTGTTGCAAACGTCAAGTCGTCGTTCCAGCCTCGTCAGGCAACACATTAAGCAACGACACGGAACCAGCCTTTGTCGACTCAGTCAAGCGTCGATTCTCCGGTCCTTCGTTCAGCAGCTCCATCCGCGCGGCACGAATTCGTTCCTGCTCAGCATGCAGCTCCATTAACGCTTCCGGCCGAATTCGGACTTCCGCTTCTTGATGCATGTGGAAACCCGTCCCCGCTGGAACCAAGTGTCCCAAGATGACATTCTCTTTCAAACCGACAAGATGATCAACCTTGCCAGCTAAAGCGGCTTCGGTAAGCACCTTGGTGGTTTCCTGGAAGCTGGCCGCAGAAATGAAGCTTTCGCTTTGGACAGCTGCCTTGGTGATTCCCAGAAGTTGTGTGGCCGCCGTTGCCGGTCGCGACTTGACGAACTTGGCCGAATTCTGACCAGCTGTTTCCACTTCCGTGTTCACTTCTTCAACGGTCATCGTCGGCACAACAGCGTCTACAGGAAATTCGGTATCTCCAGAATCGACTATTCTCACACTCTGCAGTAATTGCTGATTTCTACGTTGAAATTCAAATTTGTCCATAACGATTCCTGGCAAGACGTCAGAATCGCCGACATCTGACACACGGACTTTCCGAAGCATCTGAGCAATCACGATTTCAACGTGCTTGTCGTCCAGTTCGACACGTTGCGACCGGTAGACGTTTTGGATTTCGTGCAACAGATATTGCTGCACCGCCTCGGCGCCGCTGACCCGCAAAATATCATGCGGCACCAAAGGGCCGCGGACCAATGCATCGCCCGCCCGGACGTGATCTTTGGCGTGCACGAGCAATTGTTTTCCATGCGGAATGACGTGTTCAATTTCCGTTCCTTCGTCGCCACGGATAATAATTATTCGTTTGCCGCGCTTCTTCTCGGAAACTAAGTCGACTTCGCCGTCAATTTCGGCGATCACTGCCGGATCTTTCGGCCGTCGCGCTTCAAACAACTCGGTGACTCGCGGCAAACCGCCGGTGATATCTTGAGTACCGCGGGCCTCACGTGGATTCTTCGCCAGGACACTGCCAGCAGTCACTTGAAGACCATGCTTGGCTTCAATGCTGGCGAGTTCCGGCATGTAGTAGAAATCGAGAATCTTGCCGGCCCCATCTTCAATGATGATCTGTGGATGCAAATCACCCCTGTGTTCAATCACCGTACGACGAATATTCCCACTAGCTTCCGTCTCAGTCCGGATTGACTGTCCCTCGATACAGTCCTCATAACGGACCTTTCCACCCACCTCTGCAAGAATGGGCACCGAGTGGGGGTCCCACTGACAAAGCACCTGGCCTGCGTCGACATTGTCGTCTTCGCTAACCAACAGGACTGCACCGTTAGGCACGGTGTAATTCTCTAACTCGCGTTCCTTGTCGTCGAGGATGATGATTTCGCCATTACGGGCTAGCACGACGTTTTGACCATCGGCATTGACGACGCTGCGGATGCGCTCGAAATGAACACGACCCGGCCGCCGCGTTCGAATTTCATTTTCCTCGACGTCTCGCGAGGCAGTGCCACCAATGTGAAACGTACGCATCGTAAGCTGCGTGCCAGGTTCACCGATGCTCTGCGCGGCGATAATCCCGACGGACAACCCCTCTTCCACCATCGCCCCACTGGAAAGGTCCATTCCATAACATAATTGGCACATACCCAGTGATAACTCACAGGTCATTGGGCTGCGGACCTGAATTTTTTCTAACCCCAGCGCCTCGATTTTTCGAGCTTTTTCCACCGTGATCAACTCGTCTTCGCGAACAATGACCTCGTCGGTGATCGGGTTGACGATATTCGTCCGGCTGACACGACCACGAATCGCATCTGCTAGGCCAACTTCAACCTTCTCGCCACGGTATACAACACCACGGGCGATCCCCTTGGTTGTGCCGCAGTCACGCATCGTAATGACCATGTTCTGGCAGACATCGGCTAACTTCCTGGTCAGGTATCCGCTATCGGCGGTCTTCAATGCAGTGTCGGCCAAACCTTTGCGAGCCCCGTGAGTTGAACTGAAATACTCGAGTACTGACAAGCCTTCCCGGAAATTCGCCTTGATCGGCGTCTCAATGATTTCGCCGCTCGGTTTGGCCATCAATCCACGCATACCGGCCAGCTGTCGGATTTGTTCGACTCCGCCGCGTGCACCCGAATCAGACATTAGATAGATCGGATTGACGAATGCTCCTTCGTCGCGGATGTCGTGAGCCAGTTCGTGCATCATTGACTTCGTAATCTTCTCACGGGCGTGCGTCCACTGGTCCAGGACGGCGTTGTAGCGTTCCTGGTCAGTAATGATGCCTCGTTCGTACAATTTTCTCTGTTTAAGCACCTCGGTTTCCGCTTCGGAGATCACCCGCTCTTTCTCAGGCGAAGCCTTAAGGTCGCTGGTCGCGAATGACAAACCGCTTTGAGTCGACTCGTGGAACCCGATGTCCTTCATCAAATCCAGCAACTTGATGGTCTCACGGCGTCCCAGTTGCAGATAGCAGTCTGAGATAACGTTGGACAGATCTTTGCTCGTCATCGTCAAGTTATAGAATGCCATGTCCGAGTGTAGGATGTCATTAAACACCACGCGACCAACCGTTGTGTCGACTAGTCCGCCAAACTTATAGTCCTCGGCACCTTCACCGATGACCTTTTTGTCCTGTGGCATACGCACTTTGACCATCGCGTGTCGCACCACCTTGCCCTGTGCATAGGCCATGTGAACCTCGTCGGCTGAAGCAAATACAATGCCCTCGCCGGGTCGATTGGGACGAGGCAACGTGAGATAATAACAGCCCATCACGATGTCCTGTGACGGACTGATAATCGGCGCCCCGTTAGCCGGGCTGAAAATATTATTTGTCGACATCATCAGTGTGCTCGCCTCGACCTGAGCTTCGATCGACAACGGCAGGTGAACAGCCATCTGGTCGCCATCAAAGTCAGCATTGAAGCCCCTGCAGACGAGCGGGTGAATTCGGATGGCGTTGCCTTCGACGAGCACGGGTTCAAATGCCTGAATGCCTATGCGGTGCAGCGTCGGCGCCCGGTTCAACAACACTGAATGGTTCGTTATGACCTCGTCCAGAATGTCCCACACGTCTTTATCCTTGCGTTCCAGCATTCGTTTGGCACTCTTAATTGTGTCAGCGTGCCCTAGTTCTTTCAGTCGCCGGATCACGAATGGCTGAAACAGTTCCAGGGCAATCTTCTTTGGTAGCCCACACTGATGTAGCTTCAGCTCAGGGCCAACCACAATCACGCTTCGAGCGGAATAATCGACGCGCTTACCCAGCAAGTTCTCGCGGAATCGCCCCTGTTTACCCTTAATCATGTCAGTCAAGGACTTTAATGGACGGTTCGACGACCCAAGTACTGGACGCTTGCAACGACTGTTGTCAAATAATGAATCGACCGACTGTTGAAGCATTCGTTTTTCGTTACGAACGATAACTTCCGGTGCGTTCAAGTCCACAAGTTTCTTCAAACGGTTGTTGCGATTGATGATCCGGCGGTACAAATCATTCAGATCACTCGTGGCGAAGTTGCCCGAGTCAAGTAAGACGAGGGGCCTCAAATCTGGTGGAATCACCGGTATTACATCTAACACAATCCATTCTGGCTTATTATCGCTGTCGCGCAACGATTCAATGATGTTCAGTCGCTTGATCAACTCTTTCATCTTTTGTTGACTGCCCGTTTCGGCCAATTCTTCGCGCAATCGGACAGACAATTCGACTAGGTTGAGCCGCATCAGCAGCTTTTTGACCGCTTCGGCACCCATGTCGATTTCAAATGTGCCTTCGCCGTACTTGGCGCGTGCATGACGAGCCTCCTCCTCAGTGAGTGTTTGACACTCACGCAACGGCGTATCGCCAGGATCGATGACGACGTAGTCTTGGAAGTAGACCACCTTTTCCAGGCTAGTGGTTTTCATGTTCATCAAGGCGCCCAACCGACTGGGCATCGACTTAAAGAACCAAATGTGGACGACCGGTGCGGCCAGTTCAATATGCCCCATTCGCTTACGTCGAACTCGACTGTGCGTCACCTTGACGCCGCAACGATCACAGATCATTCCCTTGTATTTCATACCCCGATACTTTCCGCACGCACACTCCCAGTCTTTTTCAGGACCAAAGATGCGTTCACAGAACAAACCGTCTCTTTCGGGCCGGTATGTTCTGTAATTGATCGTTTCCGGCTTCTTGACCTCACCGAACGACCAATTGCGAATATCGTGCGGGCTTGCCAGCCCGATCTTCACAGAACCATAATCATTGATTCGGTCGTATGCTTTGGTTGCGCCAACGCTCACTTCACTCGCTCCTTGTTTATATTGCGGGAAGATAAAGTTAATTGCCGTCGTTACCAGCAGTCAGCTCTTGTACAAAACTGGTCAATCTGGATTACCCATCGCTAACTACGTGCCTCAAAGCTGATTTTTTTCAAGCTGCAGATTCAGACCCAGGCCTCGAATTTCGTTGTTCAAAACGTCGAAGCTGGCCGGTGTGCCTGCCTCAAGTGTATTTTCCCCTTTCACCATCGATTCGTAAATCTTCGTACGTCCTTCCACATCGTCACTTTTCACAGTCAACAGCTCTTGCAAAACGTACGCAGCCCCATAGGCTTCCAGCGCCCACACTTCCATTTCGCCGAACCGCTGTCCACCAAACCGAGCCTTGCCGCCAAGCGGCTGCTGGGTGATCAGCGAGTATGGACCGGTCGCCCGAGCGTGGACTTTGTCATCGACTAGGTGGTGTAACTTCAACATGTAGATCATGCCGACCGTCACTTTCTGCTCAAGTGGCTCGCCCGTTCTTCCATCGTAGAGCACCGCCTTACCATCTTCGGGCAGGCCGGCATCCTTGAGACACTCTCGAAT